>Ga0208566_1002396_pt1 | contig 10081 bp, 8 predicted proteins | sample PL_2010_150m_FD_184159 | JGI IMG/M metagenome (GOLD analysis project Ga0208566, IMG submission 184159) | Freshwater microbial communities from Powell Lake, British Columbia, Canada to study Microbial Dark Matter (Phase II) - PL_2010_150m... | ecosystem: Environmental > Aquatic > Freshwater > Lake... | reverse complement strand
TCTTAGGATTTCCATTGGCATCTAGCTTGTAAACAGTCTTTGTTGTTGAGCGATTGTTATCTGCAACGATTGCTGCATCGTTCCAACGTGTGATTGTTCCGCCGAAGATTCCGGCGATTGTTGAAGCCGACAACTGCAGAGTCGTCTTCGATGGCAAGTTGTGCAAAATGGCGATTGGCGCTGCAACTAGTGGAACGTGAATCAGTGTTGGACGCTTTGTTGCTGCGGTGTATGCACCATCTGACATCCAGAAGTCACCGATTGACTTATCTGAGTTAGCTTGTCCTGTGCCCGATGATGATGAAGCGTAAACATATGTGTGGCCTAAACCACTGGCAGCAAAGCCAGCCTTGCAACCTTCAATCAGAAGGGCAGGAAATGATGCACCTGAGCCCTGTAGATCAACTGCATATGCAGGAGTTCCTGCTACTAAACCAAACGCGAGTGCAATAGTTGCAACTTTCGCGAGCTTTGAAATTCTCAATGTATTCCCCTTTTATTGGTGATGGCTTGAACTACGGAACAAAACTATGGTTTTTAGGTTAACGAACTGGCTTTAATAACTAAACACAGTCCAACGCTTAGATGAACAACAGGTTAATGATTAGCCGAAGCGCCCAGTGACGTAGTTCTCCGTACGTTGATCTTGAGGCCTGGAAAAAATCTCACTAGTTGGCGCAACTTCGATCATCAGTCCTGGGCCGCCATCGGATAAGAAAAAGGCGGTGTAGTCAGATACACGGGCAGCTTGCTGCATATTGTGGGTCACGATAATGATTGTCATGGTGTCAGATAAGTGACGGATCGTCTCTTCAATGCGAAGGGTAGAGCCAGGATCAAGGGCTGAACATGGCTCATCCATTAAAAGAACTTGTGGGCGAACGGCCAAGGCGCGAGCGATGCATAAACGCTGCTGCTGTCCACCCGATAGTGATCCACCATGAGCTCCAAGGCGATCTTTGACTTCACTCCAGAGCCCCGCCCGCTCTAAAGACTCTTCCAGCAGTTCATTTTTATTATCTACTTTAATCTGGGCCAGCTTGAGGCCAGATAAAACATTTTCACCGATTGTCATCGATGGAAATGGATTTGGTTTTTGAAAGACCATGCCTATTTGAAGACGAATCTTTGTAACATCGGTGCCAGGCGCGTAGACATCTTTTCCATCAAGCAAAACCTCACCGGCCATTGCTGCCCCTGGGATGAACTCATGCATGCGGTTGATAGTGCGAATAAACGTTGATTTTCCACAGCCAGATGGCCCAATTAATGCAGTTACTGTTCCAGCGGCAAAATCAAGTGAGATATCTGAAAGTACGTGATTTTTGCTAAACCATGCATGAACACCACGGGTTTCAAGTCCAGTTCCCATGGCACGAAGACCGGGGGTTTTAATTGGCTTAGCCTGTGCAACACTGGCTAGTGAACTTGGTTTAACAGATATATCCATTTTTTCTTTCTCGCTTTCAGGTGAAGTTGTCATTTGGCAGCCTTTCTTGAGCTCAAGAAACGTGCCAGAGTAAAGAGAATTAATACCAAAGCAACTAAAACTAATAGGCCCGCCCATGCTCGAGTAATCGCCTCTGGAGATCCTGCGTTAAATGATTTCCAGATGTAATAAGGTAGCGAGCCCATTGGTCCATTAAATGCGTTGGCATTTACTCGATCGCCGCCGCCAGTGAGTAAGAGAATCGGTGCAGTCTCACCAGCGATACGTGCAACTCCTAAAATTATCGCCGTCACTAATCCACTCTTAGCTGCTGGAAGAACAATCATGGCAACTGTGCGCCATTGTGTGCCACCAAGGGCGGTACCAGCCTCACGTAATTCATTGGGAATTAAATTTAAAACCTCTTGAGATGTTCGAGCAATCGTGGGAATCATCAAAATTGTTAGGGAGAGTGAGCCCATCAACCCCGAGTATGCCTTTGTAATGGGGTACAAGATCGCAGAGAGAATAAAGAGTCCTGCAACAATTGATGGAACACCACTCATCGCCTGAACAAGAAATCGGATTGGCCCTGTAAATCGACCTTTAATTTCAGTTAAATACAGTGCAGTTAGAATTCCAATCGGCACGCTAATAATCAACGCCACAGTAACCAAAATAAGCGTGCCAGTTATGGCATGTAAAAGTCCACCGTTACTGAGTGGATCAGTCGGTGTAGCAAGTGCCATGTCGTGGGTGAACAGGCCAAAACTGATGCCTGGCAGGCCTTTTGCAAGCACCGTTGCCAAGATACTTGCCACAGGGATAACTGTAACAATCGCGCCGATTGCAACTAATGAGTTAACTAGTGCATCTTTTGCAGCAGCACTCCCGCGTTGTGTTGCTTTAAAAACTGAGGTAAGAGCGGCGTAAGCGATAAAGAAAATAACAAAATATGCAAGCTTTCCCTTCATGGGCGTTACTGCAACAACTCCATACGATGAAACAATCGAAACGAGAAAAACTGCTATATCTAATCCGCGCTCACGCTTTGATGCTTTCCAAGGTTTTGTCGGAACTGCAGTAATTACGGTACTCATCTCCCCGACTTTCCAGTTCTCTTGACAATTAAATCAGCAAGAGCGTTTACTACTAAAGTAAGCAAAAATAATATTAAGCCTGCGGCCATAAGTGCTTTGATCTCGTAAGGGCTGGCATCACCAAACTTTAAGATAATGAGTGAGGCGACGTTTCCTCCGGCACCTAGCAACATCTGCCAGTTAATTTGAAATATAATATTTAAAACTGTAAATACTGCAACGGTCTCTCCCATTGCGCGGCCAAGTCCAAGCATCGCGCCACCGATAACGCCACTTCGTCCATGTGGAATCACAACGGCCTTGATCATCGCCCATCGTGTGGCACCGAGTGCATACGCTGCTTGAATACGATCAAGCGGGGCCTGTGAAAATATCTCACGGGCGACCGATGTAATGATTGGAATAATCATGATTGATAAGACAACGCCAGCTACAAATGGAGAGCGCGTAAAGACTGGAACTTTCATATCAAAGGCGGGAATGAAGCCAAGGTATTTATGTAATAACTTCGCCCAGTACTCAACACTTGGCATTAAAACTAAGAAGCCCCAGATACCAAAGAGGATGGATGGAAAAGCCGCCATTACATCGATGATTGTGACCATAATTTTCCTGAGCCAGCCAGGAGCGTAAAAATTGAGGAAAAGTGCGCAAAATACCGATATCGGAAGGGCAATCACAACGGCAATGAGGGAACAGAGAATGGTTCCAACAAGCATCGCAGCTAAGCCAAAGTGGCTTTCAATAACATTGCCCGCATCATCTGTTGAGATTGACCAATCAGAGTGCGTAATAAAGCCCAAACCCTCTTGGCGCAACACTTCAAATCCACGATAGCCAAGAAAGAGTGCAATTAAACCTAGAAGCAAAAGAGATGACAAACCACCAGCGGTCACGACACCACGGAAAACCTTGTCAGAGCGACGAGGCTCTGTCGTGATTTCACGTGGCAGCGGAATAGTGATTTCTTGGATACTCACGAATAGTTACGCGTACTTTCCGGTGACCAAGAAATATACTCGCTGTGATACAGATACGGCATGATCTGCAAAGCGTTCGTAGTAACGTCCAAGTAAAGTTAGATCAATCGCAGTTTCAATCCCATGCTCCCATATAGGTTCGATAAGGATTGCAATGAGTTCGCGATGTAACGTATCCATCACATCATCATCTTTTTCAACTTGCAGAGCTAATTCGATATCACGGGTAGAAATTACGACTCCAGTCTTGCTTGTAATTTTTCCTGCAGCAACACCCATCGCTGTAATTGTTTCAATAAGCTCAACTGGAACAGCGGGATCTGGATGTCTGCGGCGGGCAAGCTTTGCAACGTGTACAGCCAAATCTCCCATACGCTCAAGATCTGATCCCATACGCAGAGCGGTCACAAGTGCTCGCAGATCTGAAGCAACTGGCTGCTGACGGGCGATAATGTCAATGATTCGATTATCAATTTCGTGTTGGAACTCATCAATTTTTAGATCGTCGGCAATAACTTCTTCTGCCAGTTTTAAATCACTATTCAACACAGCTTGCGTCGCCTTCGACATAGAGATGATTACCATCTCTGTAAGCTTCACCAGTGATTGAGAGATGCCATCGAGCTCGTCTTGGAAAACTGATCTAGTTACGCTCATCTGCCGAAACCTATGTGGAGATGATGAATAGAGAGCCATGCTTAGGTAAACAGAGGGTAAACTGGTCTTTTGAGCCTATAGAGTGGCGACATGAAGTTCTTGCGCAGGGACTCAGAGGAGCTAGATTCCCGGGCCCTGCCCGAGATGCTCCTTGAAACCCTGAGCCTTCTCGAAGGAGATTCTCTGATTTTGGCGACCGGGGAAGTACCCCTCTTTAGCACCTCCGGCATCGAAACTTTGGGGATTTTAAGGGATGGGCGGATTCAGAGCCCCGAACTCCTGGCAACGATTCGCGTGGTGCGCCGCACACATATTCAACAAATTGGAAATATTAATATTCCACGTGGGCCAATCGGTGAGGGTAAGCATGAGCTGACTGTAAAAGTTCTACCGTTAACCAAGGATGATTTAGTTCTAGTCCTTATCAGTGATGAGAGTGAAGCCCAACGCGTCCACGATGTTCGTCGAGATTTTGTTGCAAACATTTCACATGAGTTAAAGACACCTATCGGTGCCTTATCGCTTTTGAGCGAGGCAGTCTTGGGTGCAAAAGATGATCCCGACTCAGTGATTAAATTCGCCACACGGATGCAGTCAGAGGCCAAACGTTTAACCGATTTAGTACAAGAGATCATTCATTTATCGCGTGTTCAAGACTCCGATCCCCTGCAGCTGCCGCAAGAGGTTGGTGTTGAGTACTTAGTTCGTGAAGCTATGGACCAGTGTCAGATATCGGCAGATAATCGCAATATCTCAGTTACATTCTCCGATTCAACATCGGCCATTGTCTTAGGAGATAGAGACCAGCTCATCATGGCAGTTCATAATTTGATTGAGAATGCAATTAATTACTCACCTGAGGGCACAAAGGTTTCTATCACTTCAAATATTGCAGATGGAGTCATAGATATTTCAGTTACTGATCAAGGCATAGGAATACCTGATGCTGAAAAAGAGCGAATATTCGAGCGTTTCTATCGTGTTGATCCAGCGCGTTCACGACAAACTGGCGGAACTGGTTTAGGACTTTCAATTGTAAAACATGTTGCTTCAAAGCATGGCGGCGAAGTTACGCTTTGGAGTGTTGAAAACGTCGGGAGTACTTTCTCTCTGCGACTACCCATCTTTGAAAATCAAACAGAGAGTGCACAATGACTAAAATACTTATCGTAGAAGATGAAAGCTCATTCTCTGAGGCTTTGGCATACCTGCTTGGTAAAGAGGGCTTTGAGGTAAGTGTGGCTGAAGATGGTCGTGCTGCCCTCAATACATTTGCCAAAGAGGGCGCAGATTTGATTCTGCTTGATCTTATGATTCCCGAGGTTTCAGGTGTAGATGTATGTCGCACAATTCGAAGCACATCACAAGTGCCAATCATTATGTTAACAGCTAAAGATGCAGAGATTGATAAGGTCGTTGGCCTAGAGCTAGGCGCCGATGATTATGTAACCAAGCCATACTCTTCGCGTGAGTTAATAGCTCGTATAAAGGCAGTTCTTCGCCGTGGAATATCTGATGCAGAGTTACATGGTGATCTCGAAGTAATCTCCGTTGGAGCAATCAAATTAGATACCGCCCGTCACCAAGCATCAATTAATGGAAACCCGATAGCACTTCCATTAAAGGAGTTCGAACTTCTTGAGTTCTTAATGCGCAACTCTGCACGCGTACTAACACGTTCGCAGTTAATTGATCGTGTGTGGGGCGGAGATTACTTTGGCGATACAAAGACTCTTGATGTCCATATTAAGCGTCTGCGTTCAAAGTTAGAGGTTGATCCTGCTAATCCAGTTTTAATTCAGACTATTCGTGGTCTAGGTTATAAGTTAGAGGCTTAAAGAGAGGCAAAGCCCTCTTCGAGAACGCCTAAGGCATCCTGCAATAAATCATCGGTGATTACCAAGGGTGGCAAGAAGCGGATCACATTTGAATAAGTGCCAGCGGTTAGGACTAAAACGCCCTTGCTCTGACAGTACTTAACAACTGCATTCATCGCTGCAGTGTTTGGATTCTTAGTACCAGCCTCTACTAATTCAATCGCCTGCATCGCACCGCGACCACGGACCTCTCCGATGATTGGATACCTCTTTTGCAGGGCGCGAAGTGAATCTCCCAGTATCTTCCCGATGTGTTGGGCCCGTGCAACGAGGTTTTCAGCCTCCATCGTCTCGAGTGCGCCAAGGGCTGCAGCACATGAGAGTGGGTTTCCACCAAATGTCCCTCCCAAGCCAGATGCATGAACTGAGTCCATAATCTCTGCGCGGCCAGTGATACCTGCAAGAGGTAGTCCCCCTGCGATTCCCTTAGCTGTGACCATCATGTCCGGCACAACGTTTTCCTCTTCAACTGCAAACATATGGCCGGTGCGGGCAAAGCCGGTCTGCACTTCATCGGCGATAAAAATAATCCCATGATCTGTTGAATATTTTGCGAGCGCCGGCAAAAAACCCTTAGGTGGGACGATGAAACCGCCCTCGCCCTGAATTGGTTCGATTAAAATCGCTGCAACGTTATGAGCGCCGATCTCTTTATCAATCTTGTGCGTAACCATGTCAATTGCATCTTCAGTAATAGTTGCTTGATTGCCTACCCAGTGAAATGAATATGGCATAGGCACGCGATAAATCTCTGGGGCAAATGGACCAAAGCCCTCTTTGTATGGCATATTTTTAGCAGTCAATGCCATCGTCAAATTTGTGCGTCCGTGATAACTATGTTCAAAGACAACTATTGCTGGGCGCTTGGTGTAGTGACGTGCAATTTTTACGGCATTTTCAACGGCCTCGGCTCCTGAGTTAACAAGAAGTGATTTCTTTTTATGTGTACCAGGTGTCATGGCATTGAGTTTTTCGCATACTTCGATGTAGTTCATGTAAGGCGCCACAGTGAAACAGGTATGTGTGAATGCCTGCACTTGTTCAATGACGCGATCAACTACGCGACTAGCTGAGTTACCAACGTTGACAACACCGATTCCTGAGCCCAAATCGATGATCTGGTTGCCATCAATGTCGAGCAAGATGGCATCACTTGCGCGCTCGATAATGACTGGAATGGCCATGCCCAATCCACCAGATGTCGCGTCGCTTCGGCGCTTAAGCGCCTCAATAGATTTTGGTCCAGGAATAGCTGTAACCAGACGACGCTCTTGGGTGAGATTAGTCAGTGTGTTCATGGTGAAAGTCTAAGCCCTTATTTCTCATGCAGGGCTCTAGAAGTTAGGCTTGGGCTATGAGTTCACTGAGAGATTCGGCACCGCTTCTAGATGCCTATCTCTCCTACTTTGAGAGCGAGCGTCACCCCTTCACGATCCCAGGTCATAAGCAGAGAGCCTCGCGCTTAGATGCCGGACTCGGGTTAGTCGTTGATAGCGATACACCTTTATATGGTGGCCTTGATGAGATTAAATTAACTAACCAAGTATTAAAAGAGGCCGAAGCCCTTGCCGCCGCATTGTGGGGGGCGGATTATGCCCGCTTTTCAACGGGTGGTTCGACTCATGCAAATCAAGCGATTATTTTGGCCCTTGGAAAACCAGGTGACAAGGTTGCCCTATCGCGCACTGCGCACCGCTCGGTTTTAAGCGCTCTTGTACTGGCAGGATTAGAGCCGATCTGGTTATCACCGCACATTGATGCGGCAACTGGCGTTCCTATTGGAATCTCAGTTGCTGAGTTTGAAAGAGTTATCGATCAAAGACCGATTGGACTGCTTTTGACCGAGCCCGGATATTTAGGCACGTTATCTGATCTGCCCGCACTTGTTAAGGCTGCACATGCACATGCAATCCCAGTAATAGTAGATGCGGCATGGGGTGGACACTTTGGTTTTTCAACTGACGTACCTGCGCACAGTTTGGCGGTAGGTGCCGATGCTTTAATTACAAGCACCCACAAAGCTCTGCCCGGGTACAGCGCATCTGCAATATTGATTGCGCAAGGAAAATACTTAAACTTAGAGCGCATCGAGCAAAGCTTTGAAACTACACATACGACTTCACCGGCAGGTGCCCCATTAGCCTCTATCGATGGCTGTCGTGCACTCTTGCAAACTCGAGGTCAACAGTTAATCTCGGATCTAGTTACAAACGTTGATGCATGTAAGAATGAAGTTCAGTCACACTTTGATCTTCCAATTTTTTTAAACTCGGCCGATTTTCCAGCTGGCCGTTTTGATCCAACCAAGATTGTTCTGCGCGCTAATCAGTTAGGTGCATCCGGTGTTGAGATTGAAAACGCCCTGCAGTCCCAGTTCATCCGCGTTGAAATGGCCGATAGCGACACTATTGTCTTCTTAGCGACCTTAGTAGATTCGAAAGAGGATTTCGATCAATTAGCCACAGCGCTCATCCCAATCCTAAAATCTGCGCAGAAATCCCCACGCACTACCGCTACCTCTTTGAGCTGGTCAGTCGTTCCAACTGTTGCGATCTCAATGCGCGATGCCTACTTTGCAGAGACCGAGATGGTGAGCGCCGAAAAAGCCGTGGGGCGTATCTCTGCCGACTTAATTGCGCCTTATCCCCCAGGAGTTGCCGTGGTCGCACCGGGTGAGGTATTAACAAAACTTATAGTTCAAGGCTTAGCTACGACAAAGGCGGCAGGAGTGCGCATCGCCTATGCCACCGATCCAACACTTGCCTCCTACCGAACCGTTAAGAGTTAAGCCAGAGTTCCATGATGTGCACCATAAGCCTGGCTCGCATAGATTTGATCGAGCGATAAGGTGAGCACTATGGCAACAAATACCGACTGGCATCAAAGAGCTCTTGAATTAAAACCACAGGCGAAGATTTTTATTAATGGCGCTTATGTAGATGCTGCATCAGGGAAAACCTTCGAAGATATCGCACCACACGATGATCGCCTTATTGCACATGTGGCATCGGGAGATGTTGAAGATGTAGATCGCGCAGTAAAATCTGCTAAGAAAGTATTTGATGATGGCACATGGCGCGAGATGAATCCGCGGGATAAAAAAGCGATTATGCTGCGATGGTCTGCTCTCATGCTAGAAAATAAAGAGGAGCTGGCCTTACTTGAGGCCGTTGATACTGGAAAACCAATCGCTGACACACTATCTGTCGATGTGCCAAATGCTGCCAGGGTCATCTCTTGGTATGGCGAGGCCATTGATAAGAGATATGACGAGGTCGCACCAGCCCCGCGCAACGCACTTGCCATGATTACGCGCGAGCCTCTTGGCGTCATTGGTGCGGTGGTGCCCTGGAACTATCCAATGATGATTGCCTCATGGAAGATAGGCCCAGCAGTTGCGATGGGCAACAGTATTGTTGTAAAGCCTGCCGAGAACTCTTCACTAAGCACTCTGAAGATGGCAGAGCTTGCCATAGAGGCGGGTCTGCCTGCCGGTGTTTTTAACGTAGTACCGGGTCTGGGGGCTGAGGCAGGAGCAGCACTTGCCCTCCATATGGATGTTGCAAAGATTGCATTTACTGGCAGCCCCGCCGTTGGGCGAAAGATGTTGGAGTACGCCGCGCAATCAAATATGAAGCAAGTTGCATTAGAACTCGGCGGAAAAAGTGCGCAAGTTATTCTCAATGACTGCGTTGATCTTGAAGTTGCAGCATCTGCAATCGCATGGGCGATTTACTACAACGCAGGGCAGACATGTAGCGCTGGATCTCGAATCATCGTTGAAAAGGGGATCAAGGAAGAGTTGTTTGCTCACCTGCGCACCTTCTTAGAGAGCTTTGTTGTTGGAAGCCAGTTCGACCCAGCAACTCAAATGGCTGGCTTAGTCTCGAAAGTCCAGCGAGATCGCGTCAATGCTTATTTAGATTTAATTGGCCGCGATGGCGAGAAAATTATCTTTGGTGGAGAAAAAACCCACGGTGCCGATTTACTGATTGCACCAACGTTAATCGATAACGTTAAAGCGACATCACGCCTTGC
>Ga0208566_1002394_pt1 | contig 10085 bp, 7 predicted proteins | sample PL_2010_150m_FD_184159 | JGI IMG/M metagenome (GOLD analysis project Ga0208566, IMG submission 184159) | Freshwater microbial communities from Powell Lake, British Columbia, Canada to study Microbial Dark Matter (Phase II) - PL_2010_150m... | ecosystem: Environmental > Aquatic > Freshwater > Lake... | reverse complement strand
GCCCTCCTGGCCGCGGTCGGCACGCTGCTATTCGGCCTCGCGGATCACCTGTGGGTGGCCTTTGCCGGGCGCCTGCTGGTCGGAGCGGCGGTCGGCGTCGCGTTCGTCACCTGCATGAAACTCGCCGGGCACTGGTTTCCGGCCAACCGGTTCGCCACGGTGACGGGCGTCGCCCTTCTGCTCGGCAATCTCGGCGGCGTGCTCGCCGGCGTGCCGCTCGCGGAGGCGGTGGGCCACTTCGGCTGGCGGACCTCGATGGTGGCGAGCGCCGCGTTCACGTTCGCCCTGGCGGCGGCGATATGGACGGTGGTTCGGGACGACCCGGGAGAGCGCGGGTTCACGAGCTTCGTCCCCGCCTCGGTGGCCAGGAAAGGGAGCCTCCGGCCGTTCCGCGCGCTGCGCACCGTATTCGCCCGGCGTGAAACCTGGCTGCTGCTGACGGCCGGAGGCCTGTCTGCCGCTCCGGTGCTGGTGTTCGCCGGATTATGGGGTGTTCCCTACCTGACCCAGGTGTACGGGCTCGACCGCGGTCACGCGGCCGCGCTGACCTCGACCATGCTCGTCGCGTGGGCCGTCGGGGGTCCGACCCTGGGAGGGGTGTCCGACCGCATCGGGCGACGCAAGCTTCCCTACCTGGCGGCGAACGTCGCGAGCGCGACGCTGTGGGGGGTCTTTCTTTTCTGGGGGGAGATCCCCCGGATTCTCCTGTATCCCCTGTTCGCCGCCATCGGGTTCACCTCCGGGGCCATGATCATCGGCTTCGCACATTCGCGGGAGGCCAACCATCCCGGGGCGACCGGGGCCGTGGCCGGGGTGGTCAACATGGGACCCCTGGGTTTTGCGGCGGTCATGCAACCGGTGCTCGGGGGCATCCTCGACCGGCATTGGAACGGACTGCTGGTCAACGGGGTGCGGATCTACGACGCGGGCGCCTATTCGGCGGCGTTTCTGTGGCTGTTCCTGAGCTCCTGCCTGTCGATCGCGGCCGTGTACTTCACCCGGGAAACCTATTGCCGCGTCCGGGAGTACGACGAAACGTGATCCCGGGCGAGCGGAATCCTACTTCATCGTCGGCATGATGAAATCCGCGCCCGCGCGGATCCCGGTCGGCCAGCGGGAGGTGATCGTCTTCATCCGGGTATAGAAGTTCACCCCCTCGGTCCCGTGTACGAAATAGTCCCCGAAAATCGAGCGTTTCCAGCCTCCGAAGCTGTAGAACGCCACCGGCACGGGGATCGGCACGTTGATCCCGACCATCCCGACCTCCACCCTTCCGGCGAATTCGCGCGCGGTGTCGCCGTCGCGCGTGAAGACGGCGGTCCCGTTGGCGAACTCGTGATCGTTCACCAGCTTCAAGGCCGTCTCGAAATCCGGTACCCGCACCAGGGAAAGGACGGGACCGAAGATCTCCTCCCGGTAGATCCGCATCCCGGAGGTCACCCGGTCGAACAGGCATGCGCCGAGGAAGAAGCCGTTTTCGTGGCCCGCGACCTTGAGCCCCCGCCCGTCCGCCACGAGCTTCGCCCCTTCCTTCACCCCCAGGTCGACGTATCCCTTCACCCGCTCCAGGTGTTCGCCCGTGACGAGCGGGCCCATCTCCGCTTCCGGAGCCAGGCCGGGCCGGACCTTGAGTGTCCGGATCCGTTCCACGATCCGCTTCACCAGTTCGTCGGCGACCTTGTCCCCGACCGCGACGACGACGGAGATGGCCATGCATCGCTCTCCCGCGGAACCGTAGGCGGCCCCCATCAAGGCGTCCACCGCCTGGTCGAGGTCGGCATCGGCCATCACGATGGCGTGGTTTTTCGCGCTGCACAGGGCCTGCGCCCGCTTGCCATGGGCCGTGGCCGTACGATGCACCTGCTCGCCGACGGCGCTGGACCCGACGAAACTCACCGCGGAGACCTTCGGGTGCGAGGCCAGCAGCTCGACCGCCTCCTTGTCCCCGTTCACCACGTTGAAGACTCCCGGCGGCAGCCCCGCCTCGGAAAAGAGCTCGGCGAGCCGCAACGGGCAGGAGGGGTCCTTCTCGGAGGGCTTCAGGATGAAGGTGTTGCCGCAGGCGATGGCGACGGGAAACATCCACATCGGCACCATCGCGGGGAAGTTGAACGGGGAGACCCCCACGCACACGCCGAGCGGCTGCCGGAAGGAGTAGCTGTCGACGCCGGTCCCCACGTTTTCCGAAAAGCTCCCCTTCAACAGGTGGGGGATCCCGCAGGCGAACTCCACCACCTCGATCCCCCGGGTCAGGGAGCCGCGCGCGTCGCTCAGCACCTTGCCGTGCTCGGCCGTGATGAGGGCCGAAAGTTCATCGGCGTTCCGTTCGAGCAGCTCCTTGAACCGGAACAGGACCCTTGCGCGCCGCAGCGGCGGAGTGGCGGCCCATGCCGGAAACGCCGCGGCGGCCGAGGCGACGGCCTCCTCCACTTCCTTCCTTCCGGCGAACGATACACGGGCGGTGACTTCTCCCCTGGCCGGGTCGTACACGTTGCCGTACCGATCTCCGGAACCGGGAAGGATCCTGCCATTGACGAAATGACCGATGGTTTTCGTGATGGTGGCTTCCAAAATAAAACCTCCTTGTCCGTAATTCGGGGAGAAATACGCAGACAATGTATTCGCTATATGAATCGAAATCAACCCTCGTTTCATATAGCGCCAGCGCCCTGAAAAAAGACCTTGACACAATGTTTCAGACACAATATTCATTCAGGTGAAGAAATACGGATCCTTTGAAGAAAAACAGATCCTTTTCAGGGCACCATTTCCTCGCATGAGGGTCTTTGTTTCAAGGGGAGGGTCGCACACCGGTCGCCACCAATCCCCGGTGAACGGGTTTCACTCCGTCGGCTGCTGCAGGCATTGGGCGCACCACTCCAATGCACTCTTCAATAGGGGGTAGAGGGATGAAGGAAGAAAAGACCAAGGTAGTTGCCAAGAAGGAGGAAGTGAAGACCGGTCGTCGCACGTTCCTCAAGACGGCGGCGGCGGGAGCCGCCGGGGTGGCTGCGCTGGGCTTCCCGATGATTTCCCGGGCCGAGACGATCACCCTGAAGATGCAGGGCGCCTGGGGCGCGAAGGACATCTTCAACGACTACGCGGAGGACTACGTAAAGCGCGTCAACGAAATGGCGGGCGGGCGGCTGAAGATCGACTTCCTGGTCGCTGGCGCCGTGGTCAAGCCGTTCCAGGTGATGGACGCGGTCAACAAGGGCGTGCTCGACGCCGGGCACCAGGTGTCCGTCTACTGGTACGGGAAGAGCAAGGTGGCGTCACTGTTCGGCACGGGGCCCGTCTTCGGGCAGAACGCCCACCAGGGCCTCGCCTGGATCTATTACGGCGGCGGCCAGGCGCTCTACGACGAACTGATGAAGACTCTGGGGCTCAATGTCGTCGGGTTCTTCTCCATGCCGATGCCGACCCAGCCTCTCGGGTGGTTCAAGAAGCGGATCACGGACGTCAAGCAGCTGCAGGGCCTCAAGTACCGCACCGTGGGGCTGGCGGCCGACCTGTTCCAGGCGATGGGCATGAAGGTCACCCAGCTTCCCGGCGGCGAGATCGTCCCTGCCCTGGAGCGCGGCGTGATCGAGGCGTTCGAGTTCAACAACCCGACCTCCGACAGATCCTTCGGCGCCCAGGACGTGAGCAAGGTGTACATGCTGGGCAGCTACCACCAGGCGGCGGAGTTCTTCGAGATCATCTTCAACAAGACGAAGTTCGACACCCTGCCGGCGGAACACAAGGCGATCCTGAAGTACGCGGCCGAGGCGGCCTCCTCGAACAACTACTGGCGGGGGCAGGACCAGTACTCCAAGGATCTCCTGTGGCTGGAGAACTCGGCGAAGGTCGGCGTCTACCGGACGCCGAACTCCGTCATGGCGGCGCAGCTCAACGCCTGGGACAAGATCCTGCCGGACCTCGAGAAGGACCCGTTCTTCAAGAAGGTCGTGGCGTCGCAGAAGACCTTCGCGCACCGCGTCGCGTACTACGACATCCTCAACTCGTGCGACTACAAGATGGCCTTCGACCATTACTTCCCCGGCGAGCTGAAGAAGGCGGGGTTCTAAAGCATCCGTTCGTAACGGAGCGAGATGGCCGGACAAAGGGTTGGCGCGACCCCGAAGAGGGCGCCGCGCCAACCCTTATCTGTAAGCAACCGAAATTCCATTGAGGGATGAACCCATGGAACGCGTCCTTTTCTTCATCGATCACCTGAGCCAATGGACGGGCAAGGCGTTCGCCTGGTCCATGCTGATCCTGACCTTCGCCACCAGCTACGAGGTGTTCGTCCGGTACGTCATACGGAATCCCACCGCGTGGGCCTTCGACTTGAGCTACATCATGTACGGTACGATGTTCATGATGGCGGGGGCGTACGCCCTTTCCCAAAAGGCCCATGTGCGCGGGGACTTCATCTATCGCCTCTGGCCCCCGCGCGTGCAGGCGGGGATCGATCTGGTGCTCTACTTCCTCTTCTTCTTCCCCGGGATGATCGCCCTGGTCTACGCCGGGTACGTGTACGCGGCCGAGTCCTGGGCCTACAGGCCGTACGGGGTCGACGGACTGGTGGGGGAGGTCAGCATCAACAGTCCCGTGGGGGTGCCGGTCTCTCCCCTGAAAACCATCCTTCCCGTAGCCGCGTTCCTGCTGGTGCTGCAGGGGATCGCGGAAACCATCCGCTGCATCCAGTGCCTGCGGACCGGGGCGTGGCCGCAGCGCCTGAAGGACGTGGAGGAACTGGAAACGCAGATGATCCGAGAACACCAGGAAAAACTGGCGGCTATGAAACGGGAAGAGGAACTGGAGGCGCAGAAAGCCGCCCCGCAGGACGGCGAAGGAAACGAGGGCGCGAAATGACCCAACCCCAGGTCGCGATGGTAATGATGGGGTCCTTCGTCGTCTCGATCTTCCTGGGCTTTCCCATCTGCTTCACGCTGGTCGCGCTGGGCGTCGGTTTCGGCTACTACGCGTACGCCACGCCCGACCAGATGAGCCACATCTTCCAGAACCAGGTCTTCGACCTCCTGGTGAACCAGACGTATTCCGTCATGATCAACGACGTGCTGGTCGCGGTGCCGCTCTTCCTGTTCATGGGCTACATCATCGAGCGCTCCAACGTCGTGGAGCGGCTCTTCTTCACCCTGAACATCGCCGCCCGGAAGGTGCCCGGCGCCATGGCCGTGGCGGCGCTGATCACCTGCGCGATCTTCGCCACCGCCGTCGGCATCGTCGGCGCCGTGGTGACGCTGATGGGTTTACTGGCCTTCCCCGCCCTGCTGAAAGCCGGCTACGACGAGACGCTCTCCGCCGGCGTCATCTGCGCCGGCGGCTGTCTCGGCATCATGATCCCGCCGAGCATCCTGCTGATCGTGTACGGGGCGATCTCCGGCGTCTCCGTGGTCCGGCTCTACTCCGCGGCGTTCCTCCCCGGGTTCCTGCTGGCCGGCCTCTACATCGCCTACGTGATCCTCCGGGTGGTCATCAACCCCAAGCTGGCCCCGAAGCCGCCGAAGGAAGACTGGGACATCCCCCGAAAGGAGCTGTACACCAGGATCCTGACCTCCGTCATTCCGCTGGCCGTCCTGATCCTGTCGGTGCTCGGCTCCATCATCGGCGGGCTGGCGACCCCGTCGGAGGCGGCGGCGGTCGGCGCGTTCGGCAGCATCCTCCTCGCCGCGGCCTACCGCGAGCTCACGTGGACGCGCCTGAAGGAATCGATCTACCTGACGACCCGCACGTCGGCCATGGTGTGCTGGCTCTTCGTCGGCTCCTGGACCTTCTCCTCGGTCTTTTCCTACCTCGGCGGCCACGAGCTGATCCGGGAGTTCGTGCAGACCCTGAACATATCGCCCGTCCAGTTCCTGATCCTGGCGCAGTTCATCATCTTCCTCCTGGGCTGGCCGCTGGAGTGGAGCGAGATCATCATCATCTTCGTGCCGATCTTCCTGCCGCTGCTGGACCATTTCGGGATCGACCCGCTCTTCTTCGGGATCCTCATCGCGCTCAACCTGCAGACCTCGTTCCTGACGCCGCCGATGGCGATGTCGTGCTACTACCTCAAGGGGATCGCGCCGCCGCACATCCAGCTGACGACGATCTTCAAGGGGTCGTTGCCGTTCCTGGGGATGGTCCTGCTCTGCATGGTCATCGTCTACGTTTTCCCGGTCATCGTGACGTGGCTGCCCGACATCGCTTACGGCGTCGCCAGGTGACCCCGTGTCCCCGATGAACACAGCGTCGGATCCGACCCTCCTGAGCGCCGTCGAGGCGGCCGGGGCGATCCGCGACGGACGGATCACCTCCGAAGCGCTGGTGACCGCCTGCCTCGACCGAATCGCGGCGCTCGAGGAACGGATCGGCGCTTGGGCGCACCTGGACCCCGGCCATGCGCTGAACCAGGCGCGCGCGGCGGACCTGGCGCGGCGGGAAGGGAAGGCGCTAGGGGCCCTCCACGGCGTTCCGGTGGGGGTCAAGGACATCTTCGACACGAAGGACATGCCGACCGAGGACGGCACGGTCCTGCACGCCGGGCATCGGCCGATGGAAGACGCCACAGCCGTCGCCCTGCTCCGCGAGGCGGGGGCGATCCTCCTGGGAAAGACCGTCACCACCGAGCTCGCGGTCTTCTCGCCGGGAAAGACCCGGAACCCGCACGACCCCTCGCGCACCCCCGGCGGCTCCTCGAGCGGCTCCGCGGCCGCGGTGGCGGCGTTCATGGCGCCTCTCGCCATCGGCACCCAGTCGAACGGATCCGTCATCCGCCCGGCTTCCTACTGCGGGGTCTACGGGTACAAGCCGAGCCACGGCCTGATCTCCAGGCACGGGGTGCTCCAGCAGTCGCGGCCCCTGGACCAGGTCGGCGTATTCGCGCGGACCGTCGAGGACGCAGCGCTGATCGCGGAGCAGATGATGGCCTACGACGACCGCGATCCCGACATGCGTCCGCGGGCGCGCCCCGCCCTCCGCAAGACGGCGCTCGAAGAGCCCCCGATCCCTCCGCGCCTGGCGTTCGTCAAGACGCCGGTGTGGGGCCAGGCCGAGGAAGACACGAAAGAGGCGTTCGCGGAACTGGCTGCGCACCTGGGGGAGAGCGCCGTCGAGGTCGCGCTTCCGGAGCTGTTCGACGAGGCGGTCGGCTTGCACCGTGCGATCATGGAGGCGGACCTCGCCAGGAGCTTCGAGCGGGAATACGCCGACGGCAAGGACCGGTTGAGTCCGATCCTTCGAGAGATGATCGAGCGGGGGCAGAAGGTGCTGGCCGTGGAGTACAACCGCGCGTTGAGCCAGATCCCGGCCTTGAACCAGGCGCTCGACAAGGTCTTCGAGTGGCACGACGGCATCCTCACCCCCGCCACCACCGGCGAGGCCCCCGTCGGGCTGGAATCGACGGGAAGCCCGATCTTCTGCACCCTGTGGACCCTGTGCGGGATGCCGGCGATCACCCTTCCAATGATGCAGGGTGCCAACGGCATGCCGATCGGCGTGCAGCTGGTAGGGGCCAGAGGGGACGACGCCCGGCTGCTGCGGACGGCTCGCTGGCTCGTGAACCGCACATGATGGACTCTAACGCAGGAAAGGAGGCAGTGGCACAATGAGCAACATCATCACGGGAGCGATCTCGTTAGCAATGGCGGTTGCGTTCTTTATCTATTACCCCTTCCGGCTGAGTTACGCCCTCGGGTTCGCGAAATCCCTCCCGGTTTGGATCATCACCCTCGGGACCCTCGCCCTCCTGATATACGACTTTGTCACATCGATACTGGAAGAGATGAAGCCGCCCCGCAAGTAACCCCTTCCCGGCAACCCGACGGCGGGCGCCCTCAGGCCACGCGGTCGCGGGGTTCCCGCCCGGCGAAGACGGCATCCAGATTGTCGAGCGCCCGGAACCCCATGGCGTCCCGCGTCTCCTTCGTGGCGCTGGCGATGTGCGGCATCAGGAACACGTTGGGCAGATCCCTGTATCCCGGATGGATGTCCGGTTCGTTCGTGTAGACGTCCAGGCCGGCCGCCGTCAGCTTCCCGGACTTCAACGCCCCGATCAGCGCCTCGTCGTCGACCACCGCGCCGCGGCTCGCGTTGACGACGATCGCCCCGTCCGGCAGCAGCGCAATCCGCACGGCGTTGAGCAGCCGGAACGTTTCCGGGGTGGAGACGCAGTGGAGCGTCAGGAAATCGCAATGCGGCATCATCGCCTCGGGCGTCGGATGGAAGATCGCTCCCGCCTCCAGGTCCGGCGTCGCCCTGCGCACGTCGTGATAGTGGATTTCCATGTCGAATCCACGGGCCCGTTTGGCGACGACCTGCCCGATCCGCCCGAACCCGAGAATCCCGAGCCGCTTCCCCGTCACCTGGGTCCCCACCATGAAACCGGGGCTCCAGTCCTTCCACGTCCCGGTCCGGACCAGACGCTCGCCCTCGCTGGCGCGCCGCGCCGCGCCCAGCAGGAGCATCATGGTCAGCTCCGCCGTGGCGTCGGACAACACCTCGGGGGTGTTCGTGACGATGATCCCCCGGGCCCTGGCGGCCTTTACGTCCACGTGGTCGTAGCCGACGGAAAAATTCGCGATGGCGCGCACGCGCCCGGGCAGCCGGGCGATCACTTCCGCGGTGAATTTCTCCGTGTGGCAGGGAAGAATGGCGTCGACGTCGCCGGCCCGTTCGATCAACTCGTCCGCGGAATAGAGGACATCTCCGGGATTCAGGCGGGGGTCGTAGTCCCGCCGAAGACGATCCTCGACGGCATCCGGCAGCTTGCGGGTAACCAGGATAACGGGCTTCATTTTTCCATCCTCGGCGAGGGAGGGGTATAGAGCGGGATCACGTACGGGCCTTCCGGCACCACGGCGATGTCCGGGTCCCCGTGGGCCTTGACGCTTTCGGCGACCGCCGCCTCCACCGAAGAGACCGGCTCCACGCCCACGTCCTTCAGGCCTTCCTTCCCCAGCCCCGTGGTATAGAGCTTGACGGTCCCGACCCGCAGGGCCTTGAGCAGCATCTCGGTCTGCCATTCGTCGACCAGTGCCCGGTCGCGGCCTCCCAGCACGGACAGGAACCGGTCCGGCCCCGTTTCGAGCAGCAATCGCTGGGCGGCGACGAATTCGTCGCTCCCCATCCCTTCCGAGCACTCGCTTGCGATGATGATGGTTCCCCCGGGTTCGAGGATGTCGAGGGCGCTCACCATCCCCTTGACCGTCTGGTAGTACGTCCTGTCCAGGGGATACCCCGCGCTGGACGTGACGACGGTGCGGAAACGGCGGGGGACGGCGACCTCCGCGCACTTCCGCATGTACTCCACCGCTTCGCGGTGGCTGGCCTCGATCTCGCCGAAATTGACGAATCCGATCCGCCGCTTTTCGTCGATGGCGACGTTCAGCGCCACGATCCCGCCGATCGCCCGGACGATTTCGATCTGCGCCTCGTGCAGGGGGTTCCCCTCGATGACGCAATTGGCGGAGTTGGGATGCTCGAGGATCTTCGGAACGTGGAACGCCAGGATGGTGTCCTGGTGGGCGACCCCCGGGGCGACCACCTTGCGGCCGCCGGAGTATCCGGCCATGAAGTGGGGCTCCACCAGGCCGGTGACGATCTTCAGGTCGGCCTCGAGGAATCGCCGGTCGATCAGGATCGGAATCCCCCGGCGCGTTTTGCCGAGGTCCGCATGCGCTTCCCGGTCCCGGGCGAAGTGGTTCTCGGCGCGGACGGTCCGGAACACCTCGTCCGAACCGATGATCTCCCGGAGCTCCTCCCCTTCATTGGGGCGGTGCAACCCGGTGGCCACGAGGATCAGGATCTTTTCCCTGGGGATCCCGGCCCCGGTGATCGTCTCGATCAGAGGCGGGAGCAGCGTGCCGTTGGGAACGGGCCGCGTGATGTCGCAGATGAGGATGCAGGCGCTCTTCCGGCCGCGGGCCAGCTCCGAAAGCGGCGGAGACCCCACCGGATTCTCGAGCGCTTTCTTCACGGCCCGGACCGGGTCCCGGACGGGATCCATCGGATGCTTGCCGATCACCGTGACCCGGAGATCGTCCGGCAGCCGCACCGTCAGGGTCTTTCGTCCGTACAAGAGGTCGACGTTCATGGAC
>Ga0208566_1002392_pt1 | contig 10087 bp, 12 predicted proteins | sample PL_2010_150m_FD_184159 | JGI IMG/M metagenome (GOLD analysis project Ga0208566, IMG submission 184159) | Freshwater microbial communities from Powell Lake, British Columbia, Canada to study Microbial Dark Matter (Phase II) - PL_2010_150m... | ecosystem: Environmental > Aquatic > Freshwater >... | reverse complement strand
CGGCCATGGCGTACTCCCAACCCGGGTCATCATGATCCGGCCAGATCACGACGTGTTTGCCCTTGAGCGGCGACCAGTCGGTCTTGTCGATCGGCGCATTCGCCCCGTGCATGGCGGTGGTCGCCCCGATGCCGGCGTCGATCAGGGCCTGCGCACACTTCTCCCCCTCGACGAGGACCACGTGGGTGGTGGCAGCGATGCCCGGCTGGTTGTAGAGCGGCCGGGGAGTCGGCGGCGAATTCTTGCCCGTTTTGGGGTTGTACGGCCGGAACTCCTTGCGCCGGCCCGGCGGATCATAGCGATACACGCAGGCGATGAGCTGACCGTCGGCCGTGAAATAGTCCCACTTGGCGGTTGGCGGGCCCAGGTCGTCGATCAGCACCTCCTTCTTGTGGCTCTTTGGCGGCGTGACGACCGACCGTCCGGTCAGATCGCCGGCCAGCCGAATCACCTCCGGAAATTCCGCCCTGACGTCGATCCGGTAATGGCGCGCAATCAAGTCAAAGATGTCACCACCGTCGCCGGTGGCCCGATCCGTCCAGAGCCCGGCCTTGTCACCCTCAAGCACGATTTCGAGACTGTCGCCCGGACTGCCCAACACGTCGCCGATGAGAAAAATGTCCTTGCGCACCTTGCCGGCGGGAAAGAGCGCGAACAGCACACTCTCGAGGCGGCTCAGTAGATCGGCCCGCAGCGCATCACGCTCGTGGTCCGGGTGTTGTGGAGCAGTTTCCGAAATGTCGTTGAAATCCATCATGCTGAAGTTCCTCCAAAACCGAATGGGTGAGCAATTTCCTGTAGGCCAATTGGCCGGCGACGCAATTTGTTCAACGCACTGGCTTCTATCTGCCGAACCCTTTCGCGGGTGATGCCTCTGGCCTTGGCAATCTCGTCGAGAGACTGCGGCGCCCCATCGAAGCCAAACCGGGCGCGGAGCACGTCGGCCTGTTGCGGGTAGATCGTGTCGAGTAGCGCGGTCACTGCGCCCAGCATTTCCCGCCGCTCGAGAATGTTCTGCGGGTCGTCACCACAAGATGCCGGACCGGCCAGCAAATCCTGCACTTCCATGGCACTGAGTTCGACTTCAGCGGTGTTGGTCTGCAACGGGAGCTTTTGCTCCTCCGACCACAGCTCATCGGGCATCTTGTGCAGGAACACGCAGAGCTTTTCGGCGCAGGGCCGCAGATCCCCGTTGTCGTCGAACGGCGTGCGGGCGAGGTCCAGATAGGCCAGTAGATGGGTGCCATAGCTGATCCCGACAAGGTCAGAGAACTTGCCGCCGGCGCGATACCCGGCCGCTTCGATAGCGCGCAGCAAGCGCGCATTGCGCACCTTGATCTTGACGCGGTAGTCGCTCATGATTGACTCCAGCAACGGGCGGTCCATGAGCAGTATTTGCACTCGTAGTAGCCCGGCTCGGTGGCGATGCGTGGCAACTGCTCGCCGGCTTCAGTGGCTTGAATCACCCGTACCGCGCGGTCCGACATGCGCTGCGCCAGGCCGCCATCGAAGGGGACAAGTTCTGACCAGAGTTCCTGGGTGTCCTTGTTGATGGCGGTGAACAGGGCCGGGTTGCTGGAGATACCAGGAATGGAGGCTTCCATGTAGGCCTGGTAGGTGGCGATCTGGGCGGCATAAACGGGCTTTGTGACTGCCACCCCCTTCTTGGCGGTGTCGCGCCAGTTCTTGTCGTTCATGGTCTTGCACTCCCAAAGCATCGGGAATGTCAGGTAAAGATCGGCGGACGCGCCGGCGATGACGCCATCGACGTGACCCTGGATACGGCCGTCGGCTACGGAGAAACCAAACTGGCCGCCGCCCTTGCGCTGGGTGTAGAGGTCAAAGCCAGCCAGGCGCAGCCAGCGGATCGCCAGATCTTCCAAGGCATGACCGACTTCGAAGATGCGTAGCGTCCGTCCGGCGAACTCGGCGCCCGGATCTACCGGCGCAGCGGAATACTCGAACTGGAGCGCGCGCTCGCAAGAAACACCCAGGCGTGAGGCGCCGAGGTAGTGACGCTTTTCGCGGGCGGCATCTTCTGCCTGTAGCGCGGTGTCCACGAGACCTGCGAGTTTTTCGTGGAACTTGGGTTGGTGGTTAAGATCAATCATCAGAAGGGAATCCTTGAGTTGGGGCCCGAAGGCGGTGGTTGGTTGGCGAGGCGCTGTTCGAAGAAGGCGCGATCCTTGGCGGCCATGCGCTCGTGTTCATCCAGCATGTGGGCCTGGTAGGCGTCGATCACGACTTCGATCAGGCGCAGGACTTCTTCCTTGCGGTAGTCGGCCAGAGGCCGGTCCATGCCGATCGAAGCGACGTAGTCGCCCAAAGGTGTCAGCGCGGAATCCATGGCGGCGAGTTCCAGATCGGACGGGTCAATCACGGCGCCCTCCTGCACGCTGGCCAGTCGCGCCATTACCTTGGTAAAGGCGTCCAGGCAACGCATCGAGCAGAACACCCACCGATGGGACGACCGGCGCGGGTTGGAGCGCGGCAAAGCGGCGTTGAAGTAACCGAAGCCGCGCGCCTGGCGAGAACAGATTGCGCATGTCACGCGGCCTCCTGATAAGTCTGGTTGGCCGCCTGGACTACCCGCTTGATGGCGTGCTTGTTGAACCGGAACGTCAATAGTGCCGAGGCCTGATAGCGGGTCAGCCCCAAGTCGGCACGCATCTCCGTGGGGAGATAGCGTAGTTGCCCCTGCGTCGGGCCTTCGCTTAGCCAGCGCCGGGACTTGTGGGCAGCGTCATCGGTTTCCTGCTCGTTCAGCCAGTCGTTGGCCTGTGCCAGGCAGACCGTCCGCTCGCCTACGCCCAACAGCCGTGCCTGGCATTTCTCCAAGCCACCGACGGCATACCAGCGTCCTTCCAGAAAGAACACGCCGCCCCAGGCTTTGAAGCCAGAGGCGAGCAAGGCGCAGTCATCACCAAAGAGATCGCACCAGGCGAAGTTCGATCGCTTCAAGAGATCGATCTCGGACATCACGAAGTCGTCGAGCGTGTCTTTGGCCGCCGGCATCTCCGGTCGGAAGGCATACCCACACAACGGGCACTCGCGGGAGGCCAACGGAATCACCGCGCCACACTCCGGGCATAGCTTGGTCAGTGCCTCGCCGTGCCCCTCAAAACCATCGAGATCGACTTCCTGCTCGAGGCTGCCATGCACCAGTGAAGCGGTACCGAAATCGAGCACGATGCAGTCGGTTTTGATCACACCTGGGTGTTCGGCGGGATCGACCACACGCAGCCCTCGGCCGATCATTTGGATCAGCGTGGATTTGTAGGAGCTCGGGCGCAGCAGGACAATGCAGGAAGTCGGCGTGTAGTCGTAGCCTTCGGTGAGCACCGCGACATTGACAATCATCGTCAGGTTGCCGGTCTCGAACGAGGCCAGCGTGGCTTTGCGCTCGATCTCGGGCATGTCGCCATACACCACGGCGGCCGACACGCCTTCGACAAGAAACGCGTCGCAGACCGCATGGGCATGGGCCACCGTGGCGCCGAAGGCAATGGTCTTGCGACCGGCTGCGCGTTCTTTCCAGTGGCGGACCACCGCCGCATTAACGGGTGACGTGTTCATGATCGCCGCTACGGCATTCATGTCGTAGTCCTCGGCCAACTTCTTCACGCCATCGAGCGCCTCACGGGTGCCGACGTCGATCACAAAAGTGCGGGGTGCGACCAGGTGGCCGGAGCGGATGAGTTCGCCCAGCCGGATCTGGTCGGCGACGTTGGAAAACACCTCGCGCAGCCCTTTGCCATCTCCCCGGTTGGGGGTGGCCGTCACCCCGTAGATCAGCGCATGGGGATTCCTGGCCAGTGTGGCGTCGATCACCTGCCGGTAAGTTGTTGCCGCGCAGTGATGCGCTTCGTCGATGACCAGGAGATCGAGCGTCGGCAGTTGGTCCAGATGGCGTACCAGGGTCTGAACCATGGCAAACGTGGTCTGGCCCTCCCAGGATTTCTGGCGAGCATCGAACACCGAGGTGCTGATGGCGGGATTCACCCGCGAGAACTTGGTCTGGTTCTGCGCGGTGAGTTCGTCGCGATGGGCGAGCACACAGGCCTTGGCATCCGGGTGATTGAGGAGCTCACCGGCCGTGCCGGAAAAACAAATCGTCTTCCCCGACCCTGTCGGAGCTACTCCCAGCGTATTGCCGTGGGTCTTAAGCGCCGCGACGCATCGGGTGACGAATTCGCGTTGGCGCGGTCTGAGTATCATGACCGGAGCTCCTTACTGCGCCCAGGCCGGACGTGTGGGAACGGCAGGTGGGGGCATCGCTGACGGAGGCGCCATCGGCACAGGTGGTGCAGCCGGTGCTGAGGGCGTAGAAGGTGCTGGGGGTGTCGCCGGCGCACCGCCGTTATAGCCGCCGGTTGCGCTTGGTGCCCGCTGCGCGACACCCATCAGCGCCACATAACTCTTGTGATCCGGCTGGATCGCCGCCTTGACGACGTTCTTGTCTTCGCCGTTCTGGTCCTTTTCCACATCGATGCGGGCGACGAACTCGATGCCATCCAGATCGGCAAATCCCCGGATTCGACGAGCGGATTGCGCCTGCGGCGACTGGTCGGCCGGTTGGATGCCGCGTGCCGAATTGAGAATGGCACGCAGAAAGCTGCGTCCCATATTGGTCCAGTCCGGACCCTTGGGGCTGTGCAAGCCGATCAGGCCGAACACCACGCGCTTGGCAAACGGTCCCTCAAGAATGGTGAACTTGCCGTTGAGATACACCGCGTCGGTCTTGTCCGAGCGGGTGGCGTAACCGCCAGTCCAGCCTTGACTGGGATCGTCGTAACCGCCGGGGCGGATGGTCATGATGACCTTGGCCAGTGTCTTGGGCGGGATCAGGGCAAAATCGCGCTGCTCCTCGGCGTCGTTAAAATCGTTCCAGGCGGCGTTGTTGAAATTATTGTTCATGGAAAATCTCCTGTGCGTTACTGCGCCTTGGGCGCGGTGATTTTGGAAATGAGGCGACCGAGGTGCGGCTCCTCGACGACATCGAGTCGGCCGGAGCGGTCTTTTGCGGGATAGCCCCAGGGATTCATGTGCTGGCAGACGAAGGCGCGATACGGGGCGCCGTCATCGCCCTTGAGGACGACCATCGAGATGACCTGATCGAGGATGCCGGGCAGTTCCAGCGAGGCCTTGGACCCGTCGATCTGCGGCGAGAACACCTTGCGGTTGAAGTCGTCGAGCTTTTCGTCGAGGATGCCGACCAGCCACACATCCTTGCTGCGGATGTGTTGCCACTGGGTGAGCCAGGCGATCAGCTCGCTGCCATGCAGGCCATACGCGCCCCGGTTGTCCGGCTTGCCGGTTTTTTCGCTGTAGGCTTGCGGCTGGCCCTTGGACCACTGCAGGCAGAGGCGGCCGGCAACGGTGATCGAATCGACGAAGATCAGCGAGTATTTTTCCAGCTGCGCGGGATCGCCGTATTGGCCGCAGACTTGGGCATAGTGGGCCTGGCTGTACGCCTGGTCGTCACGCAGCGCCGGATTCGGGCCGCCGATAAAGCAGGCCAGATCGCGGCACTCCGGCCAGGTGCGGGGACGCACGGTGTCGCAGGGCCAGTCGCGAACGGCAAGGTCGCCGTCTTCCATATCGACAAACAAGGAACTGACCGCATCGGTTGTCCTGAGCAAGGTGGTCTTGCCCACACCTGCTGGTCCGAGGATGACGCCCGAGGAACGGCGGTTTTCTGTGAGGCGCTGATCGGCGGTGATAATGGGGAAGGCCATCACGCCACCTCCGCTTCGGTCAATTCGGCGCGGCTGATGAGATCCGTCGCGCGGCTCTCTGCGGTGGCCAGCAAGGCCAGGTGCGCTTCGACTTCTGCGAGGGTCGCATGGGTCAGTGGTTGGTAGACTGGTGTCACGCTGATTCCTCCTGAACGATGGCCAGGCGATAGCTCGCCTTGCCGGGTTTGGTGGTACGGGCCTTGGCGAACGTTTCCTTGAGGGTTGTCGGCCAAGCACTGAAGCGGCTCTCGGGAATTGCGTACTCGGTATCGATGTAGTCGCCGACCTTGTCGCCGGCGGCAGCGATGCGCTGGGCGATTTCGACAAGTTGCGCCTGGTCCCAGGTCACCTTCTTGGGGAGATCTACCGTGATACGCAACGGGCCATCGGAGAGATGGCAGATGCCGAAGTCGCGGCCGCTGTCGAGTCGGGCGCTGGCGGCTTGTTCCTTGTAGCGTTGATCCAGCGCGGTGTGCATACGCTCCAGGACTGCCTTGACCTTCGATTGCAGGATGAGCAGGTTGGTGTGTGCTTCCTGCAACTGTGCGGGAGGGAGCGCGGCAAACTGCGCCACGGACATTTCGGCAAGCGGCATGGCTTGCTCGACGGTGACGGGGTCGGTGTGAGAAGTGGTCATGTCCGCCCCCTTACTTCGAAACGCGCTCTGAGGTCGAGACGTGCAACGCGCTGTTCTCGTACTCCGTGATTGCGTCCAGTGGATAGGACACCCGCTTGGAGAGTTTCAGGTATTGCGGCCCGCGTCCTTCCATGCGCCAGCGCTGCAGGGTCTTGGGACTGACGCCCCATCGGTTCGCCAATTCGACTTCTGACAGCACATGCCGGTCATGCGGCGCCGCTTGCGCAGGCATCACCATTGGTGCGGATGCGCCGCGAATTGAAGGTTTTGTTTGCAGCATTGGTACTCCTTTCGGTTGGGTGAGGAACAACGCTTGCAGTGTCGGAAATGGGTGGCGAACTGATAAGGAACTGGGTGGCGAACTTTGCGGAAACTTCGAGTTCGCCAATGGACGCCAGAATGAAAAACGGCGAGCCGCAGTGGCTCGCCGTCGAAATGGGGTGATAACCCGATCAGGTCATCACGGAGGCCGAACAAGGCATGGCATAGGTTCCAAGTCGTTGATTGGCTTTCACCAGCGAGTTGTATGCCCGTAGTGGCCCCTCATACTTCGGGTCACCCTTGTTCTTCGTTTTGACTTTGAACACATCGATCGGCTTGTCACTGTCGAGTCCGGCCTTGTTCATGATGATCTCGGCTGATTGTGGCCGCCCCTGGTAATGCCACAACGCCTTGAAAACTGACGACTGCCCCTCGGTGAGTGCGATCGGACCATGCGACCAGTCGGCCAAATGAACCCAGCAAAAATCCGCCGAGAATGGGCCATTCACCGCCTGCGCAGAATCGTCGTCGGGAGAAACGATAGTCGTACCGGGTTCGATGAATTGAACGTTGCCGCCATACAGCGAGAAGCGCTCCTCCAGCGGCAGCCAGACCACGCTGCCATTGAAGGGATCAGCATCGACGTCGATCAATGGTTTTGGTGCGATGAGCCATGGTGGGTTGGCGCTTCGGGCCCCGGCCCGCGACAGTGACGAGGGGTGCTGCAGGATCTGGTCGAGGCTGCGAGCCAGAATCAATGGCCGGCGCTGGCGGCTACCGATACGCCAAACCCCGCTGATCACCGAAAAATGCCCCTGCTGTGCCGGGACCTCGAATGTCGAACGCAACTTGCGAATCAGCCATTCGGAATTGAGCTCCCAAGCGCGTGCGTCCTGTTGATCCATCGGCACGGATCCGCAGTCCGGACATTGGCAAGCAAGTCCACTTTTGCCTTGAACAACCGGACCGCGCAGCAATTGGCAGTAAGGGCACAACACAAACCGCAGATCAAGTTTGACGGGTACTAGCGCCCCAATATCTGCGAGAACGGCCAACCCACCTCGCTCGCTGTCAGATAGCGCCGACTCGAGCACCGGCCCCTCGCGGCTGAAAAGGCGACAAGCCAACGTCCATGCGATAGCGTTTGTGGAACCCATTACTGGCTGCGCTCGTCGACCAGATCAGAGCGCTCCCCGCGCTCGTCAGCTTGCGAGGACAACGTTTGCGTAACCTGCAGGATTCCAAGCCGCACCAGGTATCCCTCAAGTTGGGCGCGCAACTTCTCGTCAAACTTGTGCAAGTTCAGCCGCCCGCGGCGCGTGACCTCCACGGTCACCATCGGGCTCCGCCGATTTCCAGGCGGCGGCGCATAGTAGAGGTTGATGCTGGCAGCGGCAACCAGCCAGTGGTTGGCCAGCGGGTTGTCGTGAGGCAGTTTCTTGGCAATGAGTTCGGTCACACACTGATGTTCGCTGCTGGCCATTGCCGTGAACTCGCCTTTCAATTCGGTATCCGGGCTCATCAACGTGATGGACTTGACCTGAAGTGTCACGAATCCGTCAGTCGCCGCCTGTGGCACCTGGAATCCCAATTTGAGTGACGAGAGATCGAGCGTCGGTGGCTTGATCCGCTGTGCATTGATACTGACGCCGAGCAGATGTTCGGCGAACGCCCGCGCCAGCATGTCGTGATACTTGGCGCCGCCGCGAATGATCGAGCGAGCCACCCCGGTGTGTTGAGAATATTCCAGCACCATGTGGATATTCGGGCTGCCCACCCGCCGCGCCAGGATCACCCCTTCGAATTCCAGACGCAGCATGGCGAGGTCCTTGGCGTGAACCGTGACCAGTTGTGTTCCCTCGGCCCGGTCAAGGATGTGGGCGACGCACACCTCACCGCAGCCCAGTTCCAATTGATAGAACGCCTTGATGGCGCCGCAGAAAGCCGTCATGGATGGATCGTCGCGTCGGATCGGCACTTTCGTTCCCAAGTCATGCTGTTGAGCCTGCTGGACATGACTATCGGCGTATTCGATCTCGGCTGCCTGTTCGAACAAGTCCGGGTGATGGACTAACAGCCAGAAAGCCCGATGATGGTCGCTTTTGCAGCCGATCAGCCCGATTAGAGCATCCGGATGCCGGGCGCCGATCTGGAACATCGCCTGTTTGCCACAGGGATGGGCAAGTTGGGCACTCACGAGCAGGCCGGCCACGATCTTGTCGCGCACGGCCGGGTCGGGGCTTTCCTGGATGGCGTCGATTAGACGGGTTGTCGTGCCGGTGTCGTCTGTCCAGTCAAATTCGTCCGGCAGCGTCAGATCATGATGGGTGAGGAAGCTGCGCAGCGTGAAATCGACCGGCAAGTGAAGCAGCACATCAGCGTAAGTTTTCATTCTTGTTAGTCCTCGTAGGCTGTCGTCGTGGGACTCGATAGGCTATCGGATGCCTGGCTCACAGGATGATCCTGTGATTCGGTCCACGGGTAGTCGCTATTGATGCCGGAGTCGTTGGCGCAGGGGAATATCGTCGGCAACGGACCGGAAGACGAGGAAATGGGCGATGAATAAAGGTCCGGCTTCCGGCCGTGTGCTCTGCCAGTTGCTTGTCGGAAACGAATGGGTTCAGACGGGGTGCGGTTTCATGAACCCTTTCTCCTGGCAGGCATTAGAATTCGACCATGACATCGAACACAACAGTAGAGGCCATCGAGGCAGACGTACCTGCCTCGGTGAAAGAAGCGCGACTGTGGTGCAACAACGGGTGGACCGCTCGAGTCATCGAAAACGAAGACGATGAGGGATGGGCCGTCGAGATGATCAAGGACGGCGAACCGGAACCTGCCTTGGTCGGCCCATGGACGATGGGGCGCGACAAAAAGAATCCGAAGCCGCTGGACGCCGCCGCATTCAACACACTGGTCAAGACTGCCTCTGAATTCCTTCAGCGCCAAGTTCAACAATCCCATGCGGTGCACCATCAGAACATCACCGTTAACGCACCGTCCGGGCGGATCAGTATTTCGCTCGACATGGTCACCGAGGAAGACGACCCACACGCCCTGCTGACTGCGCACGATGCCAACGGTGAGGAACTGGCCCAGGTCAGAGTGAAACCGGGATTCAAACTAAACAAGGCCAGCGCGAACGCATGGATCGATGATGGGTACCGCACCCCATGTTGACGGCCAGTTTATGCGTTGGCGGATGAGGATTGTTGATGCAATCTGAGTGACGGCTGGTCGAAATGGCCGTCCTTAAGTTTTGCCGTCAGAGGGCTGCCGTTAAAATTCAACTGCTCCATAGCGGCCTGTCGCCACCGGCTCCTGGCAGCAAGAACCGGCCTCCGCGCAAATTGTCATATTGGACCGCAATCGAGATGCGGCCATTCAGGACCTGCCACAAAACTGACTCAGCCCCGTCTATCGCCGCGAGGGCCCGAGTGACATAAGATTG
>Ga0208566_1002388_pt1 | contig 10092 bp, 11 predicted proteins | sample PL_2010_150m_FD_184159 | JGI IMG/M metagenome (GOLD analysis project Ga0208566, IMG submission 184159) | Freshwater microbial communities from Powell Lake, British Columbia, Canada to study Microbial Dark Matter (Phase II) - PL_2010_150m... | ecosystem: Environmental > Aquatic > Freshwater >... | reverse complement strand
TTACCCAGAATGTTAGCGGCTGTTGAAGAACGCGCATAGATGACGGTCAAAGCGCAGTTTCGTGAGCGGGGGCCTATGGTGTAGGGGCTTGTGTTGATCAGAACGGCACGTCGTCCTGATCGATTTCGTCGGCGCCGAATGGCTTTGGTGACATCTGTTTTTCCCACAGGACCTGTTGTATCGACGGCCCGTAGCGACCCCAGATACGCACCTGCAAGTGGTCCAGGATTTCAAACACGGCAGCGGCTTGCTCGGGGCTCCAGTCGCGCGGGACATCGAGTGTGATGTCGTTGGGGTCGTGCGCGGGCACGAGGTACTGAGGATCTTTTGGTTGTCGCTGATCTCGCCGTGTCATGACTTTTTGCCCTTTGTTGCACCGGGCCTCTTGGCGGCCCTCGCGCAGCGCTCGACGCCCTTTTGTTCACTGCGCGCCAGGGCCTCCTTGAGGCGGAAGGACTCGCCTTGCAGCATGACGATCTCGCAGTGATGCACCAATCGGTCAATCAGCGAGACCACGCAGGCGGCATTGGGGAATACCTCGTGCCACTCCTTGAAGGCGCGGTTGGTCGTGATGATGGTGCTCTTGGCCTGGTAGCGCCGACTGATCAGTTCAAACAGCAAGTCGGCGTAGCGGTTGGAGTAGGACAGATAGCCCACCTCGTCAATGACCAAGAGGTCTGGCGTGGCATAGTATTTAAGTCGGCGGCGCAGGGCCGAGTCACTGTCAAACGCCGCCAACTCGCCCAGCATGTCGGCCGCGCTGGTGAAGAGCACGGTATGCCCCTGCACCAAGGCCTGATGCGCCAGGTTGCACGCCAGCATGGTCTTGCCCAGGCCATTGGTGCCCACCAACATGACATTGGTCGCGTCGGTTATGAAGGACAGGCCCATCAAATCCTCGACCGTCTCGCGATCACAGTGCGTGGGCCAGCTCCAATCGAAGTCGGCCAAGGGCTTGAACTGCTCCAGATGTGCCGCACGCATGCGCCGCTCCAGACTGCGCTGGCCACGCAGCTGCTCCTCGCAGCCCAGTAGCTGCTCAACCCAGACCAGTTGCTCAGGCTTGGCGGCAAGACTGTCCCAGTGGGCCAGAAGACCGTGCATGCGCAGCGCCCGGGCTCGGGCCTGTAGATGGGTGGCGTTGATGGGGGTATTCATATTCATGATGGGTCACTCGTGTTGGTGCTGGCGGGGTTTGGCGGTGTGAGCGTGGTTTGCAGCGCGTCGTAGGCGCTCAGTCCCCGCGTAGGTACATGCACATCCAGCGCCCGGGCCCGCTCGGAGAGTTGGGGCACCACCAGCGCCGGGGCGCGGCTCACCTCGCGTGCATGCTCCAGGGCCTGGCGTACCGCATTGGGATGTGGCACATCGCGCCGCAAAGCCTCCAGTACCGCTGCTTGCAGGGCCGCTGCGCCGTAGTGGTTCAGCAATTCACCCAGCGTACGGGTGATCGAGGCCAGGTGGTGACCCGCAGTGGCGGCGCGACTGAGAAGCTCGGCACAAGCCGGCACGGCCTGCGAGAGGCGATCCACACCGCTGTGCTGGCGCGCGCGGCTCTTGTGTTCCTTCAAGGCCTGGACGTGCTCGGCAATCTCGACCTGTGCGGCCTTGTCGTAACTGCGGCTGTGCTCGGCCAAGACGGCCGCACCATCGAGGATGCGAACCCTGCGGGCACTGGCCAGTACGGTGAGGCTGCGCCCGACATGGGTGTGGGGGATGGAGTAATCGTTCAAATCGAAGCGCACATAGGGCGTCTTGTGCGCCTGTACCTCGATCCGTTCCTCCAACGCATAGGGGTTTGGCGGCAAGGACATCAGGCTGAGACGCTCACGCTCGAATGCCGCACCCACCGTCGATTGGGTGTCTTCGGGCCAGAGCCTGCTTGACGCTGCCCCCAGCGCCCAAGCCCGGGCCTGGGCGTTGAGGTCGTCCACATCGGTGAAGGCACGGGCAGCAAAGAAATTGTCGCGAATGTAACGAATCGATCGCTCCACGCGCCCCTTCTGGTTGCCGCGCGCCACGGCCACGGGGCGTGGCTCAAAGCGGTAGTGAGCAGCAAAGGCCAGATACTGCGGGTTGAACCGAATGGCGTCGCCTATGCGCTCCAGCACGGCGCTCTTGAGGTTGTCGCTCAAGATGACGCGCGGCACACCGCCCCAGGACTCGAAGGCCAGGCCGTGGCCACACAGGAAGCTGTCCATGCGGGCGTTCAGACTGAAGTGCAGGAAGATGCGCCGCGAGTACGACAGCGTCATCACAAAGCCCATCAATGCCCGAGTGGCCCGTCCGATCTTCAAATGACCAAAGTGCGCCCAGTCCACCTGGGCCTGCTCGGCGGGCAGGGTGCGCAGGCGCAAATAGGCCTCGGGCGTGCGCCGTGGGCGCAGAGTGGCCACCAGGTGGCGAAAGTGCGAGCCGGCTCCGGTGTAGCCTCGCTCTTGCACCATGACGTGCAGGCGGCTGGCGGTCAGGCTTGGGTACTTGGTCAGGGTCTCGCGGATGAAGGGCAAATACACATCAATCTGGCGCGGTCTGGGTCGCGTTGACAAGACCAGCACGCACGCGCCGGCGAGCACGCGAGTCACCGTATCGCGATGCAGATGGAGTTGAGTCGCGATGGTTCCCACGCGCCAGTGTTCGGCTTGGTACAGGCGCAGGATGTCGGTGCGAAGTTCAATGGAAATCGTCATGACTCAGGCCCTCTTGCCAGGCGCAAGAAGTCTGGACGCAGTTGGGGTTGGACCTTCGCGCCACAGAAGCTGCAGCGGCATAGGGTAAACGCGACCACAGCACGGGCGGCAATGGGGATCAGCAGTGAAGCAGTAGGCAATAAGGTGCATAACGGCTCGCAGTATTGAGGGGCCGTCAGTACATCATTTGCCTCAGTGTCTTGGGAACCCTGATGCGTCACTTTATTTGCGCGGGCACGGTGCCGATCACGCCAGCGGCGCATGCGCTGGGCGTGTTTGTGTCGACCCAGACGGCTGCGCTGGTAGCGCTTGCCGGCAGCGCGTTGGCGGCGTTGGCGCGTGTGCTCGGAGCAGCCGCCAGCGCAGTAGCGCTGGCCCCGGTCACAGTGGCTGCACACCACCACCTGTTTGCGACAGCAGGCGCATAAGAAGATACGAGCCGGCACATCGCGTACAGCATCCGACATGGGCACTCCCGGCAAACCGGGATGTGCTGGACGACCACCGTCCCAAAGTGCAACAATTGCTTCGCACTCGTGTCAAACACAGTGAAGGGTGCAGCGGTCGGAACAAACTTCCAGGTAAGGGCCGCCGCTGCGCCCGCCTACTTCTCGGTATGGGCGCTATTACAGCGCACCAGCCGGCGCTACCTCAACGCCGACACAAGCCCCAAACTCAAACGCCGCAATCATGGAAGAGGCCCTCGGGCCTCTTCCATGATTGGCTTGCTCGTCAGTCGTCAAGTCGGAGGAAAACGTCGTTCACCGCCAGAAAAACACGTTTCCTGGCCGTCGTTCACAAGAGCTCAATGTCGGCCAAAATTTCCAGCGGTCTGTAGCCCCGCCTTGCAATGTTTTCCGCAAGGCTCATGATGAAGGCGTCTTCATCGCTCACGTCCACCACCAGGGCAGGGATGTGGGTCTCACCAAGGATTCGAAATGCGTTCAGGCGTCCCTCACCGCACACCAGCACGAAGGTGATTTCACCGTTGGCATCTGTGCGCTGGGTCACGGTGATGGGTTTTTTCAGACCAATCAATCGAATGCTCTCGACGATTTCTTCAAATACCTTCATGTTCCGATCTCTCGAATTGAGGACCTCGATGCTTCCAATGGGCACCATGGTTACGTTCTCTGGGGTATTGGGATTCACTGTGTGCTCCTTGATGTTGCGGGGGGGTGTTGGATTAATCGGTCCATTGGCAATTCCTTATTGACGTTCAGTTTTCACAATTTGCGTTGCAACCGTTTCAGGCGCTCACGCTGGCTCATGCCGTAAAAGAAGTTCAGGTCATCAAACCGGAAACATTCAAAGTCGGTGCTGTTTCGGTTGTAGAGTCGAATTTCCTGATGGGGCAGATCCAGGCGGGGGATCAAGTAATAGTCGAGCTCGCAAGCGTTATCGGCATCCAGACGGATGGCCAGGGTCAGGTCGGGATTCAATCCAGAGTGATCAAAGCGGATTCGCCACCGTTGCAGTCCACTGTCGGTGGTCTGGCATCTGGCCAGCACCAGACTGATGACCAGTTCATCGTTAAGGGTGAGCAGATCTGTTTTGCCGTCTCGCTGAACCTGTCCGCCCAGCTGCGCGATGGCTTGCTCTGTGCGAGTGACAATTTCCGGATGAAGCTGACGCAATCGGCGGTTGATCTCCAAGGCACCATGGTTGCGCAGTGCATGAAAACCCACCAATTCGTACGCTCTGCTGAGGCTGCCAAAGCGCTGGGCGAAGGTGTGGGCGCCAGGCATGCCAGGCGCCTGATCGATGATGAAGCCCGATAAGGTGCCGCAGTCGGTGTACAAGCGACGCAAGTGGTCGAGCAGCTCGTCATCGGTGAGCCGTTGATTGCGCTCGGCCAGTACTTCTTGGGCTGTTAAAAACGTCTCTAAAGGGACAATGCCCTCAAAAGCGCCTTCTTTCCTGATCCACATTTTTGGTGGATTTTTGACATGGAGTTTTTTTAGCTTGAACGAGCGCCGGTTATAGACGTTGTTGCCGATGTACTTTTCGTTGGTGATGACTTGTCGGACGGTGCTGTAGGTCCAGGGACGATCCAAGTCCGTCCAAACACCCATGCTGTTCAGACGCTTGGCGATCTCAGTTAGCCCCAGGTCGTCTTCAATGACCCATCGAAACATTTGGTTGACTGTTTGCACCTCATGCGCAGGACCCGGCATCAATACAACACGATCGGTTTGCAGGCTTTTGTGCTCGCCCCGTTTGAGCTCGCTCTTGATCGCTCCGGTTTGGTCAATCAGTATCCGGCGCAGGCCAAACCCGGCCGAGCCGCCTTGTCGAAAGCCCATATCGATGAGTCGGCACTGGCCCGCAAATACCTTGGCTGAAAGTTCACGGCTGTACTCTCCCGCCATGGCCCGCTTGACGCCCTTGACAATGGTTGAGACGGGCGAGCCATCATTTTCAAACTGCTCGGCTACGTAGGCCACGGAGATGCCCTTGCGTTTACAGATGTATTCGTAATACGCCTTATGTTTTCGAAAACATAACGCCTATTACGTGGTGGCGAAATTTATGTTGCGGCGGCAGATTCGACGGCTGTAGGGTCTGCTCTTTTGGCATCAGCACCGCACATAAATTTCAGACTGTTGTCATGCTTACAAGCCGCGCATGAACTCCATCAGTGACGGTAGCGCTGAACGCTTTGTGACCCTAGTTGTCAAGTCCGAGAGATCAATACTGGCAAGCGCCTTCGCTTTCATCTCCAAATCCACTTCAGCATAGATATTGGTCGTATCCAACGACACGTGACCCAGCCATGCCCGAATTGTGTTGATATCCACGCCAGATCGCAGCAAATGAACGGCCGTGGTGTGTCGAATCGTGTGCGGACTCACTCGTTTGGTACGCATGGCCTCGACTTTTTGGCGGGCCATAGCTGCATAGATCGTCACCAGTCGGTGAACGCCGAACCGTGTAATTGGTTCGCCGGTTCGACCAAGAAACACGCGCTCGCTGTCTGCTCGGCCATCGATCTGAGCACGCAGGACTTCGACGGTCATGGGCCAAAGAGGGCAAACCCGCCACTTGTTGCCCTTACCCAGAATCCGAACAGACGGTGACGTTCCAATCTGCAAATTACGAATGCACAGGCCAGCGACTTCATCAGCCCGTGCACCACTGTTGTACATGAACAGCAGCATGGCATGATCGCGGTTACCCAGCTTTGTGCTCTGAACCGGGGCATCCAGCAAAGCATTCATCTCCGGCTTGTCGAGGTAGTCAATCACTCGTTTCACCGTTTTTTTGAACGGTATAGATCGAACCTCAGTGCACCATGCCAGATGCTCTGGTGCATGCGCCCCAACGAAGTAAGCCAGGCAGCGAATGGCGGCAAGGCGTTGATTGCGGGTGATCAAGCCACAGTGGCGTTCATGTTCCACGTATTCTAGAAACGCGCGTACAACACTTGGAGAGATGTCGCCCACTTTCATTTGGTCAACCGCCAGTGAGGATCTTTTGCTGACAAATGGCAAGAGAATCGTCAGGGTATCCCTGTAGCTCACTTGGGTGTTGCGCGAGAGATTTCTGTCGGCCACCAGATGCTCCAGCAAGAAACGCCGAACCCAAGGGCCAAGTAGGTCACGTTCACGCATGATCACCCCCTTGAACCGCATAAGTGGCAAAGCGCTTGCTGGCTTCTTGCAGCAGTTCGGGAGTCATGCTCAGATAGCGCTGGGTCGATTTGATCTCAGAATGACCAAGATAGGTCGCCAACTGTGGCAACAGTTTTTGGACATCCCTGCCATCTCGATACCACGCGACAACCCGATGAACGGCCGCAGTGTGGCGCAAATCGTGCATCCGAGGCGGTCGGCTTGCACCCGGTGGACAACCAATGCCGGCCGAGGTGCGCACTCGCTGAAACTGCGTGATCACATCCTGATACCAGAGGTGGTGACCAGTGCGTGAGCAAAGCAATGCGGCGTCCTGGCCTTCAAGCATAGGCAATGTGCACCTGTGTTCCATGTAATCTTTAATGGTGTCTGCTAGCCGAGGACCTATTGGCACGATGCGAGTTTTGTAGAACTTGGTGTCGCGAATGGATAACAGTCGCTCATTCAAATCCACATCGCGCAGTTGCAAGCCAATGGCTTCACTCACCCGCAATCCAGTACCGTACATGATCAGCAGCAACGTTCGGTAGGTCTGGACCCGAATTGGGCTATTGTTGACCTTGAGCGTTGCCGTCGCATCGAGCAAATGCTGCAACTCGTCAGTCGAATAAACGTAGGGCGGGTGCGGTGGTGGCAGCTTGGGGGATCGCTCTGGAAGGGGTGATGCTGAGGCATAGCCACGAGCGATCGCAAAACGATACAGGCCAGACAGCAAACAGTATTTATTGCGCCAAGTCGTGCTCAACTCCCCTGTTCCTTTCAGGAAATCGGCCACAGCACCGGGCTTCACCTGTTCCAATTCGGTATCCCCTGTTTGTCGGACAAAGCTGTTCAACACACGCGTGGCACTGCTAAAACGCACGCCCTGTGCACGACGCGCAGCCAAATAGGCATCAATGACTTGCGAAGTCTTCATTAAAGTTCTCCCAGGTCGAAGTCGCCGACTTCACGCAACGCCGTCAAATTGACCTTGGTGTAGGTCATGGTGGAGCGTGAACTGCTGTGACCCAGATGATCGCCAATCTCCTTGAGCGTAAGCCCCTGTGACAACATACGGCTAGCACAGGCATGGCGCAGCGCGTGCGGTCCCAGCTTTGCCCCTTGGAGGCCAACGGCTCGCAGGCGGTCACTGACCAACCAGTAAAAACTGGGTGCAATCATCGGTACATGCGGAGCATGCAGGCGCAGGAATATTTCTGGGTAAGGTGCCACTGGACGCACGGTATCGATGTAGCACGCAAGTGCTTGGGCGACTGATTCGACAAGAGGAAAGGTTTGCGGCTTGCTGCGCTTGAGTCGGGTAATGTTTAGTTCTCGCGCATTCCAGTGAATCTGGTCCAGACGTAAGGTAGCTACTTCACCGCGCCGCAGCCCATAGACGGCCATCAATAGCAATATGGCACGGTCGCGAATGTCGCCGTCAGAATCGGAGTTAATCGCAGCGATCACTCGGCGAACATCCTCCCAACTGAGGGCTGGCGGAACCTTCTCCAAGGCATACATCCGGGGGCCAAATATGGCATCGGCAAGTGTGGGACTGCATCTGCCCCGGCTGGCCAGATGACGTAAAAAGGTGCGCAGCATTGCGGTCGTGTAACTGATGGAAACCCGTGACCAACGTCCTTTGCCATAGGTCAAGAAGTAGGCATCGATGTCATTGGGGTGCAATGTTGTGAGGTCACGCTCTTTGCTGCCAAACCACCGAAGAAAAGTCGTTGCTGCGGCTTTCCACTGAATGACGGTAGAGGTTGCCAAGCCGCGCTCGTCGCGCATCCATGCAACGAATTGTGCGAGGTCGGCAGCAAATGCAACGGGTTCAGATGATTGATGCCACCACCCCAAAAACTTGAGCCAGCATCTACCGTGCTTGGTTGCTTGAACGGCATACCTTTGGGATGGAACTGGATCGGCCTGAATTAGCGCCTGTAGCCGGGCTAAATCAACACCAGCGTGATCCACTGGCTGGATGCGCTCAGCGAGCCAGAGCAGAAGTTCTGCTCGCTGGAATTGAGTGTGAATCACAGCTCCGTGATCGGCACAGTGCTTCAAGTAGCGCACGCGCTCTTGTGACAGTGCGCCAGAGCGATGCCGATCAATAGCCAGGGGAGATGAATACAGAGTCTCAAACATGACAGGTCTCCAGAGTGAAAAGACTTGTCAGCACAATCTCAAAATTATGTTGTGTCAATCACTGGCGTTGCCTTCATGACACAGGCATCAAAGGCTTTAAGAGAACATAAATTTCGCCACCACGTAATACGCCGATTCATCGGCATCTTGAAATCGTCCCCAGCGACTGACGTCATAGACCAAGATCAACTCAAAATCTGCGGCGCCTGTTTCCACATCCGAAATCAGCTTTTGCAGCGCGGCTCTGCCACCTATGGACAAACCACTTTTGCCGTCGTCTGCGTAGGTGCAAACAATTTCAATACCGCGCCGCTGGGCATATTCTTTGATCTTGTCAGCTTGGTTGTGCGTGGAGTACTGCTGGTGCTCGGTCGACATGCGCACGTACTGCGCTGCTCGAAACACTGTTGTCGCGTTTTCATCGGTCATGCTATTTTTGTGAGTAAATTGGTGGCAACTTGAACTTTTGTAGGGCGGCTCAACAGGTTGAGCAAAATCATGGAGCGCTCTTCTCCAGACTGAGCTTGGTAAATGCTTTCAAGCCCAGCCAATGGACCGTTGATCAAGGCGACCTTGTCACCGCTTTTAAAAGCTGGGGCCGGGGCTTTGAGATGCGCTTTTTGACGTTCAAAAATCGCTTGGAGCAGTTCAAGCTGGATCACCGCGGGGCGCATGCCAAAGTGGACCAACTCATGAACGCCCATGGTGGAGCGGATGGGGGAAGAGCCCTTAGTTTTGAAAAATGCGTCGCCAGCGACAAACACGTACCGAGGGAACATGGGCTCAGAGGTCAGCCTCATTTGTGAGCGCTGAATCTTTTGCACCATGAGGGTGGGCATGAAGCAGCTGTATCCCTGGCGCTGGAGATTTTCAATCGCCGTTTGCTCTTGTCTTGATTTGGTATGCACCAAATACCAAGTGGGCACATGCGCCAGTGCTGGCAGTGCTTGACCCTTGTGCGTGTCATTGGTCAACAAACCGTCAGGCGACTCGGTTTGTTTTCGCTTTAGCGCAGCTGGAAGGTCAAGGGTGGATGACTGTGTTGGATTTTCGCTTGTGGGCGCAACTAATTGCCCTGCGATGTAGAGCCGTGTCAGTCCACTGACTTGAGCCATGCGCGTGAGTGTTGCAAGGGGCGATTGGCTTGCAAGCACGCGTTCCATGACTTTGAGTGCTTCGCTGCGCTCGAACGCTTGAATATTTTCGGCGCTATAAAAAAGCTTCAGGCCATCTTGCTCAATGGGCAACTCGCCCGTTTTAAGACGCAGTTCAGCCAGATCGCTGGTGGAGATGCCAAGTCGGCTTGCGACATCACGTGTGCTCAGTTGTGCATCTGACATGGTTTGCATGTCAGTGGCCGAACAAGCGTTCGCGTTTGGTTAATGGAATATTTGCATCTGTCAATTTCTGTGCTCCTTGCATGAGCGCAGTTTGTTTTCAGATGCTGGATAGGACAACCGCAGTGGAGCCAAGTCCCGAAAGTCTGGCGGTGTTTTGGTTGACTAAATTCTTTTATGAAGGGGCAAAGAAGGCCGGTCAGCTTGCAGGGGGTGAGAAATTTTTTTTGCCAAAGCTGCAAGCGCGAATGGCCGCTGCGTTTGAAGCTCTAGGATGTTCAAATGCAACAGTGCTGAAAG
>Ga0208566_1002387_pt1 | contig 10093 bp, 13 predicted proteins | sample PL_2010_150m_FD_184159 | JGI IMG/M metagenome (GOLD analysis project Ga0208566, IMG submission 184159) | Freshwater microbial communities from Powell Lake, British Columbia, Canada to study Microbial Dark Matter (Phase II) - PL_2010_150m... | ecosystem: Environmental > Aquatic > Freshwater >... | reverse complement strand
CGGAAATAATGCGCTTGTTCTTGTCAGTCCTGCGGTGGTATCCGTGCTGGCCTGCGCGCGGGACGGTGTAGAACACTTTGGCCTGAGTTTCGCCGCCAATTGAACCACCGTGCCTGCGCGACTTGGTTGCCTTGCGCGGGTTAAGCGAAACACCCATCCTTTCGACGACTCCCGCCCAACCTTTGCCCTTTGTGACCGCGATTGCATCAACGTAATCGCCGGCCTTGAGAACTTGAGAAACGGGAACTTCCTTGCCCAAAACGCTTTTTGCGAACTCTATTTGAGAGTCCACATCGCCACGCAAAGGCACTTCAAGGCAGTCCGGAGACTTCATCCCAAAGTTAGTCTTGAAAGGCTGAGTGCAAACAAGCAGCCTCACCGCAACGGCGCGGCCTGAAAACTGCTCTATAGTCTGGCTGGACTTCTTGGCAACAGTAAGCGTCCTTGAAAGTTGCTTGGGCGCGCTGAGAGCGACGACTTCGGCAAACTTGTGCAAACCGAAAGTAGAATCCTCGTACCCGACAACTGCGTAAACGAAAAGCGGCGGAACTTCAACAACCGTTGCACCCAAAGAAACTTCTTGGCCTGCAAAAGGCTTGCCCTCATCGCCAATCATCATTACCCGCGTCATTCCAGCCTTGTAGCCTGCAAACGCTGAAAGTCCTGAACCCTGATGATTCCAAGAGCGGATGCGGGGCGCAATGCGTTTAGCACGCGCACGGTGCCAGAAAGCAACAGAACCACGCCTAGGTCCTCGTTTACCCATTCAAATCAGCTTCCAAAACAAATTACTATTTGACGACGCCAGACTCCTCAATCAGTAGAAACTTTCTTGAGCACGTTGGGCGTCTCCTTGAACATTACCTTGTTACCGCAATAAGAGCACCTTATCGACTGGATGTTTATTTCCTCGGACTTAAACTTTTTGCCGCACTTCCAGCAGATGTAGATACCCATTTTTACTAACTCCTAAACCATCAAACTAAAGCTTTCCTGCAACCCGCGAAACGAATTTTATCGCACCGTCAAAACCACGGGTTGAAAATGTTGAGGCTGCCTTGGACGGCGCCAATCAAAATTGTGCCGACAATCCAAGCGAAAACAACTACTACAGCCGAATTTACAAAGTTCACCTTGAATATTCCCTGAGTCAACAGGACTATAAACGCCAAAATGCCGACCCCAATTATCACGTCCTGCGCAAGCAGCAACGCGAAGTCAGTCATGAATATTGCGAAAACCAATGCGCCCGCGACAATCATCACCCAACTCGGGTCTCGGCCCATCACTACCTTGCCCGCAAGCCAAATTGCGACGGCAAAAGCAGCAACAATCCAAATCAACTGGTCGCCGAACAAATACGGCATCAATTCCACCAGTATACAGTTGAGGGGGAACAAGAATAAATAGCTTTCCACAAAAAAAGCAGCACAACCACGCTAACACGCCACGAAAAGGCAGAAACAATGCAGGAATCAAAAAAGAAGGTCGGAAAATGCTGCGTTCGGCGCAAATACCCTCCAAACACCCTCGTTTTTGCTGCAAACGCCAAACGCGGACAGTTTCACGCGCAAGACTTTTTACCGCTAACGCGGAAACCTGGAGAATTTCAGGCGTACTCGCTCTTGATGTCTTCCATGAGCTTGAGTGCACGTTCATTGACCGCTAGGGCTTGCGCAAGCAGCTCGTCGTAATGCTTTTTGAATTCCTCGACTGCCTTCTTGTCGAGCTTTGGCTTCCCCTTGGTCATTACCGCCAGCTCTATTTGAGCGTAAAACCCTTCTGCCTGCAGGCGGGCGCGCTCGGCCTTGAGCGACAATATATCCGTATCGATGGCTAAAAGCGCGAGGCGCTTGTTGAGCGAATCCGAATAATACTTATTGCTTCCGAGGTAGGAAGTAAAATTGTGAACAATCTTCACAAAACCCGTCAGCTGCTTTACGCTGCCCGGAAGATAACCATAATCCTTTGCTAAAATCTTGCAAACCTTCTCGTTCAAATCCAACACCAACACCTCGAAGCAAAAACTCGACCAAAAATCAAAAACAACAAAAACATTACGCGGCCAGCCAATAAAACCATTGCCGCAACGGCAAACAATAAAAACGCGCAAGAACATAGCCCGCCATGACGCAAAAAGAAGCGCCCAACTTGCCTCCATCCAAGATAAAGGCATACGCGCTTGCAAAAAGCATTGCGGCAAAACACGGCTTTGAAGTACGAGTTTGGAACCACGAAATACCCGTTTGTTCCAGCTTTAGCTGGACACGCGCGCGGGGGCGCGAAGGCCTCGTACCCGTTGTTGGCTTTACACCCCAAGCGCTGCAACAAATGGAAGAGATACGCCAACACGACCGTCGAATGCTCAGCAACTCGCTTGAATTCCTTGTTGCCCACGAAGCCGCCCACCTGCAAGGGCAGGAAGAACTTCAACGGCGGCCGGAAATCAAAAAACGCCTTGGCTCGACCGACGTATTTGAAGCGCGAGCGCACCGGATAGCAACCACCGACCTGCTCGGAAAGCTTGGCGTCGGCAGCATTACTCAGATAATGGAGAGAAAAAACCCTGCAAGAGCCCGGTTTTTGGAGCATCTTTCCGACTTTTTTGTGCTTTTCTTCAAGCTTTCCAGACCCAACCCTACTTCAATGCAAAACGCCAGAAAAATCATGGCCTCTTCAAGAGTCATGAACTTCCTGCCAAAAGCCCTTGAAGATTCTGCCAAAAGAAAGGCGCTCCAAAAAATAAGCCGATTAAACGCTTCAAAGAAAAGCTAGAGAGCCTCGGACGAGGATTGAACTCGCGACCTGCGGTTTACAAAACCGCTGCTCTACCACTGAGCTACCGAGGCGAAGCTTTCACGGCACTACTAACTTGCCGCTAATACAAACATTCTGCACACATAACTATTTGTCGCTTTTGCGGCCACCAAAAGCTTTTTATATACGTATAAACTAGATAGTAGTGACAAACAAGGGGCCGGATTGCCTCCTTGGGAGCAGGATTTCCATGAACAAACTCATCATCGTTGCAACCTTGCTGTTCGCCGCGCTGTTGCTTCCCGTTGCGAGCGCGTGCTCCTGCTCCACGTATTATTGCGACTGCAGCTATGCTGATTCCTATTCTTACGACTATTCGTACCCGTCGTCTTCCTATAGTTATTACAACTACTGGTACTCGTACGGAACGCCCAGCTATTCTTACTCGTACCCCTCTAGTTACTCTTATTCGTACCCGTCCTATTCTTACTACACGTACCCGTCTTACTCGTACTCTTACCCGTCGTACGCGTATTACAATACGCCTGGCTATTCCTACTACCCGTCGTACAACTACCAGTCTAACGCCTACTGGTACTACCCGTCATACTCGTACTACAACACGCCGACTTACTCTTATTACAACACTGGCTACTCGTACTGTTCTTTCGGGTTCTGTTAAGTTAAGCAAGGCGCGGTAAAACCGCGCAATTTTCTTTTCCTTTTAGCGCAAGCCTAGGCCTAAGATTGACAGAAACGCAGCAAAAGAAATAAAAACAACGACAAGAAAAGCTACACACGGCGTTCTATAAAGTTGAAGTGACCGGAAAAAAACTGCAAGACCACCCATTTTCTGCAACACTAGTATTACACCACCCGCCGGAACAGGCATTTTTGCTCAAAGGAAAACCGCTAAAGGGCGTACACGCTACCATTGAGACTGAAGCTGAAAAAATCATGGGTTTCAAGCCCGGTAAACGACTAGTTTTTGTGAATGAAACGGGACTTCACCCAGAACACGTTGAAGCCGTCAAAGAGACGCTTGGCCCGCTACAACATCTTGACTCTGTTAGATTTGAGGTTCTTGGCAGTAAAGTACTTCCAAACGGAGTGCGAAGAACTCTTGAAACACTACTTGCTCATTCAGGACTCGAATCAAACAGGCTGGTAGTGAAGGAAGGCTCCGAACACTACTTGGTTTATCATTCAAAAAACCACGAGTAGTTTAAGCAGACACAATCAAATCGGTTCCGCCCAACCCTTCTTTATGCTTTGTAGCCATAATTATGCTGGAGCGTGTTTGCAATGTTTTCTTCCGAAATATTTTCCCGCCTTGAGCGTGGCGCGCAAGTAGTCTTGCGCAAGGATGCCGCGGCCATAATTGGTTTTACGGGCCTGCAGGCCGGCGACCGGGTTGTCGACGCTGGTGCTGGAAGCGGTTTTCTGTCAATTTCTTTGGGCAGCGTTGTTGCACCAACTGGAAAGGTTTTCTCTTACGAGTGGAAGGACGACTTTTTCGAAATTGCTCGCAAGAACGTTTCGCGTGCAGGGCTGGAGAAGGTTGTAGAAGTAAAGTATGAAGACGTGCTTGAAGGCATTGCGGAAAAAGACATTGACTTGGTAACTCTAGACCTGGCAAATTCTGACAAGGCGCTGGCGCACGCGTTCGCCGCATTAAAACCCAAAGGGTATTGCGTTGGAATATTGCCCAATGTTGAACAGGCAAAACGCTTTACTTTGGAGGCCGAAAAGCTCGGCTTTGCCAGCTGCCTGACAACCGAAATTATTGAGCGACGCTGGCTTGTGCGCGAGGAAGGCTGCCGGCCGGAGACTACCGGAGTGCTGCACACTGCGTTTCTCACTTTCGCAAGAAAGCCAGGGCAGGCCTAGAAAGATAAAAAAAGAACGGCGCGCTTGCGCCGGCTTAACTCGCGTCTTCTTTTTCGTCGCCTTCCAAAAGCTTGCGGGCAAACTCTTGCCGCACTTTCTTGGAAATAGACGCTTCGGTCGGAAGCTTCTTGACTACTGCCTCAACGTTGGCAACTTCAGACTCGACTGCGGAAAGGTCGCGCTTGGCTTCCTTCATTTCGCTGCCAACAACCTCGATTTCTTCCTTTGCGGAAGAGACTTGCCCGGCTAAGGTCACAAGCGAACCGCCGAGCTTTTCTCCAGTCTGCTTTAGGTCGGACTCCAGCTTGACCGTTTCAGTCTGTATCCGGACTATCTGCTTGTTGACGTCGTCTAGCACTTTCGCCTGTCCGCGGTTTTCAACGCGGAACTCGGAAAGCGCCGAACCCAACGCTTGGGCGAAAGCCGCAATATTCTCGACGCGCTTTGAAGTCTTGTCGAACGAATCCTCCACCGAATCTTGCACTTGCTCGACGCTCTTTTCAGTCGCAATCATTGAATCCATGAGGCTCGACTGGACAATTGCAAGCTTTTCTCCCAGTTGGGAAAGCGACTTCGATACTCCCGAAACTGAAGACGAAACTTGGGAGACTGAAGCGCCAACTTGGGCAACCGAAATTGCCACTTCCTCGCGGGTTGACTCGAGCGCCTCGCGCAGCTTGGCAGCGGAGTCGTCAAGTTTTCCTGCCAGTTCCGTGTGCGATCGCTTTTGGGAAGAGCCAAGCGCTTCGGAGGCCTTGGCAAGCAATGACTCTAGCTCCTCGAACTCCTTGTCAGTCGCATCCTTAAGCTGCGCTTCGGCGTCCTTGAGGCCAGACATTGAAGCGCGCAAAAACTGCGTTTGGTCGCCGACTTGCTTGGCAATAGCCGCAAAGTCTTCTTCCGTCTTGAGCCGGCTCGAACTTACCGCGCCTTCAACCCCCTGCAAGTGCAGCGCAATTGCAAGAAGCTTTTCACTCTCGGCCTTCTGCTTTCCGCCCAAAAACTGCTTTACAAAACCCTTGTGCCTTTTTTCAATAGCGTCAAACTCTTCTTGAATTCCCATGCTAACCACGCTCCAAATGTGAAGCCGGCAACTCGCCAGGCCGTTTAGACATCACGAATTTGGGGTTTAAAACACTTCTTTCCCTAAAAATAATTCATGCCAAGCCTCAACATAGCTGTTTTGGGCGAAGACGCCCTACAACGCGCAAACGCCGCGCAAGCCTTCGGCAAAAAGTCGTCCCCCGAAGACATTACCTTCTTTCACTCAGTGTTTGCCGGCAAGATAATCAACGCAGTTGAAGCAACGGCCTATCCATCCAAGCTTTCCTCGCTGACGCAAAGCGCCGCGCTGTGCGATTACGCGCTCGTGCTTGCCGACAAGCCTTCGGCATCGTTGGGCGAAACAATTGTCGCACTCGACTTTCTGCGCGTGCCGGCCGTATTCGTTTCACTCCTTGATTTGGCGCCCCTGCTCAATGGCACCAGCCTGCAAAACAGCAAGATTTTTCCCGAATTCAACCAAGCCCGTGAATACCTTCTTTCCCTGCAAAGCGTTTCCGCACCGGGCCCCACGACAATTATTCTAGACCATTGTTTTGAAGTCAAGGGGGTTGGAACGGTTGCTCTGGGCGTAGTAAAGAGGGGCGAACTGAACGTTCACGACAAGCTCAACGCGCTGCCACTCGGCAAGCCGGTTGAAATAAAAAGCATTCAAAAGAATGACGATGACGTGCATCAAGCCGAGCCTACCGACCGCGTGGGACTGGCACTCAAGGGAACAAAAGCCGAGGAAATGCCGCGCGGGACACTTCTCTATGCGGGGATGGCAACGCCCACCACTCAAGTCGACTGCGAACTTTCAGTATCAAAATTCTCGAAAACGCCGGTCAAGGACGGTAACGCACTCCACTTTTCGTGCGGGCTGCAGTTCGAGCCTTGCAAAATCAAGTGCGCCGGCGAGATAAAGCCCGGCCAAAAAGCCGCTGCAACCATAATTCTCGAAAAGCCTGCAGCAGTGCTAAGCGGCGAACCACTCCTTTTGTGCGACCTTAACGCCAAAGGCCTAAGGATAATTGGCGGCGCGACAACCCGCTGAAAAAAAGTAGGCACTGAAAATACTTACTCCCGCCCAAAATAAAGACTAGTTCTTGAAGAGCGGCGGGTGGATCAACGAGTGAAAGGCGTCCGACTGGAGATTGAGGGCAAACATCTCGCACTTTCCCACGCGGCGCGTCTTGTAAAGCAACCCCGCCTTTAGGAGCCGCCCAACCGCGCACTTGGCCGTCTTATAGCTTACTTTCGCATCGTGCGCAACTCCGGCAATCGCCCGGTCGCGTTGCGGGTCTTCAAAATAGAGGTCAAGAATGCGTGCTACACTAGGAAGGCTAAAAACCGCTGCAAACTTCACTATCATCCCCCACCTTGGCTACAACACTCTTTTGGAAAGGCAAACCAATTTAAGCGTTAGCGGAAAACACCTCCCGTCGGAAGGGTGGAAACAACAGCAACTCAATTGGAAAGGCATCCAATTGAAATGGACAATTGTTTTATGGAAGCGCAAGTATTAAAAGGCCAAAACGATTTTTCTTTTTACCCACTTAAGTAATCCGGCGTAGTCTCGCCGAGAGGTTGTCCGCATGAAGAAGAAATATCTGGCAGTTATAGGAGTTTTGTTGTTGATTGCAGGGCTCGCCCTTGCAGCGACAAAGACGTACGATGACGGTAAACAAACCGTCGAGAAGGGAGCCGACCTTAAGTTCGTATCAGGAACAGAATACTGGTCCGGCGAAACAGGTCAAATGATCGTCCGCCTGCTCGACTGGAAGAAAGAACCATTCTTAAACGCCCAGTGCGTTGGAACGATATTGTTCCCCAACAAGACAGTGTGGCGCTCTAAGATGCCTCTTGCAGCAACCAACAGTGGAGCAACCCCCGGCAACTACTACATGAACTTTACCACCCCGCAGGCAGAAGGAGTGTACGAAGAACTCGCTGAGTGCGAATACACGCCCGGTAACAAAATGACTATATCCAGCGCATTCCACGTTGCAGTGCCGCTCAACTTCCTTAAGACTATAAACGAGAACCTCGTGTCGACCAACGTTTCGCTAGACGACGCGAAGGTAACCTTCCTAGCCCAGCTTGAAGCAACCAACCAGACGCTATACAACCAAGTGGTACTGCAGGGCACCAACACGCGCGACTTGGTAAACGCAGCCAACACGTCGCTTTACAACACAGTTCGCGACGCCCAGCAACAGCTCTTTGACGGGCTGACTTCAACCAACGCGACGCTCAACGACGCACGCGTAGTAATAACCGGAAGGCTCTCCGACACCAACCAAAGCATATCGACTCTAGTTACCCGCGAGGCAATCAACACTCGCGACTTGCTCAACGCAGTCAACCTTTCAGTTGCAGACAAGCTGCGCGACTACAACGCGTCTCTTGACACGCACCTGTCAAACGTCAACGTAGACATTGATGCACGCGTTGGCTCGACCAACGAAAGCCTGCACGCACGCCTCACTGACGTGAACGGCTCGCTTGACGCGCTCATGAAGAACGTCAACAGCACGCTGGCAAGCTACTTGGACGCGTACTTCGCGGACTTGTTCGTGCGCCTTGGCAACGTCAACGCGACGATTCACGCAAAGCTCGACGCGGCAAACCTCAGCATAACTACCAGCGTAGTGACTGAGTCAACCAACACGCGCAACTTAGTGAACCTCGTGCACAACGCTCTTGCCACGCAACTGGTTCAATCCAACCAGTCCGTACAGGACCGGCTTGACTTGCTTGAAATCGACTTGACTGGCCTTATCAACGTCACGAGCACGAACAACGCGAACACTACGCTAGTGTTGTCTGAACAGCTCACCAGGACCAACCAGTCGCTTTCACAGTTCATCGGCGACTTCAACAACTCGCTGCGCGACTACCTCAACGGCGAGATAACCGACTTGCGCAACCGCATCATTGACTTAAAGAGCACGACGCTATCAGTCAACGCGACTATCAACACGCGCATTGCAGAGACCGGCCAGAGCCTCAGCCTCCAATTGACGCAGACAAACTCGTCAGTGATTGCATTCACCGGCGCGTTCAACGAAAGCCTGCGCACGTACATGGACGGCGAGCTGGCAGACTTGCGCAACCGACTGATAAACATCTACGGCGACACGCAATGGATTCGCAACAACGCCATGAACCAGGACAACGCGGCAATAATCAACGAAAAGCAGTCGCGCATCTTGGGCAACCTGTCCCTCGTAGAACAGTTCTGCAACACGACGGAAACAAGCGGCTCGAAACTCTGCGTCCAGCTCAACGAGATACAGGCCTTCCAGCGCGAGACGAACGCGACGTACACCGCGTACTTCAACAAGATAGACACGACAACGGTAAACACGTACGACTTCCTAACTACGACCGTTTACTCGTCGCTCAACAACATCTTTGCCGGAGTACAGGAAATAAACGCCACGACGCGACAGATAAACGACACCGTGACCGCAATCCGCAACAACCAGGAAAGCGAAGTCTACGGCCAAATGCTGTCGTAAGCTTGAACGAGCAAGTCTGAACGCACAATGGGGGCGCACGCCCCCCTCCCTTCTTTTTATTTGTTTTTCTTTGCCGGTTGCGGAACACATAAATAGTCGCTATATCAATTGATATACGGGTGTTTCAAGTGCAACAAGCAATGGTTTTCAAGAACGAGGTTCTCAGGTACCCCCGGCTTGACACGGTGCTAATGATAGAGGACGCCGTTCGCAAGTCAAAAGGAGGCAAGACTACCACCGAGATTTGGCACGGTTTGCCAAAAAAGGTGATGTGGCAGACTTTTTTGACTACCCTTGACTACCTGGTTTACTCCGGCAAGATTTTGATTGACCCGGACAAAACAATCACTTGGATTTGGAATCCCAAGCTTCTAGACCGCATAAGGCGCGAGGGCGTGGAAGCTTGAAAGAAGACTTGCGGCCCCGAAAGGTGCGCTTTGCCGACCCTAGCCTGTTTGAAGCTTATAAGCTTTCAACCGGCCGAAGCGAGGAACAGCGCTTGGCGGAAAGCCTTTCAAAAGCAATCGAGGACCTGAAACAAAATCCCCAATGCGGCGCTAAAATCCCCCACCAACTTTGGCCCAAAGAGTACGTGCGCGAGTACAACATTGACAACTTGCGCAAAATCAACCTTCCAGACGCCTGGCGTTTGGTTTACACACTGGTGGGAAACGAAATTGAAATCATTTCCGTGCTTCTGGAATGGTTCAGCCACAAGGATTACGAGAAACGCTTCGGATACAAGAACAAGTAACCTCCAGCACGAGTCCTCCCAAAACTCGAAAAAAATCGAATTATTCAAACAATGCGGTTGGCGGCGCAAAACCGCCTCAAACTTTACTTCCTGACTGCTTCTAGCCGGCAGCCATCTATTGGCA
>Ga0208566_1002386_pt1 | contig 10100 bp, 5 predicted proteins | sample PL_2010_150m_FD_184159 | JGI IMG/M metagenome (GOLD analysis project Ga0208566, IMG submission 184159) | Freshwater microbial communities from Powell Lake, British Columbia, Canada to study Microbial Dark Matter (Phase II) - PL_2010_150m... | ecosystem: Environmental > Aquatic > Freshwater > Lake... | reverse complement strand
ATATTGAGCAGTCGTTTTTCGGAGCGCTTGTGTTCGGTGATGTCCACCGCGAAGATCATCGCGCCGTGGGTGATTTCCTGGGGGGTGTGCAGCGGCGCCGTCCACAGTTGCAGGTCGAGTGCGCTGCCGTCGTTGCGCCGCTGGCCGGTGAGCTCGTGGCCGGATAATCCGGTGCCGAGGAGCGCCTGTTCGACCAGATCCTGCAGCGATTCATGGCCGTTTTCGGTGATGAACGGCAGCGGTTGCCCGAGCACGTCGCTTTCGCTCCAGCCGAAGGTGCGCACTGCGGCCTGGTTCCACAGCGTGACGCGACCGCGCATGTCCACCGCCACGATAGCGAGCGGCGAGGCGTTGATCAGGGTGTTGAGCCGGTCGGTGTTCTTGTGCAGCTTCTCCTTGAGGCGGCGGCGCTCGTCGGTGGTGCGCAACGACAGGAGATAGGCGTCCGCGCCGTTCCATTCCAGCGCGGTGACATGCATTTCCGCGGTGGTTTTGCGGCGGCTGCGCTGGGATGCATCGGTCTGGATCACCTCGATTTCGTTGGTTTCCCCTTCCCTGATCGGATGGCCGAACAATTTGCCGGTCAATTCGCCGGGCGCGCTATAAAAAAGTTTTTCCGCGGCGGGGTTGGCATACAGAATCTTGCCGTCGGGCTTGCCGACCATCAGCAGGCTATCGCTGTTCTTCTCCACCAGCATGTGAAACAGCGCTTCGTCCGCCAGCACCTTTTTTGCCATCAGCGAAAAATTGGCGATCAGGTCGGCGAGCTGGGCCGCGTTGAGTTTTTCCTCGCTCACGATAACGTCTCCAGATCGATGGCCAGCAGGGAAATGTCGTCGTGCGGTTCCAGGCCGCCGAGAAAATCGATGACGCCCTCCTTGATCTGCTGGATCAACGAGCAACTGCCGCACGCCGCAGCCAGCACGCCGACCAGCCCGTGATCGCCGAATTCGCGGCCCTCGGCATTTTGCGCCTCGACCAGGCCGTCGCTGTAAAGAATCGCATGGCACGCATCCTGGGCGGCAACCGTGGTGGTGGTCGCGTCGAAGTTTTCGGCATCGAGTATGCCCAGCGGCAATTTGCCGGAGGGCAGGCGATGGACGATCTCGCGTTGCGCGTTGATCAACAGGATCGGCGGCAGGCCGCCGTTCCACACTTCCACCCGGTTGGTGCGGGGCGAGATGGCGAGCAGGCTGGCCGAGCAAAATTGTCCGACGGGCAGCAGCCGGTGCAGCTTACGGTTGATTTCAGCGGCGATTTCGCCGATGCCGCAGCCCTTTTTGGTCATCGCATAAAAGATGTCGGAAGTGGGCAATGCGCCGACTGCCGCGACCAGGCCGTGGCCGGTGAAGTCGCCCAGCATGATGTGCAGGGTATTGTCGGGCGTGCGTTCGAAAATCAGCAGATCGCCGCTGAAATGGCCGGCGGCGAGCGACCAGTGTTGCAGATGGCGAGTCTCATCCGACTTGCGGTCGATGATCGCGTCGAACATGTGTTTGGCGAGGGTGATTTCCTGCTCGGTGCTGGTGCGGAATTTTTCCAGGCTGCGGTAGAGTTCGTCGACCCGCTCGAAGCCGGCGATTTTTGCCTTGAGCACCAGGTGCTCGTAGGGCGGATCGATGAAATCGTCGGCGCCGCTCTCGAGGAAGCGCGACAAGGTGATGTGGTCCGAAATGGAGGTGACCAGGATGACCGGAACAAAGCAGTTGGCGCGCAAGCGTTTGAGTTCGTAAGCGCTGCAATGTCTGCCCAGATCCGGCAGCGAGGGTTCCAGCAGTACCAGCTGGGGGTGGTGTTCGGTAAATTGCGCCAGCGTTTCTCCCCAGGTGCCGGCTTGCAAGACTTGGTGACCGTCCAACTCCAGCATTTGGGTCAGCTGGTTGCGCCCGGTCGGGCTATGTTCCGCGATGAGGATTTTCATTTTTTTCTCCTTGTCGAGCAGAAGATGCGAGTCTGGCAGACTAGGGAAGTATGGTTATGAAATTGTGACGCACCTTTAGATTCGACTTCATGCTGTGGGCATAAGGTGTTGGCAATATGACATTAAAATAATTTCTGCGGCGTTGCCGTCGCGGAAGAATTTTCCCCTTGATGAGGTGGGTGCGACATTCTTTCTTGCTGTAACAGGGTTGTTACATAGCGCGCCTATGATTGCCGTCCCGACCTTCCAACCGACGATTCGAGGTGAGTTATGAATATTGTTGCGAACTTGGCATCCACGCTTCCTCCCACCATTAAGTTCATACCTTTGCCATCCACCGAATGCGTCTGCGGCAATTGCTCGGACTGGAAGGGGCCGCGCGAGCGGAATGGGCGAAAAAGCTTTATTTGCATGGAAGGCACCCAGGGCGCTTGCCAGCGCAGCATGTGCAACCGGGACCTCGAATGTAATGCACGCACGCTGACCTCGCCGTTTTCCAACAGCGGCTGCCCGCACTGGAAATTCGCGACGCACTAGCGGTCGGCCAAAAAATACAAGCACGGTGCGTAGGAGCGACCTCCCGGTCGCGAATTCCGGTGGTTCGCGACCGGGAGGCCGCTCCAGCGCGCATCTTCAACCGTGACGGATTACCCGCATTTTTGATTGATCTATTTTAGGAGCTACCCTTGAACGACATGACTGTTTCCCACCAGCCCGCGCTTACCGTCGAAGAACTCCGCGCCATGGACGCCTACTGGCGTGCCTGCAACTACCTGGCCGCAGGGATGATCTACCTGCGCGACAATCCGCTGCTCAAGGAACCGCTCCAGCCCGAGCATGTCAAGAGCCGCCTGCTCGGCCACTGGGGCGCGAGTCCCGGCCTGGCGTTCGCCTACGTCCATCTCAACCGCTTGATCAATAAGTACGACCAGAACGCGATTTTCCTCGCCGGCCCCGGTCACGGTGCGCCCGGCATTCTCGGGCCGGTGTACCTGGAAGGCACCTACAGCGAGGTCTATCCCAACAAGGGCGAGGACGAAGAAGGGATGCGCCAGTTCTTCAAGGAATTCTCCTTCCCGGGCGGCATCGGCAGCCATTGCACCCCGGAAACGCCGGGGTCGATCCACGAGGGCGGCGAGTTGGGCTACAGCATTTCCCACGCCTTCGGCGCGGCTTACGACAACCCCGATCTGCTGGTGACGGTGATGGTCGGCGACGGCGAAGCGGAAACCGCGCCGCTGGCGACCAGCTGGCACTCCAACAAGTTCCTCAACCCGATCCGCGACGGCGCGGTGCTGCCTATCCTGCATCTCAACGGTTACAAGATCAACAACCCCACCATCCTCTCGCGCATCTCCCACGAGGAGCTGGAGAACCTGTTCAAGGGCTACGGCTGGACGCCTTACTTCGTCGAGGGCAGCGACCCGGAAACCATGCACGAAAAAATGGCGGCGACGATGGAGCAGTGTCTCAACGAAATCCACCGCATCCAGCAAGAGGCGCGCACCAGCGGCCAGGCTATCCGTCCGCGCTGGCCGATGATCGTGCTGCGCAGCCCGAAAGGCTGGACCGGGCCGAAAGAAGTCGACGGCAAGAAGGTGGAAGGTTTCTGGCGCGCCCACCAGGTGCCGATCGGCGACGTGAAGGGCAATCCCGCCCACCTCCAGCAACTGGAAGCGTGGCTGCGCAGCTACCAGCCGCAGGAACTGTTCGACGAAACCGGGCGCCTGCGCGCCGAATTCAAGGCGCTCGCCCCCAAGGGCAACCGCCGCATGAGCGCTAATCCCCACGCCAACGGCGGCCAGTTGCGCAAGGCGCTGCGGATGCCGGATTACCGCGATTACGCGCTGGAAGTCAGCAAGCCGGGTACCACGGTGGCCGAAAACACCCGCCCGCTGGGCAAGCTGCTGCGCGACATCATGCGCGACAACATGAGCAATTTCCGCGTGTTCGGCCCGGACGAGAACAGTTCCAACAAGCTCGACGACATCTACGAAGTCAGCAAGAAAACCTGGCTGGCCGATTATCTGCCGGAAGATGCCGGCGGCGGCGAGTTGTCGCCGGACGGGCGGGTGATGGAGATGCTCTCCGAGCACACGCTGGAAGGCTGGCTGGAAGGCTATTTGCTGACCGGGCGCCACGGCTTTTTCTCGACCTATGAAGCCTTCGTCCATGTGATCGACTCGATGTTCAACCAGCACGCCAAGTGGCTGGCGATGTCCAAGGCGGTTCCGTGGCGCGCGCCGGTGTCGTCGTTGAACCTGCTGATCACCTCCACCGTGTGGCGCCAGGATCACAACGGCTTCACCCACCAGGACCCGGGTTTCCTCGATGTGGTGGTGAACAAGAGCCCGGATGTCACACGCATCTACCTGCCGCCCGACGTCAACACGCTGCTGACGGTGGCCGAGCATTGCCTGAAGAGCACCGACTACATCAACGTGATCGTCTGCGACAAGCAGAAACACCTGCAATTCCTCGACATGGATGCGGCGATCAAGCATTGCACCAAGGGCATCGGTATCTGGGAATGGGCGAGTAACGACGACGGCGTGGAACCGGACCTGGTGATGGCCAGCGCCGGCGACATCCCCACCAAGGAAGCGCTGGCGGCGGTGGTGTTGCTGCGCGAGAACTTCCCGCGGCTCAAGATCCGCTTCGTCAACGTGGTCGACCTGTACAAGCTGACGCCTTCCAGCGAGCACCCGCACGGTCTCTCGGACAAGGATTTCGACAGCCTGTTCACGGTGGACAAACCGGTGATCTTCAACTTCCACGGCTACCCCTGGCTGATCCACCGCCTCGCCTACCGCCGCACCAACCACGGCAACTTTCACGTGCGCGGCTACAAGGAAAAGGGCAGCATCAACACCCCGCTGGAACTGGCGATCCAGAACGAGATCGACCGCTTCAGCCTGGCGATCGACGCCATCGACCGCATCCCCTCGCTCAAAGTGGCCGGCGCCCACGTCAAGGAAAAGCTGCGCGACCAGCAGATCGAGTGCCGCAATTACGCCTACGAGAACGGTGTCGATCTGCCCGCAGCCGACGGCTGGACATGGCCGTATTGATGAAGTAAAAGCCCCTCGCCCGTTCACGGGAGAGGGGTTGGGGAGAGGGTGGTTGCATCCAGGCAAGGCTTTCCTGAACGCAACCACCCTCTCCCCCGGCCCCTCTCCCACTCGTGGGAGAGGGGAGCGATAGCCAATTTTGCAGGAATAAAAAATGAACGAATTCGTCAATATGGAACGACTTACCCCCGAGACGCACCACGAGCACACCCGCACCGGGCGTTCCGTGGAAGCGCTGAAGCGGGCATTTAACGACAACCTGTTTTACGTCACAGGCCAGCCGTTCGCCAAGGCGACGCCGCAGGATCATTACCGGGTGCTGGCCTACACCATCCGCGACCGCTTGCTGGAGCGTTTCATTACTTCCGCCCAGAACTACAAGCGCAGCGGGGCGAAAACGGTGTGCTACCTGTCCGCCGAATTCCTGTTGGGGCCGCACCTGGGCAACAACATCCTCAACCTGGGCTTATGGGACAACGTCGAGCAGGCGATGCAGGAACTCGGCCTGGAACTCGACAGCGTGCTGGAACAGGAGGCCGAACCCGGCCTCGGCAACGGCGGGCTGGGCCGTCTGGCGGCGTGTTACATGGATTCGCTGGCGACGTTGGAAATTCCCGCGATCGGCTACGGTATCCGCTACGAATTCGGTATTTTCGACCAGGTGATTCAGGACGGCTGGCAGGTCGAAGTCACCGACGCCTGGCTGCGCAACGGCAACCCGTGGGAACTGCCGCGCCCCAACCTGCGTTATCCGGTCAATCTGGGCGGACATACCGAGTTGTATACGGACGAAAACGGCAATCAGCGGGTGCGCTGGTTGCCCGAGCAAACCGTGTACGGCATGGCTTACGACACGCCGATACTCGGCTACGGCGTCTACAACGTGAACCTGCTGCGCCTGTGGAAATCCGAAGCGCGCGAGTCCTTCGATTTCCAGGCGTTCAACCTCGGCGATTATTACGGCGCGGTCAACGACAAGGTGGTGGCCGAGAATCTCTCCAAGGTGCTCTATCCCAACGACGAACCGGAAGCCGGCAAGGAGTTGCGCCTCAAGCAGCAATATTTCTTCGTATCCTGCTCGCTGCAGGACATGATCCGCATCGCGCTGCGCGACGTGGGCAGTCTCGACTGTTTCCCGGAAAAATTCGCCGCCCAGCTTAACGACACCCATCCGGCCATCGCGGTGGCCGAGTTGATGCGCCTGCTGGTCGACGAACACGCGCTGGCGTGGGATAGCGCCTGGAACATCACCCGCCGCACGTTCGCCTACACCAACCACACGCTGTTGCCGGAGGCGCTGGAAACCTGGTCGCTGGATCTGTTCGAGCGCATCCTGCCGCGTCACCTGGAGATTATCCGCGAGATCAACAACCAGTTTCTCGACGAAGTGCGGATGCGCTTCCTCGGCGACGAGCAGCGCGTCGCGCGCATGTCGCTGATCGACGAAGCCGGCGGACGGCGGGTGCGCATGGCCAACCTGGCTTGTGTCGGCAGCTTCGCCGTCAACGGCGTGGCGCAATTGCACTCGGAACTGCTGAAAAGCACGGTGTTGCGCGACTTTCACGAGTTGTGGCCGGAGAAATTCAGCAACAAGACCAACGGCGTCACCCCGCGCCGCACCATCGCATTGAGCAACCGTCCGCTGACCGCGCTGATCGACGAGGTGGTGGACGGCGACTGGCTGCGCAATCTCGAATCGCTGCGCCAGCTGGAACCTTATGCCGAAAACCCGACGTTCCGGGAAAACTGGCGCGGGGTCAAACTGAGCGCCAAACAGCGCCTGGCGGCTTACGTCCAGCGCGTCGTCGGGGTGACGATCGACCCGCACAGCCTGTTCGACATGCAGGTCAAGCGCATCCACGAATACAAGCGCCAACACCTCAACGTGCTGCACATCGTCAGCCTCTACAACCGCCTGAAGCACGATCCGTCGCTGAAAATCACCCCGCGCACCTTCGTTTTCGGCGGCAAGGCGGCGCCCGGCTACCGCATGGCGAAACTGATCATCAAGCTGATCAATTCGGTGGCCGAGATCGTCAACCGCGATCCGCAGGTCAACCAGCAACTGCGCGTGGTGTTCGTGCCGGATCTGAACGTCAAGACCGCGCAGCAGATCTACCCGGCCGCCGACTTGTCGGAACAGATTTCCACCGCCGGCAAAGAAGCCTCCGGCACCGGCAATATGAAGTTCTCGATGAACGGCGCGCTGACCATCGGCACGCTGGACGGCGCCAACGTGGAAATCCGCGATGCGGTGGGCGCGGAGAATTTCTTCCTGTTCGGCCGCACCGAGCAGCAAGTCCAGGAACTGGTGGCGAGCGGCTACCAGCCGTGGTCGGTGGTGGAGCAGGACGAGGAATTGCGCTCGGCCATCGACCTGATCAATTCCGGGCTGTTTTCCCACGGCGACCGCCAGCTTTTCGCCCCGCTGATCGACGATCTGCTGCAGCGCGATCCCTATCTGGTTTGCGCCGATTACCGTTCTTACCTGGACTGCCAGGATCAGGTGGCGGTGCGCTACCGCGATGTGGATAGCTGGACGCGCATGTCCATCCTCAACGTCGCGCGGATCGGCGGATTTTCCTCCGACCGGGCGATTCGCGAGTATTGCGAGCACATCTGGAAGGCGCAAGCGGTTACCATGAACCTGAACACGGAAATTGCTTAACCGCAGAGGCGCAGAGGCGCGGAGGAAAAACAATGAGTTATAGTGTTGTTCGGCCGTATCCATTTGTAGGGGCGGAATATTGTTTTAACCCATTGATTTCTCAGCGCCTCTGCGTCTCTGCGGTTCAATGTTTTTCTGCTCGAATGCAACATCATGACTAACCCCATCCTCACCATCAACAGCGGGTCGTCCAGTCTCAAGGCGAGTTTTTTCGCAGCAGACGGCGCGCGCCGCAACTTTCGCTACGAGCACATCGGGCAGGGTTTACCCCACGCCGCAGCCTACGACCGGTTGATGGCGGACTTGGGCGACGACAGGCCCGCCGCGGTCGGCCACCGTTTCGTCCACGGCGGGGAAATCGCCGATGCGGCGCGGGTGGTGGACGGCGTCGAGCGCGCGCGCCTGGAAAGCATTACCTCGTTGGCGCCGCTGCATATGCCGGGCAATTTGCTGGGCGTGGATCTGTGCCGCGAACGTTTCGACGTTGCGCAAATCGCCTGCTTCGATACCGCGTTCCACGCCACCCTGCCGGAATTGGCGTGGCGCCTGCCGATCCCGCGAGACTTGGGATTGCGCCGCTACGGTTTCCACGGCCTGAATTACGCCCATGTCGCCGGCGTGCTGCCCGGCCTGCTCGGCGACAAGGCGCGCGGACATGTGGTGGTGGCGCATCTGGGCAGCGGCGCCAGCCTGTGCCTGCTGGAAAATCTCAAGTCGGTGGATACCACCATGGGCTACACCCCGGCGGGCGGCATCGTGATGGGAACCCGCAGCGGCGATCTCGATCCCGGCGTGATGCTGGAACTGGCCAAACGCTACGGCCCCGAGGAGTTGAGCGACTTGGTGTACCACCGCATGGGGCTGCTGGCGCTATCGGACGGGCAGGATAGCGAAATGTCCGCGCTGGTGGAGAGCCGCAGCGCCGGAGCCAGTTTCGCGCTGGAATATTTCTGCCGCCAGGTGCGCGCCGCCATCGGGGCGCTGGCCGCCAAGGCAGGCGGGATCGACGCGCTGGTGTTCACCGGCGGCATCGGCGAGCACGCCTCCCTGATCCGCTTCATGATCTGCGGTCCGCTGAAATTCCTCGGCTTCACCCTCAACCATCACGCCAACCTCGACCACGACGAAGTGTTGAGCGCGCGTAACTCCAAGCCGATCCTCAAGATCGCCGCCGACGAGGAGGGGATGATCTTCAAGCTGGTCGGACAGGCAACCCAGGTGTAGGAGCGGGCCATGCCCGCGATAATCGCCCGCATGGCGGGCTCCTACATCACGGCAATTCAAGTTGACTGGCTACTAGTGACGTATCAAAGATAATCCAACAACTTTCAGGAGACACAATGAAATTAAATCGGGGCATCGCAGTGGTTGCGGCGGGGACAGGCATCAACCTGGCTCTGGGGATACTTTACAGCTGGAGCGTGTTCAAGGAATTCATCAAGAGTTCCATCGTTGCCGGCGGAGAGGGCGCCTTTACCTGGGATACCGCCTCGATCAACGACCCCTACGCCCTGGCCTGCCTGGTGTTCGCCTTCACGATGATCCCCGCCGGACGGGTGCAGGACAAGTTCGGCGCGCGCATCACCGCCTTCATCGGCGGCGTGCTGGTCAGCCTGGGCTTCCTGCTGGTCGCCCACTCGGTGGACTACTGGAACTGGGTGCTCGGCTTCGGCGGCCTGGTCGGCGCAGGGCTGGCCTTCGGCTATTCCGCCGCCACCCCCGCCGCGCTCAAGTGGTTCCCGCCCGCCCGCAGCGGCCTGGTGGCCGGCATCGTGGTGGCCGGTTTCGGCCTGGCGCCGGCCTACATCGCGCCGCTGGCGACTTACCTGGTTCACACCCATGGGCTGCTCTCCACCATGCTGTTTTTCGGCATCGCCTTTCTGGTCGTGGTATCGCTGCTGTCGCTGCTGCTGGTTCCGCCGCCGGCCGACCATAAACCGGCCGGCAACCTGGATTCGCGCGTTCACGGCGCCACCAGCGCCCGTCCCGCCGAATCCCCGCTGGACTTGCTGAAAAAGAGCCAGTTCTGGATGCTGTGGGTGCTTTACTTCATCGGTGCCGGCGCCGGGCTGATGGTGATCGGCAGCATTTCCGGGCTGGCCAAGGCGAGCATGGGCGAACTGGCTTACGTCGCGGTGGCGATCCTCGCGCTGGGCAACGCCTCCGGTCGGGTGATCGCCGGGATGCTCGCCGACAGGTTCGGACGCAGCCGGGTGCTGGCCGGCGTATTCCTGTTCCAGGCGCTGCTGATGTTCGGCGCGGCCTACGCCAGCCAGTCCAGCGGCGCGCTGCTGGTGGTGCTGGTCGCCACCCTGATCGGTTTCAACTACGGCGCCAATCTCGCCATCTTCCCGAGCTACGCCAAGGTGCTGTGGGGGATGCCGCACTTCGGCGTCAACTACGGCATGTTGTTCACCGCCTGGGGCGTGGGCGGCTTCGT
>Ga0208566_1002385_pt1 | contig 10102 bp, 9 predicted proteins | sample PL_2010_150m_FD_184159 | JGI IMG/M metagenome (GOLD analysis project Ga0208566, IMG submission 184159) | Freshwater microbial communities from Powell Lake, British Columbia, Canada to study Microbial Dark Matter (Phase II) - PL_2010_150m... | ecosystem: Environmental > Aquatic > Freshwater > Lake... | reverse complement strand
CTTCCCCTGCTTTTCATAGGCGTCGGCGTGATGCGCGGCTTCGCAATCACGACGCTGCTCGGCGTTTTCATCGGAGTCTTCATAGCGCGCCCCGCCTTCTCAAAGATAGCCGAGAAGATTATGGAGGGCCACCACGCGCACCATCCAAAGGCGGAGGAGAAAAAGATTTAAGTTTCAATTGGTAAGATGAATTATGAAATTCAATAAAATTGTTACTATCGGCATCGGCGAATCAAAACTCGATGAAAATTATTGGAGAAAGATAGACACATTAGCAGAGAAAAGAATATCCCTCCCGAAAGACAGCCCTGAAATTAAAAAACAGTTGGAAGACGCTGATTGTGTTCTTGTTAATCCTTTCGTGTTTAAGTTGGATAAAAGTCTGATTGATTTAGCGAAAAAATTAAAATTTATCGGTGTTTTAGCAACAAGCTATAATGCTGTTGATTTTGAATATGCTGCTAAAAAAGGTATTGTTGTTTGTAATATTCCCGGTTACAGCACGGAAGCTGTTGCTGAACTTGCTTTTGCAGTAATCCTAAATCATATAAGGGGTTTGGATAAAGCAAAGGCGCAAATTAAGGCAGGCAACTATTCCGAGCCTGCTTTCTCAAACTGCCATGAGATAAAGTCAAAGAAGTTCGGTATCATAGGTTTGGGAAGTATAGGCAGCCGTATAGCTGAAATTGCGTTAGCTTTTGGAGCGGATGTTTATTATTGGTCGCGAAACCGGAAAAAGGATATTGAGAAAAAAGGAATCAAATATCAAGAGATTGAAAAGCTTCTTTCAGAATGCGATTTTATATCAATAAATCTTGCTCTTACCAAAGAAACCGAATGCTTCATGAATGTGGCTTTCATGGATAAAATAAAAACTGGCGCTGTATTCATCAATCTTGCGCCAAACGAATTAGTCGATATTAAGGCATTAGAGAACAGACTAAAGAAAGGCGACATAACATACATTTTTGACCATTGTGATGAACTTACCACAGAACAAGCAAACCAGCTTTCAAAATACAAGAATTGCATAATCTATCCGCCAATAGGATTTCAGACGGAAGAAGCAAGAGTGGCAAAGCAGGAAATTTTTGTTGAGAATATTGTAAGCTTCCTTAATGGAGTGCCGATAAAATAAAGGTATCTGTTTAGCTCCTAAGGAAATTAGTAAGCGTGTCAAATAAATTTAGCCCTTGCATTTTCCATGTTGCAAAACAGCTCATCATTATCTCATGGACATTTGCTCCTTTAAGGCTTCTCAAGCATCCGATAATCTTTCTTATGACAACATGCTCTCTTAAAGCCTGTTCCGCTGCATTATTGGTTGGCTCCACGTCATAAGTCAGGAATGTGAACCAATAATTGAATCCGTTTTCTATTTTCTGGAGCAACGACATGGCTTTTTTGTCCCTGTGTTTTCTGGAAATGATTTTTCTCAGTCTTTCTTCTGCAATGTCTCTTGTCAATTTTCTATTCTTTGCATCCAAGAAAAGATTGTGCAAAAGCTCAAAGATTTTTTTGTTGTCCAGAGCAAAAGCTTCTCTCAACAGATGCGCCCAGCATCTCTGTATGATAAATGCAAATCCGAGATAAGCCCTCCATCCATCGCATATCACTATGCCCTTGTATTCTCCGAGAATTTCCCTTACAACTTTCTTTCCCCGGCTTTTTCTGATAATGCAGAGAACAGCATCCTTTGCCACGAATATCCATATCCAAAAATTTATGCCGTTTATTGACATGGAAGTTTCATCGGCATGGACAAAGGGAGAAATCCTTATTTTGTCAATGATTTTATGATATTCCGGCTCGATTTTTTCAGAGACTTTTCTTGTCATGTTCATTATCGACGCGGGTGTTATCTCGAGATTATAATTTCTTTTCAGGAAATTATGGATTTTCCTGAAAGGCAAACGGTCTTCATATCTTGACATGGAGCAATGCACAAGAACATTTATTCCAAACCTTCCGTCAGGACATTCCTCAGGCTTTGCAACAACTTCCCCGCAATTGCTACAATGATAATGGTTTGCAATAAATTCTGTTACAATGACAGGCTGTGGTTTTGGAATATCTTCCCTTATCATGCTTTCATTGTAAAGAAATGTCAATTTGCCTTTGCAGTTCGGGCAGTCGTTAAATTTCTTTTCAACCTGCCTGTCAGGCTTGGGAAATGTCCTTGTGCTTCCTTTGATGCCTTCAGGTCTTCCTATTTTGCCATTTGACTGCCTTGGCTTTTGTTTGAAAATTCTATGAGAAGAAGGCGTATGAGCATTCTCATACGCAGCCAAACGCTTTTCAAGTTCAGCAATTCGTTTCTCCAATCTTTTGCAGTTTTCACATTCCGTCATTCATATTGATAAAAAGAACAGAAATTTGCAAATATCTATACTGCAGAATACATTTGAGCTAAACAGTTACGGAAAATCTAATCAGATATACTGAAAGGTATGCCGTAAAATATGGGCATGCCACTGGCGCGTTTATTGTTAAAGATGATGAGATTTTGGCAAAAGCTGTAACGACGGTAGAGAAAGACAAGAATCCGACTTCGCACGCAGAGTTAAAGGCAATAGGCAAAGCTTGCAAAATGATAAAGAATTATCATTTAAACGGCTGTTATCTCTATACGACGCAAGAGCCTTGCCCTATGTGCGCAAGCGCAATAGTCTGGGCAAGAATTGCCGGCGTTATTTATGGCTGGGAAAGCCATAATTTGAGAAATCATTTAAAAATGTGCTGCCAGACAATTCTTGAAACCAGCTCTGAAAAAATAGAAGTATTTCCTAAATTCATGGAAAAGGAATGCCTCGAATTAAGAAAGAAAAGCATTAACGGAGAAGGATAGCTTGGCTCGTCAGGTTAATAATTCCAATCTATTTTTTCTGTTTATAGATGTTCAAGCTAATCTTCCCGCCTCATGCCGAAAGTCACGTAGTCCTCCGTCTTTTGCAGCATTCCCACTGGCATATTGTCTCTCTGGAAACGTGCCTCTATATCAGCACGGATATTATCATCCGCGGACGTTTTCAATCGCATCAATTCCTTCCATGCATCAAGTTCAGGTTTATCATACCTGATAGGGTCATGTAATTCAATATCACTATGATTGGACTCATATTCGTTCGTTGTAAGTCTGTATTTATTGATAATCTCTTCCATGCGCTGATTGATATTCCATTCGTATCCAGTTACATTTTCTACTTTACCCAAATCTTCAGTCACCCTTTTCAAAAGCCACTTTGCGCCTTCATATTCTTGATGAGTTATTTCTTTTTTTCCAAGCCCTAACAATCTTGCTAAATAATTTACCATATTAATCACCTTTTTGTTAATTCTGAAACTGTTATTTCATATTAGTAGCAAAGCTATTTAAAGCTTTCGCTTCCTGCTATTTTCCTGTTTTGATATGTCCCGATTTTCCGCTGGCATTTTTTATATTTTTCAATATGCCTCTTTTTGCTTAAGGTTTTTCTCGCGAGAAAAACCTTATTTGAGGTCCGAACTTCTTTGATGCCGCTTGCGCGGCGCTGAAACCAAAGCCCGAAGGCCTGATTCCTGAAGTCCGGATTTCCCGACAATATGGATTGAAATCAAGATTATGAATCGCAGGGCAAGCGTTCGTGTCCGCTTTGCCTGTTCATCGCGATTCCTAATTATCCATATTGCGGAATTATATATAAAACTTCTCCCGTTATTTCACTATGGCATTCGAGGGGGGCGTGAAAATATTCGCGGACAACAGGGAAAACGGCGCAGTGATATCCGAGCTTGAAAGGCTCTGCGTGATTGAAATGAAGAACCTTCCCGTCGGGGATTACATCTGCTCGGACAGGGTCGTCGTGGAAAGAAAGTCGGAATCGGATTTTGCAAGCTCCATAATGGACGGGCGCCTGTTCTCGCAGATGAAGGAATTGTGCGCGTATGAAAAACCAATACTTCTGATAGAAAAAAACGGCTCAAATTTTTCAAAAATTCACCCGAACGCGATACGCGGCGCTCTCGCCTCGCTCGCGCTCGACTTCAACGTTCCGATTATTTTTTCCCAATCATACATCGACACCGCGGGAATAATTTTCCAGATTGCAAAGCGCGAGCAGGTTGAGGACAAAAGAACGTTGTCGATAAGGCCGAAAGCCGGCATTACCTCGATGGAAAAACATCAGGAATTTCTCGTTGCAGGTCTGCCGAGCGTCAGCACGGTTCTCGCGAAGCGAATGCTCGCCCGCTTCAGGACGCCGCAAAAAATATTCTCCGCCTCGCAGGAGGAATTGCAGGATGTGGAAGGCATTGGCGGGGAAAAGGCGAAAAAGGTTTTTGAAATGCTGAACAGCGAATACACGGAATGAAATGGCTGCTCTTCTTACAGGCGAACAATATGGAAAAAAACGCTTCGGAAAAAGCTCTGATGAAGAAAATAAAATCCCTCGAGAACAGCCTGGAGATTGCCAACGAATATGCGAAAAAGCTCGGGACAAAAGTCGGGATTTTGGAAAAGCAGAAAAAACTGTTTCTTGATGAGGAAAGGAAAAAGAACGAAAACCAGAGAAGGCTTGTCCTCCGCGGGAAGGAGATTGCGCTGAGGGACGCGCTCATAAAAAACTTCTCGTCCGAGGTTGGCGCGCTGAGAAAGCGGTTCTCAAGGATAAGCGAGCTGGAAATGATAAGCAATGACGGATGCGTTCCGGTGATTCATATAGATGATTTTGACAAGGACATGATTCTCGATAAAGACAAAACGTTCGGCATAAACAATTCCGTTGTTTTCTTTGGGCGCGTTTCCGGCGAAAGCCGCGCCCCGCTAAGAATGCTTATAACCCTCCAGCCGAAAGCTGTAATAGCTGACTTGGATGAAGATGCGGCGCGAATGCTGAAAAACGCGGACATTCCGGTAATATCCACGAAGAACATCCGCATAAGGAAATACTTCGATTTTTGGGGCGCTGACAGGGGGGAATTAGAAACGGAAATCAGGAAAGGCGGGAAAGTATTTCAATAAGCCGAGCGAATAATCGCATGCGGCAGCGGAACAATTTGCATTATGAAAAAATGAAACGCATATATCGTCACTCTTCAAACCGCCTTGACATTTGTCTTGATTTTGGAAGTTCGTTCATACCGCGGCAGCGGAATAGATTTATTAATGGTCAACCCAATAGTTATTATTCGATTGAGCATTCTTTAGGGTCGGTCCCATGAATATTGAGGATAAAACAAAAGGCAATTTTGAAAACAAGGCTTATCTTCTTGAGCTTGAAAAGAGGCTCGTCAATCTCGAAGCCTCCGTGCAGAATATCAGCGCGGGCCTGCAGCGCGGGAATCTCAACCCCGAGCAGGAGCAGAGGGTTGTCGCCGTTGAAGATAGATTGGAGAACATGGAGGACTTGCAGATGGTCGCGAACATTGACATCATAAAAATGAAGGAAGCTCTCGAGAAATCCGCTCCAGCGGGAAATTTTGCGGCTTCCGCAGCAGCAGGATATGACGATTTCTCAAGAAAAAAAATAACGGAATTCGAAGATTCTCTGAACAGTCTTGGCAGGAAAGTTGATTCCATCGAATCAATCAGGTTCTCAGGAAAGGGCGCTGCCGGAGCTGGCGCGGGAACGAGCGATGAAATAAAGAGAATGAGAGGGGATTTCGAATCGTTCAAGAAGGACACGGAAGAAAGCGTAAAGATAATCGTCAGCTCAATCAGAAAATTGGCCGAAAGAATGAACCGGTGAGGATAATATAAACTGCTGCAAGCGGCAATAGGTCATACTCGCACGAAAACGAAGTCGCACAGAAACGGAGTTTCTGGCGTGCACAAAAAATCCGAAAGATTTTTTGGCATCCCGAAAAGCGGAAGAAAATCAAGCTTTTCGTGGAGAGCCGGAAACCGAAGGTTTCCGTGCCTTTCGGCGCCGCCAAAAAGCGGAGCTTTTTGTGCGTGTTAAAGGTGGATTTATGGGAATACTCGATAATGTGAGCGGCCTTGAAGATATTGCGTCGGGAACGAGCGAGGAGAAGCAGAGACAGAAGCCGAAGAAAGCGGAATCGGCAAGAGCTGATTCCCTGTCGAATTCAAGGCTGGAAAAAATCGAGGACAGCATCGTAAGCCTCAAGGAAGCTGTTGAAGAACTTGAAAAGGAAAAAAGCGGCGCCGGCGAAAATAATATTCAGGACATCCTGCGCAGGCTTGACGAAACGGACAGAAAAATTGATGAAACATACGCGGCTGCCGCGGAAAAAATCAAAAGCATGGAAATGCAAGGCGGGGAGAAGCGCGGTTTCTTCGGATTAAAAAACGATTCCGAAAAGCGGATTGATGAGGCTATAAAAAAGCTTGACAAAAACTCGGAAATTATTGCAAAGAAACAGGAAGAAGCCGCGATGGGGGTCGAAGAAAGAATAAAAAGGCTTGAGAAAACGTCAAGATCCAGGGAAAATAGCCATTCCGGCGATATCGAATCGCTGAAAAAAACCCTTGACAGAATTATGGCAGACGTAAAAAATGCGGATTCGAGGATTTGCAGCGTTGAAAATAATCGGGGCGACCAATCGGGATTGAAAGAGAGCGTCATGAACGACATAAAAAATTCAATGCAGCACAGCATGAACGGGTTCAAGTCGGGCATAGACAGGCATATCGCCGACGCCTCCAAAAAGATGGATGAAATCTCGGAAACGCTATTGAAGAGGCAGGACGCGCAGGAAAGGCGAATCGGCGAAAGGTTGAACGAAGCCGCGCCGATGTCTGACATGGAAAACGCGAGAAAGATGGCGGAAAAGAATTCAATGGAACTGAGAAGCAGGATGGACGTGCTGCAGAAATACGTTGACGGAAAGTTAGGCTCGATGGACATGATAGTTGAGGACAGGCTGAGGAATTCGGCCGCAGGAAGGAAAGAAGCGGAATTGCTGAAAAATCATGAAGGGAGAATAATCGACATGGAAAAGAAGCAGGGGGAAATGCTAAAGATAAAGGAAGACATGATGGAAAGCATGAAGGATTCTTTGCAGCACAGCATGAACGGGTTCAAGTCAGGAATAGACAGGCATATCGGCGATGCCGTCAAAAAGATGGACGAGACTGCAGTCAGGATAGGCAAGGAGCAGGAAAGCATCAGGAAGGATGTGAATGAGAAGATGAGCGCCGCAATAAGGCAGTTTGATGAAAAAGTTGGCAATAAGCTGAACGAATTTTCGAAAAGAATGGATTCCAACAGGAACGACAACACAAAGGCGATTTCGGAAGCGCTGAGAAATATTCCTAAGAGCGATGACATAAGAAAGGGCGTGGATGAAAGGATTAACGCTAAAATTGCAGAATTCTCAAGAAAAGTCGATGAAATTTCAAGATATGATTTGGAAAAATTGAAGTCTGTTGCTGATGCAGAAAAAAATCTTGAAGAAAAGCTGAAAATATTCGCGCTGAATTCTGACGTTGAAAAGTTCTGGAGGGATGCGGAAAATTCAAAGAAGCAAATGAGCGAAAGAATGAAGGATTTTGCGAGCAGGTCTGATTTGGAAAAAAGCCTGATGGAAATGAAAGCCGCCGAGGAAATGATTAATGAAAAAATCGAAAGCATTAAAAGGGGGTCCAATGCATTTGTCTCAAAATCAGACATTGACAGACTTAATAATGCTGTTGGTGGCAGGCTGAACGAATTCTCGAAAAAGCTGGAGTCCGTCTCAAAATTTGACCTTGACAAGATAAATTCCCTGGCAAATGCGGAGAAAAAGATTGACGAAAACCTGAAGCTGTTCGCGCTGAATTCCGACGTGGAAAAAATCTGGAAGGATACCGAAAGCCTGAAAAGATACATAGACGAGAAAACCAAGATGGCGGACAGCCTTGCAAACAGTTTGCGCGTCTGGGAAACGAGGAATATGCAGGTCATGGAGAAGGAGCGCGATTTTGACGAGAAGCTGGGCGCCTTCCCAGAGCTGAAACTTTTGGAAGGAAGAATCCGCAAGATGGAGCGCGCGCTTGCCGAGCTGCAGAAGCACTTCGTTGCCGCGCAGATAGCCGAGCCGATAATAATGGAATAAGACAATATGGATTGAATACAATATTCCACAGTCTCGGCTTCTTGCTGCCTTTATCAATTAAATGCTGTTTCTGCACTGCCTTAATGCCATATCGCCGCTTTCCGACGAACCGCAACAGCAGTTTTCATGTGATTAGTTACAGAAAATACGATTCATAAATCAATCTCCATAGAATTTTTCAAAAGCATAAAAAGCCATGCGGGGATCAATAAAATTTCGACGCCGTCCATATTTCGCTTTTCAACCATATCTTTTGTTATTATTATTCCTTTCTTGGTTTTGAATTCCCTGCAGAATTTTAGCAATGTCTTTGCATCGTCGTTTGTTATCTGCGTTTGGTATTTTACTTCTATCGGCAAAGTTTGTTTCTGATTCTTTATTACAATATCTATCTCATCTTTCTGCGGAGTTCTCCAGAATGAAATTTTTTCCAGACCGCTCGCCATTACGGCTTCAACGAGATGCCCTGCAACTTCCGTTTTTATAACGCCAAAAGGATAGTCAAGCAAGGCCATAACAATGGAACTGTGCGCCAAATACTGCTTTTTGCTGGACCTTACCTGCTTGGCAACGCTTGCCGTAAAGTTGTATGAAATCTTTATCATAAAAGATTTTTCCAGAAGGCTTATGTATTTCGACACGAGATTTCTGTTTATCTTCAGCGCATTGGAAAGATTTATCACTTCAAACAGCTGCGCGTTGCTGCCAGCCAGCATTCTGACAAGCTCATATATTATTTTTTCATCCTCTTTTGCAATCCTGCTTATATCGACAATGGTTTTTTCTATCACCGATTCCCTTATGTATTTTTTTATGAATTCCTCGTCTTTTACGTCAAGCAACTCCGGAAACGCGCCTTTTTCCAGATAGGTTTCAAAAAGTTCCTTATATTTTTCCTTCTTGCCTGAGAATTTCAGGTCATATTCCCTGATAATTCCTTTTTCTTGGATGCTGTGCTCCATTCCGAAATATCTGACAAATTCGCTGAACGACAGGACAGGCAGATAAAAAGTCAGGATTCTTCCGGCCAGAGTTTCCTTGTTTTCCTTTAGCTCAAGGCTTGACGAGCCTGAAACGAGAATTTTCAGATTTTCTTCAGTGTCATAATATGTTTTCAGAAGGTCCTGCCAATTTGACAGCTTTTGCAACTCATCCAAAAATAAGTATCTCATCTTGCTTTTATCCGAAAATTCCAGAAAATAGTTTATCAAATCTTCCACGATGCCGTATTTCTGGAAATCAATATCGTCAAGCGATATGTAGCAAATATTGTTTTTTGGCGCTTTCAGCTTTTGCATAATCTGTTTCATCAGCACTGTTTTTCCAACCCTTCTCAATCCCGTTACCGCTATAATCTGCCTGTATTTTATGTATTTCGTCAGCTTTTCGAGCAGGTCTCTCTCAAATTCGGGCAGTTCTGTCTTTTTGCCCTGCCACCACGGATTCTGCCTAACCAATAGCGCCCTGTGCCTTTCTTCCATGCCATTTTTTGGCTTTTCCTGCTTATAAAGTTTATGCACGTTTTTTATGCACAAAATTGATTTTGTGCATAAGGCAAGAAATCGCCTTCTGTCGTTTGTTCTTGATAAGCTTAAATCCTTTTCAGTGGTAAATAGATTATGGTAGAAGCTAAACCAAAATATTTAATTGTTCTAGGAAGAACAGGAAAAGAAGTATTGGCTGACATAGAAACTGGAGAACCTGAGTATATGATAGTACAAGGGAGAACAGGAAAGAAGGTTGTGGCTGATATAGATACAGGGAAACCAAAATATTTGATAGTTTTAGGGGCGACTGGAAAGGAAATTTTAGCCAACATAGATACAGGAGAGCCAGAATATATGATAGTGCCAGGAAGTACAGGAAAAAAAGTAGTAGCTAAGTTGTATTTCTAGTTCATTTATTTTAATTTAAAAGTTAAGTTTTAGTCTTTCGCCGAACCCCAATGCAAAGCTTTATATACTACTTGTGAGTAATATAGATATAGAAAGTTTTTATTGTTTAATGACAAATAAAATACAAGCATTTAAAGATTGCGTGCGTATAAAATAATGGTGAGTAAGTA
>Ga0208566_1002379_pt1 | contig 10119 bp, 6 predicted proteins | sample PL_2010_150m_FD_184159 | JGI IMG/M metagenome (GOLD analysis project Ga0208566, IMG submission 184159) | Freshwater microbial communities from Powell Lake, British Columbia, Canada to study Microbial Dark Matter (Phase II) - PL_2010_150m... | ecosystem: Environmental > Aquatic > Freshwater > Lake... | reverse complement strand
GTTCTTCGATGATCTTGGTTTCCAGCGGCTGGCTTACCACTTCCACAATCTTGCGCGCCAGGCCATTGATCAAGCCATACACCAGCAGGACGTGCAGCGCCGTGACGACCACTATGCCCGTGAGGCGGCGGCCGGAATCATGGGGTTGGACGTAGCTCATCGGGAATCCGTTGTCGTTAGCTGACGTATCAGCATTTATCTTATAGGGCTAAGCTCACAGAAGAAAAACCCGGAAAGCGCATCCGGGATCCCCTTGCCGCGTGTTCGGTAAATATCAATAGCCGCGCATTCTAGCAGCAAAACATAAAATGCAATAAGGGAAAATTCTGAGCACTTTTTTGCCGGCAATCCACCGGCGCGCGGTCGGATTCGACCGGGACGAACCACGGAACACACCAAGAAATGCGGCCACCCGAAAGTGGCCGCAAGGAATGCGCTGCTACGCTCCGGATCGCTCCGGAGCGTATCGCAACATCAGAACTTCTTGTCGTACTGAACGCTAATCTTGGCCGAGCGCGGCGCGCCATAGCCCAGAATGGTGCCGTACGGACTTACCGCGTCGGTCGTTTCCGTACGATAAGTCGCTTCTTGACTGTTCGTTACATTGAACACATCAAGCTTGGCGGTAACACCCTTTAGAGCCTGTGGCTTGTAGGTGACGTTCAGATCCAGGGTCCTGGTCCAGGGCAACTCGCCAACTGAGCCCCGCGGAACCGGCACGTTCTTGGTCGGGTCGCCATTGCCCAGATCAGCCGCGGACAGGTTGCAATATCGATAAGCGTCCGCGTAACCCGAGCCGCCATTGTTGGGATCGACGTAGTAGCCCAGGCAACCCATCGGACGCCCTGAGGCGAGCGTGAGGTTGCCGCCGATGGCCCACTCAGGTGTCAACGAGTAGAAACCGAAGGCCTTGACCACGTGACGCCGATCGTTGGGCAGGCGGCCACTGGCATACTCCTGAATTTCCTTGAAGTCGTAAGCCTGGGTCGTCGCCGGATCGGCCTGGCCGAGGTCTGAGTTCAACTGCCCCTCGGTGTTACCCGTGGATTTGGACCAGGTGTAGTTGACCTTGCCGTACCATTTGCCGTCAAACGGATGTTCTGCAAAGAAGTCCAGCGCAATGTACTTGCGGTCGGGCTTTTGCAAGGCAGCGCCGTCGCGCGAACTCTCCCCGCCACCCATGTCCAGCGGGCTGAGGACGATGTGCTCGGCCTTGCCGTCTCCGTTCAGGTCCATGTCGAAGACGTTGGTGACGCCGGGGTTGACGATGTGACACAACTGACTCACGTCCCCCGGCAGCTTGTTGGCAAACGCGCCGGCACCGTGGAAGTAGTCGGTGTTGACGCCATTCTTCTTTGCCCAGGCATCAAACGGACGCGCATCGCACCAGTCCTCGATGGTGCTCTGCAACTTGCGATAGGTGACTTTGACGCCGGCATTCAAGTTCTTGTTGAAGGCCTTTTCGAAGCCAAGAGCCAATTCATCCTGATAATGCGACTTGAGGTCCGTGGCCGCCGCGTATCCGGGCAGTTTTGGCGCACCGGTTTCGCCGTCGGGACTGAACAGATTGCCGATCGGAACGGTCCCTGTCGGTGCGCCGGTCTTGGGGTCGATGCCGGAATATGCGAAGTACTGGCGCAGGAACTTGGACGGGCCGATACCGCGCAACGCAACGTTCGCCGGTACCTGCAAATGATAACGACCGGTCGTACCGAATAACTTCGTCGAGCCGTCGCCATTCAAATCGAACGCCGCAGCCACCCGTGGTTCGATCTGGTTGGTCTGCTTGATGATCGCATTGCCGCGATCGTCGTAGTTCTTGAATTCCTCGTTCCGCAAACCGAGCGTCAGCAGCAGCCGATTGGTAACCTGCCAGCGGTCCTCAATATATTGCGCGGCCTGGTCGACGACGGCAGGACTGTCATCGCTAAACTGGAACCAGCGCACAACATAGCAGTTGCCGGCCGCGTCCTTGAGCGCATTCGCCTGCACGGCGGCGACGGTCACGCCACCTTGCGAGGCGAGCGCATTGCTGGTACACGTCTGCCGGCTGTAGCGCCAGTTGGTGCCGCCAGCCGTATGCTGACCGGAGAAATTGTTCAGGCGCATGTTGTCAAATCCGCCACGCACCGTGTGCTGCTCGTTGACCTTGTACTCAAGGTCAACGCGATCGCCTTTGGTCTTGCTGAAGGCATTCTCCGCGAGGACATTGGTGTTGACTGACTGATTGTTGATGTAGTTCAAGCCTGCCAATTTTCCGGTTGCGGTGAATGTGATCAATGGCATGTTCGGGTCGTACGGACGCAGATTCTGCCGGATATCCTGGCTGGTCTCGCCGTGCAGGGCCGTAATCGTCAGGTTGTCCGTCAGATTGCCGGTGTACTTGATGATGTTAAGATCGCCGCCCTGGGCGGCAGCCAGCGGTGTCGGACCATAGTTCTTGTAGTCGACGCCGGCGCCCTTTACGGAATTACGTGACAGTGTCGCGTAGTTGAATCCGTAATACTGCCTGGATTCCTCCGGTGTCTCCCGAACCATCGTCAGTTCGAGGTGATGATTGTCGGTAATGTTCCAATCAAGCTTGGCATATAGCCGAGGAATTGTTATCCGATTTTCGGTAAATCCATTGTTCGGATCAGCCGCCGCATCAACCGAAGTCAGCCTGACCAGATCCCGATTGGTCTTGTTTTGCTCGGCAGCCACGAAGAAGAATAGCTTGTCCTTGATGATCGGCCCCCCCCAGTAGCCAGCCACCGTGTACCGATCGGTCTTGGTCAGACTGTCGGCCCGGTACATGGCGCCGTTGGGGAAGACGAGGTCCCTTTGCTTGGCGGTGAGAGAATCCGGTTGCCACGAAACGGACGCGCCCGCTTCCATCGTGTTGGTGCCCCGCTTGGTGGTGATATTTACGACACCGCCGGTCGAACGACCGAATTCCGCGCCGTAGCCTCCGGAAAGAATCTGGGCATCCGCGATCGCACCGAACGGCAGCTGCTGGAATCCGACCTGGGTCAGCGGATTCGTGACCGGAAAGCCGTTAATGTAATAAGCGTTCTCAGAGCCTGACGCTCCGCCGAAACTCGGCGCATTGTTTGCTGCGCCATAGCGCGGGTCACCCGCGACGGTACTCGGCGCCAATTGAATGATCGCCCCGACGTTGGTCGCGACCGGCAGCCTCTCGAGTTCCTTGGCGCTGAATGTGGCGCCAACATTAGTGTTGGCCATGTCGATCCGACTGGCGCGGCCCGTCACCTGAATCCGTTCCGTCGATCCAAAGTTTGCTTCGGTGCTCGAAGCCAGAGAGACCGACACTTCCTCCGTCTTTTCGGCACGGCCACCGCGCATCAGTGTCACCTTGTAGTCACCGGGCGGCAATGACAGAATCTGAAAGCGACCACTTGCATCAACCTCGGCGGTGCGGCGAACACCGGTCCCGACGCCCTCGACCAGAACAGAAGCACCGCTCGCCGTGCCAACCTGCCCGTGAATGGTACCCGTCGTATTTGACTGCGCATATGCCGCTGGCACCATCGCCACCGACGCAGCAGTGATGCTGAAGCTTAGGGCCAAGGCCCGAGCAATTACTTTCTTCTTGAGAATCATTACGACACTCCTCCACTCGATGTACTCAGACGGCTAATAGGTATTAAACCTTGTGAGTTCAATACGCCACCAGCCCCAATTTTCAGCTCTGAACGCGCCCGGAAACCACTAATAGATAGTGGATAGCAACAAACTTCAGAACCAATGGCGCGGACTATATCCCTTAAAGTAACAGAATGTAAATACGTTAAATGGGGTTGGAGCCATAATTTGTTGTTGGAATACAACACAAGTCTGGTGGGTCAAAATCGCCTGAATTTCTACGGGATTTGCCGTTGGATCGGGATGGCGACGGAAATGCCGGTACTGCCATCGCGGAGCAGTCGCATCTTGCCCTTCTGATTACCGAACCTCGGTTGAGTGCATGTGCTCGACGACGGTCTCTTGGCGTTACATGGAACAAGGAAATGAACTATTCTTGATAGGCACGCGCAGCGAGTTTCGTCGGCTACCAGGAGAATCATCATGTGGGAGCGCAAAGCGGTTCTAGCATTGCTGCTAGCCCTGTTCGGATGTTCCGGACAACCGATCCAGCAAGTGCGCCAGGGCACAATCGAGTCGCTCTTTCACGACGCTCTTTTTTCGCAAACCAGGGATCTTTCCACAGCCGAAATCTTCTCGATCAGTGACGCCATGAAGGATTTCCTGGCCAGGGAAATCACCCCTCGAAACTGGCGCGACAGTAAGCCCCGTGCCCTGTATGACGCGATCAGTCGCAAGGGGCAGTTCTGGCTCGAATACGATTCGAAACGTACCCGCACGGCGACCGAGGCCTTTGAATCGCGCCAGGGCAATTGCATGTCGCTGGTGATCATGACCGCCGCACTGGCAAAATCACTTGGACTGCAAGTGCACTACCAGAAAATCTGGATTGATGATGTGTGGAGCCGGGATCTGGGCACACTGATGCTGGTGGGTCACGTCAACATCATTCTTGGCGATCGCCGTTGGAACGATCCATACGCTCGTACCACCGAGTCTTCAATCGTCGTCGATTTTCTTCCGCTGGGCGAAGCGCGCGGATTGCGCGGCGACGAAATCAGCGAGGCGACAGTTCTTGCCATGTTCCTGAATAACCGCGCGGCCGAGGAATTGACTGCGGGGCGGCTCGACGCCGCTTATGGCTACGCGCGGAACGCCATTCAAACCGACCCGACATTTCTGGGAGCAATCAATACGCTTGGCGTGATCTACCGCCGGCACGCCAACCTGTCAGAGGCCGAGGCCGTGTTCAGAACTCTTCTGGCAAACACGCCGGATGACACGCTGGTCCTGGCAAACCTGACGGCGACGTTAAAGGAACAAGGGAAAATTGCCGAGTCGAAATTAACGGCACAACGCCTGCTTGAACTTGAGCCGGTCGCACCTTATCATTTTCTGGATTTGGCGAACACGGCGATCGCCAACAATGATTTTTCAGCAGCGCGGGATCAGTTCAAACGCGAACTCGATCGCAACCCTGGAAGTCATGAGGCCCACTTTGGCTTGATGAGAGTCTTCCTCGAACTGGGCGACCTGGAGGCCGCGCGCGATCATCTCCGAGAAGCCGTCAAATATAGCGGGACGCGCGAGGATCGGGAGCGTTACGGCAACAAGCTGGATCGCCTGCGGATCATGGTCAATCGCTAGCTTCTCCGTTTGAGGCGATTGATCGATTTGGCGTGCCTGCAACTTGCGTCGGGTAGGTTGCCCATAATCATTGCTACGGTACCTCGGCATATTGCATTCGCCCCAGGACGGCCTGGGTGCGTTCATTGACGAACGGCGAATAGGGATTCTTCTCGAAGCGTCGCGGTGCCGGCAGCATGACGGCCAGGCGCGCCGCCTGCTCGGCCGACAACTGTGCGGCAGACTGGTTGAAGTAGCGCCGCGCCGCGGCCTCGGCGCCGAAAACGCCATCGCCCCATTCCACCGAATTCAGATACACCTCGAGGATGCGCTGCTTGTCCCACAACATCTCCAGCATCAGCGTGATGACCGCTTCCTGTGCCTTGCGCCAGTGGGTCTTGGAAGGCGTGAGAAACAGGTTCTTGGCGAGCTGCTGCGAAATCGTCGAACCGCCGGCGACCACCTTTCCTTTGCGCTGGTTCTTCTCCATCGCTTTCTGGATGCCGTCCCAATCGAAACCCTCATGATCGACGAATTTGTCGTCCTCTGCGGCGATCACGGCGCGTTTCAGCTGCATCGATATCTTTCCGTAGGGCTGCCAGCGATGTTGCTGCACCGCCTTGGGATTCTTTGCGCGGGCTTCCTCCAGACGGATTTCCATGAAGCGCGTCATGCCCGGATCGGCATATTTCCACCAGACCACCCAGCCGAAATACCAGCCTTGCCAAAGCAGCAGCAACAGGGTCAGCGCCAGAACGATACGCGTCAACCACTTGGCCAGGGGCTTCATCACACGCCAGTCGCCCGTAATTCCTTCAGTACCGGCGCGGTGTCCGGACGGACTCCGCGCCACACCAGGAAGGCTTCGGCGGCCTGTTCCACCAGCATGCCGAGACCGCCGCTGACTGAAGCGCCGGCGCTGCGGGCCTGCGCCATGAATGAAGTTTCCATGCCATAGACCAGTTCGTAGGCCAGGCTGCCCGACGCGAACAGGCCAGCCGGAAGGCCGAGCGCACTTTCGGTTAGACCTGCCGAAGTGGCGTTGATGACGATGTCGAAACTGTCACCGGCGAGATCGCCGAAGCCACAGCCTCTGGGTTGCAGCGCCAAGCCGGCATACTCCGCCGCCAGATTCAGCGCCTTGCTTGCGGTGCGATTGGCGATCACCAGCCGCTGCGGTTGTTCGTCCAACAAGGGCTGGATGACGCCGCGCGCGGCGCCGCCGGCGCCGAGCAGGAGGACGCTTTGCCCGGCCATGTTGCGACCCAGATTTTCGCGGATGTCCCGCACCAGCCCGAGCCCGTCGGTATTGTCGGCGTAGGTTTCGTCGCCGTCGAACGCCAGGGTATTGACGGCGGCGGCCAGGCGCGCCCGCTCGCTCCAGCGCGTGGCGAGACGACCTGCCTCTTCCTTGAACGGTACGGTGACGTTGATTCCGCGCCCGCCGGCACCGACAAAGGCCTGGACGGCCGCGGCGAATCCGTCGAGAGGAGCGAGTATCTTCTCATAGCTCATGTCCTGTCCGGTCTGCCTGGCAAACCAGGTGTGGATCAACGGAGATTTGCTGTGCGCGATGGGATGGCCGATCACCGCGTATCTGTCTGTCATTTCACTCCGATTGCAGCCGGTCGCTGCTGGTAAATGACCAGGTGCGCGTGATCGACAGGATGTCGGTGTCGCGACGGATATCGGGCGGAAATGGCGCGTAGGGACCGGCGAGTTGAACGATTCGGCGCGCGGCCTCGTCCAGAATGTGCTTGCCCGAGGGTCGATCGATCTCGACCGTTGCAACCGTGCCGTCGGCCTTGATCTCGACCGTGATGATCAGGGAGCCATAGAGCCTGCCCTTCGCCGCCTCGGGATAGTTCAGGTTGCCGATGCGCTCGATCTTCTGTCGCCAGTCTTCGACATACTGGGCAAAGCGATACGCCGAGGTGCGTGTCGAATAGAAGTGCTTCTTCGGGCGCTGGTTGTAGGCTTCGGTCTGGCGATCGATCTGCCCCTGCAGGCGGGCGATGGCCAGCGCGTTGCTGGCGAGGTCGAGGCCCGGTGCGTTTTGAAGCGTCGGCTGGAGAGCGATTTTCCGGTCGTCCGGACGCACCGACCGGCTGCTTCTCGCCTGGGTCAGCAATTGTTGTCGGCGCGCCTCCAGCTCGGCAACGCGCTTTTGTGCCTGGACCAGGTCGTCCCCCTCCCGGGTTTCGTGGAGTGCCGGCAGCGGCGTCCGGATGCGACGATTCTCGTCGGTATCGCCCCCGCCATCGAGATTGGCCTGGGCGCGCGCCTGGGCGTCAACGGGTCGACTCTGGCTCTTGCTGTTGACCAGGATGACGTCGAGGGCCCGATCCTTGGCGCGCATCAGCGCTTCGGGCAGACGGAAATGGATCGACAGCAGCAGCGCGTGCAACAGCAACGAGGCCGCCAGCGCCAGGGTGAAATGACGCGAGGGGGGGTCCATACGCGCAAGCGGGCCTGGCCAGGCGAGAGTGTTGAGCATCGCCGATCATTTTACTCTGCCGCGGGAGCGCTTTCGAAGCCTCCGAAAGCCTCATCAGACGTGCTTAGTGGGTCCAATTCCGCTGCGACCTGATCCGTCGGAACCGCCAGCACCTCGACAAAGCGTGCCCGCGCCTCGGCGGCATAAAGGTCGATCTTCTCGATTTCGAGACGTACTCGTGTGCCACGCTCAAGCGCCGGCAATGAAGGCACACGCAACACCAGCGGCAGGTGGTCGAGTCGTACCAGCCCGTCGCGAATTACGGCCGCAGCGGGATGCCGGGAATCTTCCTGGAGCAACCAGCGCAGGCACCAGTAGCGCTCCATGCCGCGCTGGAATTCCGCATAGGCCGCGTAGGTCAATTCAAAGTCGCGCAGCGCCGACAGCATGTCCTCGGATTTAGCGCTGAATGGGGGCGTGGTTCCTTGCAGCCAGGCAATCAGCTGCCACTGATTGAGCAGGTCGACATAACGGCGCAGCGGCGAGGACGACCACGCATAACAGTCGACGCCGATGCCTTCATGCGCTGCGGCGATGGTGGTCATGCGCACCTTGCCTGCCGTCTGCGCCCGGTACAGGGCAGCGATGCCGGCATCGGCAAGCGTGCGCCCCCAGGTGGAATTGGCGGCGATCATCAACTCGGCCACCAGCTTGTCCAGCGGCGAGCCACGACGACGCTCGACGATGCTGATGCGTCCGGGGCCCTGTTCGGTAATGACGTCCCAATCGACGACGAAGTTGTAATCCGTCTGATTGACGCCCTGCTTGCCGCGCCCGGCTTCGAGCACCGTGGCAATTTCCCAAAGCAGTTTGAGTTCCTCGCTGAACGGAAACTCGGGCAGTTCACTGGCCAGCGTGACCTCATTGAAAACCGGCTCGATGTCATGGTGACGCAGGTTGGCGACCACCGGCACGCGTTCGAGCAGCGTCTCGCCGGCGCTGACGCGGAGATCCGCGGCCACTTCCAGATACAGCGAAATTGCCGGACAAACGCGTCCCGCAGCAAGCGTGTAATGCTCGACAATTTCGTCGGGCAGCATGGTGATCTTGCGTCCCGGCATATAGACGGTCGACAGGCGGCTGCGTGCAATCTTGCCCAGTGCGTCGTCGGGACGGATACCCAGCCCCGGCACCGCAATGTGAATGCCGACGCGCCAGCCGCCCGCCGCCCGCGGCGTCACCGAGAAGGCATCGTCAATTTCGGTGGTATGAGCGTCGTCAATACTGAACGCAGCCACTTCGGCAATCGGCAAATCTGCTGACACGACGGACGCGCCGGCATCGGCGCTGCCGGATCCGCTGCCATGCGGGAAGAACTCAAACAGGAAGCGCCCCAGGTGGTAATCGTGACTGGATCTTATGGCGCCGCATTTCTCCAGCAGGCGCGGCGCCGACAACCCGGTCTCGGCACAGGCGAGTTCGAAGGCCTTGGTCTCCGGGCGATTGCGGTCCGGCTTATACAGCAACTGGCCGAGCAACGACGAAAATTCCGGCGGCAGCCGCCCGGCTTGGAGCTCGCCTGCCATGCGCTCTACCGCCAGCGTCAGCGCGCGTTTCTTTTCCAGCCCGGCCAATGCCGCCTGAAGGATTTCCGCTGGCGCTTTGCGGAATCGGCCTTTGCCCTTGCGATGAAAATACATCGGCGCCGAATGCAGACGCAACAGCACGCCGGCGGACTCGCTCGGACGAGGCGTACGTCCGAAGTATTCACACGCCAAATCCTCGAAGCCAAATTCCGCTTCCGGGCAGGCCTCCCAAAGGAAGTCGGTGTCGATACTTTCCGCCTCGGTTTCCGCCCGGTCGAGCAACTCTGCCGGCGCCGGCGCCTCGAAGCGCAACAGGACGTTGGCCGCTTTCACTTTGCTGCGTTTGCCGCTGGCGAGTTCGACTTGCAGCGACGTGTTGTTATCGGCGAGCACGACGCCGGCTTTGAAGGCGCCGTCCTCTTCGAAAAGGACATTCATGGGGGATCGGGGCGAAACGGGGAAGGCGCAAATTATACCGCTCTCGTCGCCGGATTTGACCCTAATCCCGCGTCCCCGTGGCGATCAGCACCCGGCTGGTGAGCTGATAACCCTCCGGGCAGGCAAATTGCGCGAGTTCCTGCGCAACTCCAGTGCGCAATTCAGCCTGGGTGGCGGATGGCAGGCGGCCGAGGCTCGCCGCGGCGCCACCGGCCAGATCGAGAAAGGCCTGCCAGTAATCCTCTGCCGTGCTGAAACCGCTCGACAACTCGCAGGTTTCGACCTGGATCTGCTGGAACCCGGCGACACCCAGCAAGGCGGCCAGCTGTTCAGGGTCGCCGAGGCGGAACACCGACAGCCGAGCCACCTTTGGCGCCGGCAACAGGCGCCGCATGCAGGCGAGTGCGCACTCGACCAAAGGCGCATGCGCAGCCTCACCCCAGACCG
>Ga0208566_1002377_pt1 | contig 10126 bp, 9 predicted proteins | sample PL_2010_150m_FD_184159 | JGI IMG/M metagenome (GOLD analysis project Ga0208566, IMG submission 184159) | Freshwater microbial communities from Powell Lake, British Columbia, Canada to study Microbial Dark Matter (Phase II) - PL_2010_150m... | ecosystem: Environmental > Aquatic > Freshwater > Lake... | reverse complement strand
GCTCGATATCAGGTATTGCCTTTTTATCATCGATAAGTTTGCAGGAGCGCAGCGGCTGATCAATGAAATGAAGATAATTAATTAACAGGTTTCCGGATCAGATCCTGTAGAGATTCAACAACGCTTTCTCTATTGTCAGGAACTCGAATTCAAATCCGTTTTTAAGTAGTTTTTCCGGAACTACATTTTGACCTTCTGTCAGCGTTGACGCCGCATCCCCGTATATTGCCTTCAATGCTGACAGGGGAATTTTAAAAACAGTGATCTGGTTCAGGACTTTTCCAAACGTTTTTGTAAAATGAAAATTGGTGGTAGGGTTCGGAGCAACCGCGTTTACCACACCGCTGATATTTTCATTTTCCAGGATGGTTTGATAGATATGCACCAGGTCGCGGATGTGAACCCAGGAAAACGATTGGTCTCCTTTTCCGATTATGCCTCCCAGCCCGAAACTGAAAGGCCCATAGGCTGCCTTCAGCGCCCCGCCCTTTGAACTGAGGACGACCCCGGTTCGAAGCAGGACAACACGTGTATTTCCAAAAGCTGCCAGTGCTTCCGCTTCCCAGTCACGGCAAACTTTTCCCAGGAAATTATCGGAGAACCCGGTGCTTTCTTCAGTATGAACATTCAGGGCGTCATAAATTCCGATGGCGGAATTGGAAATGAAAACTTTCGGTTTGACTTTTGTGTGAAGGATTGCATTTGCGATCTTACGCGTTGTTTCAACACGGCTATTGTAAATTTCCTTCCGGTAGTTTTCGGTCCATCGTTTTAAAATGGGTGCTCCGGCAAGGTTTATAACAGCATCGGCTCCTTCGATCTTCGTTTCAAGGAATTCATTGTCCGGCATTCTGAAGGAATCCCGGTTGATGATTTGGATGGTCCACCCTTTACCGGTATAGGTATCAATCAATTCACGGCCGATCAATCCTGAAGATCCGCTTATACTTACCAGCATAAAACAACCTATTTCCTCGTAAATATACGAGGAATTGATTAATTTTGCTGTCCTTTTCTAAATGAAACTCATCCTGCGACTAACCTGAATCATGGAAAAGAAAGATCAAGACAAAAAGCTGTTTTCGGAATTTTCGTCTGTTTCGACTTCCCAATGGGAAGAAAAAATCAGGACCGATTTGAAAGGTGCCGATTATCAGAAGAAACTGATCTGGAAGACCGATGAAGGGATCAATGTCAAACCTTATTACCGTACGGAAGACCTTGAAGGGCTTGAATATCTTTCGGTACTTCCCGGCGAAAAACCTTTCGTAAGGGGTGTGAAAAAAGACAAGAATGACTGGATCATTCGCCAGGATATCTATACGGGAGATATCGCCGTAGCCAACCGGATTGCGTTGGATGCAGTTTCCAGGGGAGCAGGGGCGGTCGGATTGAATGTCAAAGTGGTCACTTCCCATAAGCAGATGCAGCAGCTCTTGCAGGGGATTGATATTACAAAAACCGGGATCAATTTCATGTCCTCTCGTTCTTACCCGTTAACGCTCGAGTTATTCATTTATGAAATCGCCCACCGTGGCCTCGAAGGAACCAGGATAGAAGGCTCGCTCAATTTTGATGCGATCACTTACCTCCTGCTTCATGGAGATTTTTACCAATCGAAGCAGAGCAACCTGGATGAGGCTGAATACCTGATCCAGACCATCCGGAAGCGGTTGCCGGGTTTTCGCACCATCACCATAAATGGTCATCTTTTTCACAATGCAGGAGCCACGCTGGTACAGGAACTGGCCTTCAGCCTGGCATCCGGCAATGAATACATGGCCGACCTTACATCGAAAGGATTGCCGGCCGACACTGTTGCCGCCAGTCTTCAGTTTTCTTTCGGCATCGGCTCCAACTATTTCATGGAGATCGCTAAGTTAAGGGCGGCGCGGTTGTTATGGACTGCTGTTGTTGAACAGTACCGGCCAGAAAATCCGGAAAGCTCCAGGATGTTCATTCATTCTACTACCTCGCTCTGGAACAAAACCGTTTATGATCCTTATGTCAATCTTCTGCGGACCACTACCGAAGGAATGTCGGCTGCCATCGGAAATACAGACTCTATGTCCATTCTTCCTTTTGATTTTCCTTACAAGGACGAAAGTGAGATCTCCCGCCGCATTGCCCGTAACCAGCAGTTGATCCTGAAGGAAGAAGCTTACCTTGACAAAATTGTCGATCCGGCAGCGGGTTCCTATTATATTGAAAGCCTTACCCATTCCATTGCAATGCATGCATGGAATTTATTCAAGTCGATCGAAGAAAAAGGTGGGTTGATCGAATGCATCAAAACAGGTTTCATCCAGGATGAAATTGAAAGATCATGTCGTAAGAAAGACATGGATCTTGCACAACGGAAGATCGTGATCCTTGGAACCAACCAATATGCAAATCCGCTGGAATCCATGTCACAAAACATCGAAAAACTGCATGTATCCTCGAATGGTGAACCTTCGGTTTATAAGAAGCTGCGTATTTACCGAGGTGCACGGGCCTTCGAGGAAGTCCGCCTGGCCACCGAGAATGCGATAGTCCATGGAAAGAAGAAACCATCTGTATTCCTTCTGACCATTGGCAACCCGGCGATGCGCAAAGTCCGGGCAACGTTCGCTGCAAATTTCTTCGGATGTGCAGGGTATGAGATCATCGATAATGCGGGCTTTAAAACGATGGAAAAGGGCGTGAAAGCGGCGTTGGATTCAAAGGCAGAGATCGTAGTTCTCTGCAGCTCTGATGAAGAATACGCCACCATCGCCCCTGCAACCTGTTCAGGTATCAAATCGCAGAACAAAGAGGTGATGATCCTCGTTGCAGGTTATCCGGAAGAGATCGTTGAAATGCTGAAGTCCAACGGCATTGATGATTTTATTCATGTAAGGACGAATGTTCTTGAATTCCTGGTGAATTTGCAGAAAAAATTCGGAATGCTATAGAGAGTAAAAATTGATCCTGTTTCTTGTAACGCTGATGAGCCACTATTTAAATGAGACCAAATTTTAAAGATGTTGATTTCAGGACCGGATCCAGGCCTGGACAATCTTTCCGTGAGTGGGAAAAGGTAACAGGAATCCGGAAGGATTGGATCACACCTGAAAAGATACCGGTTAAACCCGTTTATGGACAGGATGACCTGGAAGAGATGGAGCATCTGGACTATGCTGCAGGCCTTCCTCCTTTTCTCCGCGGACCCTATTCAACGATGTATGTGATGAACCCCTGGACCATCCGGCAGTATGCAGGTTTTTCCACGGCCGAAGAATCCAATGCATTTTACCGCCGCAACCTGGCGGCAGGTCAGGAAGGCCTTTCTGTGGCCTTCGACCTTGCTACGCACCGGGGGTATGATTCCGATCATAAACGGGTTGAAGGGGATGTCGGGAAAGCCGGGGTCGCCATTGATTCCATCCTGGATATGAAAATCCTTTTTGATCATATCCCGCTCGATAAAATGTCGGTTTCCATGACCATGAACGGGGCGGTTCTTCCCGTCCTTGCGTTTTATATCGTTGCTGCAGAAGAACAGGGCGTTCCGATGAAATGTCTGACAGGTACGATCCAGAATGATATCCTGAAAGAGTTCATGGTGCGGAATACCTACATTTATCCGCCCCTTCCATCCATGAAGATCATTGCCGACATCTTTGAATATACGGCGAAGAACATGCCCAAATTCAATTCGATCAGTATCAGCGGGTACCATATGCAGGAAGCAGGCGCCACAGCCGATATAGAACTTGCTTATACCCTGGCCGATGGACTTGAATATCTCAGGGCGGGCATCAATGCCGGAATGGATATTGATTCTTTTGCACCCCGGTTGTCGTTCTTCTGGGCTGTGGGGATGAACCACTTTATGGAGATCGCGAAGATGCGTGCAGCCCGGCTTCTCTGGGCCAAGATCGTGATGCAGTTTAATCCGAAAAATCCAAAGTCGATGGCGTTGCGTACGCATTGCCAGACCTCAGGATGGAGCCTCACCGAACAGGATCCGTTCAACAATGTCACACGAACCTGTGTGGAGGCATTGGCGGCCGCACTCGGGCATACCCAATCGCTTCATACGAACTCTCTGGATGAAGCCATCGCATTGCCTACCGATTTCTCTGCACGGATCGCACGCAATACCCAGCTTTACCTGCAGGAAGAAACGAACATCTGCAAATCGCTCGATCCCTGGGCAGGTTCCTATTACCTAGAGTTTCTGACCCATGAAATTGCACACAAAGCCTGGACACTGATCGGGGAAGTGGAAGCGCTGGGAGGTATGGCAAAAGCAATCGAAACAGGCGTTCCAAAGATGAGGATCGAAGAAGCTTCGGCCCGCAAACAAGCCAGGATCGATTCGGGAAAAGATAAAATCATCGGCGTGAATGTGTTCCGCCTTGAAAAAGAGGATCCCATCGAGATCCTTGAAGTCGACAATAGTGCTGTAAGGGAATCACAGATCATTCGCCTGCAGAAACTGAAGAAGGAAAGAAACCAGGACGAGGTACAAAAGGCCCTGGATGCGTTGACGGTGTCGGCAGAGACCGGGGAAGGCAACCTGCTGGCACTATCTATTGATGCTGCCCGCAAAAGGGCTACACTGGGCGAAATTTCATTCGCTCTGGAAAAAGTTTACGGGAGGTACAAAGCTGTGATACGATCAATTTCAGGTATCTATTCCTCGGAATCCGGGGATAGTGAGAATTTCAAGAAGGCCCGTGAACTGGCCGATAAATTTTCGGCGATGGAAGGACGACGTCCGCGGATCATGATTGCAAAAATGGGCCAGGACGGGCATGACCGCGGGGCTAAGGTAGTTGCAACAGGTTATGCCGATATCGGGTTCGATGTGGATATCGGCCCGCTTTTCCAGACACCGGCAGAGGCAGCGAAACAGGCCGTCGAAAACGACGTCCATATCCTTGGCGTTTCCAGCTTAGCCGCAGGGCATAAAACACTGGTGCCGCAGGTCATCGAAGAACTGAAAAAACTAGGAAGGGAAGATATCCTGGTGATTGTTGGAGGTGTCATCCCGCCCCAGGATTACGATTTCCTTTATCAATCAGGGGCTGTAGCAATCTTCGGCCCCGGCACGGTGATTTCCGATGCTGCCACAAAACTGCTGGAGATCCTTATCGAGAGCAGGAAATAACCCATGGAATTACAGATTCATACCTTGCCAAACGGCATCCGGCTGGTTCATCATTTCGTACCTTCGAAGGTGGCACACATCGGGTTGTTCATCAATGCCGGTACACGTGATGAAAATGAGCGGGAACACGGTCTTGCGCATTTCATCGAACATACCATTTTCAAAGGGACTGAAAAACGAAATGTCTTCCAGGTGCTCAATCGCCTGGAAAATGTCGGCGCCGACCTGAATGCCTATACCTCCAAGGAAGAGACCTGTATCTACGCAACTTTTCTCAACGAATATTATGACCGGACCCTGGAACTTTTCCAGGACATCCTTTTTCATTCTACTTTTCCCGAAAAGGAACTTACGAAAGAGAAACAGGTGGTGATGGATGAGATCCGGTCATACCAAGATAATCCTTCAGACCAGATCTTTGATGATTTCGAGGACCTTGTCTTTGCCGGCCATCCCTTAGGGAAGAATATCCTTGGAACAATGAAAAGCCTGAAACAGTTTACCCGGAAAGACCTTCTGGCTTTCATAAGAAGGAATTACCGTCCGGAAGAAATCGTAGTTGTTTCCGTTGGAAAGATTGAATTTCCACGACTGACAAAATTAATCACGAAATATTTCAGCCAGACCCCTGAACGAAAGAAAACCATTTCCCGGATGCCAATTGAGGGTTACCAGGTTGTCATCAAAACACAAAATAAAAAAACCTTCATGGTTCACTGCATGGTGGGTTGTCCCGGTTATGCATTCAGCGACGAACGACGGATTCCCCTTGCGCTTCTGAACAACATGCTGGGCGGGCCGATCCTGAACTCGCGTTTATCACTTGCGCTCCGTGAACGCAACGGGCTGACCTATCATAACGAATCAAATTACACGCCTTACTCTGATGCCGGAATTATCAGCATCTACTTCGGGACCGATCCGGTTCATTATGAGAAAGCATTGGAAATAGTTCACCAGGAACTGGCCAAACTCCGGAATCAAAAACTGACCAAAATCCAGCTTCACACCATTCAAAAACAGCTGATCGGACAGTTGGCCATTGCACAGGAATCAAACCTGGGCCAGATGTTATCCATCGGGAAAAATTTCCTGCTCCAGAATAAATTTGATCCCATTGAAACGATCATCTCAAGAATAAACAGTACCACTGCAGAAGAGCTGCTGGAAATTTCCAGTGATGTTCTTCCTCCGGAAAAACTCAGTATGCTTACATTTCAGGTGAAGTAGCTATTGATACCTTTTTTATCCAAAAAAAATAGTCCCCATGATTTCCAACGAACTTTTAGAATATGCCGAACAGCATTCCACTCCGGAATACCCGTTCCTGGCCAGTTTAAACCATGAAACCCAGCTCACGCAAGTCTACCCGCGCATGCTGGCCGGACACATGCAGGGGATGTTGCTGCGATTGATCAGCCTGATGATCAAACCCCGCCGGGTTCTTGAGATCGGCACCTTCACCGGCTATTCTGCGATCAACCTGGCAATGGGACTCTGCACCTTGCCTACGGAAGAAGGTTTTCTTCACACCATCGAGGTCGACCCGGAACATGAAGCGATCATACGGAAATATTTCAGTGAAGCCGGAATAGAAAAGAAGGTGATCCTCCACATCGGTGAGGCCATGAAGATCATTCCGACCCTTGATGAAACCTGGGACCTGGTATACATCGATGCTGATAAACCCAATTACCTGAATTACTATAACCTTGTGTTCGACCGCGTGAGGCCGGGTGGATTTATCCTTGCCGACAACGCCTTCTGGGACGGGAAAGTGCTGCATCCAGGCACCCGGAGCAAAGATACGCGCGGGATCATTGACTTCAATGAGTTTGTTCTTAAGGATGATCGGGTGGAAAATCTTCTGCTACCCTTTCGGGATGGACTGATGATGATTCGAAAGAATGCTTAAGCACCTAAGCCGGTCAGCCTACCTTGTAAGGGTAGCTAATCTTCGAAAGCTCTTCATTTGCCTTTACAACCTTCGTCTTCAGATCCTCTTTGAAAGCAAGCATTTTCTTATGCAGTTCCTTATCAGAGGTTGCCAGAATCTCTACGGCAAGGATCGCTGCATTCTGGGCACCGTTGATCCCTACTGTAGCGACAGGAATACCGGGAGGCATCTGAACAATGGCCAGCAATGCATCCAGCCCTTCCAGGGAGGCTTTGATCGGAACCCCGATCACCGGAATTGTCGTCATGGCCGCAATGACTCCCGGGAGATGGGCAGCCATACCGGCAGCAGCAATGATGACACGAATTCCCCGTTTTTGTGCATTTCTTGCAAATTCTTCGACTTTCTCGGGAGTCCGGTGAGCTGAGAGGGCATTCATCTCAAACGGGATCTTCATTTCATTCAGGAATTTGGCGGCAGCTTCCATCACCGGAAGGTCGGAGGTGCTGCCCATGATAATGCTGACTTTTGGTTCCATTTATGTATCTTTGCTGGTTTCTGACAAAAATAGTGATATTTTCGAATTTATTATGGCCATTATAAAAGTTAAAGACAAGGATTTTGAGATAAGCATCGATGCATCTGCCATTGCTGCTGCAGTGCAGAAGATGGCCGTTGAGATCAACCGGGATTATGAAGGAAAGAATCCTTTGTTCCTCGCCATCCTTAATGGATCCTTTATATTCGCAGCCGACCTTATCCGCAAGATCACCATTCCCTGCCAGATCTCTTTTGTAAAACTTTCATCATATTCGGGCACGGCTTCGACAACAATTATAAAAGAACTGATCGGCCTGAATGAAGATATCAATGGACGGCACCTGGTCATTATAGAAGATATCGTCGATTCAGGATTAACACTGGAAAAATTTCTTCAGGACCTGGAAAAATTTGAGCCGGCGAGTATAAAACTGGCCTGTTTCACCTTTAAAAAAGAGGCATTCAAAAAATCCTTCCGCATCGATTATCTCGGGATTACCATTCCCAATGAATTTATAGTCGGGTATGGCTTGGATTACGACGGCTATGGAAGGAACCTTCCGGATATTTATAAGATTGTGAAATCGTGAAGTAGCGAAGTAGCGAAATGGCGAAAATAAGTGTCGAACAATCAAATTAAGGCTATACTATGTTCAACCTCATTCTCTTTGGACCACCAGGAGCCGGTAAAGGGACGCAGGCAATAAAGATTGCAGAAAAATACGGCTGGGTACATGTATCCACCGGCGACATCCTGCGGTCGGAAGTGAGCCAGGGAACACCTCTCGGGCTCAAAGTCAAAGTGGTTATGGAAGCCGGTATTCTTGTTTCCGACGAACTGCTGATCGAGATCATGGAATCGGTTTTCAGGAAAAACAATACTGCCGGCGGTTTTGTACTGGATGGTTTTCCCCGTACCCTGAACCAGGCAAAGGAACTCGACCGGATGCTGGTGAAACTCGGAACAAATGTTTCCCTCGTTCTTTCTCTGGATGTGGATGAGGAATCACTGGTGAAGCGCTTGCTCAAACGGGCACAAGAACAGGGCCGGAAAGATGACACCGAAGAGGTGATCAAAAACCGCCTGGTTCAATATCATCAGCATACAAAACCCCTGATTGATTACTATGAGTCGGAAACCCTGCTTAAAAATGTGATGGGGATTGGAAGCATCGATGATATCTTTTCCTCATTGTGCGAGTCTATTATTACCTAAAGCCCAGCACCCAATACCCAACACCCAAAATGAATGGCTGAATCGAATTTTGTTGATTATGTAAAAATTTTCTGCAGTTCCGGCCATGGAGGGCCAGGTTCAGCGCATTTTCTCAGGACGCGCGGAGTTCCGCATGGCGGGCCAGATGGTGGCGACGGTGGCAGGGGAGGCCATATCATCCTAAAAGGGAACAAGCAACTGTGGACCCTGATTCACCTGAAATATACGCGGCATCTCCGGGCAAAAGACGGTGAAAACGGTGCAAAACAATTGATGCATGGCGCCAATGGGGCCGATGTGATAATTGAAGTTCCCCTCGGAACCATTGCAAGGGATGCAGAAACCGGTCGGTATGAATGTGAGATTACAGAGGATGGCCAGTCTGTTATCCTGGTCTCAGGTGGGAAAGGCGGACTGGGCAATGAGCATTTTAAATCCGCCACCTTCCAGTCTCCGAAATTTGCGCAACCGGGGGAAGAAGGAATTGAAAGCTGGAAGATCCTCGAATTGAAACTCCTGGCAGATGTCGGGTTGGTAGGATTTCCCAATGCCGGAAAATCAACCTTGTTGTCGGTGATATCCGCAGCCAAACCCCAGATCGCCGATTACCCCTTCACCACCCTGGTTCCCAACCTTGGGATCGTCCCGCTGGAAGGCAAAAAATCCTTTGTCATGGCTGATATCCCGGGAATCATTGAGGGTGCCCATGAAGGAAGAGGGATCGGGTTGCGGTTTTTACGGCACATTGAACGGAATTCCATCCTGCTTTTCATGGTTCCGGTTGACAGCCAGGATATCAGGAAGGAATATGAGATCCTTCTGAATGAACTCCGGCAGTTTAACCCGGAATTGCTGGATAAGGCAAGGGTTCTTGCAGTAACCAAGACAGACTTGGCCGATGCAGAACTCATCCGGGAACTGAAAAAAGAATTACCTGATGTTCCCTCGGTCTTCATCTCTTCTCACAAGAAACTTGGGCTTAACAAATTGAAGAGCATGCTTTGGAATGAGCTTAACCGGATAAATACTGATTTTATTTGATCGAGTTCCTGGATCATATCGACCGTGCCTTTTTTCTATTCCTTAACGGGTTCCACAATCCTTTTTTTGACGGGGTGATGTTCGGGGCTACAAAATCCTTGGTATGGTTACCCCTTTACCTGCTTTTCCTTTTTTTTATGATCCGCAAATACAAGTGGAATATCTTGATGATCCTGGTGTTTGCAGCATTAATGATCATGGTCAGCGACCAGTTGTCGAACGTGGTAAAAGATACGGTCCAAAGGCTGAGGCCTTCCAATCAGCCGGGACTGATGGTTCACATCGTTGAAGC
>Ga0208566_1002376_pt1 | contig 10129 bp, 5 predicted proteins | sample PL_2010_150m_FD_184159 | JGI IMG/M metagenome (GOLD analysis project Ga0208566, IMG submission 184159) | Freshwater microbial communities from Powell Lake, British Columbia, Canada to study Microbial Dark Matter (Phase II) - PL_2010_150m... | ecosystem: Environmental > Aquatic > Freshwater > Lake... | reverse complement strand
TCATTGAAGAATGGATCACCCATCCAGACGGCAGCAAGCACTGCTTGGAAATGATGCGCGCTCCCTACTACGACGTTGATGGCAAGCAGCTTGGTTTGATTGGCATTGGCCGCGACATCACGCAGCGGCGCCAGTTGGAGGAACAAATTCAACTTGCGGCGCTGGTGTACAAACACACGACAGAAGGAATGTTGGTGACGGACCGGGACTTTCAAATCATCGACATGAATCAAGCGTGCAAGCGCATGACTGGATACGAGCTTGAAGAGGTGCGCGGGAAAAATCCGGACATGTTCAATTCTGGGCGCCAAGACGCCGCGTTCTACCAAGAGATGCGTAAAACTATCGAGCGCATTGGCTACTGGAGCGGTGAAGTGTGGGATAGCCGCAAGGATGGTGAAACATTTGCCAAGAGCATGGTGGTGAATCGTTTAACGGGCGAAGATGGAACGGTGCACGGCTATGTGATGCTGTTCTCCGACATCACCGAAAAGAAAGAAGACGAGATAAAAATTTATAAACAAGCCAACTATGACGCGCTCACTGGCCTCCCAAATCGGCACATGTTTCGTGATCGACTTGAGCATGAAATTCACCAAACTGATCGCGCGCGTCTATCGCTGGCGCTGCTGCTGATTGACTTGGATCAATTCAAGGAAATCAACGACACGCTTGGCCACTTGGTGGGCGATGTGCTTTTGGTGGAGGCTGCGCTTCGAATCAGCGCCTGCACGCGTGAATCCGACACGGTGGCGCGTTTGGGAGGCGACGAATTCACGGTCATTCTTTCACGGGTGACGGATCCAAAACATGTGGAGATGATCGCGCAAAAAATAATCGAGCGCTTGGCTGATCCATTTCAACTTGGCGACTCTGTGGTGTATGTGTCTGCCAGCGTTGGCATAACTGTGTACCCACAGGACGCGGTTGATGTGGAGGAACATCTTGAGGTGGTGGAACTTCTCAAGAACGCCGACCAAGCCATGTATGTGGCCAAGCGCCAAGGACGCAATCGGTTCAGCCATTTCACGCAAAGCTTGCAAACCGCCGCGCAAGAACGCTTGCGCCTGATCAGCGATTTGCGCGCGGCCATTCTTGAAAATCAATTTCATCTGCACTATCAACCTATTCTTGACATGGCTACGGGACACATTCATATGGCGGAGGCGTTGCTGCGTTGGGACCACCCCACTCGTGGAATTGTCATGCCGAGTGAGTTCATACCTATGGCCGAGGAAACTGGGCTGATTATGCCTATTGCCGATTGGGTTTTTCGCGAGGCCGCAAAGTGGGCTGGTCGTTGGAATGCCTTGCTTCCAGGCGGATTTCAAGTGTGCGTGAACGCTTCGCCCGTGCAGTTTCGCGCTGAAGGAGCCGCGCCTCAAAAATTATGGCTTGAGTTCTTGAAGGATCATGCGATACCGGGCAAGTGCATTGTGATTGAAATTACCGAAGGTGTGCTGATGAACGCCGATACGGACGTGTTTGAAATTCTGACGAACTTTCGCAACGCGGATATTAAAATTGCGATTGACGATTTTGGAACGGGGTATTCCTCATTTGGCTACTTGAACAAGTTTAAAATTGAATATCTGAAGATCGACAAGTCGTTCATTCATGTTCGTTCAAACACGGCGTTGTGCGAAGGCATTATTATGATGGCGCACAAACTTGGACTGCAAGTGATCGCGGAGTGCGTGGAAGAGCACGTTCAATCTGAAATGCTTGAAACCGCAGGTTGCGATTTTGTGCAGGGCTATTTGTATTCACGGCCAATTCTTGCGGAGCAACTTGACGCCATTTTGCGTCATGGCGCCATGGGCCGCTAAACGGGCGAAGTCATGCGCAACATTTCCTGCAGGCGGGTCATGTTTGCATCATGATCAATAGTCCGTATTTCTACTATGGTCAATGTCCATGAACCCCTCCACAAATTCTCCAACCCTTGCTTCAAACACTTCCAAAAAACTGCCGCACATAAACGGTATGTACTGGGCGCTGGTTGTCAGCTCCACCACGCTTGGAGAAACCGCGGGCGACTTTATTTCGCAAACGCTGGACTTTGGATACGGCGGCGCGTCGGCGGTGCTGCTTGCATTGTTTGTCATTGCAACCATTCTGCAAGTGTTGTTTGCCAAACAACACGCGTGGATGTATTGGACCACGCTCACGCTAGCCAGCATTGGCGGCACAACATTGTGCGACTGGATCACGCGCTCACTTGGACTTGGCTATCCGCTGGGCTCGCTCACCATTTTCATTTCACTTGTGGCAACGCTGAGCGCGTGGAAATGGTGGACGCGCTCGCGTGACCTTGGCGCGGCGCTGGACAAGATTGGCGAAAGCCTTTACTGGCTGACCATTTTGACAAGCAGCACATTTGGAACCGTGCTTGGAGACATGCTGTCCAAGAACGAATTGGATTTGGATGGTCAAACCATTGGCGACACGTTGTTTGGCGAGTTTGTCACGCGCCACGGATTTGGTTTGGGCGGAATTGGTTTTGGCGACACGGCAAGCACCATTGCGCTGCTGGTGTTGCTTGCGGCGGTGGCGGTTGTGACTTTAAAGACGCGCGTGTCGCGCGTGAGTTGCTATTGGGGGGGAATTATTGTCACGCATCCATTGGGCGCGGCGGCTGGCGATTTCATGACCAAGGATGATGGCCTGCATTTGGGGAACGCATGGGCCACGCTGCTTTTGGTCGTGGTGCTGACCGCGGTGGCGGTGATTGCGTATCGAAATAATAAAAAGCAGGCTGCTACATTGGCAGCATGATCTTGAAAAACCATTTGCTACACGCACGCTCTAAAAAACAAGTTGTAACGCTTGCAATTGCCAGCGCGCTGTTCATAGGCGGCTGCGCGCAATGGGGCGCCAACGTGTTGGAAGAAAATCATGTCGCGTTTAATACCGCGGTGTGCCAAGCCATGGACAGTCAAATGCTGCTGAACATTGTGCGCATGAGCATGGAGGAACCAACGCAGTGGATGATGGTGAGCTCGATCAATGTGAACACAAGCGTGGGTGGAATTTTAACCGGCGGCGTGACCATTCCCCCCAGCGGCTTTGTCAGTGGCGCATCGGGCGGCACGACCAGTTTCACATACACGCCCAACATCACCATGATTCCCAAACAAGGCGAGCAACTTGCGCGCGAACTCATGTCGCCCATTCCCGTGTCAAGTATTGAGAGCATGGTGTCGGCGAGTTGGCCAATGAGCTGGGTGATTTTTCTAACCTGCGAACAATTTCAAAATGTGTCCTCATTTGATGTCACGCGTGGATTTGAAATTCATGCAAATGACCTTCGCTTTGGCCGCATGATGCAATTATTTGATGAACTGCAATCCAAGCATTTGACTTCGCTCAGTCTGACCTCCGTACCAATCGTATGGAATCAAGAACCAATTACGGCGTCGGAGGTGAACCTTGGCAGCATTGTGAGCGCGAAGAAAGATCGCGCCTTGATGCATAAACGCCCAGATGGAATGTACGACTACATATCCATTGAATCCGTGCCCGTGTTGACCATGTATGAAGGCATTCAGAACGACCCGCACGGACAAGAATTGCTGAAATTGCTTGACTTGGAAAATGTGCCAGGAAGTTACCGCATGATTTCGGTTGAAAATCCTTTGCCTGGCAAGCATGTTTCCATGCGCACGCGTTCGCTGGCGGCGCTTATGCGCTTGATGAGTTTTGGCGTTGACCACGTGGCCAATGCTCCGCCACCACAGGAAAATGTGGACACGCCAGAGGAACTTTGGAATCTTATTTCCTCCATCAACACAACAACTGATCTCAGTCGCAATGTGAACGCGGTGTTTCGCGTGCATCGCGGGGCAAGGGCTCCCAGCGACGCCCCTGTGAGCGTGGCGTTTCGGGGTCAACAATTCTGGATCGAAGCAAGCGACAAGACCTCCAAGCAAGTCTTCGCACTGGCGCGTGATTTATACGACCTGCAAGTGAAAAGCGGAAACGAGGCAACACCTGTGTTGACGATTCCAGTTGGGCGATAGACAGGCGACGAATCTGCGATCATGGACATCACGTACGACATGCGTTGATGTCGGCTGAACTTTGAAAAAGAAAGCTATCTTGCGCAGTATGCGGAAATATTTCACGCGCCAACGTTTGGCTCTGTCCGTCTGGTCCCTGATAACGCTTACATGCTTGGCGTTGCATGCATTCAGTGCGGCGACTGCTTCCGCAAGCACAACGACCACGGAAATACCTGCGACGCCGCAGGCCACGCAAAATAAAATCGACGCCGCTCCAGTTGTAAGCGACGCGGTGACCATGGCCATTGAGTTGCAAGGCGTGACCCCCGACGCCCATGTGCCGCAATCATTCACCGCGGAAATTTCAATTGTGCTCACATGGAATCCAAAGTTGCGGCCAAACTTTGATCCTGGAACGCCGGAATTTCTCAATACCTTCGGCACCTACCAGCCATCGATTCAAACAAGAACGCTTGCGGGTGAAAATGGAATGCAACACCGCTTCTACAACTTGCAAGGAACATTTGAGGCGCGCAACAACCACCATGCATATCCCTACGCGCGGCTTGTGCTTCCAATTGTATTTTTCTTTCCGTCGGCGCCTGAAATGGCAAACTTGATCGCCGCTGTGCCAATTCAATTGGGAGTTTCCCCAGGCCTGGGACAAGACCCCGACAATTTTTACTTGCACGCGGCCATGGTGACCACGGGCCAGTGGTCCGACTTGTGGAACCCAACGCAGTTGATTGGTGAACATCCCAAACTGAACGCGATCTCGTTGGTGTTGGAGACGCGCGCACTGACCACGCGCGACACATTGATGGTGCGGTTGCCCATGTTCTTGTGCTGGCTGATCGCCTTCAGCGCGCTGTGGTGGAAGGATGAATCCGCCTGCTCGCGCGCGGTCATGTCATCCACATTCAGTTTAATTGCGCTGGCGATTGGCGCGCACCCAATGGGGCCGCCGGTTGGATATATGACCACGGGCTCGCTGAGTTTCGCGCTGGTGTATGTCAATATTATTTTACTCAGCGTCACGGCGGTCATCGCGTCGCGCGCGCACAGTCGCCACGACGATGCGGTCTATCGGCGCATTCGATTTCATGGACGCGTAGGCGCGCTTGTTCTGATGGCTGCAAGTATTGTTATCTTGATTGCGTACACGCAAAGCGTGATCATGCCGGTGCATCTTTCAGAGTTGAAAAATGCCACGCCGCTGCAGGTGGACTTTCACAACATTCAATCCATGGAGGCGAATGATTGAGCGGCTGTGACTCAGCCTGAATCATGTGCGTGTGACTGGCGCTAGACTGATCGATGCATTCCGGATTTTTTCAAGCAATGTCGCCTGGCGAATCAAGGAATACTCTGAAGGAGTCACCACCATGGCGTGATCCAGCAAACAAGTCGGTCAACGAACCAACACTTCAAGCATGAGCGGGCGCAAAGTGCGCTTGGCCACAAGCACCACCCACACGGGCAGCCGCGTGGAGCCTTCCAAGGTGACGGAACATGGGCGTGAAGCACGCGCCAAGAAGACGGCGACTCGCGCCAGAACCAAGGCTGGCAAGAAAAAGAGTTGAAGTTGGTGTGAACACTTGCGCTCGTACACTTTCAATATGCGCGCCATGCGGTGTAGAAATTATTTTTGGTTGCTGCTTTATCTTTGCGCGTGCGCCGACAACGCCACGGCGCCGTTGCCATCCACGGACATGGTTCACATTCCCGGCGGCGAGTTTGTCATGGGCACGGATGATGCGCAGTCGTATGAACCCGAGCGCCCCGCTCACCGCGTGAAAGTTGCCGCATTCATGATGGATGTGACCGAGGTCACCAACGAACAGTTCAAAGTTTTTGTTGATGCGACACACTTTGTCACGCAGGCCGAACGCGTTCCTGATTGGGAGCAGCTGAAGTTGCAACTTCCTGCGGGCACGCCCAAACCATCGCAGGAGAAATTGGTCGCGGGTTCATTGGTCTTCACGCCGCCACAAGCACCAGTGAGCGGCGATGATGCAAGCGTGTGGTGGAATTGGGTTCCCGGCGCAAATTGGCGCCATCCTGAAGGTCCCCAGAGCAATTTGGATGGACGTTGGAATCATCCAGTGGTGCAAATTTCTTGGGACGATGCGGCCGCGTATGCAACGTGGGCCGGCAAGCGATTGCCCACCGAGGCCGAGTGGGAGTTTGCCGCGCGCGGCGGGTTGGAACAGAAACGGTATGCATGGGGCGACGAATTCATGCCGAACGGAAAGCGCATGGCCAACATTTGGCAGGGACACTTTCCGGATCGCAACACCAATGAAGATGGATTTGCGCGCACCGCGCCTGTCAAAAGTTTTCCCGCCAATGGCTACGGCTTGTATGACATGATTGGCAATGCGTGGGAGTGGTGCTCGGATTGGTTTGATGCGCGCGCGTATCGGCAAACGGCCAGTGGCGTGTGTGAAAATCCGGCGGGACCCGCGCGGTCGTTTAATCCGGAAAATCCAGAGGCGTCGCAGCGCGTGATTCGTGGTGGATCATTCATGTGCGCGGAAAATTATTGCCGCAACTATCGGCCCAGCGCGCGCCGAGGGACGGATTGGGATACGGGGCTTTCGAATTTGGGTTTTCGTTGCGTGAAGTAGGCGGCGCGATGTCCGTCGCGGTGTGTGGCGGGGATTGGATTTATGAAATGAAGTACGTGTGGGCCGCTTTTGTTCGAAAGTCAATTTACTTTGGCGGCATTTGTGCGCTGAAATAATTTCCTAGAGTCAATTTAATTTCACGGCTTGTGTGCGTTGAAATATTTTTCCGAGTATCAATTTACTTTCGCGGCATTTGTGGGTTGAAATATTTTTCCGAGTGTCAATTTACTTTCGCGACCTTGGCTTGATCGGCGGTCAGTGCCGCGCGAAGTTGCCGCAACGCGCGCGCATTCAGTTCCTCGCGGTCATAACTGGCGTCGACGCGCGCAATATCCGTTGAGATCATGGCACGCTCCTGCTTGGCCATATCTGCTGGTTGCGCTTGGCCGGGCCCTTCCATCATGGTGGCCATGGCCGCGTCGTTGCGTTGTGTTTGTTCAATGGAACGCGCGATCAATGTGTCAGCGCGCTGGTGATAATCGTTGGCCAGCGCGGTCACGGCTTGCATTTGCGCGGGCATGAGCGCGGGCAGCGCAATGATTCGCTCAATAGCCCCGTCCACTTTTTCTTGCGTGCGGAAAACTTCTGGGTGCGTTTGCTTGCGCACGGCGCGGCGAAAAAGTGCCGCGTTGGATGCGTCTAATTTTTCCGCCACGGCTTCCACATTCGCCTCTTGCAATTGCTCCACCGCTTTCCATGCCGCGGTCAATGGCTTGCGCGCCTTCTCCAACTCCACCATTTTGGAATCGTCCATGTTCATTGAAATTTGCGTTTTCTCATGGTCTGCGTATGTCGCGTGCGTTTCCCATTTCATGGCGGACATTTGCACCGCGCTGAAAGCATCAAGTTTGTCAGGCAAATTCGATAGTTCTTGCAGCATCTGCGCGCGGCAGGCGTCAAGCGTTGGCATGATTTGCGCGCGCGCTTGCGCAGGCAACGCATCGGCCGCGGCGTACAAATCCACTTTGCTCCAGCGCGACATCATGATGTTTGGCATGGGCATGGCGGAATTTTTCACATCGGCAAACGCGCGAACCAGAGCGCGACGACCACGCTCGCGCTCAACTTGCGCCGCATCAAGACCCTTCACACCAGTGGCCACATCATCAAACCAAGTCTCCTCTAATTTGGTCAGCACTTCGGCGCGCTCATGCGACTTCTTCATAAACGTCGCGGCATCTTCGCCAGGCTGAGGCATATAGATCGCATTCACCGCACCTAGGTTTGTTTTTTTCCACTCGGCGTTGCTTTGCAGCAAATCATTGGCCAGTGAATCCCATACGGCGCGCTGAGCGTCTGGCACCGCAAGACGCAGACGAAGCTGTTCTATGTCTTGGCGATTCATCGCGCGGAATTGCCGCATGCCACCAAACATGTCTTGCGGCGTGTCGTTGGAGATGATCTCGGATGCGCCACTCTTCCCCTGATGCGCGCCGCCAGATTGGCCCATGGACTGCGCAATTGCCGCGCCAACTTGCGAATCAATTTGTGCATTCATTTGATCGCCAATCTTGGCCTCCACTTGCGAACCAACATGTTCGCCCACTTTCTCTTTCACAAGCTCGGCAATTTTTTCAGCAAGTTCGGGCGTCATTTCACCATCGCCGCCCTCGCCAACTTGAATGTTCATGCTTACATTTGCGCTCACGCTCATGTTCGACGCGTCCTCATTCCCTGTTGATGTAATCACCATCATTGTCTTGGCGCCTTGTATTGCGCCTTCGGGCATGGCGTTTCCATCGGCCGCAATTAAAGTTGCGCCCATTCCCGCGCCAGTGTCGCCCATGATTTGCGAACTGCTCACGCTGGTGAACATCATCGCGCCACCTTGGTTGCCCAACTCACTCAAATCAATCGCGCCCTCGCCATCGCCGCCTTCAAAAGTGAAGGGCATGGCTTCATTCTCGGAACCCAACTCGGGCATGTTCGCGGCCTGGGCAATATCGGCAATGCTGGCCGCGTTCATCTGCGCAAACTTTGCATTCATGTCCTGCATGGCTTCGGGCGAAAATTTTTCGGCGGTCAGCGCGTCAAGCGCGGCGTCATCAAGTTGATCGCGTTGCTGTTGCCACTGATCGATCTTGGCAATGGCGGATGCATTCTCTTTCGCCGCGCGATTGGCGTCGGCAAGTTGCTTGCGAAGCGCGTCTGGCGAAGTGAACGCAAACGGACTCCAACTGGACAAGCCAGCCAATGCCTTGCGCGCAAATTGCGCCTTGTACTTTTGCGCGGCGTCCGGCGGCAACTGCGCCGCAATGTCGCGCACAGCAGCGCGCTCACTGGTGATCAACTTGCGCTTGAGTTCATCCATACGATCCGCGGATTTGTCATCCAAACTTGCGGAGGCAATGCGCTCAATCAGCGGCGTGGCCGACAGTTCCCACTCGTGCGAACGCTTCTCAATAGCCGCCTGATTTTCCTGAGAAAGAGCGGGAACCTTTGGAACACTGGGCAAATTCAATGGAACACCACGCACCACGGCGCTGGCACGTTTACGGGCGCGTGCCGCCGCAAAAAGATCCACGGTGGATTGTTGCGCTTCATTGGATTGCGCCTCACGCATGGCGTTAAACATGGCACGCTCCATATTTCCAATGGTGTCGTATGCACTTGCGACCGCGCGGCTCCACGAAACTTCGATTGGGTTTTTCTCGTTCGCAACGTTGGCGGCATTGCCATTCACATCACCGCCGCGAATCGGCGCGTCATGTTTAGCCTGCGCGGGGCGAATGGTCTTGTCGCGCAATTGCTCCCACTGATCCACGTACGCGTCGAACGCCTGCTCGCACTTCACGCGCTGCGCATCCGAGGGCGCCAGGTCCTTCATCCACTTCTGCAGATCCTTGGACTTGAGTGGTTTTGGAATTTCTGGCGCGCTGAATGTGCCCGCGAGTACTTGCACAGGAATGCACGCGACAATTGTTATAAGAAATATAATGACTCGCCAAGAACCTAGGAGCGAACCCGTTTGATTTCTTGGACTTTGCATCTTAAAAGTCTACCTTTATAAAAAAATATTTGAAGCAATGGAAACAAGTCATCCCTGTCGCAATGCAAGTTGCAATTCTGTTGCGCTTATGCCGCACAACTTTCCACAAAATTGTGATTGTCATGCGCACTGGTACCGAACAACGCCTTGCTTGGTGGCTATCCTGCAATCATGTTCGGGTTTCTTATCGCAATGCTTGCAGGATTTGGCACGCCACACATTGTGGCGGAGCCAGCTGTTATTGACGTGGGCGAACTTGTTGTTGGATCCACAACAACCGTGACGGTGCACCTGCGCAACGTTGGCGATGAGAGCGCATTCATTACCGCCGCGATTCCAAATTGCGGCTGCGTAAAGGCCGACTGGCCAAGCGCGGCGATTTCCGCTGGCAGCGAAGCAACTGCAACAGTGACGATTACGCCGGGAGCAACGCAACGCGGCGAGTCACTTCACAAGACTGTCACCTATGCCATCACAGGTATCGCACCAGTCACTGTTGTTTTCAC
>Ga0208566_1002375_pt1 | contig 10131 bp, 6 predicted proteins | sample PL_2010_150m_FD_184159 | JGI IMG/M metagenome (GOLD analysis project Ga0208566, IMG submission 184159) | Freshwater microbial communities from Powell Lake, British Columbia, Canada to study Microbial Dark Matter (Phase II) - PL_2010_150m... | ecosystem: Environmental > Aquatic > Freshwater > Lake... | reverse complement strand
GAGCTGCCATGCCCAAGTATGAATACACCGCAGTAGACGCCCGCGGCAAAGAAACTTCTGGCGAGATGGAGACAGAGAGTCCCGCCGCCGCGATTAACAAGCTCAAGGAGATGGGGTATTTCCCCACCAAGATCACCGAGACTGGCTCCGGCAAGGGCCGCAAGTCCAAGATGGCAAGCGCGGTGGGCGCCAAGGGCGGCAAAAAGGGCGGCTGGCAGCAGATGGAGATCAACATCCCCGGCGTCACCGACCGGGTGAACCAGAAGCTCCTCACGATCTTCACGCGCCAACTGGCGACGCTGATTGACGCCGGCCTGCCGTTGCTGCGCGCGTTGCGCACGCTGGAGCGTCAGGAGCGGAATGCCGCGCTCAAAAAGACCATCACCGCGCTGGCCGAGGCGGTCGAAGGCGGCTCGACGCTCTCCGAGGCGATGCAGCACCACCCGAGGGTGTTCGACCGGCTCTATATCAATATGATCCGCGCCGGCGAGGCGGGCGGCGTGCTCGAAGTGGTGCTGACGCGGTTGGCGGAGTTTGCGGAAAAGGCGCAGAAAATCCGCGGCAAGGTCCTCGCGGCATCGGTCTATCCGATCGTCGTCCTCACCATCGCCATCACGATCCTGTTCTTTCTGATGACCTACATCGTGCCGAAGTTCCAGGACATCTTCAGAGACCTGCTCGAAGGCAAACCGTTGCCGGCGCTGACCCAGGCCGTGATGAACGCCAGCAAGCTGATTCGCGAGAACGTGCTGGTGGTCGGTGGCGGCGTGGTGCTGTTCGTGGTGCTGTTCAACTTCCTGATCAAGAAGGTGCCGGTGGCCACCAGGCTGTGGGACAACTTCAAGCTCAACATGCCCGCCTTCGGCCCGATGATCCGCAAGGTCGGCATCTCGCGGTTCACGCGGACGCTGGGCACGCTCATCTCCAGCGGCGTGCCGATCCTGCAGGCGCTGATGATCGTCAAGGACACCTCCGGCAACCGCGTCATTGCCGACGCCGTGCAGCGGGTGCACGACTCGGTGAAGGAGGGCGAATCGGTGGTGCGGCCGTTGGAGGCCAGCAAGGTCTTTCCGCCGATGGTGGTCTCGATGATTGACGTCGGCGAGGAAACCGGCGCGCTGCCGGAGATGCTGATGAAGATCGCCGACAACTACGACGAGGAAGTGGACAACGCCGTCGCCGGCATCACCTCGCTGCTGGAGCCGATTCTCATCGTGTTCTTGGCGGTGGTGGTGGGCGTCATCGTGGTGGCGCTGTTCCTGCCGCTGGTGACCATCCTCCAGACGCTCGGCGGCGCGGCGTAATTTGTAATGCGTAACACGTAATTCGTAGGAGTGATTGGAAACCGGCAATGAAACTGAACAGGCTAAGGGCAAAGAGTGAAGCAGGACGCGAACGGCACATTCCGCATTCCGCATTCCGCATTCCGCATTACCTGTCCCCCGGCTTCACCCTGGTCGAGCTGATGGCGGTGATTGTCATCATCGGCATCGTCTCCGGCATCGTGATCGCCGGCGCGGGCTATGCCAACAAGAAGGCGCTCAGTTCCCGCACCTTCGCCACGATTCATCAAGTTTCCGCCGCAATAGACATGTTTTACGCTGACAGGCTGGGGTATCCCTCCGATTTCGGATGTTTTAATGAAGGCGAGACGTGGAGCACACCAAATCCAGTCTATGGTTCCATCACGGGCCAGCAGTTTGTTAGTCCATGCGAATCTCTTTGGTTCTGGTTGGAATACAACTATCCCCACATGGGACCACGATATGCAAGACAGCCCTACTGTGTTTTCAAACGTGAGCAAGTAATGACAGGCAACACAAAGATCAATGCGCTGTATGACAATTCTCCTGGCAACTATATGCGCATCGTAGACGCGTGGGGCAATCCATTGAACTACAAGAGCAACAATTCATGGAGCTATAAATTCACCACAAAATTCAGCCCTTCTGATCCAAATGAAAACATGACGCTGCCGCGTCACAATCGGACGAGCTACGACATCTGCTCTTTTGGTTCTGACGGCACGACTTGGCAGGAACGCGACAAGCCCTTTGACCGTCAGCAAGACCTGAAACTCGACCAGTTTGCGTCGGTTACCGACAATAACAATCCTGCGCATAGCGGCCAGATACCCAATTATTTTGCAAAGCCATTTGAAACTATAACAACCAGTGGGAGTGGAATAAAACATTGTTACGGCGGCGAGGATGATAACGATCTCAACAACTGGCAGCAGCGGTGATCGGGAACCAGTAGTTAGTGATCAGTGAATATAGGCATTTGGGAGTTGGCAGATGGCAGTTGGAAGGAAAAAAATCATGAAGACGATGGAACAATGGAAACGTGCGAGAGGCGGTTTTACCTTGGTGGAGTTGCTGGTGGTCATCAGCATTATCGGGGTGTTGATGGGGTTGTTGTTCCCCACCATCAACGTGGTCAAGAACGCCGCCAACAAGGCGAAGGCAAGCGCGGCCATCCAAAGCCTCTGCACCGCCGCCAAGTCTTACAACAACGAATATGGCAAGTGGCCGGAGCCGGCGAACGACCAGGACTTCATCCTGGTCTTCAACGGGTTGATGAATCCCCAGTCGGGCCAGAAGGTCACCAGCGGCCAGGCGGCGAACGACAACCCGCGCGCCATCCAGTTCATGGAGTTCAAGATCAAGGATGTGACAATTCCCGGATCCAGCCAGTCGCCGCTCGCGTTTTACGACCCGTGGAGCATACCTTACGGCTACTGCTTCGACAACGGTAAGAAAGGAAGCTACTACGGCGGCCCGTTCCAGAACGGCCAGCCCTCCAACCTGCAATCTTGGACCGATACGACGGCCTACGACAACCAGGTTCCCGTGCCGTTCAAAGATGACTCGGCCAACTCGACAATCATCCCCAGTGGCTTCGCTTTCTTTTCCGACGGCCCCGACACGCGCACCGGCACCGACCAGTCGGATCCGGGCGGCAGATGAGAATGGAAACGCGAAACGGGAAACGTAAAACGTGATTCTAACGGGATGAAACGATGAGAAAGTGGAAAGACAATGCGATGAAGCCGGCATTGCAAACAGCGGCGCGAACCGAGGCCGTTTCACGCTCTACTCATCACGCTTCATCCCCCGCCTTCACCCTTGTCGAGTTGTTGGCCGTGGTGGCCCTCATCGGCTTGATGATGATGGTAGTGGTGCCATCCCTCCAGCCGAGCAAGGGAACATCTTTGATCAGCGCGGCGCGGCAGTTCTCCAATGATTTGACCCTCGCCCGCCAGCAGGGCATTGCTCGTAATTGGCGAATGCGTGTGGTGATCGCTACGGACAAAACCATCAAAGATTCCGGAACAGATCTGCCCGAGTTGATGGCGATGCAATACCGCGCGTATGCCATCATGTATCAACAGAGAAACTATTGGGGCTGGGTAGGCGCGATAGCGAATCAACCCAATTTGCCCTATGGCAAAGACAGATGGTATTACCTCCAAGACTGGAAGTTCCTGCCCAAGGGCGTCGTTTTTGATCCCGCTGATCAGGATTTGAAATCGGCAGACGGCAAAGGGTTGCCCTTACCGAGGACGACGATTTTTTCCGGCACGATGGCAAGCCAAGGCCAATGGGATGGAGTAACGCTGGACAAGCTGCCGTTTCCTTTCAGGAACTCCGACACGGACCCGTCCAAGGGGTCGGAAATGGCCTTCATCGAGTTCAAACCCAATGGCACGCCGACGGTAGCCGGTTCGGTTCGGCTGGTCAACGGCACCGTGATGGTTTCCCGCGGCGGCGTATCCTACACCGCGACCCTGATCGTGCAAGGGCGCCAATCGCCCACCAGCGCGTCATCGAACGACGATCCGGCGTCGCAGAACTGCGTGGTGCTGAGTTGGGACAACCTCATCGGCAAGATCAAATGGACTCAACCCGGAAGATGAACATGAACACGAACAGTGAAGAGTTAAGAATGAAGAGTGAAGAGTTGGCCTCGGTCGCTGTCAACCGGAAATGCCCCTGCTCTTTTCCCATCTCCCATCTCCCATCTCCCATCTCCCATTCCCCATCGGGCTTCAGCCTCGTGGAAGTCATGCTCGCCGTTGGCATCGTGGCGTTTGCCGTGGTGGGCGTGCTGACCGCATTCCCCGTTGGCATCGAGGCGGCGCGCGACTCACGCGACGAAACCACTGCCGCGCTCATTGCCGATGACGTCTTCACCCGGATGCGTTCCCAACCGTTTACATCAGTCAGAATACCTCAAGTGCCTTTTAAGACCGTTAGCCTTGCCACCTCCCCGGGGTGGAACGGCGCGGGTCCCAATTACCAAGACCTATTCTGTTATGCTCGAAACGGCCAACCAGCGAATGCAGCCGGTGGGGGCACGCTGGGTCAAGGACCGCAATCAGGTTCTTCCTACAAATCCGATGAGGGATACTTTGCAGTGCGGATTTACGTAAGAAACAACCCATATCAGGGCAAGACAACGGACGGTTCGATCAGCGCCATGACCGATTTGGCGTGCGTCATCTTGGAGGTGTCGTGGCCGGTTCGACAACCGTATGACAATCGCAAGTTCAAAAGAAATTTTGACACCGTCATCGCCAAAGTTCAGTGAACATGAAAACATCAGTTCAATCGCGGATGGCATCCGACCAACATCCGCATTCCGCATTCCGCACTCCGCATTCCCAGGCGGGCTTTACCCTGCTGGAAGTCCTGGTCGCCACCGGCGTGCTGGCGTTGATGGTGACGATCCTCTTCGCATTGTTCAACGAGGGGTCGAACGCATGGCGGATGGGCGAGAAGACCGCCGAGGTGAACCAAGGCGTGCGCACGGCGATGGAACTGATTGTCCGCGAAGCATCGCTGGCCGTCGTTGACATCTCTACAAATATGCAATTACAAGGTCTGTCGGTCGTCATGCAGAAAAACTCCACGGGAGAACGGCCTGCCAGCTCCCCGTCTCCTTACGGAGTTTATGAAGAACTTTGCTTTGCTGCGCCGGTGGAACTCGGCAATGAGACGACCAACACCGCCATCAACGCGATTGGTTACCGCGCGCTGTGCGGTGTTCGCTATTATGTGGCCCAAGTGCCGGCAGTTGGTGGCGAACGTCCGTCCGTGTTGGGCAATCTCATCCGTGTGGTTTACTACACGTCAAGCAAGAGTCAAACGACACCCGACTTATACAAAAGCTCATGGTGGCAAGGCGGCATTCCCGCCGGCACCATGACAAACTCCGCCGTGCTCGCGGAAAATGTGCTCACGTTCCGCGTGCAGCCGGCACAGTTTACAAAGGGCGACGCTCAAGGGGTGAGGCCCTACACCGACACGCTGTTGTTTGCAGACATGAACTCCGACCTGCCCTATTTTCAGATTAACTCCGGAAATTTCAGCGGGAAAAGTCCATCATGTCCCGGCATCTATGTCGGCTTGTGTGTGGTGGACAGCCGGCTGGCCAGCCGCATCAACCATCTCGGTTTGGATGGGGCGTCCAAAACAGTGGGTTTTCAAACCACGACCAACTGGACGTTGGTTCATTTTGAAAACTACTATGCCCCGTATCCGTAAAGATCACAGAAACAGGAGCGCAAGACGTAACATGAAACTGGCAACTAGAAACTGGAAAATTTTACCGCGCCACACGCGGGGAACGGGCGGGCCGCGCTCTGGCGTTGCCCTGATCATTACGCTGACCATCATGGCGCTGTTGCTGATCCTGGCGACTGCGTTCATGGTGAACATGCGTAGCGAGCGCGCCGTGTCCTTCAACTACCGGCGGCAGGTGGAGGCCCGGCAGGCCGCGCTGGCCGCGCTGCACGTTGGGATCGGCAAGATGAGCAAGTTTTTTACCAGTGCCGAGAATGCCAATGCTGCCATCGCCACCATGGGCGGCCGGTTTTATTATATGACGCCTGGTGCCACCAACGACGCGCTCATGTTTTCCTGCCTCTTGGGTCCGGCCATGGCTTCCAACGGCAGCACCAACTACGCCGACAAGATAAATTTGAACGGAGGCAACTACACGCAGCCAAGTGGCAACCCGACCCAGTCCAGACTCTACCTGCCCATAGCCAACCCCAGCAGACCCGGCAATAACTGGGGGCCGGACAAGGTGGAAATCTGGGCTGGATACATGCGTTCGAACAACGACGGCAACCGGAATCCCCGGTTTGCTTTCTGGATTGATGACGAATCCTCCAAAATCAACATCTCCACCGCAGGCGCGAGCGACCTGGGCAAGTTGCCGGGCGGCTTGATGAACACGACGAACTTCTCTTCGGTCGGCACGTCTTCAAGCGCCCCGTATCTATACGCCAGGATCGTGCAGCCGGACGGAAAAGTTAACAGACAGGCCAGTTCGGTTGATATTGGTTTGCTGGATCCCAATGTGGCCGGCCTCTCTCCTTACGTGACGGCACCTACTTACCTTCCTAAATGGGATCCAACACTATACTCGGCCACGGTGACAGACATTGACAACGCCCGGCATCCCAACAACCAGTGGCAACCCTTTCTGGCGCCTGACGAAATCTTGGGTGTCACCCAGAACCTGAGCATGCAGGACTACCAAGCCGCGAAATTCTGCCTGACCGCTTGGAGTGTTGAAAAAACCGATTTTACCCAACTGTTTAGGCCAAGCGGAGGGTTGGTTCCGCGCTATGTTGTGAGCAATGCCATTAACACCGCCACCAATGTAACAGCTTTGACGAACTTCGTGATTAACACATGCCAGGTGGCATCGTCTGTTTCCGCGTCCAAGTTCTTCGGCATCGGCGCCACCGTGCCGAAATTCGCGGAGAAATATCCGGATATCAGTCAGCCCTTCCTGAACGGCGGGATCACTCAGATCGTCGCTAACATCGCTTCTTACTTGACCGACCCCACGCAACCTGACACCAGCCCCGGCCAGACCGATTTCACTCAAGGGGTTCTTCCTGTTGGCAGCACAAACAGTTCTACCACAGCCGTTCCGTCCGGCGCTTGCGGCTTGTGGAAGGCCGCTTACATGAACGAAATCGCGGTAAGCTTCGCGTGGCAACCGATTGATCCGAAGGTGAAACCAGATACGCCAATCAGGTGGCAATTGTGGGCGGCTGTGAGTGTTGAACTGATCAATCCTTACGAAATCCCCCTTCCTCGATTCAACGGGTCGTATCAAGAGCAATACAGGATACAACTTGACAACGCAGCCTCGCAGTTCAAAGTCACTGTGTCGTGCAGTCCTTCTGTTCCCCGCATTACTCAAGACCCGCCCAAATCTCTGTTGCACAGTGCGCTCATCAATCCACATTCATACAGCGCGCCTACGATGACATACAGCAATTTGACTTACGCTTGGCCGGTTACCAACTTCTCGACAACGAATCCAACTCCGCCCACCATTACTTCCCTCAATGTCACTCTCCCGCAACAAATTCGACAAATGATGGAGAACTCTGTGAATCCGGGCCTGTCTCCTCCCAAACCGCGCAACAGCATCATTGATTGGTATAGCCAGAAAACTCAAGTGAATGTGCCCGGCGGTTATGCCGGCACTGCAATCACGCCAGCGAGTTTGACGGCGGGCGTTTTGCCATATGTCGGAGTAATCATATCCCCCTCTTCAGTTGATCTAGCCTTCTGGTCGCCCGCTAATCATATGCGAGTTTCCATCACCAAGAACGATCCTCGTGTCCATGCTTGGTATGGGCCTAACCTTGATACCAGAGTGACACTGGATACTACTGGTGGCACGCCCATGTCGGCTCGAAACAATTATACGGTGAATTATACCGGCGGCGACACCGAGTCTGGAACACTAGCCGAAGGACGCTCCAGCTTCGTGATCGCAGAGAGTGGTATGAGGTCCATCGGCGAATTGGGTTTCATCCACACAGGCAAACCCTGGCGTTCGCTCTCCACGCAATACTACGGCGCCCAGTCTGACGAGACTGGCGCCGCAATCGGTGCAAACCCCCGGGCGATTCCTGATTGGGCCTTGCTGGATATTTTCGCCGTCAACACGCCGCCCATCTACGGCCGGATCAATATCAACACCGGTGGCTGGCACTTGGGCAACAACCAAGGCGGCACCGCCATCGGTAAACCTGACCCGGGCTTTGAAGACCAGGATCAGACCCTTGCCAGGTCTCCTACGCGCCCCAATCTGCTGGCCGACTGGCCGGATACCATTGCCCAATGGTATAACGAGTTTTCCAAGCAGTCATATTATGCAAGCCAAACCTTGCGCATCTCGGCCTGCAACAACAACATTCGCTACAATTGTATAGGTTCCCCCACATACGACGCAGCCAGCGTGCCAGTTGCCGCCGCTTTGAACGTCTTCCCGCCAGGTAATTCTGGCAAGTCCTTTCGTAACAGGCTGGCCAACTACATCACTCACCGTTATCTCCCCATCAGTCCGCCCAGCCGGGTCAAGTGTGCGCCGATGGGTGATTACTATAGCACCACTTCTATTTATGCCCCTTACTTCACTGTTGCCGAGATTTGTGAGTTGCCGAATATGAACTGTCTTTTTACCGGCGACGGAACTCAAAGCGCCTCTACCGACGCCGACAAGGAAGACACCGTTCGTCGCATCATCAACGTCCTCACCACTCACGGCGACGTCTTCACCGTCCATGCGATTGGCTCGGCGGAAAGCGGTGAAGCACGGCTTATGGCCGTGGTCGAGCGCATCCGCGACACAACCGTCTCCGGGAAGAACAGGTTCCGAATTCTCCAGACGCGTTGGATCACTGAATAAGCGGTTTCATCTCGCGCCGCAGTGGGAATCTCTCACCCGTTGGAGATGCTCAGCACGCCGTTATTATTCCAGAGCGCGCCGGCGATGTCGGGGTCAGTTGTCGGCCAATTGCAGCGTTGAGTGCTATTGCCTTTTTCACAGGCCGCCGCAATAATCGCTTCATCGCAAAGCATCCGCGAGGTGATGCCGCGAAACAAAACGATGACCAAGGCCTCATCATGAAAAAAGTTGTCCAGTCCGCCACTCTGCTCCTGATCGCCGCGCTTCTGCTGGCCGCCGGTTGCGGCAAGCCGGAGGCTAAAATCCCGCCCAGCCCGGAAAACGCCGTCAAGGCGCGCGAGCAGATGAGGGCCGCCCGCAGCCAGATCAAAGCCACCGGCGCGTCGTATTTGCAGGAGATGCTGCGTCGCGGTGACGGTCAGGAGAAGTCCGGCGGCGAGGCGATGGAAGCGAAGGATTACCCCAAGGCGATCTTGGCGTTCGCTGAGGCGCGCAAGTGTTACCAGCAGGCGGCCGGCATCGAGGCAGACACGGAGGCCAAGCGCGAGGCCGCCGTCGCCGCGCAGAATGCAGCCGAAGCCGCGCGCGCCGCTGCCAGCGCCGCCACCAAAGCCGAAGCGCGGCCGGCGGCGTTCACCGGCGCCGTGGACACCGCGAAAGAAGCCGAGGACGCGCTGGTCAAGGAGGAATTCGAGAAGGCCAAAAAGCTCTATATCCGCGTCGCCGAAGGCTTCAAGGCCGCGCAAGCCGAAGGAGAGAAAGCCAGCCGCGCCGAAATGTCCGGCACCGCGCTCGCCGCGAAGAAGGAAGCCGAGGCCGCTCGATCGGGGGCTAGCGCCGCATCCAAACCCGACGCGCGGCCGGAGTCGTTCGCCGCCGCCGCCAACATTGAGAAAGAGGCCACCGAGGCGCTGGCCAAAGAAGACTTTGCGAAAGCGAAGGAGCTTTTCGCCCGCGCCGCCGAAGGTTACAAGGCTGCGCAGTCCGACGGCGAAAAAGCCAACCGCGCCGAGTTGTCCCGCGCCGCCTACGCCAAGAGGAAGGAAGCCGACGACGAGCGGTTAGCGGCCAACGCATCCTTCACGACCGATGCACGGCCAGAGTCCTACATCACCGCCGGAAACTGTCTGAAAGAGGGGGAGGAGGCGCTATCCAAGGAGGATTTCGCGAAGGCCAAGGAGCTTTTCACCCGCGCCCTCGACGGCTACAAGGCCGCGCAAACCGACGCCAAGAATCTTATCAGTGTCGAGACCTCCCGCGCCGAGTGGGCCAAACAGTTGAAGTTGACTGAGCCAGACGCGGCGTTGCTGGGGCGGCAAGTCGCCGCGGAGTTTGCGAAGGTGAAAGCACAGGCGGAGTCGGCGGCGGCTCTGGCGGTCAAGGACGCGGGGCAGGCTTCCAAAC
>Ga0208566_1002372_pt1 | contig 10138 bp, 9 predicted proteins | sample PL_2010_150m_FD_184159 | JGI IMG/M metagenome (GOLD analysis project Ga0208566, IMG submission 184159) | Freshwater microbial communities from Powell Lake, British Columbia, Canada to study Microbial Dark Matter (Phase II) - PL_2010_150m... | ecosystem: Environmental > Aquatic > Freshwater > Lake... | reverse complement strand
AAACTACCGGGCCTGGGGAGGGGGAACGGTTCACCGTTGGGGCAGCAGAGGTAGTTTCGGTCATGGGCGGCTCCTGGTTTTGAGGAGGGTATGCCGGAGCTCCGGCATATGTAAAGATATTGATATTATTAGCTAATACGCGACGATCAAAAAGTTTTACCTTCCGGCAAGAGGAAGGAAAAAGCTATGCCAGGTTGGACAGCGCCGGCGGATTCAGGAGGGCCTGGATGGTTTCCTGGAGGTTCAACAGGGTCTCGTTGAAGGTGTTCTTCTCATCCTCGGTCCAGGCGGAGGCATCGAGGCCGTTTAACCTGTTGACCGCTTTGCTCAGCCACGCCGTGGCGTCAGCGGCGGTCTCCGGCTCTTTTACTTGCTTCGTTCGGCCTTCCGCCGCCTTCTTCACCTTTTCCTTGTACTTCTCGTAGGCCGTCTGCATTCCCCGAACCTGCTTCTTCCGCGCGATCTCGATGAGGACGTTCTTGGAGATCTTCCGATCGCCCCGGCATTCGTCACGAATCTCCGGGGGCAGGCGGTTGATCAGCATGATATCGGAAATCGTGGTGCGGGCCTTGCCGATGGCGCCGCTCAACTGCTCGTCGGTGTATTGCTGTTGCTCCTTGAGGCGCTGCAGGGCTTCGGCCTCTTCGATGGCCGTGAGGTCCTGGCGGAGCAGGTTCTCGACCAGGGCGATTTCGGAGGGGTTGCCCTCCACGCAGATCCCGGGAATGGTCGTAAGGCCGGCAAGCTGGGCAGCCTTGAAGCGGCGCTCGCCGGCGACGAGGATCAGGTAGGGGCTTTCGGCGTCCACGCGGAATAGAAGAGGCTGGATGATGCCGACGCGCTTGACCGATGCGGTCAGCTCCTCCAGCGCCTGAGGATCCATTGATTTCCGCGGCTGATTGGGATCGGGTTTCAGATCGATGATCGGTAAATCATACAATTTGCCTTTTTTATACGCTACAGTCGCCATTGTGATCCTCCTTTACAAATTTCGGGGCCGGAAATAGGGAAGCTGTCCACCTTTTTCAACAACGCTTCTGACACTTTAGAACCTCTCCATACACTTCCAGGACTTCCGCCGCGCATCTCTCCCATGAAAACTTCCGGGCCTGGGATTGTGCCCGGCCCTTTAATTTCATCCGATACCCGTCATCGTTCACGAGGCTGGACATGGCCTGAACAATCTCTTCTTCGTTCAATGGATCGACATACCGGGCGGCGTCACCCGCCACCTCCGGCAGGCTTGTCGTATTCGAGGTGACGACGGCGGTACCGAGACTTAACGCTTCGAGAACGGGCAGACCGAATCCCTCGAAGAGGGAAGGATAGAGGAAAGCAAAGCAATTCTTGTAGAGCCAGATGAGTTCGTCATCGGCGACATACCCCAACAGCTTGACGTGTTCCCGGATCCCCAACGAACCGATGAATTCTTCAAGATCATCCTCCAGCCACCCCTTCCCGCCCGCCAACACAAGGGGCAAGCCCTCCCGGTTCCGGCCGAGGAACGCCGCATAGGCCCTGAGCAATCGCCGCACGTTCTTCCGCGGCTCCAAGGTGCCGACCGCAAGCCAGAACTTGTCGGGTACAAGCCCCGGAACGGCTGATCCCGATTCATGTCCGGACATCGACGAAAAACGGCTCCCCAGATGTGCAACACGAATTCGATCGGCGGGGTAATGGGGGAAGATCTCTAAAAAGCTGCGGCGTGAATAATCGGATATGGCGATGATAAAATCCGCATGGCAGGAGGCATTGAACACCCCCTCGAAACAGGTCCAGCGGTTTTGCTCGGAGGTAAATTCGGGGTGAATCGCAAACGACATGTCGTAGAGTGTGTAGACAATCTTGGCCCGGCGAAAATCCCGGGGGCAGGAAAAATTGTTGGCATGAACGATGTCGGGATTCCCCAGCATCTCCTCGCCCTGCTCCGGGAAATCTTTCCAGAATGCCCTTGATTCATGGAAATCACTGCCAATCACGATTCTCGAAACGTTCCGGGCATCGATTGTCCGTGTCGTCTTTTTACCCGCGGGATCCCAGAAGCTGGTGCCGAAATGCGGATAGAGGAGGTATTCGTTCTCCCGGTCCGCACTGACGAGAGTCTGGATCAGGGAGTCGGCGAAATACCCGCATCCCGCCTTGTCCTTACCCGTCTGGCTGATATCAAATCCGATCTTCATCTTTTCTATGATGGGGGAAAACAGGTAGCTGTCACTATTTTATTTCAGCGGGGATGGCGGTAGAGATCGTCGTGGTCGAGGAGGCGCAGGAGGTGGAGCGGCGCCGACCAGTCCGGGTTTCCCGCCGGCAGCGTTTTCTCCGGATCGAAGGAGAGGCGGTATCGCTGGTCCACGCGAGCGGCCCACGCCGTCGGGTCATTGACGATGCGCTCCAGGTGCAGGCCGGGATGAAGCGGATTTTTCTCAAGAAGGCCCAGAGTCTTCGCGATCTTCTTCATGATTTCCGGTTGACGGCGAAAGCGTTCCGCATCTTCGACGAACTTCTCAGTCGGTATCAGTTTCGGCATGGGCCATCTCATCGGTCAGCCAGGCCGGCATCACTGCGGTGCCGCTTTCTCTGGCTTCCTTCAGTTTCGCGAGTCCCTGTTCATTCAGATGAACGGCCGGATAAACCGCCACGGGCTGCAGGATGAGAGCCCCCCCGTCAACGACCGACAGATCCAGACACGCACCCGCAACAAGCCCCAATTGCCTTCGAAGGGAGGCGGGCAGGTTGATGCTTCCCCTTTTGTCCACCGTAATCAACATGTTTCCACATCCATTTATTAATCCCGCAGGGTTGATTCCCCACCGTTGGCTTCCCCATACCGCATTCACGTCATTATGTCAATATGTCATCACAATGAGACCTTTATTGAAAAAAGCGATGATTGTCACGCGGAAACTGTCCCCTTTTTTATTTTATCAAATTCTTGAGAGAGCCGACGGCCCAGGTTGCCATCGTCTTCATGACGCGAAGAGGCAGATAGCGCTTCCAGCGGAAGAATGAGACCACGGTCACCCCGATCAATGCCCAGACAAATATCAGGTTTTGGAGGGCGGTTTGCCTCGCCAGTCCCCGCTCTTCCACGACTACGTGGGCATAGGCATAAATCCAATGATCCGGCGCATCTCCGATCGTGCGCAACAACATGTCGTTGATTTCCCGGTGCACGGACACACGGGATCCCAGGGTTTTGTTGGCCTGATACATCCTGGATCCGGCCACGACATGCGGTATCCTGGCAAAGGGCGTCAGCGCCCCCAAGCGTAGCCAGTATTCGTAGTCCATGCAATAAGAGAGATGCCGGTCGAGCAAACCGGCTTTTGCCGCCAATCGCCGTCGGAAAAAAACGGCCGGCTGACACAAAAAACAGACCTCCTTGAGCCGTTCATAATCCCAGTCTTCCGTATAGTAGGGCTCAAGGAGCCGATCGTCCTCATCGATGTGGTGGGCATCCCCGTAGACGACGTCCACTTCGGGATGGGCGGCAAAATATTCGAGAACCGCGGACACGGCCCCCGGATAATAGATATCATCGGAATTGAGCCATCCGATGATATCACCTGTCGTCGCCGTGATCCCTTTGTTGACGGCATCCGCCTGACCGCCATCGCGTTCGGAGACAAAGCGTAAGCGATCAGAGTAACGGTTTAGAATATCCCCTGTTTCATCCGTACTGCCCCCGTCGGCGACAAAGTATTCCAAGTCGATCCCCTGGGCGAGGACACTCTGGATGGTCCGCTCGATAAACCGCCCCTGGTTGAAGGAAGGGGTCACAATGGAAATGGTCGGCAGGGTCATTCGTCCACCGGCCAAAGGGAGGTCCGTTCCTGTCCTGCCGAGATGAGACGACAATCCTTGCACAAGACGGCCAGGGGACGATCATCCGCTCCCATGTTACACTCCGAGGGCACGAAGGCCGGCTCTATCGAGAAAATCAAATGATTCCCCTCCTCCGTCAGCGGGAGTCTGATCTCCTGAAGCTCTCCCCGTCCGATGGTCCATTTCCGCCCTTCCCCGGAAGGCGAATCCAACCGTACCGTCGCCTTCTGATAGGGGACCCAGGACGGCACTTCCAGGATCAGTTCCAGCGTCCGTTCACCTCCCCCTGCGGCATGGGTAACATCCAGTCTCTTCCCCGTCCAGCCGTCGCGGTATACCCCTTTGAGTTCATCACAATACCGCCGGGGATAGCTGATCGCCTCCTCGATGCAGTGCAGATATCGCTTCACCATCTCCCGGGGTTGAAAGAGAGAAAGCCTCTCATTCCCCCGTTTGACCAGGTCGGCGGTAAGCTCCCCATTGCCGATGATCCTTTCCAGACAGTGCACAATCTCAACGGGTTTTCGCGGATCAAAATAGAGCGCCGCGTCACCGGCGACCTCCGGCAGACTGGTGACGTTGCTGCAGAGCACCGGTTTCCCGAATTGCATGGCCTCCAGGACCGGGATGCCGAATCCCTCATAGAGCGACGGAAAGACCAGGAATGAGCATCCCTGCCATACCGCGGTCAATTGGTCGTCCGGCAGGTATCCGAGAAAGTGAACATGCTGCTCCAACCCCATGCGTCTCACCTTCTCCTGCAGGTCCCGCTGGGCGTCGTCCAGCGCCCCGGTAAAAACCAGATCCATTGCCCGCCCGGGATTGCGGGACAGATACATCCCATACGCGGCGATCAGCAGGGGGTGGTTCTTGTGAGGCCAGAAATTGGCCGGATAAAACAGGTAGGGTGTCCCATCGATATGGAGATCCCGGAGATGTTCGAACTTTCGCAACGAATCACCCCCGGCCAGACGTGATTGGATGCAGATGGGTATGGTATGGGTTTTTTCGGGATCGGTTTTCAGATGGCGGATAACGGACGCACGGGTGCTGTCGGAGATGCAGATGACGGCATCGGCCCTCCGGCGCACCTCGGCGAAAAAAGACTCCCGCGTATCGATCTCATGCGAGGTGAAAAATTGCGGGTACTCCTTGTGCTGCAGGTCACAAATGAGGGAAACAACGGGAATGCCCGGTTCCGCAAAGGTCGGGGCCGTAAAGGGGCAGAAAAGCAGATCGACGCCCCTTGCGGAAAGGGGACCATGCCGATGGAGCTTTTCCCGGTAATGCCGCAGCACAAACCGGTATATCCTCCGCAATCCCCGCTCAAGCCGCCTCGGCACAGGCAGGCTTCTGACGGCCTTCGGGTCCTGCTTCTCGATAACGCAGAGCCGTTGTGTGTTCGACCCTTCCAAAAAGGCCAACTCCTTGTCGTTCCAGGACGCCGTGAGGATCAAAAACCGGTTGTCCCGGGAGATGGCCTGGAAGCCCTTCACGAGTTCCAAGGCCAGGAGTTTTACCCCGCCGTTTTCCCCGCCGGGAAGGACGGGGGTCATGTCAATTGCAATCAGCGCCATTGAAAACCGATCTTAATTCGCTTCCCAATACTGAATCATGTCCTTCAAGCTTTGCTCCAAGGGAACAATATTCTCCCATCCCAGTTCGCGCCTGATCTTCTCATTTGATCCGATCATCTTCCGGTTGTCCGCCGGTCGGATCAGGCGCTCGTCAACGGTGATATCCACCTCCATCTGCAACTGGCCGGCCATGATATCGATGAGCTCCTTCAATGAGATACCCTTGCCGCTGCAGACATTGTAAACCTCCCCTCTCCTGCCTCTGTTCAGCAGCAGATGGTAGGCACGAACGACATCGCGGACATCGGTAAAATCGCGGACGATCGAAACATCGCCCGTGACGATGGCGCCTCTCTTCTTGCCGGATCTCTTCACGGCAACCAATTGCCTTGCCAGCGACGAAACGACAAAGACATCCCGTTGCATCGGACCGATATGGTTGAAGGACCTTGTCAGGATGATATCCATTCCGTAGCCTTCCGTATAAATCCGCGACAGATACTCCTGGGATACCCTCGCCACCGCATAGGGGCTTACCGGATTCAAGCGATGATCTTCCGTGAGCGGCAGGTCCTCATCGCTGACATTTCCATACTCCTCCGAAGAACCGACGGAGAGGACCCGAACGTCCATGTTCAACTTTCTTACCGCGTCGATGAGATTGAGGAAGATATTCGTATTGTTCTGGAAGCTCTGCACCGGCTCCTTCCAACTGAAGGCGACGCTGCTGAACGACGCCAGATGGAGAATGGCGGTCGGTTGAAATTCGTGAATGATGTATTCCACCTGCTCTTTCGACAGGAGATCGATCCGCTCGAAACCGATCTTGACATTTTTGTAGTGATCGAACCGAAAATCGGGATTATGCATGTCCAGGCCTTTGATCAGGTAAACATCCCCCGTATTCTCGAGATATTCGACAAAATGCCTTGCGACAAAACCGGAAAACCCGGTGATCAGGTATTTATTCAATCCCATCCTCCTTCAGATACGAGAGCTTTGAATTTCTACTTTATGTTGTCACCCCGGCGAAAGCCGGGGTCCAGAAGGTCTTGAAAAGACTGGATACCGGCTTTCGCCGGTATGACGATTTGGTAAATTTCAGGAGAAATTCAAAAGCTCTCAGATACAGCTCCGCTCTCTGGATTCCATTCGGATCCCCCACCGCACCGTCCATCCCATCCGTTGATCCAAGTCCCGTAATCGCTATAAACGGTTGCCGCTTCGGTCCAGTTTCCGCACCCATTCCATCTGTCGGGACCAAGCGCATCGTGTTCTCTACAACGAGGTCTCCCGTAATTTTCGCATACCTTACAGCAGGATACTTTTGAAGTCAACATAGCTCTCTCTCCCGTTCAATGCTCATACGCATGACCGGGAGAGCAAAAGGCGTCGTACCGACGGCCTCCATCACGAGGGCGCCGTTCTTGTCATAGATTCTCGTCTTGAGGCCCTTGAAATCTTCCAGGGTGGAGGCTTTTTTCGATTTCACCCATTACGGAAGAAACTCGTTGAAAAACCAGAATGTTTTTTCTTGTGGATTTACTTGTGGAAAAATTATAAACTTAAAGAATCCGGAAAATTGAGGGGGAAAGTTCAGATGGTCAGCATCAACAGGAAAAAGGGGACCATCGGCATACTGACGGGGGGAGGAGATGTCCCCGGTCTCAACCCGGCGATACGGGCCGTAACCATCCGAGCCATCCGGGAGGGTTTCAAGGTAATCGGACTTCGCAGAGGCTGGAAAGGTCTGGTCTCCTGCGTTCGGGATAAGAACCTCGATCAGGATGAATGTTTCCAGATTCTCACGGAAGAGATCGTCAACAAAATAGGCCGGACAGGGGGGACCTTTCTCCATACCTCCCGTACCCGTCCCAGCCACATCCCCAAGGACGAGGTTCCGGACCATCTGCAGGACAAATATGCCGACAAGATCAATGACCTCACACCGGAAGTCCTGAAGAATCTCGATTTTTTGGGAATCGATTATCTGGTTGCCGTCGGCGGCGACGATACCCTGAGCTATGGCGTGCACTTGTCGAAAAAGGGAGTCAAGGTTATCGCGATCCCCAAAACCATGGACAATGACGTCCCCGGAACGGATTACTGCATTGGCTTCAGCACATGCATTACCCGGACCATCGAAATGACCCACAGCTTGCGCACCACGGCGGGCTCCCACGAGCGGATTCTGGTGCTCGAGGTATTCGGACGATATGCAGGATTTACGGCCCTGTTGCCCACCATGGCGGGGGCGGCAAACCGCTGTGTCATCCCGGAATACAGGTTCAAGATCGAACGTTTGACCGAATTGCTGGTACAGGACCGGTTCACCAATCCGAGCCATTATTCGGTCGCCCTGGTCTCCGAAGGGGCGATGTTCGAAGAGGGAGAGATGGTCTTCGAGAAAGAGGAGAGCGACCAATATGGACACCGGAAGTTGGGAGGTATTGGAGATCGTGTCTCCGCTCAGATTCATGAGACATCCGCCAAGTTCAACAAAGGCAGAAAGATCAATGTAATCAACCAGAGATTGGGTTACCTGGTACGTTGCGGGAATCCTGATGCCATCGACTCCATTGCTCCCATGGCTTTCGGGAACCTGGCATTAAACTTGATTTTGAATCATTCTCATGGAAGGTTGGTCAGTCTGCAAAATGGCCGATACGATGATGTTCCGCTTGATGTGGTCACCAGTATTAAGAAGGTCGTAGCGATTGAAAAATATTATAACTGTGACCGGCTTCGCCCTTACTATGAGAGCTTCGAATCCAAGCCCCTGTTCATCATGACCAGCGATTATTAGGTTGCCATCAGGCAATCTCTCGGCAGTTTCTTCATAAAATATCCCGAATGTTGATAAAGAGAATACGCAAAAAAACCCTTCCAAACCAATGTTAAGGATAAAAGGCAATGACATTTCAAGAATTATCGATAGACAAAAGAATTCTAAAGGCGATCGCGGAATTGGGATTTGAAACGCCGATGCCTGTTCAACTAAAGGTTATCCCTTTTCTATTGAATGAGACACGCGATTTGGTCGCATTGGCCCATACGGGAACAGGAAAGACGGCGGCCTTCGGGATACCGATTATTCAAAAGGTCGATCCATTCTCCTCAAAAACACAGGCATTGATCCTGGCCCCCACAAGGGAGCTCTGTTTGCAGATCACGGATGATTTCAACCATTTCGCCAAGCACATTCACGGTTTGAATATTGTACCGATCTATGGAGGGGCCAATATTTTGACTCAGATCAAGCAGATCTCTTCGGGCGCCCAGATCATTGTGGCCACGCCCGGCAGAATGCTGGATATGCTGAACCGAAGAAAAGTGGATGTTTCCGCCATCAACTGGCTGGTGCTGGATGAAGCGGACGAAATGTTGAACATGGGATTCAAGGAGGATTTAAACGCGATCCTGTCCGGGACGCCCGACCATAAAAGGGTTTTGTTGTTTTCCGCAACCATGGCCAGGGAAATTGAAGCGATCGCGCAGGGCTATATGAACAAGCCCGTTTCGATTACGGTTGGTTCAAAAAATACGGGGGCTGAAAATGTTCATCATCAGTACTATGTCGTACATGCCAAGGACCGATATGCGGCGCTAAAAAGAATTGCCGATTATTATCCGGATATCTATTCGATTGTCTTTTGCAGAACCAAAATAGAAACACAGGAAATTGCCGATTCACTGATCAAGGACGGTTACAATGCGGACGCATTGCACGGAGATCTCTCTCAGCCGCAGAGGGACAGCGTCATGAACCGTTTCCGAAGCAGAAACATCCAGATGCTTGTGGCTACGGATGTTGCGGCAAGAGGAATCGACGTGGTCGATTTAACCCATATCATCAATTATAACCTTCCGGACGATATCGAACATTATACTCACCGCAGCGGACGCACGGGAAGGGCCGGCAAATCAGGCATTTCCATCGTTATCATCCATTTGAAAGAAATTTATAAGATTAAACAGATCGAAAAACAGATCGGAAAGAAATTTTCGCCGGCCAAAATCCCGACGGGAAGTGAAATTTGCGAAAAGCAGCTTTATCACCTCGTAGACAAGGTAAAGAACACGGAGATTCAGCATCAGGCAATCGGCGCCTTTTTGCCGGCCGTATATGAAAAGCTGAAAGGAATCAGCAAGGAAGAAATCATTCAGCGATTTGTCTCTGCCGAGTTTAACCGCTTCTTGAGCTACTACCGAAATGCCCCCGACATCAACGTGGATTTAAAAAAGAGGGAGGGCGGCTCAGGCGGCGCTACGCGTCTGTTTGTAAATATCGGACTGATGGAAAGATTCTCGCCCAAGAGTCTTAAAATCTACCTCTTCGAAACGGCAAAAGTGGCGAACCTCCGTATTATCAATGTCGATGTCATGAAAAATTGTTCTTTCTTTGAAACAGACTCGGGGCAGGCAGAGCCGCTGATCGTGGCATTTCAAAAAGTAAAATTCAAGAACCGCCGCGTACAGATCGAGTATGCCGACCGAAGAACCCGGAAGGAAAAGGAAAACAAAAGGTATCCCAAATCGAAAGATTTCTCTTCCTCGAATAAAAAGGGGAAGCGATTTTAAGACGGCAACGACTGCATAAACGTGTATACTTGCATCTACACCTTGCATGTATAGTTTATTCTTTATGATCATCAAATCTCCATCGGGAGGATGATGGGGGATGAGGACTCGAAGACGGGAGGAACAGATCATGAAAAATGTCAATGCACTGAAGG
>Ga0208566_1002368_pt1 | contig 10151 bp, 9 predicted proteins | sample PL_2010_150m_FD_184159 | JGI IMG/M metagenome (GOLD analysis project Ga0208566, IMG submission 184159) | Freshwater microbial communities from Powell Lake, British Columbia, Canada to study Microbial Dark Matter (Phase II) - PL_2010_150m... | ecosystem: Environmental > Aquatic > Freshwater > Lake... | reverse complement strand
AGGCGCAAATCTACCGCTTCATCGCCAAGCCGTGGCATGATGCCGAATTGCGCGCGGCGCTAGGCCAGGCGCTGGCGCACCACGACCTGATGCTGGAGAACCAACGCTTGGCCGACGAGGTGCGCACCCAGCGCGGCATCATCAGCCGCCAGGAAATGGCCTTGCGCCAGCTGGAAGCCGAATCGCCGGGTATTACCAAGGTCAATTGGGGGCCGAACGGCGAAATCATGATCGACGAGGATGAATGAGACTGGCCGGCTACTCGCTGGAACATTTTCCTGCACCCAGACCATTTAGCGGAACAGACGATTAATCCATCATTTTGCAATTCTCCAGAAACCGCTATGGACTGGCATCTTTTTAAACTATTCGCCATCGCAGCCGCCATTGCCCTCGCTTTCGGCGCCTGGCTGTATTTCTTTCTCAATTCGGAAAAACTGCTGGGCCTGATCTTCAGCGGCATCGCCTATTTCGCCATGCTCGGGGTATTTTCCTCGGGTTACTTGCTGGTCGGCCTGTTCGACGATTTCACGCCGCGCGATATCGCTGTCGTCACTGTGCTCTCCATAGTATTCATTATCCTGATTTATGGCCTCGCGAACTTGCTTGAGGTATTACAACGAGGCATCCGATGAAAATCCCCGAACTATTATTGCCGGCGGGTTCGCTGGAAAAAATGCGTGCCGCTTTCGCCTACGGCGCAGATGCGGTGTACGCAGGACAACCGCGCTACAGCTTGCGCGCGCGCAACAACGAATTCGGCCTGCCAGAACTGGAAAGCGGCATTGCCGAGGCGCACCGGCTGGGGAAAAAATTCTACGTCACCAGCAACCTGATGGCGCACAACGCCAAGGTCAAAACCTATCTCGCCGACATCGAACCGGTCGTCGCGATGCGCCCCGACGCGCTGATCATGGCCGACCCCGGCCTGATCATGCTGGTGCGCGAAAAATGGCCGGAGACGCCCGTCCACCTGTCGGTGCAGGCCAACACGGTGAACTACGCCTCGGTCAATTTCTGGCGGTCGCTGGGACTGACGCGGGTGATTTTGTCGCGCGAGCTGTCGCTCGACGAGATCGCCGAAATCCGTGAGCGTTGCCCCGACATGGAGCTCGAGGTATTCGTCCACGGCGCGTTGTGCATCGCCTATTCCGGGCGCTGCCTGCTGTCCGGCTACTTCAACCACCGCGATGCCAACCAAGGCACCTGCACCAACTCGTGCCGCTGGGATTACAAGGTGCTGGAGGACAAGACCTACGTGATCGAGGAAGGCCAGCGCCCCGGCGAGCTGATGCCGATTGAGGAGGACGAGCACGGCACCTATATCCTCAACTCCAAGGATTTGCGCGCGGTCGAGCATGTCGAACGGCTGACCCAACTCGGCATCGATTCGCTGAAAATCGAAGGGCGCACCAAGTCGGTCTATTATGTGGCGCGCACCGCCCAGGTTTATCGCCGCGCCATCGACGACGCCGCTGCCGGCAGGCCCTTCGACCCGGCGCATCTGGGCGCGCTGGAACAGCTGGCCCAACGCGGCTACACCGGCGGTTTCTACCAGCGCCGCCCCCACACCGAATACCAGAATTACGCCAGCGGCCAATCGGGCGGCGGCGTCAGCCAATATGTCGGCGACATCGCCAGCTTCGATGCCGCCAGCGGGATGGCCGAAATCGTGGTAAAAAACCGCTTCCGCGTCGGCGACCGCCTGGAAATCATGACGCCTTCCGGCAACCATACCCTGACGCTGGAACGCATGGAAAGCGTCGACGGCGAGGAAATTGCGGAAGCCCCCGGCAGCGGCTGGATCGTGCGCATCCCGCTGATGGCGGATGTGAACATCGAGCGGGCGATGGTGGTGCGCTTTGTTTGACAGCGGCGCGCTAGAGACGCAAAATCTTGCGTCTCTAGATTCCGCGCGGCGCCAGATGGTCATCACATGAAAAAAATCATTAGCCAGGAACGATTCGAGGAACTCAAGGCCACCGGCCAACTGCCTTCGCCCAAGGGTGTGGCGCTCGCCGTCATCAACCTGATCCAGCGCGACGACGTCACCATGCCGGAAGTGGCGCGCGTGGTGCAGTCCGACCCGGCCCTCGCCGGGCGTGTGCTGAAACTGGCGAACTCCGCCCACGCGGGGATGCGCCGCCCGATCGTGTCGATCTCGGAAGCCGTGTCGGTACTCGGCTTCCCCACCCTGCGCCAGGTAGCGCTAGGGCTGTCGGTGCTATCCAGCAACCGCAGCGGCAAATGCCCCAATTTCAATTTCCAGGATTTCTGGTCGGCTTCGCTGGCGACCGCCATTGCCACCCAGATTCTCAGTGCCAACACCAAGACCTCCGCCGAGGAAACCTTTATCTGCGGCCTGCTCGGCAATATCGGTTGTCTTTCCCTGGCGACGCTGTTTCCCGAGCAATACGGAAAAGTGCTGGAACAAGGCACGACTTTCGCGGCGCTGGAGCAAGCTGAGCAGGCGGCCTTCGCCACCACCCACCGCGAACTGACTGCCGCGTTGCTGCTGGACTGGGGGCTGCCCAAGGTTTTCGTCAACGCCGTCTATTTCCACGAAAATCCGCAAGAGGCGGAAATGGAGGAGGGTTCGCGCGACTTCATGCTGACCTACGCGCTGCATCTCGCCGCCCATCTCGCCAAAGTGTGCCTGGCCCGTGATGACCAACGCCGCCAGATGCTGCCGCAACTGTATTTCAGTGCGACCAAGCTGGGAATCAATGCCGACCAGCTGGCCGCCCTCACCGACCGCGTCGTGGCCGAATGGCAGGGCTGGGGGAAAATCCTCGACGTGCCGACCCAGGCCTTGCCGCCCTTCGCCGAGATCGCCGCGGCAATGCCGAGCGCCGGCGAGCTACAGGAACAACCCGACAGCCAGGCCGTACCGTTGCGCATCATGGTGGTGGACGACCAAGCCAGCACCCGCCAGTTCATGCAAGCCATCCTGGCCGGCGCCGGCCACCAGGTGGTCGCTGCCAGCAACGGCAAGGAGGCGTTGAGCATCGCCCTGGAATTCCATCCCCAACTGATCATCACCGACTGGGTGATGCCGGAGATGGACGGCATCACGCTGTGCAAGTCGCTGCGCGCCACCAAGCCCGGCCAGCGGATCTACCTGATCATCCTCACCGCCCTGGAGGACGAGGATCATTTGATCGAGGCCTTCGAGGCCGGTGCCGACGACTACATCGTCAAACCGCTCAACGAACGGGTCATCAAGGCGCGTTTGCGTGCCGGCCAGCGCGTGATCCGGCTGCAGGAGGAAATCGAGCGCGAACGCGAGGAAATCCGCCGCTATGCCGCGGAACTGGCAGTCACCAATCGCCGCCTGCAGGAAGCGGCGCTAACCGACATGCTCACCGCACTGCCCAACCGCCGCTACGGCATGGATCGACTGGAACAGGAATGGGCTGCCGCCAAGCGCAGCGAACGTCCGTTAGCCTGCCTGATGATAGACATCGACCGCTTCAAACCGATTAACGACACATACGGTCACGATGTCGGCGATGCGGTATTGCGGCAAAGCGCCAAAATCTTGCGCGAGGCGGCTCGTACCCAGGATATGGTGTGCCGCCTGGGCGGAGAAGAATTCCTGGTAATCTGTCCCGAAACCGAGGCGGCGGCGGCAGCCCAGTGCGCCGAACGGATCCGCAAACAGTTCGAGGCCGCGGTATTTCAGGTGGAAGACCTCAAACTCCGGGTCACCGTCAGCATCGGCGGCGCCAGCCGTAACAAAGCGATGCCCGGTTTCGACAGCCTGCTCAAGATCGCCGACCAGGCCCTCTACATCGCCAAGGACAAAGGCCGCAACCGGGTTATTTTCGCGCGACCGGACGGCCCCTGAATTTCCGGCCCGCCGCCATGATCAAGCGCATCCGTAGCGAACAACTCCAACCCGGGATGTTCATCCATGATCTCAACTGCGGCTGGATCGACCACCCTTTCGTGTTCAATACCTTTCGCGTCAAGGACGAGGCGACCGTCCAGAAAATCGTCGCCTACGGCATCCGCGAAGTGTATATCGACACCGCTGCCGGTCTGGATGTCGCGGATGCGCAAACCAAGGAAGAAGTCGATTCGGAACTTCACGAACGTATCATCAAAGTTGCGGGACCCGCCAAGTCGCCGCCCCGCACGCCTTTACGCGAAGAAATCGTCGTTGCCCGGCAGGTGCACAGCGAAGCCAACAAGGTGGTGCACAGCATCCTGTCGGATGTCCGGCTCGGCAAGCAAATCGAAGTGGAACAAGCCGAGCCGGTGGTAGAACAGATCACCGATTCGATTTTCCGCAACAAGGACGCGCTGACCAGCCTGTCGCGCATCAAGCAAAAGGACAACTACACTTTCCAGCACTCGGTCAGCGTCTGCGCCTTGCTGGTTTCCTTCGCCCATGCCATGGGGTTCGGACGGGACGTGATCAGGGAAGCGGGCATCGGCGGGCTGCTGCACGACGTCGGCAAGATGAAGGTACCCGATGCCGTCCTCAACAAGCCGGCTTCACTCTCCGCGCAGGAACTTTCCGTGATGCAGTCACATGCCGCACTGGGCCGGGAGATTCTCAAACAAACCGATGGCATACCTGAAAAAGCCATCCTGATCACCGGGCAGCATCACGAACGCTACGACGGCACCGGCTACCCGGACAAGCTGAAAGAAGAGGCCATCTCGGATTTCGGGCAAATGGCCTCGATTGTCGATGTGTACGACGCGCTGACCTCCAATCGCGTCTATCACAAGGGCATGGAGCCTACCGCCGCATTGAAGAAGCTGTTCGAATGGAGCAAATTCCATTTCAACGAAGAACTGGTGCAACACTTCATCCGCGTAATCGGCATCTATCCGGTCGGCTCGCTGGTCAGCCTGGAAAGCGGCCTATTGGCGGTGGTCGTGCAGCAAGGCGAGAACAACCTGCTGCACCCGCTCGTCCGGGCCATTTTCGATCCGGTAAAAGGTTTCATCACCCCGCACGACATCGACCTCGCCAACGGCAACGATCGCATCGCCAATCACGAACAGCCGACCAAGTGGGGGGTGGATCCGTTCAGGTACCTGTAGCGGCGCCTTCCCGGTGACGGGCGGCATCTCTGAATTAACCGCAGAGCCTGTCGGAAAACCATCCGGCGGCTTGGTGAATGGTTGCACGCCCTTCGATTATTACGGAAATGTTATTAATGCCGTTTGCCGAATAATTCTGCAAAATACCCATGCGTTTCTAATTGTTATTTCGTCACAAGAGGGAGTAAGCCTGAATGTTCAATAACAAAAGCCGCATGAGTATCCGCGCCAGCTTGTATTTCGTGGCGGCACTTTCCGCATTTCTGATGTTGCTGCTGGGGGGAGTCAATCTCTTCAGCCTCCAGCGCAATTCCCAGGCATTGTCCAATGTTTATTAGCGTGCTGTGGTACCCTCGGCAGCGCTTAATTCGATCCAGAAGAAATTCGAAACTCTGCGTTTCAACATGGCCGCGATCATGTTCGACAAGGTTTCATTTGCCGATGCGAACAAGCAACTCAATGAGTTGAAATCCGATCTGCCGCGCCTGTGGCAACAATTCAAACTCGCCAAGGAAGGCGTATTCAGCGATGAAGAAGCCAAACTGGTCGACGCCGTGGACAAACAGATGAACGCATTGCCGCCCTTCTACAAATTGCTTGAAATGTCCTATGCCACCAGCGACAAGACCATGGCACGCTCGGTGCTGGATGACGATTGGCCGCCCATCGAGCAGAACTTGCTGGGGCCGCTGACCAGCCTGGTGACGATGCAGGAGCAGATAGTCAAGAAAACCTACGGCGACAGCCTGGCAATGGCGGGACAGCAACGGTTTATTGTTTTTTCGGCATTGATTTTCGGTTTGCTGGTGGGATTGCTGAGCTCCTGGGCGATCGCGCGCAATATCGGCCAAGGCGTGAAAGTGCTGGAGGATGCCCTTGCCAGGGTTTCCTCAGGCGATCTGGGGGTCAAGATTGATTTCAAACATAATAATGAATTGGGGGATATGGCGCGCCATCTTGAAAGCACGCTCCTCAGCCTGCGCGAAATCATCGGCAACGTCACCCGCCATGCGCTCGCGGTGTCCGATGAGGCGGGGCGGCTTGCCGGCGAGGTGGGACATATCGAACAAAGCTCACGCAGCCAGTCCGATGAAGCCTCCTCGACGGCAGCGGCAATCGAGGAAATCACTTCCAGCCTGCAAATGGTTTCTGAACAGGTTCATGAAACACAGGAAATCTCGCGTCGCGCGAATGATTTGTGCGATAACGGGAAAAAAGTGGTGGAACAAACACAGCGCGAATTGAGCAACAGTTCCGCCACCGTCAGCCATTCCGCTGAACAGGTGGCAGGTTTAGTGGAACGCTCGGATGAAATCAGCCGGATTGTAGAGGTTATCAGGAGCATCGCCGAACAGACCAACCTGTTGGCGCTCAACGCGGCGATCGAGGCCGCGCGCGCCGGGGATAGCGGGCGCGGGTTCGCGGTGGTTGCCGATGAAGTCAGGAAACTGGCGGAGCGCACGCAGCAGGCCACCGCGGACATCGGCTCCACGATTGTCGCGATCCAGGAGGAAATCCAGCAAGTCGTGGTCAATATGGGCAAAGGCAGCCGCCTCGTGCAGGATGCGGTGGAACTGGCAAACCAGACCGTCAAGGCGCTGGAATTGATCGACAACGGCGCCAAGGAGACTGCCCATAGTATCGGCGAAATATCCGTCGCGGCGGACCAGCAACGCTCCGCCAGCCAGGATATTTCGTCGCATATCGAGAATATCGCCGGGATGTCGGAAAGAAACTTGAATTCGATCAGCAATCTGTCGAAGGCTATTCATCGTTTGAAAGCTCTATCGACAGAATTGCAGGGTACGGTTTCTCGCTTTCAAATGGGTTGATACGGGGTTGAATTCCACTTCAACCAGCTGCCGTTGATGCTAACCTATTGGAATAAAATCAGATTTTTCAAGGAGCATTCATGAATTTTTCCAGCCTGTTCAAATTTGAAACCGAAACCGTCTCTTTCTCCGCGGGAGACCCCATCCTCAAATATGGCGAAAAGAGTGAGGTCATGTTTGTGTTGATCGAAGGGGAGGCCGAGATCAGGTTGGGCGAACAGGTCATTTATACCGCACAGGCAGGCGACCTGCTGGGAGAGTTGGGCCTCATAGACGATAGCCCCGTCAGCGCGGACGTGACTGCGAAAACGGACTGCCGTCTGGCGAGAATCGACAAACACCGCTTTCTTTTCCTGGTACAGCAGACCCCGAATTTTGCGCTGGATGTGATGAAAGTCATCGCCGAACGTCTGCGCGCCATGAATAGCCATGAGATGCAAGCCAGATAGCCGCTGAAACGGAGGCTAGCCTTGCCTTGATCCAAGGAGCCGTCTTAATTCGCCCTGCCGATTATTTCCAGAATCGCTTCTGCTTGGCGAAATCCTTCCATGCCCGGCGTAGCGCCTCCAATTGAACGCTCGCCCGGCCCGCATCCCAGTCGATTATTTCATCGATGGCGCGCGCAAGCGACGCATCGCTGCGGCATCCCTGCCTAAGTTCGCCAAGCAACCGTTGAGTGACCACGTGATCGTTCAACGCCCCCAATACATCCTGCAAATCGGCCAGCGCTTTCAGATAAAGGCCGGTTTCCTTGGCGGGATGCAAATGCGCCAGAAACTCGGCGGCATAGCGCAATTTTTTGGCGGCGATGCGCAGCATGTGCCGTTCCGAAGCAGACAGTCCGTCCAGTTTTGCGCCACGCCTCAACAGTTGTTTATGGCGCTTGTCGAGCAAGCGCCCGCTCCATTTGAGGATCGGCTGATCCAGCGCCGCCAGCAAGCGCTTGTTCGCTCCAAAACGCCAAGCTTCGCGATTCAGCCAGGCACCTAGGTTGAGCAGCAATCTCAGGTAGCGTTGCGAGTTGGCGGCCTGCCTGGCTTTCTCCCGATTGCCGACGGCGACAGCGAGCGCCTGATCGCCCAGCCTGCGCAGAGCGGTATCGTCCTCCGCCGGGGAGATGAACGCCGGCAAACTTTCCGTGACAAACACATCCCAATCGCGCGCCGCGCCCAGTTCGCCGGCCAGCCACCCTACATCGACGCTCAAGCCGCCATCCTGGAAGGTGGGAACGATCTTGGCGAACAAGCCCATGGCGGAACGCAGGCGGCGCAACGCCACGCGCATCTGGTGAACGTATTCGACATCGTCGCCGGTCAGCAAGCCCGGGTGATTGCCTTGCAGATGGCCGATACAGTCCCAGGCAACAATCTGGAAGGCCTGCGAAACGCTGACATCGCCGCGAAAAGCCGGCGGCAACGCCTTGAGCGGCGGCTGCGACGCGGGTGATACACGCAATGCGTAGCCGCGCGCCATCTTGCTGGCGTTTTCCAGGTACAGCGGCACCCACTCAAGCAGAATCAACGCGGCCTCATACAAAGCCGCCAGATTGCCGCTTTTCAACACCAGTTCGATTTCACTGATCGGCACGCCCGCACCCCGGTCGATTCTGGTTTCTCCTTGATCCAGCGCCATTTCGACGACATCGCCGGAGGGCGATTCGAGCAGCCAGGTCGTGCGATGAAAATCGGTGACGAATACAGGTCGAAGCTGCTTCTGCAATTCGGGTGGAAGAGCCAGTTCGGCCAGAGTGTGCTCGTCGAACTTGGAAAAGTCCGGGTGATCGCGGGCAACTTGCTCTTCGATCTCGAGATGGATGCGCGGGCCGGGTTTGACACCTCCGCCCGCCTTCACGCCTTGAATCCAGCGCCGGCCGTCACGGCGCACCCACAACACGATGGCGCGTTGCTTGAGGAATAAATCGGGGGTATCGAAATATAAGCTGAGCAGGGTCTTGCGCCTGGACGTACCACGCTTCCAGCCCTTCGGCAGGGTGAGGCGCCGCAGGCGGGGAATATCGGCGGGGGCAATAACTAATCTCAGTACGACTTCCATGCTTTTTGCCCCCGGCATCAAGCGTTCATTCCCACGAATCATCCTGCAACCAGTCGAGTAACGGCTGCCATTGCGCAAAGTCCTTGGCTGCACGCGACGGCGCCAGATCGTACAAACTGACTCCCGCGCCGGCGGCATGAACGTAAATCTGCGCATCACGCAAAAAAGTCAGCACGGGGAAGCCGGCCTGCTCCAGGAATGCCGCCAGTTTGGCGGCGGCTCTAGTGCGAGCATCCACGCGCATACCTATCGTCGCCACATAGCTTTTTTCCTTGCGCACCGCTTTCTCGGCATGCAGGATCTCGATAAAGGTTTGTGTCGCTGCCATGTCGAAAGCCGACGGTTGCACCGGCACCACTACCAAGTCGGCGCGTTTCACCGCTGCGGTCAGTTTCTCCCCGTGCATGCCGGCGGGGGAATCCATGATCAGCCAGTGCGGGTCCACCTCGGCAATCGCCTTGCGGCTATCCACACCTTTACAACCGTGGATGATCGGCAACGCGGCCGCACGGCGTGCCAGCCAGCCATTCGACGACTGCTGACGGTCCAGGTCGGCAAGCAACACACGTTTGCCCTTATTCGCAAAGTAACCGGCGAGATTGGTGGCAAGCGTCGTTTTTCCGCTCCCGCCTTTGGGATTGGCGATCAGTATGGTTTTCATCCTGGGCAGTTCCGGGTAAGCATAAGTTTCAACAACGCCTGAAGGAAAACACCCGGAGCGTGGCCCGGCAGTGCCTCCAAGATCGCCGGTTGGCGGCCGGTTTTTCGCCGTTGGCGGTCAATCCGTGTTATTCAGCACGATTTCAAATCTGGTGAGTTTGCATCAATCCGGCGATTGCAGCATCGACCTGTATCTCATTGACTTCGTTTAGTTTCGTGCCGACTTCACCGACGAAACAATGCCACGGATTCTAGTGCGTGATTGTGACAGGATCGTGTTGATTATTGATGACAGATCGGCATGGATCAGACTCTCTCTATCCGTAACAAAGCTGTTATATACCACGATTACCATCGTAGGCCTTCGATGCATTTTTGCCGAGACCGGCTTCCGACAGAACGATGTTTTTAGGTGAAATCACTACTGTCCGGTTAATAATCGAATAGATTCAATTGGTTGCTGACAGGCAGATCGTCAAAGCTCAGCAAGGCATTTGTAACCATTTGATCTATTGGTGTTTTATCGAACATATTGACCTCTAAAAG
>Ga0208566_1002365_pt1 | contig 10156 bp, 7 predicted proteins | sample PL_2010_150m_FD_184159 | JGI IMG/M metagenome (GOLD analysis project Ga0208566, IMG submission 184159) | Freshwater microbial communities from Powell Lake, British Columbia, Canada to study Microbial Dark Matter (Phase II) - PL_2010_150m... | ecosystem: Environmental > Aquatic > Freshwater > Lake... | reverse complement strand
GGTGAGTCGCAATTGGCTGCCGTCCCTGGGGCTGGTGATGGCGTTGCATGTCGCCGTCTGGTGGGGGATGACGCATTTCAAGGACGACACGACGCGCCCGGTTCCCCTGCCGGTGATCGACGTGGCGCTGTTGCCGCCGCCCGAGCCGCCCCGGGTCGAGCCGCCGCAGCCTCGTCCCGAGCCGCCCCGGCCGCAGCCGCAACGCCAGCCGGAGCGTCCGCCCACGCCGCTGCCGGTGCTGCGTACCTCGGCACCTGATGCCCCGGTGATGGCCGCCGCGCCGCTCGAGGAAGTCAAACCGCCGCCTCCGCCGCCGGTCGCCGCGCCGCGCCCGGTGGCGGAAGCCGCGCTCGAACCGCCGCGCTACAATGCCGCCTACCTCAGCAATCCCCCGCCGGCCTATCCGCTGTCGGCACGGCGGCGCGCTATCGAAGGGACTGCGCTGATCCACGCCGAGGTTTCCGCCGAGGGGCTGTGTTTGCGCGCCGAGTTGAAAAAAAGCAGCGGCGCGGAAGCGCTCGATCAGGCGGCGCTCGAGGCGGTCAGAAAATGGCGCTTCATCCCGGCCAGACGCGGCAGCCAAACCGTGGCGGCGTGGGTGGAAGTGCCGATTACGTTTAAGCTGGATAATTAGAGCAAGTTCTCAGAAAGGATTTTTTATGTTCGGTTCTACCTCTGCCATCGTCAACGGGACCTTGTGGTTGCTGGTCGCTTTTTCGATGGTGACCTGGACTTTGATCGTGATGAAAGGCTGGTTGCAGCTGACGCTTTCCAAGCAGAACGGCGCGTTCCGCGGGGCGTTCTGGAATGCCAAGGGGCTGAACGAGGCCGAGCGTGTGGCGGCACAGTGCGACGGGCCGCTGGCGCGGCTATGCCAAGCCGGCTTTGCCGCGGTGCGCGACATCGCCAAGGGCGGCGAACAGAATCTGCACCGCAGCGGGGACCAGCAGGACATCCTGGAACGCTGCCTGCGCAACCAGGTGCAGAAAGAGCAGCACCGCCTCGAAAGCGGGCTGATGGTGCTCGCCAGCATCGGCTCGACCGCGCCCTTCGTCGGCCTGTTCGGCACGGTGTGGGGGATCATGCACGCGCTTACCGAAATCAGCAAAACCGGTTCGGCGGGACTGGACGTGGTGGCCGGGCCGATTGGCGAGGCGCTGATCGCCACCGCCTTCGGCATCGCCACCGCGATCCCCGCCGTGCTCGCCTACAATTACGGCCTGCGCCGGATGCGGTTATACGTGGCGGAGATGGAAGAGTTCGCCACCGATTTTCTGCATCTGGCGATGAAGGCCGGTTTCAAAGTCGAGTAAAGGGTGATGGGGGATGGGTAATGAGAAGTTGTGTCGCTGCGCGACTGATTTTTTTCATTACCCATTACCCTTTACCCATCACAGGAGTTAACCATGGCCTTCAGCAACAAAACCGAACAGGCGGCGATGAGCGAAATCAACGTCACGCCGCTGGTGGACGTGATGCTGGTGCTGCTGATCGTGTTCATCGTCACTGCGCCGCTGCTGATGCAGGCGGTGCAGGTGAAACTGCCCACCACCGCGAAGCTGGATCCGTCCAAGGACGCGCGCACGGTGCAGCTCAGCGTCAATGCCGAGGGAACGGTTTACGTCGATCAGCGCGCTACCCACTTCGATATTCTGGAAGGCGAGCTGAAGAAGTTGCTGGCGCAGAACCCCGAACTCAATGTGCAGATCCACGCCGACGAGAGCGTGCGCTATGGCCGGGTCGCCCAGGTGATGGCGGCGGCGCAGCGCGCCGGGATCAGCAAGCTGGCGTTCGTTACGGTACCGAAATAATTTGCCCTCTCCCCCAGCCCCTCTCCCGCAAGCGGGCGAGGGGAGCAAAATCAATGAGTTGCAAAGTTCTGTGCATACGGTAGCCAACTCCCAAAGTACCCTAAAGGGCATAAAGGAGAGAGGGCGTTCGTCCCCTCTCCCACTCTCGTACCCAGGCCGTAAGGCCGTCGGGTATGTGGGAGAGGGTTAGGGAGAGGGAACCCCGGGGAGGGGTGCGCGACAGCGCGGCTTTGCCGCCGGTCGCCACCTTGACCCGGTAGTCGGCGCGCAGGGCTTCAGCGAGCACCTGGATATTGGCGGGGGTGTCGTCCACGATCAGGATCAGCGGACGGTCGTCGGGCTTGTGCATGTTTTCCGTCAGCCTTTCAAGTGGTGTCCGCGCGAGCACTCCAGGCTGACCAACGTCGCCAGTGCGCTGTCGTAGTCGAAACTGTCCACTTGGCGCTGCAAGATCGCCAGTTTGTCGCGGAAAAACCGGCAGCCCGCTGCCTCCTTGAATTCGTTGGTCAGTTCGTGCGGGACGAAATCGTTGCCTGCCAGCAAGCCGCGCAATTGCCGCGCCAGCGCTTCGGCGCGTTGCCAGTCGCATTTTTCGCACTCTTCCGGGCTGGCTTTGGGTTGGGTTTCCTGTGCCGTTTTATCGACCTGTCCAGCGTGCGCGGCGATAGTGGACAGGGTTTGTGTCAAAGCTTGTTCGAATTCGGCTTGGCCTTCCGGCGGCAGTTCCGCTTTAAGCTGGTTTTCCAGATTGGCGGCGGCCTGCTGTACGGCTGTCGCCCCCAAGTTGGCCGCCGCCCCCTTGATGCGGTGCAGATAGTCGGCAGCCTCCTGGCGCTTGCCTTCCCGGATTAGTTCGGCGGAATGCGCGGCGGCGCCGGCGAACTGCTCGGCGAACTGGAGCAGCAGTTTCTTCAGCAGCGCCCGGTTGCCGCCCAGCAGTTCCAGCACGCCATGCAACGCGAAGCCGTCCAGTTCATCCGGCAACCCTGCCTCGGGGGCGCTGGCGGGGAGGCGCTTCATGGATTTTTTTCGGTCTTGCGGCGGGATGTGTCTGAGCAAAGTTTCGCGCAATTCGTCGGGCAGGATGGGCTTGGCGACGTGGTCGTTCATTCCGGCGGCGAGGCAGTCTTCGCGGTCTTGCGCCATCACCGCGGCGGTCATGGCGATGACCGGCAGGTCGCGGAAGCGCTCCTGGCTGCGGATGCGCCGGGTCGCCTCAAGGCCGTCCATCACCGGCATTTGCAAATCCATCAGCACCGCGTCGAAAGTTTGGCTTTCCAAAATTTGTAGCGCCTCTACGCCGTTTTCCGCCAGCGTCACTTTCATGCCGGAGCGTTCGAGGAACTCGCGCGCCACCTGCTGGTTGATCTCGTTGTCCTCCACCAGCAGGATCTGTGCGCCGCGAATGGCGGACAGCCGTTCGCGCAGGTCGGGCTGGACGGCGGCGGCTTTCTCCAGGACTTGCCCGCCCTGAAAGCGGATGATGGTGTCGAACAGGCCGGAGGCGGTCACCGGCTTGGTCAGCACGGCATCGAGTTGCACGCCCTGGGCTTCCTCCAGCAATTGCTCCTTGCTGTAGGCGGTGACCATGATGATCACCGGCAGACGAGGAATGTCGTGAGTGGCGGCAAGCTGGTGAACGCGCCGCGCTACTTCCACGCCGTCCATTTCCGGCATTTTCCAGTCGAGCAAAATCAGTTCAACTTGGGCAGCGGATTTGTCGGACTGTTCCAATAGCGTCAGCGCTTCCTTGCCGCTGGCCGCTTCGCTGACCCGAAAGCCCCAAAGCGTCAGCAGTTCGGTGAGAATATTGCGCGAGATGTCGAGGTCGTCCACTACCAGCACGTGCATTCCGCGCAAATCGGTGGGCGAACGGGTGAGTTTGGCGTGTTGCGGAACCGGGAAGCTGAGCGTGAAGGTAAAGGTGCTGCCCTGGCCAAGTTCCGAGTTGACGGCAATGTCGCCCCCCATTTTTTCCATCAGGCGTTTGCTGATGGTGAGGCCCAGCCCGGTGCCGCCGTATTTGCGGGTAATCGAGCCGTCCGCCTGGGTGAATGCCTGGAACAGGCGCGCTACCTGCTCCGGGGTGATGCCGATGCCGCTGTCGCGCACCGCGAAACGCAGGGTGGCTAGTCCCGGCGGGGCGGCGATTTGCTCGACCTGGATGTGGATTTGGCCTTGTTCGGTGAATTTGACCGCGTTGCCCACCAGGTTGTTCATCACCTGGCTCAGGCGCAGCGGGTCGCCGATCAGCGTCGGCGGCACGTCGTGGCCGATCTGGAACAGCAGTTCCAGCCCCTTTTCCTCGGCGCGCACGATGAACAGGTTGGCGACGTTTTCCAGCACCTCTTCCAGCGAGAACTCGACGTTGTCGAGTTCCAGCCGGCCCGCCTCGACCTTGGAATAGTCGAGGATGTCGTTGATGATGGAAAGCAGCGCCTTGGACGAGGTGTGGATCTTGGTGCAGTAGTCGCGCAGCTTGGGCGGCAGTTCCATGCCCAGCGCCAGATCGGACAGGCCGATGATGGCGTTCATCGGGGTGCGGATTTCGTGGCTCATGTTGGCGAGGAACTCGCTCTTGGCGCGGTTGGCCTGTTCCGCCGCTGTTTTCGCCGCCAGGAGCGCCTGTTCCGCCTGCTTGCGCAAGGTGATGTCGCGGATGAACGCCACGATCACGCCGCCGCGGGCATCCAGGTGTTGTGCGCTGATTTCCACGTCGAACAGGCTGCCGTCCTTGCGCCGGTGGCGGGACTCGAAGCGCAACGGTTCGCCGCGCAGCAGCGTCTGGATGTTGCGGGCAATTTGGGCTTCGTCCTGTTGCGCTTCCAGGTCGGGAACCCGCATCGCCAGCAGCTCCTCGCGGGTGTGGCCGGCCATCGTGCAGTAGGCGGCATTGACGTCGATCAGTTGGCCATTCTGGCTGGAAGCCAGCCAGAACCCGTCGGGTGTGGTTTGCACCAAAGTCCGGTATTCCGCTTCGGCGCGCTTGCGCTCGCTGATGTCGCGCGCGACCGACAGCACCGTGGATTTGCCGTTGAGCGTGAACAAATGGGCGCTGATTTCCACCGGGATGCGTCGCCCGTCCTTGGCGACATGCACACGCTCGAACAGCGCGTGCCAGTGTTCCTGGAGTTCCCTGGCGATCTTCCCGGTGTCGGTGGGAGGCAGTGCCGAGTCGTCGATGTCCATCGGCGTCATGCCCAGCAATTCCGCACGGGTATAGCCCAAGCGCTGGCACGCGATGTCGTTGACTTCGACGAAATGCCCCAATTCCTTGCCAATATCATGGACGAAAATAGCGTCGCCGCCGCTGTTGAACAGCAGGCGGAAGCGCTCCTCGTTTTCGCGGAGCGCTTGTTCGGCGGCGAGGCGTTCGCCGATGTCCTGGAACGTCACCACCGAACCGGTGATTTCGCCGTGGCGCAGGACCGGGGTGGCGGCTACCGAAACGTTCAGGTAAATGCCGTCCTTGCGGATGAAAAAGTCTTCCGGGGTGCGGAACGGTTCGCCTTGCATAACCGCCTTATGCACCGCGCATTGAGCGACGTGCAGGGGAGAACCGTCCGGTTTGGTGTGATGCAAGGTGGCGTGGCTGTCGCGCCCGAGCAATTCCTCCGGGTTATACCCCAGCAGCGTGGCGGCTTGGGGATTGACGAAGGTGATCTTGCCGCCCGGATCGACCACGAACACGCCGTCGGCCAGGGATTCGGTGATTTCGCGGATACGGGCCTCGCTTTCGGCGAGCGCTTCTTCCTTGGCGCGGCGCTCCTGGTCGCGCTGGAGTATGGCTGTGGTCATATGTTCGAGAGAATCGGCTACTTGGTCGATTTCGTCGTTTCCGCCGCTGCTGGCGATGGCAAACTGCTGGAGGACATCGTCAGATTGCCGGTAGTCCGCGTCGAATGCCTGCGAGACTTTGCCCAGCGCGCCGATGCGCCGGCTGATGCGGAGCAGCCACAGGCCCAGCGTTCCCCACAGGATCCCGAACAGCGCCAGGGCGGCGACCAGGCCAGCGAGCACCAGTTGCCAGAGGTGGAACAGCCCGGCGGTTTTGTGGCGCACCAGCAGATGGGGGGCATCCATTTCCGTGCCTGCCCATTTCATGTCGCGCTGGTAATAGAAGGTATTGTCCAGCCGGTAGCTGCCATCCTCCAAGCCGAGCAGTGTCGCGGCCGAATTGTTGCCCAGCGAACTGGCGATGGCCTTGCCCCGCCATAGCAGGAACAGGTCGGTTTGCGCATAGGTGTTCTGGAAAAGCAGCGCGTTGTCGAGTTGCTTGAGCAGGATCAGATGCCCCATACCTTGTGCGCCGAGCCAGATGTCCTGATGGTAAACGCGAAACAGTTTGTTGTGCACAGCGTCGAAATGCCACCAGGCGGTGGCTTTATGGGGCATCACGGCAGGCAGTTTCTCCCCGTCCGGGCCGAAGCGGAACAGTACGCGGTCTTCGGTGTCGCTGACCAGCACATTCTGGAACGCCTGCTGATCGCCCTGCACGGTCAGGTAGCTGTACAGGCTGGCCCAGCGGGTTTGCGGGTCTTCCAGAAAACGGGCGAATTCCAGGCGCGACTTGGCGCGTAGCGCTTCCCTTTCCCATTGGTTTTCCCATTCCTTGAGCTTGTTCTCGTAAAAGCCGAAAACCGCCTGGGTCTCGTTTTCAGTCGCTTGGCGCTCGCTGGCGGCGTAAAACCACCAGCCGATGCTGCCGATCAGCAACAAGGCCGTCAGCAGGGACAGCGCCAGGCGATGGGAGGCTTGGCGTAGCAGGGGCGAGGTCTGGTCGGATGGCACGTTCAGTCCTTTTTGCCCGCCCATTTGTCGGCGACCATGTTTTCCGCCTTGAGAGCTTGCGCCGCGGCGTTACCTTCGGAGGTGCTGTGGAAAAACAGCTCGGTTTCCTTCAATTGCTTGGTCGACAGGCGCCCGTCCTTGCTGAACAGATGGGGATATTTCTTCAGGCTGGCGATCATCGCGGCGCGCTCCTCCTTGTCCGCGATACCCAGTGCGTCGGCGATCTGTTCCGGGGAGTGGCTGGCTACCCATTGCAGCGTGCGGCGCAGGATGGCGACCATTTTCTCCACCTTGCCCGGCGCCTCGCTGAGGGTTTCCTCGCGGGTTTCCAGCGCGGCGTGGAGGAAATTGGCGCCGGGGATTTTTTCGCTGGTCTGGGGGTCGGCCAGGTTGGCGAGGAAAAACACCTTGTTCTCGGCGAGCAGGCGCGAGGCGAAGGGTTCGTCGCCCATGATGGCGTCGGCAGTCTTGCTTTCCAGCAGCGAGGATTGCTCCATCCAGCTTCGGCCGGCGGGTACCAGGCGGACCATGTTGGTGGCTACGCCGTCTGCCTTGAGCACCAGTTCCGCCAGTTGCTGGGAGGTGGTCTTGCTCGAAAGCGAGCTGGTGTTGACGCCGATTACCTTGCCTTTCAGGTCGGCGATGCGCTTGACCTTGCCCTTGAGGTCGGCGCGCACCATGAATATAAACAGCGGGGCATCGTCCACCGCAGCGATCACCGTGACCTTGCCGCCGTTGGCGCGCATCGACATCGCTGCGGGCATCCCGGCCACGGCGAAATCGGCGTTGCGGTTCATCAGGTTGGAGAGCGCCACGCCGCCGCCGCCGGTATGCAGCAACTGGACTTCGGCGCCTTCCGCCTTGTCCGCGCCGATCTTGGGAATCAGGTCGATCGGCAGGTAGGAGATGTTGCGCGGGCCGGGGACGCTGACGACGATTTTCAGCGGCGCCGGGTCGGCCTGGGCGGGAAGCGAGCCGCAGCAGAGCGCGGCGATAAGCCATGCGGGGGAGAGCCAGGTGTTTTTCATGGGGAGAGCCTTTTCGATTTTTGTCTATGCGGCAAGCCTAGCAAAGTCTGGCGCTAAGTGGTATGGAAAAAATATGTTGCAGCGGAGTTATACTCCGGCGAATGCGTTCCGATGAGTTCGAAATTCCCGAAATACCGGCGGCCGAGGCGCGTCTGATCCTGGCGCTGGTGTTGTCGCTGGCGCTGCATCTTGCGCTGCTGTTGCTGGTGCAGGTCAGGCCGGCGCCGCGCCCGCTGCCGCCGCGCCTCCTGCAAGTGACGCTGGCGGAGCGGCCCGCAACTGCCCGGCCGGTGGCGGAAGTCGCCGTAGCACCGCCGAGCCAGCCCCCCCCGGCGGTAGCTGCTGTCGGCCCGGAGCAGCCGCCCGCCGCACCGTCCCTGCCGGCACCCTTGCCGGTTCCCGCGGCAGCATCGCCGCTGCCGGCCCTCGATGTTCCTCTGGCGGACGACCCGATCTATTACACGTCGAAACAATTGGATGTGCATCCGGCGGCCGCGCTGCCGGTCGTGCCGGATTACCCCGAGGGTTCGGGAGGTGGCGGGATCGAGGGATTCGTGACGTTAAAGCTGTTGATCGACGAGAGCGGCGCGGTGCGCGAAGTGTCGCTGGTGGATGCCCAGCCGCCGGGCGTCTTCGAGGATTCGGCGGTGGCGGCGTTCCGCACCGCGCGTTTCCTGCCGGGACAGCGCAACGGCCGCCCGGTGAAAAGCCAGATATTGATTCGGGTGACTTACGAGCTGGTGAACCGGCCCAAGAAATAGGGATAAACCTAAGCCGGGCAAGTCGGAGCCAAAAAATATTTACCGCAGAGGCGCCAACCCCCATCCCAACCTTCCCCCGCAGGCGGGGGAAGGAGCGATTGCCTCCCCTCCCGCGCTTGTACCCAAGCCGCAAGGCTGTCGGGTATGCGGGAGGGGATTGAGGGGAGGGCTGACGCAGAGGTTTCGCAGAGCAACGCCTGGCTTTCCTGGTTCCCCTTGCGATATTTTTGCGAGTTGGGCAAAACCCCGCCCATCCCTGCGTACCCCGCTTGCGAGTTGGGCAACGCATCGCCTATCCCTGCCTATCTTGTTTTCTCAGCGCCTCTGCGTCTCTGCGGTTCAATAGCTTTTAACTGATTAACCGCCGTTCTGCGGCGGCGGTAGCCCCTTCGGCAGCAGCACCCACATTTTTCCGCTTTGCTTCATGCCGCCGGCTTCCTTGCCGGCGTCCTTGCCGAAGCCCCAGAAGAAATCCGCGCGCACTGCGCCGCGGATGGCGCCGCCGGTATCCTGGGCGACCATCAGGCGTTGCAGCGGTTTGTTGCTGTTCGGCCAGGTGGTGGCGAGGAACACCGGTGCGCCCAGCGGGATGCTGCGCGGATCGACGGCGATGCTGCGGCCGGCGGTGAGCGGCACGCCCTGCGCGCCGAGCGGGCCGTTGCCGGTGTTGGGCAGTTCGCGGAAGAATACGTAGCTGGCGTTGAAGTTGAGCAGGTCGCTCAGTTTGTCGGGGTTTTGCTTGCCCCAGTCCTTGATGCCCTGCATCGAGGCTTTTTCCAGCGGCAGGTCGCCGCGCTCCACCAGTGCCTTGCCGATGGATTTGTAGGGATAGCCGTTCTGGTCGGCATAGCCGACCCGCACCATCTCGCCGTGCTCCAGCCTGACGCGCCCGGAGCCCTGGATTTGCAGGAAGAACAGTTCGACGGCGTCGTCTACCCACACCAGTTCGCGCCCTTTCAGTGCGGCGACGCCGTTGTCGATTTCCGCCCGGCTGTAGTACGGCACCACGCGGTTGCCCTGGAGCCGTCCGCGCAGCCGCATATTCTTCAATTCGGGATAAACCGCGCCCAAGTCGATGGTGAGCAGGTCGTCGGGCGCGGCAAACAAGGGGTAACGGTAACGCTTGGTGGGGGTGCGGCTGCCGGACAGCAGCGGTTCGTAATAGCCGGTTATCAGGCCGTCGTTGCCGCCGTCGGGGTTGGTGACCTGGTAGGGCGTAAAAAACTGTTCGAAGAAGCCGCGCAGCGTCGCGCTGTTGGGTGCGGACAAGGTCGCGGCGGCGGCGCAGGTGTCTTGCCAGGCGGTGTTCTTTTTCAGCGCTGAACAACTCTGCTGGAAAGCTTCCCATGCCTGGCTCAAGTCGTCCTCGCGCCAACCGCTGACGGCTTCCCAGCTGGCCGCTTGCAGCACTGGCGCGGCAGGCGGCGGGGTGACGATTGCCGGGGTGATGGCCGGCGGGCAAGCCGGACAGGCCGGGCAGGCGGCAACAGGCGCGGTCGCAACCTGCGGCGGCGCTACGCTGGCGCAGGCGGAAAGGAGCAGCGCCAACCCTGGAACGAGTAGTTTATTCATGAAAAGAAATGGTTAATGCAGCACCCGCGGCATGTTCAGGGTGAATTCGTCGATCAGGACATCGAACTTGGTGCCGTCGTCGGCGACCATCTGGTAGCTGCCGTGCATGGTGCCGACCGGGGTGGCGATCACGCAGCCGCTGGTGTATTCGAAACTTTCGCCGGGACGCAGCAAGGGTTGCTCGCCGATCACG
>Ga0208566_1002364_pt1 | contig 10159 bp, 16 predicted proteins | sample PL_2010_150m_FD_184159 | JGI IMG/M metagenome (GOLD analysis project Ga0208566, IMG submission 184159) | Freshwater microbial communities from Powell Lake, British Columbia, Canada to study Microbial Dark Matter (Phase II) - PL_2010_150m... | ecosystem: Environmental > Aquatic > Freshwater >... | reverse complement strand
ACTTTCGAGCAAGAACAGTTACGAATCCAGCAATCCACCGGCCTCGCCACCACCGCCAAGCCGATCAAGGATCAGCCTCTCACCGATCAACTGAACCCGAACGTACCTGACAGTTCTGCCCCGACAACTGACGCGCCGATGAGCATGGAAACGGAACCCGTAACCGCGCAAGCAACTCCCGCGAGTTCGCCCAAGGCGGTTGCACTACCTTCAGCGCCTGACATGCAAATGCCCGACATGGCAGCCCATCACGCCGCCATGCAGGCGTCTGCCGACCAACAGACCGCTATCCTCGACAAAATATCGACAGCGATGAGCCAGCCACAAGCCGCGCCTATCGTGAATATCGCTGCGCAACCTGCGCCGGTTGTCAATATCGCTGCTCCGATTGTCAACCTGCCGGAGCAGCCGCCCATTAACGTCAACATCGCACCGGCAGCCGTTACGGTGAACACGCCGGACGTGAACGTAGCCGCGCCTAACGTCAGCGTGGCCGCCCCGACTGTGAACGTCACCACGCCCGACGTGACGGTTAATCAGCCAGCCATTACCGTGAACACCCCTGCGGTGAACGTGGCGCCAGCACAAGTTACCGTGAACGTACCCGAACCAAAAGAGGTACCGCCCCAAGCAGCACCAGTGGTCGTGAATACGCAGACCGGGAACCGTACTATCGAGATGGTGCGTGACAAGTCCGGTAAGATAGTGAGCGCTAACGTGACGGAGAACAATTGATGGGTAGTGAAACTCTGCACCGCAGGGCAGACGACGCCGATAACGTAGTTCTTAAAGTTATCGAGCACGTTGACCTAAAATTGATGGTGCACCAGCGGCAAACCGCCGAGTGGCTGGCGGGGCCCTACAACCTTACGCACAAGACAAGGTTCGCACCGTCAGCACGGCACAAAGGGGCACGTCGGGATCGCCCCTGCCTGTGGTAACGCAGTCCGCGCCTTTGGTAGAGAGCTATCCGTCGCAAGCGGGATCGGAGCAACAGGGGCCGAGCAGCCCCTCCCCCCTCATGGATGCTACCGCTCGCACTCCAGCCCCCGAGCAGCCGCCTGCGCCGACCCCTTCGGCGACGAGCAATGCGCCCCTGCTCAGTCTGGAAGCGGCACACCTCGTTGCCGAGGAGCACGCCAGGCAGCAGGTTCTGCTGGCCGCGCAACAAGAGGACGAGGATTTGGCGGTTATCTTGGCGCTGATCGCGGGATTAAGTTGACGACGTTTTTATTTGACTTGGGTTTTAGCTTGTGCTAATATCTCGTTTGTTGAATTTTTCAACGCATACAAGGAGATTGTGATGAGCGACATCAAGGTAGTAACAAAAGTAGAGCGTAGCCCAAAAGGGCTTGCTGAAGCACTATTCAACAGCCTCGATGCACTGAACGCGGGCACGCAGTCAGCAGAGGATGCGAGGGCCGTGAGTCATACGGCGCGTACAGTTGTGAACCTGGCGCGTCTCGAAATGGACGCTGAGAAACTGTCGTCAGACCTCGCTCGTCCGCTGAAAGTAACCTCTCTTCCTCAACTCGGACAATAGTAGCCCGGCATGTACCACGCGCCGACTACCCGCCTACGCGGAGGGAAGCCACGGAGGCCGATAACCTGTTCAATCTGCGGCAGACTACTAGGCGCGTGGTATTCTAAAGGTGAGACTCAGTACCCGTACCTGAACCCCTGCACAGAACGCTGTGAGATGCTAATCACGTTCTCCCGTGGGCAGACTGGTGTACCTAAAAACTGGCGGGATTACTCACAGGCCTGGCGCGGGGCACTACTGGTCGCCGCGCTACTAGAAAAGGAATCACGAGATGCTTAACGCACACCTGGCTTTCGACAGAACTATTCTTCCGACCATATCCCACCCTGTTTTTATCGCGAAAGCTGAAGCAAGGGACTGGACTTTAGCAGCGTCTAACGCCGAGGATATTTGGGCACGCGCACGAGAGTTCAAGCGCTTTGACTGCAAAGGAATCCCGGAAGCGTTCTTACTAGATACTGGGCAGGAGCGATATGAAGAACTTTTAGAAACCGGAGAACGCATCCTGCTGCCGTTTTCACAGTGCATGTTCGAGTTCTCAGATTGCGTAGTACTCCCGGCTGAGGTGCAGCATGTGTTCGGGGGTCGCGAACTTACCGAAGAGGATATGGAAGAACTAGACGCCACTGGCGACATAACATACGACGAGGGTGAGGTGTTTAGGGCGGATGCCGTCGAGGCCATGGTGTTGGCTACGTCTGGTGAACAGGATATTCTCCTCGACGGACTAGATACCTACGTTGAATTCCGCACGATAGAGTTTTTTGACAGGGAGCGGAACGGCGATGGCTTCTGTTACAGAGGCGCAATGACGGAGGAAGAGATAGCAGCGGAAGAGTACGAACCTTTTATCGTCATAAACGACGAGCGCCAGGCAGGTTCTTTAGCCCACAAAGGCGCCATCCTGCTACTTGGCGTACTGACCTTACTATCGGAGTCGCTGCTAAGGGACAGGCAAAATGAATCCGTACCTCCCGCAGTTACCAGAAAAATGAAAAAAGCGGGTCTTGCTCCAGCGCCCAAATACCACGCGCTTACGTTAAACCTAGCGGAGACGAGACGCAGAGCGCAGACCCCACGACAGGGAGCCCAGCACGAATCTCCGGCGCTGCATTGGCGCCGAGGGCATTACCGTGTATTACACCGAAAATCTGAATTCGAAAAGAAGGTGTGGGTACGCAGAACACTCGTCGGAGACCCCGACAAAGGTTTTTCCCCTAAGTATTACAAAGCCGTGTGGTCACAGACTATCCACTGAGGCATCACAAACCCCGCACACCAAGATAGCGACCCCTAAAAAGGTCGCTATTTTTGTTCCTAAAACTTGACAAACTAAAAATGTATCTATAGCCTTCCAATTGCAAACTTCGGTTGGGCCGAAGAGCAAAATCCTTGGGGGATACCAAATTGGCAGAAGATCGGGGTACAGATACATCAGCAGCATCCGATACGGCCGCACTCATTGCGGCGGCAGTAGCGAAAGAAACCGAAGGATTGAAAGCGAACACCGCTCGGCTTTTGGAAGAGAACACAAAATATAAGGCAACGCTCAAGAATTTTGAAGGGATTGACCCGGAAAAGACCAAGGCGATGCTCTCGCACTTCGAGAATAACGAGGAGCAAAAACTAATCGCGGAGGGCCGGATTGACGATGTAATTCAGCGTCGAGTAGCGAAACGCGAAGAATCGGTGGCGCAGCAGATCGCCGAGGCGCAGGCTGAAGTTGAAAAGGCGAAGGCTTTCGCAACCCGGTTTAACGCGAAATACTTGCAAGGGGAACTGAGGACAGCGTTCCCTACAGACGTACACCAGTCCATGTCGGTGCCGCTGCTGCGCGAACTCGAACAACTTTTTACGCTGGACGAAGAAGGGAATGTTGTCCCGAAAGACGGGGCGATGGGAAAAAGCGGGAAAGCACTATATGCCCCGAAAGAAGCTATCGAAGACCTGCGCGGCCAATATCCGGGGTTCTTCGTCAACGGCAACTCGGGAAGCAGCAGCTTCCAGGGGGCAGGCAAGGGCGGTGCTAAGACGATCAGCCGCGAGAAGTACATGACCCTTACGCCAGCAGAACAGCATGACGCGTACAAGAATGGAATCACGGTCGTAGACCGCTAAGAATCAGAAATAGAAACCCCTGTTGGGCAGGGGTTTCGCAAAGATTTAGCAGCGCAATGTCCGGTTGGGCCGGAAACGTGGATACCTTGGGGGTTGATGCGATGAGTTAAAACCAATCATCTCTTCAACTTACAAGGAGCAGCATCATGGGCGCATTAACCCTCACAAACCTCATCCCGTCTATTCAGGCGGCGATGGACGTAGTTTCCCGCGAACAAGTTGGCTTCATTCGCGCCGTTTCTCAAGACAGCACTGCTGAACGCGCGGCGAAGAACCAGACGGTCTATTCACCTATTGTCGGAGCACTCGCCGCTGAGGAATTGAACGTCGGCGCATATGCGGCGGATACCCCTTCGGAGACTATCGGCAGTGTCGGCATGACGATCAGCAAAACCCGCTCCGTTCCTTTCGGCATTACTGGCGAAGAAACCAAAGGCTTGCAAAACGCGGGTACACTGGGCGGTATCAACACCCAACGTATTTCGCAGGCGTTGCGCACTTTGACCAACGAAGTGGAAACAGACTTGGCGGCACTGCATATTTACGCTAGCCGAGCTTACGGTACGGCAACAGGCACCCCGTTCAATACCGCGAGTGATTTTTCTGATTTCGCCGCTGCAAACCGAATCCTCGATGAAAATGGCGCCCCTCTTAGCGACCGCCATCTGGTCAACGGTTCCGCGAATACTGCGCGTATCCGGGGCAAACAGGCCGGCTTGTTCGAAGTCTACCGCGCCGGTACAGACGATTTGCTGCGTCGTGGCGTTCTGGGTGATGTTGAAGGTCTTGGCCTTCACCAATCCCAGGCAGTACCTACGTTGGTGACTGCCGGTACGAATAATGGTTCGGCCACCACTACCGCTGCGGGCTTCGCTATCGGTGTTACCAACATCGCGACGGCGGCTGCGGGTACTGGTACGATCATCGCGGGTGACATCATCACCTTCGCTGGCGACACCAACGAATATGTGGTGGTTACTGGCGTGGCAAACGTCGCCTCTGCCGATACTACTCTGGTGATCGCCGAACCGGGTCTGCGTAAAGCGATTGTCGGCGCTACGGCAATCACCACCGTTGCCGCGACCACCCGCAATATGTTCTTCCACCGCTCGGCTATCCAGTTGGCGACTCGCGCCCCCGCGATGCCAGAGGGCGGCGACTGCGCGGATGACGTGATGATGATCACAGACCCCGTGAGCGGAATCACATATGAGTTCTGTCTCTACCGCCAAAAGCGTCAGATTCGTTACGAGTGCAACCTTGCGTGGGGTGTGAAGATGATCGCCCCCCGGCACTGTGGTTTGCTGATCGGCGCGTAATCAAAGCAGCCTCTTCGGAGGCTGCTTGAATTACGTTCTGAACTACTCACGGGGAGACTCAAAATGGCTTGTAAAACCAAAAAAGGTAGCGGTAAGAAACCAGGCAAGAAATAATGCCGCTCGTGAAAGGGTACTCACGTAAGAGCGTGTCGAAGAACATTGGTATGGAACTTAAAAACCATCCCTCCATGACACAGACACAGGCGGTAGCTATCGCGCTTTCGGTAGCTAGAAAAGCCAAAGCAAAGAAAGGCAAAAAATGAGCGGATTCATCGAAACCTCAAAAGTCAAGTCCGATAACCCCGACCACCAACCCGACGGGTACTTCATCAAGAACACCGCCGACCTTACGGAAGACGACGTTCTATTCGACACTCCGCCGAAGGGCGACCCGGAAGACCCCGCGCCTGACACCGACCAGTTCGACGACATGGACAAGGACGCGCTGAAGGCGCATTTGACCGAACAGGAAATCGCGTTCCACCACATGTCTGGTGAAGCGAAGCTGCGCGACCTGTGCCGCGAACACGCTGCGTCGGAACAGGTGTAATTCGTGGCCCTGATCGTCGAAGATGGCACCCGAGTACCTGGCGCCGAGGCGTTTTCAAGTGTCGCCACGTTCAAGATGCAGAGCGACAATTTTGGTTACGACTACTCGGCGTTTACTGACACCCAGATCGAGGTAGCCCTTCGCAAAGGTTGCCTGTACCTGAAACAAGATTACCGGATGCGCTGGAAAGGCGTTCGATATTCCGCTACACAACCCCAGGACTGGCCGCGTTCTGCCGTATCTACCGAAACCGGCTACTACGGCAACAGCTATTCATATCGCTACCTAGTTCCTCCAAATGTGGTTCCGGTAGAGGTAGTGAGCGCCAACATCATCCTCGCACAGAAAGTCTTGTCGGGAACGGAACTGTTCCCCGACGGCACACAGAAAACCGCACAAGAAACCATCGGCCCGATCACGGTGAAGTACGAGCAGGGCAGTTCTCAGCGCATTCAGTTCGACGCGGTAGAGGCGTTGCTGGCGCCGTTCTTGTCGTCGCTTGGCGGGGTGAATGTCCAGTTGGTGAGAGGGTAATGCCCGATTACGACTACACCCGAGCTTCCGCTACCGCTACCAAGCTGCTATCGCGCTTCGGGCAGGACGTGGTTCTGCGTAAATACGGGCAAGGTGTGTACGTCAACGGGGCCATGACTCCGACAGAAACGGATACCACGATCAAAGGTGCGGTGTTCGATTACTTGCGCATGAACTTTGGCGAAACCTTGCAGAACGGCACTCTGGTATCCGGCGCAGACCGGAATCTTTTTCTGGCGGCCAACAAAGTACGACCGGAAGTAGACGACCACGTTTTCATGGCAGACGGCAGCGAGTGGAGTATTGTGGAGATAAAACCTCTCAACCCGGCTGGCGTTAGTGTAATTTACGATTGCAGGATACGACAATGACCAAAAAAGACCGAGTGACTACGCAGGAAGAATTAGAAGCGATGGGCGCGTTACAGATGCACCTGCTTGAGCTTTTCGGTCTTACTGGCAGGCGTGTGAGTAAATTAGTCGTCACGATGTCGATGGATCAGATTAATCTGGAAGTAGAAGAATTTATCCGTGGCGAAGATTTACAGGCTAAAAACTACACCTACGGCAAAAAGAATTACACTTTCATAGAGGTAGTAGGGTAATGGCCTCCTTCCACGAACAGTTCAAGCTCGCGCAAGCGGAGCTGCTGCTGAAGCTGGAGAACCAGACCAAGGAGGTTCTCACGCAGGTGGTAGACCGCCTACTCGACTACTCGGTAGTCGGCGATCCGAATACGTGGCACCCAGCGATATGGCCTAAAGGCTACACGCCAGGCGCGTTCAAAGGTTCTTGGCACCACAGCATCGGCGCGCCGTCTAGCGACACGTCGGAGCACATCGAGGCGCAAGGTTCTACTTCGCGCATGGAATGCGGCGCGGGCATTGAAGCGAACCCGTTTGCCGACCACTTCTTCACGAACAACCAGCCCTATGCCCTGCTGCTCGAACGCGGGGGGCACTCACCCCAGACACCCGCCGGCGGAATCGTCGGGCGCACCGAGATGGATTTCCAAGGAATCGTCAACGGTGTTGTGAAATCCCACGTCCCCGACAAGTGGAAGTACAAAGAATGAGCGACATCCGCAACGCCATAGAGAACGCCCTGAGCGCGATGGTGCCGCTGATCGCGCCAGCGGTCGTCAGCACGTCTACGGTAGCCGCCAGTACGGTAATCACCACGGCAGCGCCCCATGGCCTTGTGAGCGGCCTGTACGTGACTCTGGCGGGGCATACCTCTACGCCGACGATCAACGGCGTCTACAAGATCACGGTTATCAGCGCCACTAAATTCAGTATCCCGACCGCCGTTACGGTAGCCGGGAGCGGCGGAACCGTGACCGCGAACTTGTACGCTTGGGAGAATATCGACTTCGCGCCGATAACCGGAGTGCCGTATCAGACCGGAACGATGGTGAGAGCGAAGCCGGACAACCCCGAGATGGGAGCTTCATACCGGGACAGAGGCTTCTACCAAACTGACTGCGCTTTCCCTTCACAGATAGGAACCGCCACGGCAGAAGCGCGCGCGGAGGCTATCCAGTTGGCATTCAAACGCGGCACTACCCTGACTTCGGGTAGCACAACGCTGATGGTGATGGAGACCCCGTATATCATGGCCGGATACCCATCGCCGGGGTGTTTCATCGTCCCAGTTCGGATTCCTTACGAGGCGCAAGTGACGGTATGAGCGAGAACGCCTGATGCCTAGCATTGAAGAACTCTCCGATACCGTAGCCTTGGCTGCGTTTGCGGATAGCGTAGCCAAAAACGCGATAGCCTTGCGCGACGAGGCCATGGGGAGAACCCATATTAGCTGTCCGCACAATTGGGTGGACGACGGCGATAACCTCGCGGTCGCATGTACTGTCTGCGGCGCATCTGAACCGCTTGACCTAGGCATGTCAGCGGAAGAATTAGAACTTTTCGTAGCGGAATTTGCGCTGGATATGGAAGGGTTAAAAGGGCCGGTATGAGCGAAAAACTGACACCCGCGAAGAAGGTTCTGCTTGAGAGTCTGATCCGTCTGACTAAAGGCGTCGTGTCGGCGCTCGAAGCGTACCTGCGTTCTCACGAATGAGAACTTGAAACATACCCGCCGATGTAGTAGGATTCACCGGAAGTAGTATACCGAGCACGCAAGTCACGCCTCGCTAACGCCTCGCAGACGATCAAGCCTCCTCGTAATCTGATTAATCAGCTTATAAGGAGTATTTATCGTGTCAATCGCTCAGGGCGTCTCAAAATTTATTGCCATCAAAAAACAAGCAGGTCTCGGAACTCCGGCGTCTGGTGCAGGCGGTCAACTGCTTCGTCGCGAAACGGCGATGGGCAAGCTGACGGTGGCGACGTATGAAAATAACGAAATTGATTCTGCGCAACAGTCAAAAGGTAAGACGCACGGCGGTCGCAGCGCCTCGTTTACCCTCAACGGCCTGCTGTCCGGCAACACTTACTCCACACTCTTCGCTTCCCTGCTTCGCGGCACCTTCGCGGCGACCACGCCCGTTACAGCCTCGATCACTATTGCAGGCGCCGGCCCGACGTACACCCTGACGGATGCTGCCAATGGTTTCCTCGTAGCCGGTATCAAGATCGGCGACGTTATCCGCATTACTGCTGGCACATACACCAATCCGGTCAACAAGAACAATAACCTCCTGGTTACTGCTGTCACGGCCACCGTCATCACGGTGGTTACTGTCAACGGCACTACGCTGATCGCTGAGGGGCCAATCGCTGCCAGCACCATCACCATCGTTGGCAAGAAATGCTACGCCCCCGCTACCGGCCAGACACGCGAATACTGGACGGTCGAAGAATGGCACTCGGACATCAGTCGTTCGGCCACCTACACGGACGCTATGGTCGGCTCTATCGACGTGGGTATCCCGAGCAGCGGCAACAGCACCGTAGCCCTGAACATGGCCGCCCTGAACCGTACCCTCGGTGCTTCCCAAGTCCTTACCTCGCCGACTGCCGAAACGACCACCAGCGTTGTCCAGGGTATCAACGGCAAGCTGATCCTGAACGGTTCGGTGATCGCCAACGTGACCGGCGCGACCCTGAAGATCGATAACGGCGCGGCAGGTATGGGTGCGGTACTCGGCTCTAACGTATCCCCTGACATCCAGCGCGGCATCACCAAAGTATCCGGCCAGCTCACCGCCTTCTTCCAGGACGGTACTCTGAGCACGTACTTTGACGCAGCCACACCGCTGAGTCTGGTTATCGTGGACGCCGTTGACGGAACCAACACCTCTGAGTTCATCACCTTCAGCATGTCGAAAGTGGTGCTGGATGCAGACGACCATGACGACGGCCTGAAAGGCATTGTCTTGACGATCCCATTCACGGCGCAGATCAACGGCGCTGGCGGCGCTGCTCTTGCGAACGATTTAACAATCCTCACAACCCAAGACAGCCTTGCCTGATAACCCTTAACTCGTAGACAGGCATCCCGCCTGTCTGCCTCTTAACTGGAGCAACAAAACCATGAGCAAAAAAGAAGTGAGTCTGTCGTTGTCCGATCTTGACGTCGTTTCCAAATCGGAAACACCGTTCGAGTTTGAATACCTGAAAGCCAACGGCGACGGCTCGGGCGTATTCCTGTCCGTACTCGGCGGCAACTCGGATGCGGTGCGCGAAACTGCTGCTACGCTCATCAACGCCCGCAGGCAAAAACAGGCCGCCCGCGAAATGGCGAAACAACGCAACGGTCGCCCGCAGAACATCGCGGAATACGACTCGGTGGAAAGTGACATTGAATTCGGCCAACGCCTGGCAGCCGTCCGCCTTGTCGGCTGGCGCGGCATCACCGAACCCTGGTCGGCAGACAACGCGGCTAAGCTGTGCGCTTCCAACCCTGGCGTTGCGGCTCAGGTGATGGAGCAATCGGACAACATGGAAAATTTTATCGACATCTGATCGACGAACTGCTCGTATTCGCCGCTTCAGAGTTTCAGCTAGGCGCGCTCGTAGACGGGACTGACGAAACCCTACGAGCGCAACTTGAGTGTGTAGAGAGGCAGACGGGTGTTAAACCGGAACAGCTTTCGAACGCGCCCCCGCTCCCTGAGTTGGTGGCACATTTGTGG
>Ga0208566_1002363_pt1 | contig 10162 bp, 14 predicted proteins | sample PL_2010_150m_FD_184159 | JGI IMG/M metagenome (GOLD analysis project Ga0208566, IMG submission 184159) | Freshwater microbial communities from Powell Lake, British Columbia, Canada to study Microbial Dark Matter (Phase II) - PL_2010_150m... | ecosystem: Environmental > Aquatic > Freshwater >... | reverse complement strand
AATGCAGTTCGGTATAGCATTCTACACAATAATCCTCATCTTGAGTATGATCACAATCATACACCTTACTTACATCCTTACCACATTTAGCACAATTTGTCACAGTTTTATTCATTCAAACCTATCTTTGAATATTTCCTCACTAGTAAATCAAGTCAATATAATGAAAAGTTAACTTTGGGTTTTTCTGATTTTAATTATGCCTAATACGGCAATTATAATTCCAATTCCCAATACTGCACCAAATTCTCTTACAGCACGCGAATCATGTGCCTGACTGCCCTGTAATGCAAGTATTATTCCAGTACCCATAATTATCAATACCCCTCCAATTATTATCAAAATACCTAATTTTTTTGACGGTTCTTTTCTTGTTATGAAAAATGAAATTATCAGCAGTGTCGATGGAATTATTCCAAATATTGACCCTCTTGCAGACACGCTAATAGGAAGAAAGCCAGTCTTTCCTCCGTTGGCTGTAAGCACATCAAGGCCATAAAGGCAAAGCATTACTATTGATATTACTGAAATTATGATGGCAATCTTTAGTTTCATACACAAGACTTTCTCTAGATATAGCTAATAAACCTTAGATGAATTCTTCAACAGGCATTGAATGAGACTAGTGAACTGTTCTAATTGTGTTAAAGAGAATGTCTCCAAAAACTAGTTGTGTTACAAACCCTCCAAAAATATAGATCATGTATGGAATTCCTGGTGTAACCCAAGTATCAGGAGAAGAACAAAACTCTGTACTATCGGCATTTTTCATCCCAAAATCCATCTTTTTTGCATTTCCTTCCCGTGTTTCTATAGAAAAACTAAACCTTGGATGTTTTGAACGATGTCCTACAAACATGGCAATTATCCTATTCCTTCGCGATTCTTTTTCAAAACCTTCAAAGATGTCATCGTGTCGAATTAATGAAATAATGTTTCTTAGTATGTTTATCACTACTGGGATTATGGAAAGTAGTACAGTATTAGTTAGAGTTGTAAATGGATTTATTTGAGATTCTGTAAATGTAGAGCCCGGTGCAAGAGATGCCAAAACAATTAGTGCAAAAGCATCAGCCCCTCCAAAGAAGCCAAATCTCCATATGATTAACGCGACGGGAGCAATAATCAAAGATATTCCAACTGTCCAAAGTGAATTGTAAATATTTGGAGTAAAAAATAAAATCACAAACGACAATCCCCCAAAGATCATCCATATTCTATCATCTATCTCTGAAAATGCATTATACATTTTTGATGACCTAGATAGATCAAAAATTAAGAAGATTCCATCAGGAGTGCATGATAATTTGTGTTTTATGATAAAGGATGGTAAGGAAATAATACATTTTATCAAAAATGCAAATCAGGCATCACAGCAAATGAATGCAATGTGGACAGATTCAGAAACATTGGTTTATTCAATGAAGATGCTTTTTGATTCATTTTGGTCCATATCTAAAAACATACATCTGTAAATCTACGACATTATTCTAGGATACATTATCTGAATTCCCATCTCGTTTAATTGTATAGGGAAGATCTGTTCACTGTGTTTTGAGCCTCGCATCTTGAGAACTTGGATGGTTCGTTCCATCGAGTATTCTTTTCGTACATGGCTGAGTAATATTACGCCTGATGATACATACCATTCAACAGGTGACTTTTCAGATGCATCTACTTCTGAAATCAGTATAGACATACAGTGTTGATCTTCAAGGGCATAAACTAGTCCTTGCAGACCCTGTCGGATATAGAAATTATTCACATATTGTATAGCAAGAACTGTTAGGGAGTCCACAACAATCCGTTTTGCACCTATTCTTTTGATACTGCTAAGGATAAGTTGTGTCAAGTGCATGAAAGGAAGCGGTTCTCCTTGGTAAAGAGATTCATCTAATGCAATAAAGCCCTCTTTTTTCTTGAAAGGTCTTGCGTCTATAATGATCATCTGTCCTTCATCTATTAATTTTTGAATGTCCCACCCAAATGACTTGAAGTCATTTTTTATTTCAGTTGGACTTTGCGAGAGAGTTACAAATATCCCAGGTTCATCAAAATCTTTTGCGCCAGAATATAGAAATTGCATTCCAAATGTAGTCTTTCCACTGCCAGGTGGTCCAGATAATGCAATTGTCTTTCCTTGTCCAAATCCTCCCGATAATATAGAGTCAAATCCTGGAATTCCAGTCCTAACCTTAATTACATCATCATCCATCATGTGGAAATCTTGAAAATCGTATTTAAAGAAGAGGAAGATTTTGCAAGTAACAGAATGTAACATGTGAAAATGACTAGATATGAAAAACCATGCTATACTCGATAACTATTTTTAAAACAGATTATGCAACAGCATGGTGACCAAAGTATTAGGCATCATTGGCGGCGGACAGCTTGGCATGATGCTAACTGAAGCGGCAAAAAATATGCCGCACTACATCTCAGATGTAATAGTCCTTGATCCAGTAGAGAGTTGTCCTGCCTCCAGAGTAGGAGCAAAACAAATTGTGGCAGATTTCAAAGACAAGAACGCCATTGTGGAATTATCCCTTGAATCAGACATTATAACTTATGAAATTGAATCTGGCAATAGTGAAGTATTAGAATCATTACATGGTGAAGTCTCAATCAATCCTTCTCCTACCACTCTTAGAACAATTCAGGACAAATATCTCCAAAAACAATTCTTGAGTCAAAACAACATACCTGTTGCAGAGTTCAAGTCAGTTGAATCACTAGAGGATCTCAAGAAAAAGATCATGGATTTTCAATATCCCGTACTACTAAAGGCAAGACGTGATGCATATGATGGAAGGGGAAACTTTAGAATCGAAGATCACTCACAAATAGAAACTGGATATCAGCGTTTTCTTGGACGACAGACCATGATAGAAAAATTTGTAGATTTTAAGATGGAAGTATCAGTAATAGCATCAAGAAACATTCATGGGGAGATTGCCACTTATCCGCTTGTGGAAAACATTCACAAAGATAACATACTTGAATTTACAATTGCTCCTGCACGAGTCAATGATAAAATTGCCTTGGATGCGGACAAAATTGCAAAAAAAACGATGGAAGTACTACATGGTGCAGGTGTATTTGGAATTGAGATGTTTGTTACTAAAGACGATAAAGTATTGGTAAATGAAATTGCCCCACGAGTGCACAATTCGGGGCACCACACTCTACAATCAACTGAAACATCGCAATTTGAACAACATTTGAGAGCAATACTTGGATTACCGCTTGGAAGTACTAGGTTAAAACACAATACGGTCATGTGTAATATTTTAGGACCAAAAGATTTCGCTGGTAGGTACAAGCCAATCACACTTGAACAAAAAGAAGGAGTGTATCTGAAGATGTATTATAAAGACGAGGCCAAACCTCAGAGAAAGTTAGGCCACTTTAATGTCGTAGATGAAAAAGATACAAAAAATATCGAACTTTTGATAAAAAGGGCTCAAGAAATAAGAAATACTATCAAGTTCGTTCCTCAAAATTAAGACTTACTTTTTAGATAGAGCAAAAATTCCGCCTGTGCCATATGCAACTGCAATCATGATTCTCGATGTTATCACCGCAGTTGTTTGATTAGAAATTAGTGAAGTGTCAAGCAGTATTGCAATAGGTATTGCTGCTAGAGATATTGCGCCTACAATAATCTGTTCAATATTTACAAGACTGCTATATTTTCGCATGAATAGAAATGTCGATGTATTGCCAAGACCAATTCCAAGTAGAATCAAGTATTGGTAAAGATGTGGAGCTATTCCTATTGCTGCAAATGGTGCAGCCCAACATAGACCGTTTATAGCTTTTACCATAGAAGGCCATTTTACACTGTTTTTCATCCTTCCCTTGATGGAAGAAAGCATTGTTCTGAATTTTCCAATAATAATTCCAAACGTTATGGCAAAACTTCCAAACCAGATTATGGCATAGTAAAAAATAGGATCCTTGTGCTCAAAGACAATTTCGCTCAGAATTGACGCAGAACCAACTGCTATTGCCACACCTATGAATAAGACTCCAAATGCGCGCCTTACTTCCAAAGGAGACTTTTGCATAACTAGAGTTCAGATTCATCTCGGATATAATTTAAGAGTATGAATCAAACATGGTTGAAAAATTCTAGATACAAAACGCTGAGTTTAATTATTTAATTCAGTCTTGTCTTATCCTATGACTTGGTCAAAAAAACCTCTGGTTGGAATTATCATGGGTTCTAGCTCAGACAGCAAAGTAATGCATTCTGCTGCTACAGTATTAGATGAATTTGGAATAAAACATGAAGATCAGATTGTTTCTGCCCATAGAACACCAACCAGATTATCAGATTATGCAAAACATGCAGAAAGAGAAGGATTCAAGGTAATAATTGCAGGGGCAGGAGGTTCAGCTCATCTACCAGGCATGATTGCGTCCCACACTACAATTCCAGTAATAGGAGTTCCAATAATGGTCTACAACGACAAAGAAAATTCTGACAAGTTCAAGTTTTCTGCATTTGGTGGACTAGATGCCCTACTATCAATATCTGAGATGCCAACAGGCTCACCAGTTGTAGCAGTTGGCGTAAACAAGGCTGCAAATGCAGGATTATACGCAGTAAAGATTTTAGCAAATGAATTTCCAGAATTGAAAAACAAGCTAAAAAAACACAAAGAAGTTCAACACAAATCAGTTTTAAAAGAATCCGATGAAATGAAAAAACTGGGTCTGGCAAGATTTGCAAGTAAGAAATTCAAAAAATAACTTAACATTAATTTATGACATTCCATATGGAAAATGTCTTGGAATTAAGTGAAGTCATATATTCTGAAATCTCAGATTATGGAGAGCAGCGAATACTTTCAGACATTGTTCAAGGTGAAAGTCCAGAAGTCATTAAAGTCATTTTTGAGCATTGTATATCAAGCATAGAAAAAAATGAGACAGCGGGATCTGATACTTATGGCGCAGTTGCTGAAGGATTACTGCATTATCTGCTAACAGTATCCATGATTCCAAGTCAGCGAAAGACCTTGTTCCAGTCTGTTGAGGTAGATATTGCCATTCCAGACACTGGGACATTAACTGCATCACCGCAAGATGTCATCATAGTGTCTTTTCCAAAAACAGATAATGTTGAGAGCATAAAATCTCAAATTGAAAAAATCAAAAAAATACAACCAAATTCAAACAATATTTGGCTAGTCCTTGAAAAAGATATACCAGTAGAGGCCAAAGTCTATACTCTGAAAGATTCTATGACATTTGCAAACATAGTAAATGACTTGATTAGTGTCTCATCTACCAAGAAACAGTCCAAATTAAAAATTTTCAAGATATAAGAGATTTTAAATCAATATTTTTTTCAACATGAGAAATCATCATCTCAAGATTCTGATAATCTCTTACAAACGGCAATGTTCCTAAAATAGGAACATTTGTGATTTCATATATTGTGGATGGAGAATTTTTTTCTGCGGCACCTCCATTTTCGTCATAATTATTAACAATTATTCCTTTGATTGGAATTTTATAATCATGACAAGTCTTGACTGTCATCATGGTATGATTTAGTGTGCCCAATGTGGATCTAGTAACAATAATTGTTTCAAGGCCCATATTTTTTATCATATCGGCTACAAAATAATCTCGAGATATCGGAGTCATTATCCCCCCTATTCCTTCTACAAGCAACATCTCATGTTTGTTTTTTAATTTCTCAAATTTTTCAAAAATTATTTCTCTGTCAAATTTAAGATCAAGTATTTTACTAACATCATATGGAGAAGCAGGCAAGGGCATAAAGACTGGATTTACAAGATCTTCAGAGTCATCCACTCCACAAGCTTGCGATAAAACAGATACGTCAGATGACTTGAAACCACTTTTTTGCGGGATTCCTGTTGCTATTGGTTTCATAACACCTACATCTACTCCGAGTTTCTTAATGCATCCGACCAATGCAGCAGTAATTGATGTTTTACCAACTCCCGTATCAGTGCCAGTTATGAAATATGATTTCATAAAAGATAGTTATCAGTGTTATTTAATAATCCACCTTGACATTACGCCACTTATTCAATAACATGTTATTTTTAGTGAAATTCCGACATTTTTGAACAACTATTTTGTACTAGTCAATATATCACATATACAATGACTGAAAAATGCCAATGCACCGAATGTCATTGTACTTCTCAGCTTTTTACAGCAGACAAGGATGGAAAATACATCTGTTCAATTTGTAGACTTGGAAAACACCAACATAAAGACTAGATATGGAAAGAATACGAGTCAAGTCCAGCAATCTAAGATCTGTTGGGTATGATGAACTCACACAAATACTGGAAATCGAATTTCAACAGGGTGGAACTTATCAATATTTTGGAGTATCAAAAAAAATCTATGACAATTTGATGAAAGCATTGTCACATGGGGAATATTATGAAAGATTCATCAAGAACAGATATAGACGCAAGAAGATTTAACGTACCATTCTACTTTTTCTTTTGTTGAGAATATTTCTTTGGTTGTAATTCCTCAAGTATGTCTTGTATGTACCCACGATCTGATTCTACATTCTCCCTAAGTAATTTTATAAGATCGTTAAAGGTATCTGGCTTTCCATCCTTGAAATCCTGCTCAAATTTTAAAAGAAGTTCATTAGATATTCTCTTTTTTGGGTGATTGGCCAACCTTTCCAACATTTCAATAGCTCTCTTCATGGTCATATCCTATTTTCCCCTAATCAGGCATCATTCAAATCTAATATCTTTTTCATCACATCATCTCTTTTGTCGAAATTGGTTTTCTTTTCAAAGTACAACTCACTATCACATTTGTTTTGTTCTGAAATTAATTCATGTAATAATGCGGTAAGATCTTGTCTATTCATCACATTTTATTCTCGGCGCACCATCTAAACTCATCGATAATGATGATTTTAGGAGTGTTCACATGTGAAAATACGATTCTGTTTCACAGTCTCATCCATTGCAAAAATGAATTACAGATGAAATTTTCAACAGAATGATAAATGTACACAACTTAAGTATGTAAGACAACTGTCAGTATCGTTAATGAATCTAAAAATATGTCCTAATCACAAAATTAAAAATGGAAGTATGAACTAGAATTGAAGAACGTTGTTAAGCGATACAAAATTATTTTTGTCAGGATGGCAAAATGACAGAAAACAATAACGAGATAACATTGGAAGAAATGAAGAAAATGATAGAAAAACATGTCAGAATAGACGGATTAAGTGTTCAAGGCATTCGTATAATTTATGAGGACCTAAAGGCATCGGACGAAATCAAAAAAGCCGAAGAAGGTGCCATAGCAGGAGAATCTGAAAGTTAAGAAATGACAGAAAACAAAGATATGCCAACTTATGAATGGAAAGATATAGGCGTCATAGGAGTGGATACTGGCAAAATAATTATTGCGGATCCTGCAAATGTACTAACACACAGAGAATTTGAAGAACTACGTGAAAAAGAAAAAATAGCAAAATTGCCATTATATACAGATTTTAAACATGGCATAGTATCAAAGACAGGATTCGGAGAGGGCAGCTATCATGCATTTGCCAAGATTGGTGATTTTGGAAACACGATAAAAAGAATAACAGAGATCAGAATTGTTTTTGACGCCGGAACGAATAACAGCGATTCCCAAAAAATACATGATGCTTCAATGAGAGTAGTTGATAATACACCTGAAAAGAAAGATGATTTATCAAAAGGCGTTAAATTATAAAAGAAACTATTTTTCAGATACAGATTTTAATTTCTTTTGTTCCCGTTCCTGATGCGCTATAACTGATTTTTTTAATTCATCATATGATTCTAAATATTCTTTTTTCATCAGATTTTCAGGTTTACGTTTAGTCTTTTTCATCTGTTATAAGTAGGGCAAACTAATGTTTAGCAATTTCTATTGTTCATATTTATGTAAAAAGTAAATCAAAAAAATAGATGAGCAAGAGACAGGGATTTTGCTTATCGTTATTAATCCGAACAGCTGAAAACCTCCATGGGTAGTTTTGTCTGGCATCCATATACACAGATGAAAGACTGGCCAAAATTTGACGTAATTTCAAAAGGTAAAGGAATGTGGCTCTATGATACACATGGAAACGCCAGGATGGACGGGGTGGCAAGCATGTGGTGTAATGTTTGGGGTCACTCTAACAAAGAATTAACAGATTCCATGATAAAACAGACAAGAAAGTTACAACATTCTTCATTATTTAATTTAACAAACAACAGAGCAGAAGAACTTGCAGAAAAACTGGTAAAACTGGCTCCCGGGATGCACCGTGTATTCTACTCTGATGACGGTTCAACCGCAATGGAAATCTCCGCTAAAATGGCATTACAATACTGGCACAACATAGGCGAGAAGAAAAAGACAAAATTTGTCTCACTTGAGAACGGGTATCATGGCGATACTGCAGGCACCATGTCTCTAGGATATGTTCCGTTATTCTTTTCAAAATTCAAACCCATGTTGTTCCCAGTTTTAAGAGCACCTTCACCTAATGGATACAGACTTCCCAAGGGTTATTCTTTTGACGAGTATCAAGAATTCTGTCTTGATAAAATAGAGAAAACACTTGCTAAAAATGACAACATTGCAGCATTTGTCATGGAAAGCGGGGCACAGATAGCAGGAGGAGTGGTGATCTATCCGAAAGGATTTCAGAAAAAAATTGGCAAGATGTGCAAAAAGCACAATGTTTTGTTCATACTAGACGAGATTGCAACAGGTTTTGGAAGACTGGGATCAATGATAGAATATCAAACTCAAGAAAGTATTCCAGACATAGCATCATTTGGAAAAATGTTATCGGGGGGATATCTTCCTCTTGCTGCCACGTTAGCAAGTAAAAAGATCTACGATTCATTTCTTGGAGAGTATAAAGACATGAAACATTTCTTCCATGGACATACTTTTACTGGAAATCCAATAGCATGTGCAACGGCGCTTACAAATATTTCATTATACAAAAAATACAATTTAATATCGAAAATCAAAAAGCGTGCAATACAAATCCAGTCACGTATTGAAGAGATATCCAATTTAGATCTAGTAGGTGATGTAAGACACAAGGGATTGCTAATGGGAATAGAACTTGTATCCGACAAGAAAACAAAGAATCCAGTGTCACCTCAGAAACGACTGCCACAGAAAATTTTCATAGAGGCTAGAAAACATGGAATTTATCAAAGAACACTTGGAAATATCGTGATGGTAATTCCCCCACTTGCAATCTCTGAAAAAGAATTGGATTTTCTACTAGATGGAACCATAAAGACAATCAAGAATGTGTCAGCCCAGATCTGAGTACATTTTAGTTTCATGTAAAGCCTATAATCATCTCTAGTGTACAGACACGTGACTAAATTATGCCACAGATTCGAATTTGTCCCACATGCAACAAAGTTTTACAGATAGATGAGATGCATAGGTGTTCTAATCCTGTCTCAGAATATGCCATATGTGAAAAATGTGGTGAAAAATACCTAAGATCCAGACTGCATATCTGTCCCACAAGAATTTAGATACTACAAATTAATGGTAAACCATCATCAAATAACAGGTTTACAATGAAAATAATCTTAATTAATGGATTTACAAGAGGGTAGATATTGACTAACGAGACTGATTTTATAATTTACTGCCGTGACAAAGTATTATCAGGACAAAAAATTTCAGGAGAAGAAGCTCAAAAACTAATTGGTGTATCAGAGGACTCGCTTCACATTCTATCTGATGCCGCAAATGAGATTACTAGAAAATTATGTGGTGACATAGTAGATGTGGAAGCTTTGATAAATGCCAAAAAAGGCAAATGTCAAGAAGATTGCTCATTTTGTTCCCAATCAGCATTTTATAAAACTGAAATAGATACATACAAACTATTACCACCAGAGACAATTGTACAAAACGCAATGCTTGCAAAAGAAGATGGAGTCAAGAGCTTTTGTCTTGTTTGCGCATGGCGAGGTCCTACAGAAAAAGACTTTGAGCAGATTTCTACAATAATAAAAAAGATTAACGAAGAAGTAGGAATCGAAGTCAACTGTTCACTCGGTTTTATCAATCAAGACATGGCAATAAAACTAAAAAAACTTGGAGTAAAGCGTTACAACCATAATCT
>Ga0208566_1002362_pt1 | contig 10165 bp, 6 predicted proteins | sample PL_2010_150m_FD_184159 | JGI IMG/M metagenome (GOLD analysis project Ga0208566, IMG submission 184159) | Freshwater microbial communities from Powell Lake, British Columbia, Canada to study Microbial Dark Matter (Phase II) - PL_2010_150m... | ecosystem: Environmental > Aquatic > Freshwater > Lake... | reverse complement strand
GCGCGATGCGAAACGCACCGGCCCAGTCGCCTTCCGGGATCAGCGCCGACAGGCGCGCGGCGTCTTTCTCGTGGTGGGACACTACCTGCTGCAGCACGCGCTGGATCACCTCGGGCTTGTGGTTGGTCATCGTGCCCAGTGTCGCGAGGTCGAGGTGCCCGGCGGCGCTCGCCGCGGCGAGCGGTTCGACTGTGCCGGGCATGTCCGCGAGGACTTGCGCGCCGCCCGCGTCCGTGGACAGCCACTTGAGCAGGCTCGCGTACAGCAGTTCGGGCTCCACCGGCTTGGCCAGGTGATCGTTCATCCCCGCCGCGAGGCAGGCGGCGCGGTCTTCGGTAAACGCGTTGGCGGTCATGGCGAGTATCGGTATGCTCTTCCACGCGGGCAACGCGCGGATCCGGCGCGTGGCTTCGAGCCCGTCCATTTCGGGCATCTGCATGTCCATGAGCACCAGGTCGTAGGTTCTGCCCATGGCCATCTCGAGCGCCAGCCGGCCGTTCTCCGCCGTCTCGATGTCGAAGCCGAAGTCCGACAGCAGTTCCAGCAGGATTTCGCGGTTCACCGGATTGTCTTCGACCAGCAGCAGGCCCGCGCCGCGGCAGTTGGTTTGCAGCGACGTCCTGGCGAGCGAGGCATGGCCCGCGGGCGCGGTGTTCGCTTCGGCATCGGTCAGGCGCGCGAGGGCGTCGTGCAGGGTGGAGGAGGTCAGCGGCTTCGCCAGCACCGCCTGCACGCCCTCGCGCAGCGCCTTTTGTTTCAGCTCGGGCTCGTCATAGGCGGTCACGATCAGGGTCGTGGGCGGATGAGGCAGCTTGAGCGCATTCATGCGATGGGCGGTTTGCAGGCCATCCAGGCCGGGCATGCGCCAGTCGAGCAGCATGACCGCGAACGGGTCGCTCTCCGCACTGGCCTTTTCTATCAGGCTCAGGGCCGCCTCGCCCGAATCGGCTTCGGCGGTGCGCATGCCCATGGTTTCCAGCATTTTGACGAACACCGCGCGCGCTTCGGGCAGATCGTCCACCACCAGCGCGCGGCAGCCGCGCAGGTTGACGGTGCGCGGCGCCTGGTGCGCGGTCCCGGTCGCAAGACGTACGGTGATCCAGAAACTGCTGCCCACGCCGGGCACGCTGTCGACCCCGACTTCGCCGCCCATCAGATGCGCGATGTGCCGGTTGATCGCCAGGCCCAGGCCGGAGCCGCCGTGCTTGCGCGTGGTGGAGCCGTCGGCCTGCTCGAACGCCTGGAATATTCTTTTCTGCTGTTCCCGGTTGAGGCCGATGCCGGTGTCGTTGACCTCGAAGCGCAGCAGCAGGCCGGGCTGCGTGTCCTCCACCGGGTAGGCGCGCAGGATGATGCGGCCGTGCGCGGTGAATTTGACCGCGTTGCTGAGGTAGTTGAGCAGCGCCTGCGCGATGCGCAAGGGGTCGCCGTGCAGCGAGCCGGTGAGCGCGGGGTCGATGTCGGAGATCAGTTCCAGGCCCTTGCTCTTCGCCTGGTTCGCCACCAGGTTGAACACCTTGCGCGTCAGCAAATCCTCCAGCAGAAAGTCCACTTTCTCGAGCTGGAATTTGCCCGATTCGATGCGCGCGATGTCCAGGATGTTGTTGATGATCGAGAGCAGGTGGTTCGAAGCGTCGGAAATCTGCAAGAGTTTTTCCTGGTTCCATGCGTCCTGCCCGGGGCGCTGCGCCATCAGGTAGGACAGGCCGACGATGGCGTTGAGCGGGGTGCGGATTTCGTGGCTGGTGTTGGCGAGAAATTCGCTGGTGGCGCGCGAGGCGTCCTCGGCCTGTTTCTTCAGGTCTTGCAGCACGGCGTTCCTCTGCCTGAGCAGGTCTTCGGCTTTTCTCTGCCCGATAAACAGAAAATACAGCAGCAGCGCGGCGATCAGCGCGCCCAGCGCCGAGATTCCGGAGGAGACCAGCGCAATGTGCGTGATCCTGCCGGTGATTTCATTTTTGCCGGACTGCGCGGCCAGGCCCCAGGGAAGTCCGATGATGCCGTGTACCGAGCCCACGACGTCCCTGCCGCGGTAGTCGGTGCCGTCGTAGTCGTACCCTTCCGGAGAGAAGCGGCGCGATTTGAGCGCGGAAGCCGAATCGCCGTTCGCGGATTTGAAAGGCACGTACAGGTGGCCGTGGTCCGCCCCCTCGGTGACGTTCCTTCCGAGATGGACGAGGCCGTTCCTGCCCTGGCTCAGCAACTGGATTTCACCGTTGCGGTCTTCGATGGGCCACTGAAACAGGCTGGTGAAGAATGGATTGGACAGGTCGGCGGTGGAAATGATCATCAGCGCGAAGTCCGCGGAGCCGGGATCCGCTGTGCCCAGCATGGCGACGTGGCCGAAGTGGTGGTTGGCCATGCCGGTGCCGTCGTAGGTCTCGAAAAAAAGCGCCTTGCCGTCCACGCCCTCGCTGCGCAGTCGCTGCAGCGCCTGCACGGGGCGTTCGGCCGGTGCGCCGCTCAGCGCGACCTGCGCCCCGTCTAGGTCGATGAGCTCGATGCTGTGATAGCCCTGGCTCTCCTGGACTCTCTGGATCCACTCGCGCAGTTCGTGCGCGCTCTTGCCGCCGGGCTGTTTCGTCGCTTCCTGCGCCAGACGCAGCAGCAGCGGGTTCTGGCTCAGCAGTTCGGTGTCTGTCTTGCGTTCCTGAACCCAGCGGCCGAGCTTGTCGGCCTTGACCAGCGACAGCGCGCGCAAGGTGTCTTGCTCGCGTTCGATCAGGTGCTCGGCGATGTAATGGTAGGTGAACCAGCCGATGGCGGCGAACGCGAGCAGCGCGAAGGCGACGATGGTCCACAGCCGCGGCAGGAGATGGCGATCGATCCATGATGCGCTGCGCGAAGCGGGGCCGGCGGCCCCGGCCTTGGGCGCGTCGGGGGTTTGCGCGGGTACGGCGGTTTCGGAGTGTCGCATGAAGCAGTCCTGTGTCGGATTGGGTTAAGCGGGCCTGGCCGGGGCGGCTGCCGCTGGAATGAAGAGGGTGACATCGGTGCCGGCGCCGGGTGTGCTCGTGATTTCCACGCGGCCGCCGTGCAGTCCGAGGATTTCGCTGACGATGCTCATGCCCAGGCCGGTGCCGGGAATTTTTCCCGAGCCGTCGGCACGATAAAATCGCTCGCACACCCGCGCCGTCTGCTCCGGGCTCATGCCGATGCCCCGGTCGCTGACGCGCAGGCCGACATGGCTTGCGTCCTTGCCGCCGGTTTGCGCGCTGACGAAAATGCGCACCGCGCCGCCTTCGGGGGAGTACTTGTAGGCGTTGGAGATCACGTTGCCCAGGGCCTGCGCCATCTTTTTAGCGTCCGCGCGCACCCACACCGGCTGCGCGGGCAGTTCGAGCACGGGCGCTTCGCGCCCCTGCGGCGGCTTGTAGTCCTCGGCGGCGTGCCGCAACAGGTCCTGCACCTGCACCGGCTCGAACACGAAGTCCTTGCCGCGGCGCGCCTCGATGCGCGCGAGGTCGAGCAGTTCGTTGATGATCGAGGCCATCAGGTCGGCGTTGCGGTTGATGGTCTCGATCAGGTCGCGCTGGGTCGCTGCGTCGAATTGCTGCGTCAGCAGCAGTTCGGAAAAGCCGAAAATGCTCGCCATCGGCGTGCGCAATTCGTGCGCCGCGGTGGACAGGAATTCGCTTTTGATGCGATCGACCTCGACCTCGCGTGTGACGTCGCGAAAATACAGAATCTGCGACACGCTGGCGGCCTGGCTCTCGCGCAGCCCGACTTCGAGCACGCGCCGTGCCGGCGTGGCGAGTTCGGCGAGCACGCGCTGGTATTGGGCGCCCCGGGTTTCGCGCAGCGCCGTTACGCCGCAAAAACGCGTGCCCGGCACCGCGTGCGCGTCGAGCAGCGCGGAAAACGCCGTCTCGTCCAGGCCGATGACCTGTTGTTGTTCGATCCCGGTGATGCACGTGAAAGCCGGGCTCGCGTATTTGACGCGGTGCCCCGAATCGAAGGAAATGAATCCGTCCGGGCTCAGTTCGAAGATTGCGTTCAGCTGCTCGTTGCGGTCGAGCACCGCAGCCTGGGCCATGCGCCTTTCGGTCATGTCGGTGTGCGTGCCGAGCATACGCACGGCCCTGCCTTCTGCGTCGAAGGACGCGCGGCCGCGGCACAGGATCCATTTGTAGCTGCCGTCCTTGCAGCGCAGCCGCAGTTCGGCCTGGTAGAACTCGGACTCGCGGCGGAAGTGGCTCTGGACCGCATTCATGACCCGGTCCTTGTCGTCGGGGTGCACGCGAGTGGTCCATTCGTCCATATGTTCGCCGATATCCTCCGGGCCGTAGCCGAGCATGGCCTTCCACGGTGTCGAAAAGAAAGCCTTGCCGGTGGTGATGCCCCAGTCCCAGATGCCGTCGTTGCTGGCGGACACGGCCAGTTGCCAGCGCTCCTCGCTCTGGGCAAGTTCGTCCAGCGTCGTGCGCAGCGCCGCCTCGCGCGCGCGCAGCGCTTCGGTGGTCTGCTTGAGTTCGGTGATGTCGATGCGGTTGCCGACGATGTAGCCGCTGGGCGTTCGGTATTCGACGATCAGCAGCCAGCGGCCGTCGTCCAGCTTTTGCTCGACCACTTCGCCGTTGGCAGCCTGGTGCTGGAGGACTCTGTGCCGCGCCCAGGCATCGGGGTCGGCGATTGCCTCCGGGTCCTTGTACTGGCCGCGCTCCAGGCCCTTGCGCACGATTTCCTCGAACGTTGCCCCCGGCTTGATCAGGTCGCGGCTCAAGTCGTAAAAGCGCAGATAGGCTTCGTTGCACAGCACCAGCCGGTCGTTTTCATCATAGATGGTGAAGCCCTGGGCGACGCTGGTGACTGCCTCCTGGAGCAGCATGCTCGCCTTCTCGGCGGCGAGCTTGGCGGTTTCCATTTCCCGGGTCCTCGACGCCACGCGCGCTTCGAGTTCGGCATAGGAGTCGCGCAGGCGGCTCACCATGATGTTGAAGGCCTGTGCGAGGCGGTTGAATTCGGCCTCGTCCCCGAGCGCGATCCAGGTCGACGGGCGGCCGCTGTCGGCCATGGCTTCCGCCGCCTGGGTCAATTGGCGCATCGGCGCGGTGAGAATTTCCGCGGTGGCGCTGGACAGGCGCAGCGCGCCGAACACGAGCAGGATGGTGACGCCGAGGTAGGCGGCAAGCAGATAGTCCAGGTTTTTCAGCGCCCGGTTTTTGTCGATCGACAGCGTATGTTCGAGACCGAGGCTCCAGATGGACTGCGGCAGGGTCAGCGTCGAGCGCACCTGTATCGCCGAAGCGGGTGGCGCCGTTCCGGCCAGCAGCTTGCCGGTCGAATCGTACAGGCCCCAGTCGTCCGATTTGTCCGCGAGGAGCAGGTGCTCCGGGCTGAACTGCAGCAGTACCGCCCCTTCGATGCTGCCCGTCAGGCGATACACGACCGGATAGGCCACGCTGATGACATGTGTTCCCTGCGGCGCGGGCTCGATGCTCGCGAACGCGGCACGCCCCTTCGTCATGCGGGCGAACGCGCGCCGCGCTCCGGCGCCCAGGACAATGTCGGGCGCGCTCTGCGCCACCGTCTCGCCGCGGTAATCGGTCAGCGTAAGCGTCGCGCCGGGCCATGACAGCTCGAAGTTCTGCAGCAGGGGCTGGAGATAGGTTTCGCGGCCGAACGAGTCGGCAAACGCATTGGCGGTGACGGTGTTCGCGGCGAGGGATGCCGCCTCGGCCAGCACGGCGCCGACTTTGAACTCGATTTCGCGCCGCTCCAGCTGCGCGCGCGCATCCAGCAGCGCATGCGTGCTGTTGATGATCTGCTGGCGCATCAAGACGAACGAGGCGGAGGCGATGAGCAGTCCCGCGAGCAGGGAGCCCGCGACCAGCGCCAGGGTGATTCTTCCGCGCAACGACAGGCGCGCGAAGCGCGCCTTCAGGGCGGCGGGTAGGTTCGTGAGTATGCGCATCGACCGGTGGAAATCTATTTGCGCTGCGCTTTCGACAGGCTGCCGTCTTTCTGATAGCGCGCGAGGAATACCTGGTTTTGATCCAGCGCTTCATGGCTTTGCGGCGAAAAGGGCTTTGCGTAGTCCTTCAGCAGGCCCGAGTATCCGCCCAGTTGTTCCATCGCGTCCCTGACCGTCTCCCGTTTCGCGCTGCCGGCTTTTTTGATGGCGAGGGCGAGCAGATGGGTCAGATCGTAGGCGTGGGCGAAACCGGCTGTCGCCTTCAGGTTTTCGATGTCCTCGGCGTACAGCTTGCGGTAAGCCTTTGCCACGGACTGGGCTTTCGCGTTCCGGGCGTCATGAAAGCTGAAGGTCTGCACCACCACCAGGTCGACCGCCCACAGCGCGTCACCGGCGACGGCGGGGAAGTCGCCGGCACTGATGCCCCAGTGGGCGATCAGCGGCAGGCGTGCCTGTGCCGGTTGCGCGGCCATCTGCTGCACGATCATGGCGCCTTCGGTCTCGTTGGCGATCATCAGAATGGCTTCGGCGCCCTTCAGGTGAGCCTCGAGCAGCTTGGCCGTGAAATCGGTGTCGCCCCAGTTGTACCAGTAGTTCTGGCTGCGCAGGGCGGGATATTGTTTTGCATAGGCTTCGTACGCGGCGAGGCTGCTGCGGCCCCAGCCGGTATTGGGCAGAAACAGCGCCAGGTGCTTGAACTTGCGCTCGAGGGCGTGTTGCGTCATCACCCGCAGCGCCCAGGTGTCGGTCATCGACAGGCGAAATACGTAGTTGGGCTTTGCGCCGTTGTCGGCGATGCCGTCGGCCGCGGCCCAGGGATCGAGCAGCAGGAAGCGCTCGCGGTTGGCGACCGGGACGAGTTCCAACGCCACCGGGGAGAATCTGCCGCAGAAAACGCCAAGCGCATCGGGGTTGTTGGCGAGTTGCTTCAGATTGTCGATGGCACGCGCCGGAACCCCCCGGTCGTCCAGCGCCTGCAGCGCGAGTTTGCGCCCGCCGAGGACGCCGCCCGCGGCGTTGATTTCCTCGATCGCGAGTTTCACGCCTTTTTCTATCGACTGCGCGGCGAGGCTGTTCTTCATGGTGTATTCGGCACTGATGCCGATGATGAGCGGAGGGGCGGCCTGCGCGGTGGAAAACAGCGCCGAGGCGAGCAGCGCCAGCCAGCACCGCGGGCGTAATCTGATCAGGTTCATGATGGAGGGTCCTGTGAAAGGGTGTGCGCTTGAATGCGTGTGGATGGGGGTGGCTATTGCGCCGCGTCCGCCGCATCGCCGGCCGGCTCCGGCGCAGGGCGGTAAATCGCATGGCCGTTGCCGCCGGCCTGCTTGGCCTGGTACATCGCCGTGTCCGCGTGCTTGAGCAGCGTGTCCTCGTCTTCGCCGTGCTCCGGATACAGGGCACAGCCGATGCTGGCGCTGATATTGAGGTCGTGTCCCTCGATCGAAATGGGTGCGAGCAACTCGTGGATCACCTTGTCGGCGACCAGCGCGATGTCCTGCTCGCGGTGCATGCCCGGTGCGAGGATCACGAACTCGTCCCCGCCGAAGCGTGCGACGGTGTCGACCGCGCGTATCGATTCGGTCAGGCGCGACGCGACTTCCTTCAGCGCGAGATCGCCCGCGGCATGACCGAGGGTGTCGTTGATGTGTTTGAACCCGTCCAGGTCGACGAACATGAGGGTGAACGCCTCGCCGCGGCGCTTCGCCAGGCCCATCATTTGCTGCAGGCGGTCCTGCAGCAGCTGGCGGTTGGGGAGCTGGGTCAGCGCGTCGTGGTGGGCCAGGTGGAACAGGCGCTTTTCGGCTCGCATCAGGGGCGAAAGGTCGGCGAACACGGCGATGTAGCTCAACACCTTGCCCTCGCCGTCGTGCGCCGGGCTCAGGGTCATCCACTGGGCGTAGATCTCGCCGTTCTTCTTGCGATTGGAGATCTGTCCCTGCCACTGGCCTTCGCTTTGCAGCGTGGCCCACATTTTTTCGTAGAAATGGCGGTCCTGGAGCCCGGACTGGAGAAAGCGCGGGTTGCGTCCCAACGCTTCGTCGGCGCTGTAGCCGGTGATGGTCGAAAATGCGGGATTGACGGCGAGGATGTCGCCGGCGCAGTCGGTGATGATCACGCCTTCGGTGGCGTTGTCGAACACCAGCGAGGAGATCTTCGATTCAAACTCCGCCTCGCGTGCGTGGGTCACGTCGCGCAGCATCCAGTGGATGGCGCGCAGGTCGCCGTCCACCCTGACCGGCATCGGGCTTGCCGTCGCGATGAGCAGCCCGGTTCTGTTCGCGCCGGCCTGCAGGACCAGATCCAGCCCGTCCGGCGGCGCCTCGCCGCCACTCTCGAGTTGCAGCAGCAGGTCCTCGAGGTTCTTCATGTGGGATGGTGCAAGCAGGTCGCCCAAGTAGGCGCCGAGCAGCTGCGAGCTTGGCGCGATCGCCACGGCCCCCACGTTGGCCCTCATGATGGTGCCGGCGCGGTCTGTCATCAGGTAGATGTCATGGGAGGCATGGATCAAGCCCTCGAGGACTTTGCGGCCCTCGGTCACGCTTTCATAGGACTCCTGCAGGGCGCGATGGCGCTGCTCCAGTTCGCTGTGGCTGTCGAGCAAAACCTGCATGTCATGGGCATAGCGGTACAGCTGGTCGTGCAGCAATGCGTCGCGCGAAGCCCCGGGCAGGCGCATCGTTTGTCCTCCGGCGGGAGGCGCGGCTGCGTCCGTGCTCATGGCAGCAGTTCCTTGATGCTGTTCACCAGCTGGATCGGACTGAAGGGTTTGATCAGGTAGGCATTCGCGCCGCGGCTCATCCCGGTCTCGAAGTCCTTCGCCTGCCCGCGGGCGGTGACCATGATGACCTGGGTGTGTTTGAGCTCAGCGTCGGCGCGTATCGCGTCAAGCACCTGCAGCCCGTCCATCTCGCCGGGCATCATGATGTCGAGCACGACCAGGTCCGGCCGTTTCAGGCGCACGACTTGCAGCGCAGCCACGCCGTCCTCGGCCTCGAGGACCTCGTAGGCGTTGCCGATGGTGATGCGGATCAGTTTGCGGATATCTGAATGGTCATCGACGACAAGTATGGTTTTCATGGTGTGCCTTTTTCGTGAATCGGAACGGGTAGGGGAGCGCACGCCATGATCCTGGCGAGGTCGCGGGCGTACTGCATGGACTGGAAGGTGATCCGGCATTCGGCGCAGGAGAGGCGGCTGCGGTCCTGTTCGGGCCGCCCTGTCGGCAGGGTCAGGGTATTCATAGTATGAAATGACCTATCTTTGTGTCTGTCTTTGCCGCGCCAGGCCTTCGGCCAGGTGCTGCAACTGCGCGAAAGGAATGGGCTTGCTCAAAACCTGTATGTCCTCGGGCAAGCCCCCGCGCGCGACGATGTCTCCGTGCGAAAGCCCGGTAACCACTACTATCGGCAGGTTTCTGAATTCCGGTACCCCGCGTATGGATCTGAGCATCATGAAGCCGTCGAAATCCGGCATGAACAGGTCGGCGACGAGGAGGTCAGGTCGTTCGTTGCCCATTCTGATGAGGGCTTCGAAGCCGTTGCTGGCGGTGGTCAGCCTGTGCCGCAGGGGCCATCGGCTCAGATTCAGCCGGTACAGTTTGAGCAGGTCCTCGTTGTCCTCTACCACCAGTACCTGGAACACGTCCCGGTCGGGTGCGGACGCCACCGGGGAATGGCCGCTATCGGCGAGCAGCCGCTCAATCGAGGCACGCCGGATGCGGCGATGGCCGCCCTGGGTTTTCCAGCCGTCCAGCAGGCCGGATTCCACCCATTTCTGTGCCGTGCGCAACGAAATACCCAACAGCATTGCCGCTTCGCGCGTGGTGCAGAAGGATTTTTTGATCAGACTGGCAGCCATGATGGGCGGATCCTTCATATTGGGTCTGGCCGGTTTCACAAAACGTCACTAAATGCGATATAGATTCAAAATTCTCAAACGGTTAAAGTCCGTTCGATTATCTGCCGTAAGGGTTGGAACGTCTGTTGAGATTTATTAAGAAGCGGATGCATGTGCCGTGCGACGGAAGGCAAAGGCTTTTCCTGACGCAAGTTCGCGGGGTAGTCGATGGCGGCTTTGTGCGGACTCCGGACGCCCGATCAGTAACAATGCGGGAGGCAGCTTCGGGTCGGGTCCGGCCTGTGGCTTGGGAAAACTGAGCGTCGGCTGTCAGTCCTGACCGGCCATTAAAGTGAGTAAGCGCTTGAATCCACTGCAAAAGGCAGCTTCATACTGTCAACGGACGCTCAT
>Ga0208566_1002361_pt1 | contig 10167 bp, 12 predicted proteins | sample PL_2010_150m_FD_184159 | JGI IMG/M metagenome (GOLD analysis project Ga0208566, IMG submission 184159) | Freshwater microbial communities from Powell Lake, British Columbia, Canada to study Microbial Dark Matter (Phase II) - PL_2010_150m... | ecosystem: Environmental > Aquatic > Freshwater >... | reverse complement strand
CAAATGATGAACGTTGACTGACGACCTGACGATTTCTTCGTGGCATGGGAAACGGCTCCTAGCAAATCCTTGGTGCCGCAAAACGCATTATCAAATGACCCTTTGCTTGCGCCTAACGTTTAGGCAAACCGCCGTTGCGAGCTGCCGATATCGAACTGATTATCCATTGCTTCGGCGGCGAGCAATGGAGCGAGCACTTTACATTTAGCAAAACCTTGTTTCAATCTCGCCTATCCAGCGTGCGAGCGCCGGTTTGCCGTTTGTTAGGCGTTCGGCGGCCTCGATGATTTCCCGCTTTGCGGCGCCGAAGATCTCGTGTCTGAGTGAAACCAGAAGATCAGACACTCCAAGGTTCGCCGATAGCCTTCGCAGCGATTCGGTCCGCACGCCAGTAAATGTATGCAGCGGAAATCCACAAGAGCACGCCCATCGTGCCACCAAGGAACATCAACCTTACATCACCAAGAACTGGGGAGAAAGCAATCAGCGAAATAGCACTTCCCACGATTCCGACGATGTAATACGCTTGGACGTGGAAGATTCGGCCAAGCGGAATGAAATGGAGGCTCACGACCAAGGCGATCGATGACGCTACAAACTCCTCATGCCCTAGGAGGAAGCACGACGGTACCGCGAGAGCAATCAAGACGGCTTGTACGATGCCAATGTAGAAGAACCCAACCATCATCTTGCGCGTTACTGCGCGCTGACGTTCGTCGCCGTGCTTGAGTTCAGATCGATTGAAACCCGCTCGCCGCCTAAGCCGAAGTCCAAGCCAGATAATGTCAGCGAAAGTTCCGTACACGACCACCGTAAACGCAGCAGGTAAGACCCAACCACCATCTCCAAGATGCGGACCGAAGCCATAGCCAAGCCAGAACGTTCCAGCGATTGCTAGGACCATGATTCCGCTGGACAAGCCCCACAAGAACTGTCGATCTGTCATCAGTTCATCCCTTCCTGGTGCGCCGCAAAGCGGGCTTTCAAATGAGGCCGCTGACGCCTAACGTACTAGGCAAAACGCCGTTGCGAGCCGCCACTAGGAATGATTTATTTCGTGGCGGCGAGCAATGGAGCGAACACTTTACATTTAGCCCAACTTGAACTTCCTTGGCCTATACAGATGTGTGAGCGCCGTTTTGCCGTTTGTTATACGCTGCCGCCTATTCGCACTGACTTTGAAGCTGCACAAAACTCAAAACAGCTCTCGGCGGTGCACGTTTTAGAACATTGTCTGAGTAGACCAGGCAGCCAGCTTTTCATGAGCAATAACACGTCGGAAATGCTGGGCCTTTAGAATCGTTTAAATCTCTCTCCGGTTGCAGAGTTTTATAACTAAGGTCTCTCAAACGCTTTTCTTCAATCATTCAAAGCCGGACAACCAAACCGTGCCCGAGTGCACCGCCGAGCGGCAGCAGAAGACTCTACTACTGATAGTGGCGGTGGCGTATAACGTTTAGGCAACACGCCGTTGCGAGCCGCCAGTATCGAACAGACCGTCGATTGCTCTGGCGGCGAGCAATGGAGCGAGCACTTTACATCTAGCCGAACCTTGTTTCAACATCGCATATCCAGTGTGCGAGAGCCGTGTTGCCGTTTGTTAGCCGCAGCGCAGCCGCAATCTTGACTGACGATCGGTGTGTATCAGGCTGAGGGCTCATCAGCCTCTTCGGACGTTCGAACTAGCGTGGTCTCGGTTGCCTGAATCTTTGAGCTGTCGATTGCGTAGGAACACCTGGCGCCAACAAGGCTGGTTCCATCCTTAACGACTTGAAGTAAGAAGACGCTTGCACCTAGACGCCTTCGGTCCGCATGCTGAATGGAAAAGGTGATGAAGCGATCTCTTATTTCACCCTTGATCGTGAAGACTCTGGTCTTGTCATAATCTGCCTTCGCTTCCTGGCTAACGTACGTGGCTATACCAGAGATTGCGTTCGCCTTCTGGTTGATTGTAAAATGCGCATCCTGCGTCTTTGTCGCGCCGAGGCATTCCCAATTTCCGCTGATGTCCGCACCTTTGTAGATGAGGCTTTGATACCACGGCAAGACGAGTTTTTGTAGAACAATTACTGCTAGGTAGATGATGAAAGAGGTCAAGATGCCACTTAGAACGCCAATGATGATGGATTCCGATGTTGTCATTTGAAAACCCCTTCTGCCGTGAAAGTGATGAAACGATCGATGGATGATCGCGTCCAGATCCTTGAAGACGCGAGATGCGGCTGCGTTGCGGCTAACGTTTAGGCAAACCGCCGTTGCGAGCCGCCACTATGACAGATTTCATTCCGTGGCGGCGAGCAATGGAGCGAGCACTTTATATTTAGCAAACCTTGTTTCAACATCGACTATCCAGCGTGCGAGCGCCGGTTTGCCGTTTGTTAAGCGCAGGCGCACACTCACATCAGATAGTAGTAGAAACACACAAAGAGTACAGTTTGAGCAACCGCTGCCAGTGCTATATAGCGATAAATCTTCAGCAGCACTCGGATATCGTCAAATGGCCATTTCTCAAGGAGAGCGAAGTATGCCCGCCCGTCAATCGAAGCAAAAGTCAAGACTGCAAGGACGGCCGGAACTGTGTTGCCAGAAATGAAGCTAATGTAGACCAGACCACGGGCCGCAACGTGTGGGCAGAGAGCCATTACTCGTTCCAAGACTGACATCCAAGGAGTCAGACTACTGGTGGACGATCTTTGAATCACTTCCGAGGAGTGCTCCTCCAATGGTGTTCCCTTCAGTGGATTCTGGATGAATGGCAAGACAATGGCTTCGACCGCACCGGCTGCGATACCAAATCCAATCAGTTGAACTAAGGTTAGCTTCGGAACCACAAAGATGAAAAACAGCAATGCTGCGCCGAGTTCCGAAATTGCGGAGACTAGGCCATGGGAAGCACTTAGCCAAGTATTGGAGAGCCTCCCATGCAACACCTTGACGACGAAGAAATGGTACAAGGGCATTTTGAAACCAGCTACGCCAAGGACGTACGAAAGAACTCCCCAGCCGATTATAAGTTTGCGCGACACGCCAAAGTAATAAATGAGGATGGAGACCGGGATGATGCCCACGGCGATTGAAGCCAACGTGGGAAGTAGTCTCTGAAGTTTTGTATTCATGGTAGTAGATTGCGAGTGTGCGCTTGCGCTTAACGTCTAGGCAAACCGCCGTTGCGAGCCGCCACCATGACTGAATCAATTCCGTGGCGGCGAGCAATGGAGCGAGCACTTTACATCTAGCCAAGCATTGTTTCAACATCGCCTATCCAGTGTGCGAGCGCCGGTTTGCCGTTTGTTAGGCGCAGCCGATTACTACTTCACGCCGAGATTGAACTTCACCCCGCTTTGCCCGCAAAGGCGCACGTTTTTACCATGGCGTGCCTCTCCAAAGTCCCTCACGTTTGCGACACTCTGCGACCGTTGCTCTGATCGCGTTCAGATCCGTTCTACACGCCGAAGGCCTGAACCTTCCTCTCCAATAACACTCCCTAAAACGCTTTTGCTTTTCCGTTTTGGTACCAGCCAACAAAACCCAGCCAGGTGCGCTTCCCTTGCGAAGCCGAGCAGATGCTACCACCACTTATCGCTGAGGTTGCGCCTAACGTTTAGGCAAACCGCCGTTGCGAGCCGCCAGTATCGAACTGATTGTCCATTGCTCTGGCGGCGAGCAATGGAGCGAGCACTTTATATTGAGCCAATCTTGAACTTCCATCGACTATCCAGCGTGCGAGCGCCGGTTTGCCGTTTGTTATGCGCAGGCCCGCTGCGTGAGTTGACAATAGGACCGCTGTCCGAGATCACGTGGACCGTCGTTTGAATGTCGGTCGCTGAATTGATTGAAACAAGTTGTCCATTTCGTCACCAAATCCCCAACCTACGTCGGCAGCACGAAGGACAAGTGCCTTGAAGCGATCGTAAGCAAGTTCTTGACTGCCTGGTGGCAGTTCCTCATAAAAACGAATTAAATCGTCTGCAATGTGCAGCAGAGATCCAAAATAGTCATCACCCTCAACACCAAGGTCCAACGATTGTTCAATGCCGAGTTCGAGCGCGTAGGCTAGCAGATCGGTGGTAGATTTGGGGTCATCAGTTGCCCTGTGGTAATGGCGGATCAACCGTCGTGCCTCGCCAAGGCGAATTCGTTTGTTACCAAGGGGATTTGGTGCAACTGCACCTTGTATTCGCTTCCGATAGGTATCAAGCTCAGCAGGGCCGGAAAAGAAGCGGGCGTGAAGAAAGCTTCGATTGTCAGGGCTCGCGTTATACAAATCGCGAAGAATGTGAAGCAAGCTGGGAGCATCGAGCTCGCGTAAGCGTCTGTTCAATTTCGTCCAGGATGGTTTGGTGCCTTTCGATGGCATGAAAACCTCTCGATCAATGATGAAAGCAACTAGCAGCGGGCTTGCGTATAACGTTTAGGCAAACCGCCGTTGCGAGCCGCCACTACAACTGAATCCATTTCGTGGCGGCGAGCAATGGAGCGAGCACTTTACATCTAGCCAATCCTCGTTTCACCATCGCCTATCCAGCGTGCGAGCGCCGGTTTGCCGTTTGTTAGCCGCCGTTACATACTAAGCAACAGGATAGCGCCGAAAGTAGCTGGCGTTCCCGCTCTGGACGACGTCCCGAAGTTTATTGTATATCCAAACGATGTTATCAAATTCAATTGATATATGTTGGCCTTCGTTGCCGACCGAGTTGTAAATGTTTGTGCCGAATGTGTAGTTCAATTCGTTGGAGGCAGAATATACGCCATTGTAGTGCACGATTGAGTTACGCAAACGCCGAAGCTGGACGAGGAATTCGCGATCGTCTGCACTATAGATGTTCGGAAGTTGCTCGAAATTATGGGCCCCAAGATTGCGATCATTGAGGCGAGCAGGATCGGTTCGCACCTGTGTGTTGGAATGGGATGCGAACATGAGCATTGAATATCGCTCATAGGCGATGACTAGGTCGTTCAGAAAGTGTCTTCTTATTGAGTTGCCATACTCCTGAACACCATCATGGTCAAACGAATTTAGAGATGCCGCGGTCATTGTCTGGTTGGTCATGTTAACCTGCAAGACGACATCGCGCCCGAATGGCCTCTGGTTCAGGAAGTTCAGCGCTAAGAAGCTAAAATAGAAATTGTTGTTGATCCGCTCAACTGAGGCAACGAACTCTGGCAAAATTGTACGCACGATCAAGTCTCCAGGCTGTAATGGCGGCTAACGTTTAGGCAAACCGCCGTTGCGAGCCGCCACTACAACTGATTTCATTCCGTGGCGGCGAGCAATGGAGCGAGCACTTTACATCTAGCCAAACTAAGTTTCAACGTCGCGTATCCAGCGTGCGAGCGCCGGTTTGCCGTTTGTTAGGCGCAGGCAAAGCTCAACCAGTAGCGTTTTGCGGCACGTCACTCCATTGGTTCTACTGCCTTTTGAGTTCCTGGTCTAGGATCGACCGGATCTCGTCTATCTTCCAATGGCAAGCGATGATTCGCCCAGACCTGACAACGATGTAACTCGGGTAGAACTTGGTGCCATATTTATCAGTAAGTAATGGACGCTCTGCATCAAGAACCTGTGGCCAAGTGAGCCCGGTCTTTTTCACGAATGTTGCAAGGCTATCTTGCGTCCATGCGTTCTTGACATCGTGGTTAATACCGATCAAGACGATCCTGCCCGCATAATCATCGCGGACCTTCTTCAGCTTCGGAATATCTTCTATGCAAACCCAGCACCAGCTTGCCCAGAAATCCAGCAATATCAACCTGTCCCCAAGATCGGTCAGGCGATAATGATCGCCAGAGGACTGTGTAAACTCGAAGTCGGGAGCTGGTTTCCCTGGGAATTCTGCTATCCATTTGTCCACTGCCTCATTCCAAGTTAGCACGCGTTTGCCCAGATCGACGGGAGATTGGACCTGAGAAAACGAGATGCAGAAAAGTGCATGAATGCATAAACAAAGGACGGCGACGCGAGTGAGATTTCTCATATGTTTGCTCTCCGTTGAATAATGGGTGCCGCAAAACGTACTATTAAATGAATCTTTGCTTGCGCCTAACGTTTAGGCAAACCGCCGTTGCGAGCCGCCACTGTGACTGATTCAATTCCGTGGCGGCGAGCAATGGAGCGAGCACTTTACATTTAGCCAAACATAGTTTCAACTTCGCCTATCCAGCGTGCGAGCGCCGGTTTGCCGTTTGTTAGCCGCCGTAAGCCCGTGCAATATTGTTCAACTTGGATCTTGAATCGGCTAGCAATTTCAAACATCGTTCTCTCAAGCCATGCCAGCGATGCAAAGGGATGTTGCCTGACTGTGTTACTAGGAAATCGATTATGGCAAGAACGTCGAGGCAGACCTCGGGAAGTCCGCTCACCTCAAGGGAAAGGCCCTTTGGAGTAAAGTGGATGAAGTCGTTTCGCAGTTCGTTGAGCCGCTTAATGCTTCGACCCTGCTGGCCTTTCGGTGTGAACTTCTGGCTGTCGACATACTGGATCATCAAGTCGCCCTTGATCTTCTTGTACAAGTTGAGGAAGTCATCAAGCACCTCTTGTGGAAGTGGCTGAGCTTGCTCGTGGGCCTCCATCCACTCTTGGGCGGACTCTGGAGTCAGGATCGCGAAGTTGCTAGTGCCTCTGAGTGCACACACCATGAAGCCTTGGATGGAATTGTGTAGTGCGATTACAGCCCATTTCCAATAGTACAGATCGCGTTCCACTTGCAGAAGATTTGAATAGAACGCTTCGAGGGCCATCACGGCCTCCGTGTGTTCGTCGGTTCGTAGCCAATTGGGCTTGGTCATGGCCTCCTAGGGCTTATGGCGGCTAACGTTTAGGCAAACCGCCGTTGCGAGCCGCCACTACAACTGACTCCATTCCGTGGCGGCGAGCAATGGAGCGAGCACTTTACATTTGGCCAACCCTTGTTTCAACATCGCCTATCCAGTGTGCGAGCGCCGGTTTGCCGTTTGTTAGGCGCAGTGCCACCATTATGAGAGGCCAAAAAGCAAACGCAGTAGATGGCCTGTATCGGTGACCGGCTGGAATCGTGATTTTGGTACTTGGCGCAAGTTTGGGCGATCCTTCTTCAACCCTTGTGCATTAGCTTTCGTATGCTTTGCCACCTTGAATTGGTCCGAGATGACAAAAGGCTTACCTGGATCGGCCCCAAAAAACAGATAACTCAGGCTGAGACGATTTGTCCGTGAGTCATGGCCACGCAAGATCCATACTATGCATCCACTTGGCTTGTCAGCAAGCGAGATATGAACTTTCTGTTTGCTGGCTCTCGCGGTCACGTCGGAAGTCTTAAGTTGGACATGCCGAATGATTCCATTGCATTCCAAAAGTAAATCATATCCAGACGCGTCGATCTCCGAATGCGACACGTCGATTATCGTGTTAAAACGAAACCACGCCTCCTGAAGCAACTCTGATATGAAGACGTGCTCTGCGAGTTGTTCGTAGAACGTGGACTTCAGGTACCTGTCTTCCAGAGTTGGCATTTCACCTCCCTTGTTGGTGGCATTGCGCCTAACGTTTAGGCAAAACGCCGTGCCGCTGCGAACTCGTTCTATTCATCAAAAGCGTGAGCAGCGGCATGGAGCGAGCACTTTTCATTTAGCCAATCGTGAACTCCCCTCGCCTATCCAGCGTGCGAGCGCCGTTTTGCCGTTTGTTAGGCGTTCGTGGCCGCCCGTTCAAGGCAATCGCTGAAAAGTTCGTGTCGGTCATGGGGATTCAGGCGATGGAGTGAAGACAAGGTGCTCCTTGAAATCAGAAGCGAAGTTTCGGGCGACTTCGATGCTGAGAGAGTTTCGGATAGCTGATTTCCAGACTGACAACGGTAATGTACCGATTACAAGATACTGAGTGCTGAGCTTGTCGGAAAGTGGAAGCGTGAGTATGTTGGCAAGCTGCGGTTCGAGCTCGTCCCGATGAACGATAATGAGGTCGCAATTCGGACAAAACCGCGAAGTCTTGCCTAGGGCGATCAAACCCATCGCATCGGTATGAATGAAAAATGCGAATTTGCGCAGGTTTGTGAGACGCGCACACCTTGGGCAGCGAGTAAACCGGACGTCGGCGTACGGATTGAGGAAAAAGGAGTACCTCGGTCGCTTGCCTCCGATGTGAGATGCGGACATACTTTACGCAATCCTTTCGACGATGGAGCTTAGAGCGAATAGGAGACTGTGAGCTCGCCGAATTTAGACTCTGTTGCCGACACGAGTCGGGCGGCCATGACGCCTAACGTTTAGGCAAACCGCCGTTGCGAGCTGCCCGTATCGAACAGACGTTCCGTTGCTCGGGCAGCGAGCAATGGAGCGAGCACTTTACATCTGGCCAAATCTTGTTTCAACATCGCCTATCCAGCGTGCGAGCGCCGGTTTGCCGTTTGTTAGCTGCAGTCGCCCGTTCGTGAGGAACTGCACCGACTTAAAATCGTTTGAGATATTCCGGTTCTGGGCCCTGATATCGAGCGTAGGAGTGGAAGTACCACAGATCTTGTAGGTTGTTCACATCTACATTGCGAGATGAGACGGAGCTTCCTGCGCCAATCACCAACCCGATGAGCATGCCAGCGAGCGCGCCACCCGCTGCATACGCCGCAACAAACATCGCAGCAATAAGGGGTCTCGCGAAAGGTTCAGCTGGACCGGGAGCGATGATCAGACCAAGAACCGATCCAACAACGCCGCCCCAAAGGAGGCCAGATCCCATTCCGGATAATACATGTGATTCTCCTTCAATTTGAATCGCGCGAATGTCGTTCAGAGTAACGGGGGCAATGTATTCTGGGTGAAGTGTGAGGTCCTCATCGGTTTGATCGAGGACCTTTGATACAACGATGCTCGTTGGCCTAACGATTAGAAGCTCGCCCCTGATCTGTTTGAAGTCTTTCAATGTAACGATGACTTTGGCCCCATCTGCGGCTTCGAGCTTGGACACGAACGTGAGGCAAGCGAGAAGGGTGATTGCGTTGTTGGCGAAGAGCTTGTAGGTAGTCATAGTCAAATCCTCCACATCCCAGTTCGGGCGATTGCAGCTAACGTTTAGGCAAACCGCCGTTGCGAGCCACCGATATCGAACTGATATTCCATTGCTTCGGTGGCGAGCAATGGAGCGAGCACTTTGTATTTAGCCAACCTGAGCTTCAACATCGCCTATCCAGCGTGCGAGCGCCGGTTTGCCGTTTGTTAGGCGCCGGCCCGGCCTGATGTCAATAAAGGTGCTTGAGCGAAGACCAGCCGTTATGAATATTCAATGAATCCAAATAAGTGCGCAAACGGAAACGGTCCGTGGTAGAAAGGCCAAGTCTGGTTTCCGAGACAATGGAGAGCACGCCATCTAATGGTTTATCATGATCCCAAAGAAGGACAACGCGATGCGTTTGTCCAGGAGAAAATACCTTGTCACTAGCAGGTGACCCAAATCCGAGGCTGTCGTGTAGCAGATGGCCGTTGTTGGGTCTGAAAAAGACTTGGATGTTTCTGGCTGGCCCGGACCCGTTGTTCACGAATGGAATGTCAAGGATATGATCCATTCTTTCATGATGAAATTCTGGAGAAATGATTCGATTGGGGGCATCCCACGTGGGCAAAACTGATTGCTTGAGCTGTCGATCAGCTTGCAAAGCAATTTCACTACGCAGCTTAACTAGGCCGTCGTCGAGGCTAGATTGCGGATACTTGAACCGAGCTGCTGCAACAAAGGGATCAAGCTTGAGACTGACGTCTCGTACGAGAGCTTTCTGTTCAGTAAGCGAAACGGCCATCGAGTCCATGGAGGAGCGAGCGTTTTTGCTTTCCAGGAGCGCATCGGAAGCATGAGAGGCGTCGATTGCCATGATTGCCATATTGAGAATGGCGCTTGCGATCAGCAGAGCAAGCATTAACGTTGGAACCCATTTTGTTCCCTTCCATTTGATGGAAAGGTGATCTTTGAGAATTGCTATCGAGAGCAAGAGTAGCGGAGCTAGCATCTTGAGAATGACCATATCGTTACCTCAGTGAGAATAATGGGAGCATGGACCATGTTGGCCGGGCTGGCGCCTAACGGTGCGCGCAAGCACGCAGCGGTTTTTGGTACCCAAGATTTAAATTGTTTGAACTGAGCCTTAGGAATGTCACCAAAAACCGTTGAGCGAACACAATTGACTGACCCTCTACCCTCTCCGATTC
>Ga0208566_1002359_pt1 | contig 10168 bp, 9 predicted proteins | sample PL_2010_150m_FD_184159 | JGI IMG/M metagenome (GOLD analysis project Ga0208566, IMG submission 184159) | Freshwater microbial communities from Powell Lake, British Columbia, Canada to study Microbial Dark Matter (Phase II) - PL_2010_150m... | ecosystem: Environmental > Aquatic > Freshwater > Lake... | reverse complement strand
GGCGCCGCAACCGAAGCAGTGATAGAACTGCTTGCTGGGGCTGACCGTGAAAGACGGCGACTTCTCCGAATGAAACGGGCAGCAGGCGCTGTAATTGGAGCCGGCCTTGCGTAACGGAACGTGACGTTCGATCACATCGACGATGTCGATGCGGGTCAGCAGTTCCTGGATGAATGACTCAGGGATCATGAGAGCCCCGCTCGTCCCGCTCAGCCAGCCAGTTTGGCCCGGACCAGCTTCGACACCTCGCCCATGTCGGCGCGGCCCGCCAATTTCGGCTTGGCCAGCGCCATAACCTTGCTCATGTCCTGGATTGCCTTGGCGCCGCTTTCGGCGACCGCCGCCACGACGATGGCCTCGACTTCGGCGGCGGAAAGCGCCTGCGGCATATAGGCGGTCAGCACCGACACCTCGAATTGCTCGGCATCCACAAGATCCTGGCGTTTGGCCTTCTGGTACTGCTCAATCGAATCCTTGCGCTGCTTGAGCATCTTGTCGATCACGCCGATGACCGCCACGTCGTCGAGTTCGATGCGCTCGTCGACTTCGCGCTGCTTGATCGCCGCCAACAGCAGGCGGATGGCGCCCAGGCGCGCCTTCTCGCCGGCGCGCAAGGCGTTCTTCATGTCTTCGATGACCCGTTCCTTCAACGACATACCAGTCTCCTGAAATACAAATGCCGGCAGCGCTTGCGCGGTGCCGGCCCTAGGTAGATTGCGGATGCAGCGGGAGCGAGGCTGCTGCTTAGTAGAGCTTGGGCGGCAGCATCTGGCCGCGGATGCGCTTGTGATGGCGCTTCACCGCAGCGGCCAGCTTGCGCTTGCGCTCGGACGTGGGCTTCTCGTAGAACTCGCGCGAACGCAGTTCGGTCAGAACCCCGGTCTTTTCTATGGCGCGCTTGAAGCGGCGGATCGCCACTTCGAACGGCTCGTTTTCCTTGAGGCGGATACCCGGCATGTGTTACTTCCCTGATCGATACAAAGAGCCGGTTATTCTATCCATCTTCCGGGTGGAATCCAAGCGAAAAGTCATCCCGCGCCGATTTTGGCGCGTTCGAGCCCGGTAGAATGCCCGCCATGCGTGTCCTGGGGTTCGAATCTTCCTGCGACGAAACCGGTGTCGCCTTCTATGACAGCGAGCGCGGCCTGCTTGGCCATGCCGTGCATTCCCAGGTCGAAATGCATGAGGCTTACGGAGGCGTGGTACCGGAATTGGCATCCCGCGATCACATCCGCCGGCTGGTGCCACTACTGCAGCGGGTACTGACGGAAGCCGGGGCAAGCATGGACGATGTCGATGCCATCGCCTACACCGCCGGGCCGGGGCTCGCCGGCGCCCTGTTGGTTGGTGCCAGCTTCGCCGCTGCGCTAGCGCTGGCGCGGGGAATTCCGGCGCTGCCGGTGCATCACCTGGAGGGTCACCTGCTTTCCCCGCAACTCGGGCGTGATCCGCCGGCCTTCCCCTTCGTCTCCCTGCTGGTGTCCGGGGGGCACACCCAACTGATGCGTGTCAGTGCCGTGGGTGCTTACGAATTGCTGGGCGAATCGCTGGACGATGCCGCCGGCGAAGCTTTCGACAAGACAGCCAAACTGCTCGGCCTGGGATATCCCGGCGGGCCGGCGTTGGAGCGCCTTGCCGAAACCGGCAGCCCGGGGCGCTTCAAACTGCCGCGTCCGATGCTGCATAGCGGCGACCTCGATTTCAGTTTCTCCGGCCTGAAGACCGCCGTGCTGACTGCCGTGCGCACCCGTCCGCTGGATGCCGCGGCTCGCGCCGACCTTGCCGCCGAGTTCCAGGAGGCCGTGACCGACGTGCTGGTGGCCAAGTCGCTGGCTGCGGTCAGCAGTTGCGGCATGCAACGGCTAGTGGTGGCCGGGGGCGTCGGTGCCAATCGGCGCTTGCGCCACAGGCTGGACGAGGCGGCCCGCGCCGTCGGCGTACGCGTGTTTTATCCCGAACTCGATCTATGCACCGACAACGGCGCCATGATCGCCTTTTGCGGCGCCCAGCGCTTGCTCGCCGGGGCTGGCGGCAGCCGCACCGGTGCCTTCGCGGTGCGCCCGCGCTGGCCCTTGCAGGAACTGCTTAGCTGATTGGCGCCGGTTTCTTCGCGCCTATCTTGCTTTCGGTGCCGGCCAGCAGCTTGCGGATGTTGGCCGCATGCCGCCAGATCAACAGCATGGACATCACCGCGACAGGCAAGGCGATATCGGTGCGGTCGGACAGTATCCATGCGGCGAACGGCGCTTCGATGGCCGCCAGTAGGGCGGCAAGGGAAGAATAACGGGTCACCAGCGCGACCAGCAGCCAGGTCAGGGTGCCGGCGAGCGCCAGTATCCAGTGCAAGCCCAGCAGCACGCCGATGGCGGTAGCGACACCCTTGCCGCCCTTGAATCCCAGGAACACCGGGAACAGATGTCCAAGAAAGGCGGTCAGCCCAATGGTGGCCAGGGCCGCCTCCTCTGCACCGAAGCGCGCGGCCAACCAGACTGCCAGCCAGCCCTTGGCGGCGTCACCGACCAAGGTCAACACCGCGGCGGCTTTATTGCCGGAACGCAGCACGTTGGTGGCGCCCGGATTGCCCGATCCATAGCTGCGCGGATCGGCCAGCCCGAAGGCGCGCGATACGATCACGGCAAACGGCAGCGAGCCGAGCAGATAACCGAGCACAACGAAAATCGCCGTAGTCATGGTTGCTTCAGGAACTCTCACCTAGAATGTGCGGCATTGTAGCCTCGCCATCAGGATTCCATCATGGACTTTATCTTCATCGACGACATGCGCGTCGAAGCGCACGTCGGGATTTTCCCGCGCGAGCGGGCGGCCGCCCAGACGCTGGAAATCAGCCTGACCTTCGGCGTGCCCGACGCGGCGGCGAAGAACGACGACATCGCCGATACGATCCGCTACGACGCGGTGATCGAGCGCATCCGCAATGAACTCGCGGAACGTCACTTCAACTTGCTGGAAACCCTGGGTGAGTTCGTCATCGCCCTGATGCTTGACGAGTTCGGCGCACCCTGGGTCAAGATTTCCATCGCCAAGCTGGGCATCATGAAAGGCGTGCGCCGGGTCGGGGTGCAAATCGAGCGCAGCAAAGGCGCCTAGGTCTGGGACTTGGCCACCGTGACCACCCGGGGCTTCAGCGCCCTCAGGATGTCGTGCGGATGCACACCGACCAGATAGCCGCGCTGACCGCCATTGATATACACCAGCGGCAGATCGAGGATGCTTTTCTCCATGCATATCAACAGCAGCTTCTTCACGCCGAAAGGCGAAGTGCCACCCACCTGATAACCGGTGTGGCGTTTTGCCGTCTCGGGAGTACAGGGCGATATCTTCTTGACGCCGAGCTGCCTCGCCAATTCCTTGGTCGACACCTCCCGATCGCCGTGCATCAGCACGATCAGCGGATGCGCTTCGTCGTCTTCCATCACCAGCGTCTTGATCACGCAATGTTCCGGAACATTCAGTTCGCGCGCCGAAACCGCGGTGCCGCCGTGTTCCTCATAGGGATAGAGATGGTCGGAGTGGGCGATACCCTGTTTGCGCAGGAACTGGGTCGCGGGCGTTTCCGGGGCATGCTGTTCAGGTTTCATGGCTGTGGCTGGTCGGACTTGAACCCGTTAGATCATGGCGTTTTCGAGAGTCTATCCCGCTCAGCCGGACGTTGGAAGTCGGACCGTGACGACCAATCCATCAACAGGACGGCCCAGTTCAATCCGTATCGCCGTCGGCAGCAGCGCCAAGACCTCAAATCCTTGCGCCTGCAATAGCCATTCCAGGTAGTCCCTTCCGTGGCCATAACGGCCATTCGGCTTGATGCAGTGAGCATCGTCGGCGTTCAACGGCGCCTCGACCGTGAACACCAGGAGCCCCCCTGGGCGAAGCGCGCTGCGAGCGGCATCGAACACTTCCCGCAGGGGTCCAAAGTAAATCAGCGTGTCCGCGATGACCACCAGGTCGAAGGCATCGGGCCGTTGGTGCATGAATCGACTCAGCTCGATCTTGACCAGTTCGTCATAGACACCCTTTTGTTTGGCCAACGCCAGCATGTTCGATGACAAGTCGATGCCGGTGAGGTGCTCGACATAGGGCGCAATCTCTATGCCGCACAAGCCTGTGCCGCAGCCCGCGTCGAGTCCGATCAAGGTACGTCCCTTTGGCACATGTTGCGTCAGCATCTCGGCAATCAGCCGGGGCGCCTGATAGTCCAGGTTTTCGATGAGTTTTGCATCGAAGCCCTTGGCTAAATCGTCAAAATGCATTTCGATATAGGCATCCGAGGCACGAGTTGGAACATCCTGGCCGGTGCTGGCCGCATACAAGTGGGCGGCAATCGGATGGGCGGGTTCCGCCTGCAACCATTGGCGATAGACTTCCCTGGCGTCGTCAGGCCGGCCGAGCGTGTTGTAGGCGATGCCCAGCAGATCCCTGGGGGTCGCATCGGTCGCCCCGGCGACGAACGCCCGGCACAAATATTCGGCCGACTCCCCGGCCTTGCCACGAATCGACAGCAGATAACCGAGATTGCTCATGGCATCGACGAAGTCCGGATTCAATGCTATGGCTTGCCGATAGGAAAAGTCGGCTTCGTCAAATTCCTCCTGGCGTTGCAGGACCGCACCCAGGTTATTCCAGACGATAGGATGATTGGGATCGAGTTCCAGGGAAGCCATGAAGGCTGCGCGCGCCGGCGCCAACTGCTGGCCTTCGGCCAGCATGTTGCCCAGGTCGTTGTGCCAATCGGACCGGTCGCGATCGAGTTCGATGGAGCGCCGCATCAGATCCAGCGCGGTCTGATGGCGACCGCTTTGATGCGCCAGCATGCCAAGATGATGCGCCGCTGCGGCATTCTCCGGATGAGATTCCAGCAGCCATCGATAGAGCGTCTCAGCCAGGGCCAGGTCGCCTGCGTCGTGGGCGGCGAGTGCTGCCGCCAAAGCCTCCGCCGATGCCTGCAATTTGAATTCCTGCTCTTTCATCAGATGACATTGTCGAATGACGACGGATCCAGCCGCCCGAGCGATTCAGGATACTCCCCAAAGGGATTCTTTGTCGCAGCGGTTGGACTCACCCCTTGACGGCGGGCGCGCCTTGGGCGAGTGTGGCGGTATGAGCGCCAACCTGGTCAACTTACTGGAGCGTGCCGCGCGAGCTTATCCGCGGCAGCCCGCGGTCGCCCTCGGCGCGCAGGTATGCCACGACTACGCGACCCTGGCCGACCGCGTGACACGGCTCTCCTCAGGCTTGCGCGAGCGCCTGGGTTTGCAGGCCCAGGACCGGGTTGCGCTGGTGATGCGCAACTGTCCCCATTACGTCGAGTTGTTATTCGCCTGCTGGCATGCCGGCCTGACGGCGGTACCGATCAACGCCGCATTGCACCCCAGGGAGCTGGCATTCATCTTCCAGGATTCCTGTGCCGCCGCCTGTTTCGTCACCGCTGACCATGCCGACGGCGCAGCCCAGGCGCAGCGATCCTCGGCGCTGCTGCGACACGTGATCGACGTTGCAAGCAACGACTACACCAAATTGCTCGGCGTCGCGACCAGCACCCTGGCGGAGCGGGCAGCGACCAACCTGGGGTGGTTCTTCTATACCAGCGGCACCACCGGCAAACCCAAGGGCGTCATGCTGACCCAGCGCAACCTGCTGGCGATGACGCACAACTACTTTTCGGACGTGGATTGCATCACCGCCGGGGACGCCATCCTGCATGCCGCGCCGATGTCGCACGGCTCTGGGCTCTACATCCTGCCGCACGTGGCGCAGGCGGCGTGCAACGTGATTCCCGAATCGGGCGGCTTCGACCCCGCCGAAATCTTCGACCTGCTGGACGCCCATCGCGGTGTCACCCTGTTCGCTGCACCGACCATGGTCAAACGCCTGGTCGACCGCGCCGAAATCGTCGCCCCGGACCTCACCCATCTCAAGACCGTCGTCTATGGCGGTGGGCCGATGTATGTCGCCGAAATCCGGCGCGCCATGGCTGTAATGGGCCAGCGTTTCGCCCAGATTTACGGCCAGGGGGAGAGCCCGATGACCATCACGGCGCTGTCCAAAGCGTTGCATCGGGATGCCGACGAAAGCGTGCTGGGCTCGGTCGGGCTGCCCTTCACCGGCATCGAAGTGCGCATCGCCGATCGCGAGGACCGGTCGCTTCCGACCGGCGCAATGGGCGAAGTGCTGGTGCGCGGTGACACGGTGATGGCGGGCTATCTCAACAATCCCGACGCCACCGCCCGGACCCTGGCGCATGGCTGGCTGCATAGCGGCGACATCGGTTGCCTCGACGAGCGCGGCTTCCTTACCTTGAAGGATCGCAGCAAGGACGTGATCATCAGCGGCGGCTCCAACATCTATCCGCGCGAGGTGGAGGAAGTGCTGCTGACGCATCCGGCGGTGGCCGAAGCATCGGTGGTCGGCGTCGCCGACGCGGAATGGGGCGAGCAGGTCGTCGCCTTCGTCGTCGGCAGAGGGGAACTGGTTGCGGAAGAACTCGAGCGCCTGTGCCTGGACAATATCGCTCGCTTCAAGCGACCGAAACGCTATGTTTTTGTCGATGCACTGCCGAAGAATTCAGCGGGCAAGGTGCTCAAGACGGCGTTGCGCGAATTGCTGTGACGAGGCAGGACGCCAATGGACGGCATAAGATGACGAGTTTCCGGCAGTTTGCAGGCATGCTCCAAGCATCGCCGGAGTTGACGTTGACGTCAACGTAATGTAGATTTCCCGGTCTCGGACCAAGTCGCACGTTCCGCGCATTGCGGGGAGGCAAGATGACGGATTTGAGCGTAAGCGCCAAGCTAAGCACCTACAAACCGAAGCAGAAAGTCCGCTTCGTGACCGCGGCTGCGCTGTTCGACGGCCACGACGCCTCGATCAACATCATGCGCCGCATCATGCAGGCAACCGGAGTCGAAGTGATCCACCTTGGCCACAACCGCTCGGTCGGCGAGATCGTCAACGCCGCGTTGCAAGAGGATGTCCAGGGCATCGCCATTACCTCCTACCAGGGCGGCCACCTCGAGTTCTTCAAGTACATGCTCGACCTGTTGCGCGCCAACGGCGGCGCCAACATCAAGGTTTTCGGCGGCGGCGGCGGCGTGATCATCCCCGCCGAAATCAAGGAACTGCACGACTACGGCGTTACCCGCCTGTACTCCCCGCAGGACGGCCAGACGCTGGGCCTGCAGGGCATGATCAACGATCTCGTGCATCAGGCCGATTTCGACCTGGCACCGTTCGTGCCGCCGCCCAGCGAAGCGCTTCAGGCGGTCAAGGATGGCGACCGGCGCAAGCTGGCACAGATCATCACCGCGCTGGAAAATGGCGTTTACCCGGCGACGCTGAAGAAACAGCTGATTGAAGCCGCCGCCAAGATCAACACCCCGACGCTGGGGATCACCGGGACCGGCGGCGCCGGTAAATCCTCGCTGACCGACGAACTGGTGCGCCGCTTCCGCCTGGACCAGCAGGACAGCCTGTCGATCGCCATCGTTTCCATCGACCCCTCGCGCAAGCGCACCGGCGGCGCCTTGCTGGGCGACCGGATCCGCATGAACGCGATCGAGCATCCCAAGATTTTCATGCGTTCGCTGGCCACCCGCGACACCGGCTCGGAAGTTTCCGCGGCGCTGCCCGAGGTGATCGCCGCCTGCAAACTGGCCGGCTTCGACCTGGTCATCGTCGAGACCTCCGGCATCGGCCAGGGCAATGCCGCGATCGTGCCGCTGGTCGGCCTCTCGCTGTATGTCATGACCCCTGAGTTCGGCGCGGCGAGCCAGCTCGAGAAGATCGACATGCTCGATTTCGCCGACTTCGTCGCCATCAACAAGTTCGACCGCAAGGGCGCCGAGGACGCCTTGCGCGACGTGCGCAAGCAGTATCAGCGCAATCGCGAGTTGTTCAGCCAGCCGACCGAGGAGATGCCGGTGTTCGGCACCATGGCGGCGCGCTTCAACGACGACGGCGTCACCGCCCTGTATCAGGCGCTGTTGCCGCGCCTGCAAAAGCTAGGCCTCAAGTCCAAACCGGGCAAGCTACCGGTCGTTACGGTAAGGCAGTCGTCGGTGTCGCGCGCCATCGTGCCGACCGCCCGTGTCCGTTACCTGGCCGAGATCGCCGAAGCGCTGCGTGCCTATCACTCGCACACGGCGCAACAGGCGACCCTGGCGCGCGAGCGCCAGTCCCTGAAGACTGCCAAGGCGATATTCGCGGGCTGCGGCAAACTCACCGGGGACTTCGACGCGCAGTTTGGTGACTTGATCAGCTGGAAGGACAACCAGCTCGACGCGCGCGCCCGCAAGCTGCTGGAAATGTGGCCCAAGACCGTCGAGCTCTATGCCCAGGACGAATACGTGGTGAAGATCCGCGGCAAGGAAGTGCGCACCGCGCTCACCACCACCTCGCTTTGCGGCACCAAGATCCGCAAGGTTTCCCTGCCGCGCTCCGAGGACGAGGGTGAAGTGCTGCGCTTTTTGATGAAGGAAAACCTGCCGGGCAGCTTCCCGTTTACCGCCGGAGTTTTCGCCTTCAAACGCGAGAACGAAGACCCGACCCGCATGTTCGCCGGCGAAGGCGATGCCTTCCGTACCAACCGCCGCTTCAAGCGCGTCTCCGAAGGCCTGCCGGCCAAGCGCCTGTCCACCGCCTTCGACTCGGTGACGCTGTACGGTTTCGACCCGGACAAACGCCCGGACATCTACGGCAAGGTCGGCAATTCGGGTGTTTCCATCGCTACCCTCGACGACATGCAGGTGCTCTACTCGGGCTTCGACCTGTGCGCCCCGACCACCTCGGTGTCGATGACCATCAACGGCCCGGCGCCGATGATCCTGGCGATGTTCTTCAACACCGCCGTCGAACAGCAGATCGACAAATTCAAGAGCGACAACGGACGTGAGCCGACCGAGGACGAAGCCGAAAAGATCCGTGTCTGGACCTTGTCCAGCGTGCGCGGCACGGTCCAGGCCGACATCCTCAAGGAAGACCAGGGGCAGAACACCTGCATCTTCTCGACCGAGTTTGCGCTGAAGATGATGGGCGACATCCAGCAGTATTTCGTCCATCACGACATCAAGAATTTCTACTCGGTGTCGATCTCCGGCTATCACATCGCCGAGGCCGGCGCCAACCCGATCTCGCAGCTCGCCTTCACCCTGGCCAACGGCTTCACCTATGTCGAGGCGTACCTGGCGCGCGGCATGCACATCGACGACTTCGCCCCCAACCTGTCGTTCTTCTTCTCCAACGGCATGGACCCGGAATACACCGTGATCGGCCGCGTCGCCCGGCGCATCTGGGCGGTGGCGATGAAGAACAAGTACGGCGCCAACGAGCGCAGCCAGAAGCTCAAGTACCACGTCCAGACCAGCGGCCGCAGCCTGCACGCGCAGGAGATGGCCTTCAACGACATCCGCACCACGCTGCAGGCGCTGATCGCCATCTACGACAACTGCAACAGCCTGCACACCAACGCCTACGACGAGGCCATCACCACCCCGACCGACGAATCGGTGCGCCGCGCCATGGCCATCCAGCTGGTGATCAACCGCGAATGGGGCCTCGCCAAGAACGAGAACCCCAACCAGGGCGCCTTCATTGTCGACGAACTGACCGACCTGGTGGAGGAAGCGGTGCTCAAGGAATTCGAGGCCATCGCCGCCCGCGGCGGGGTGCTCGGCGCCATGGAGACCGGCTACCAGCGCGGCAAGATTCAGGAGGAGTCGCTGTATTACGAACACCGCAAGCACGACGGCTCCTACCCGATCATCGGCGTGAACACTTTCCGCAATCCCAAGGGCGACGCGCAACTCGATATCGAGCTGGCGCGTTCGACCGAGGAGGAGAAACAATCGCAGATCACCCGCCTGCGTGACTTCCAAGCAAGAAATGCGGGCCAATCGGGGCCGATGCTGGAACGCCTGAAGCAGACCGTGATCGCCGACGGCAATGTCTTCGAGGTGCTCGTCGATGCCGTGCGCGTCTGCTCGCTCGGCCAGATCAGCAGCGCCTTGTTCGAGGTGGGCGGACAATACCGCCGCAGCATGTAAAAGGTCGCCGGCCGGCGGCGACCGGTACCACCCGGTGAGGTGGTAGGAGGCTGACCTGTCAAGCTCCGCCGGAACCACCGGTAGACGTGGTTAGACCATTTGAGGTGTGTGAT
>Ga0208566_1002358_pt1 | contig 10169 bp, 13 predicted proteins | sample PL_2010_150m_FD_184159 | JGI IMG/M metagenome (GOLD analysis project Ga0208566, IMG submission 184159) | Freshwater microbial communities from Powell Lake, British Columbia, Canada to study Microbial Dark Matter (Phase II) - PL_2010_150m... | ecosystem: Environmental > Aquatic > Freshwater >... | reverse complement strand
CTTTTCAAGATAGGCCAGGACCTTCAGCGTCATCAGCGGATCCTTCAGAACCGCCGAGGAGATCACCCGCCCGCTGATCGACTCGGCGTTTTCGCGCAGCTTTTCAAGCTCCGCCTGCGTGTGGCGCAGTATCGGCAGATCGGCCTGGGTATAGAACTCGACCCATGCATCGGTATCAGGAAGCGGATGTTCAATCATTCAAACGGGATCGCGCTGGAGTGTCGTAGATGAGAGTCATTCTACATTATCGGCATTCAGCGTTGGAAAACACCCCGCCCAGGGCAAACACGGATTGCGCCACTCCATCCAGGCGAAACACGAAGCGCCCGATGATCCGGCCGACGCCAAACACGAGCGCGCAACCGCCGAAATAGGCGATCAAAAGGCGCGCATCGACCGGCGGCAGTTTTGAGAAGTCGCTCATCATCAGGAACAGCAAAGCCGGCACCGCGATGTTGAAGACGAAGCGCGCCAGGGCGTCGGAAATCGACTTCCGCCAATATTTCCAGCGGGCGATGCCGAAACCGATCAGCGCCAGGGCGTAGAGGGGCGCCGCCAGGGAGAGGTGATGCAGGAAGGATGACATGGAGAATTGGTGCGATGACAGTGGCCATTGTAAAGCGGCTGATGCGCGTCCGGCATGGACTCCAGCCGATTACGAAGACTTCATGCTTCAGTCATTCGATGAGAGTCTTGAGGTCACGGATTGCGACCTCAAAGCGGGGGCGTTTCAGGGTTGCCAGGGATCGAAGACCTGCGGATAGCAGCGGAAATCCTCGCGGTCGCGGGCGAAGTCGCTGTCTTCAGCGCCGATATCGGGGCGCAGCAGTGTGGCCGAGAGCTTGCCTTTGTTGCGCTTGGGCAGGCGCGTGTTTTCCTTGGCCGAGACCGCCACCGCCGTCGACTTGCGAGGCACGTAAGAGGCCGTTGTTGCTATGGGAGCCCCCGAGTCGTGTGGATGCAGGCTTCATGTTACGATTCGGCCACCTTGCCGATGTGATGGAGTCCCCCATGTTGACCATCTCAGTTCCCGTCCCAGAAACCGCATTCTCCGCGCTCCATCTGGCGCCCGAAGGCTTTGCTCGCGAAATGCGCATTGCGGCCTCCATACAGTGGTACGCGCAAGGAAAAATCAGTCAGGACAAGGCAGCGGAGATCGCCGGGTTGAGCCGCGCGGCGTTCATCGACGCGCTTTCCGCCGCCAGGGTTTCACCCTTCCAGGTCACTCCCGAGAGCCTGGCCGCCGAACTTGCCGATGCGGATTGATTGCGTCGTCGTCAATGCATCGCCTCTGATAACGCTTTTCAAGAGCGGGCAAGCGCACTTGCTGCCCGCTCTTTTTCAACAGGTTTATGTGCCGGATGCGGTCTGGCATGAAATTACCGACAGTGGATACGATGATGCCGCGTCACGGGAATTGGCTAACGCGCCATGGGCATTGCGCCCGCCGGTGCAAGCGCTTGATCCGCTCGTACTCGCTTGGGATGCTGGCCCAGGGGAAACGGAAGTCCTGGCCTATGCTCGCGTCAACGCGGGCGTATCAATCGTGAAAACCGGCTGTTCTCTCGCGCTCTCTCAACGACACGCTGTCGAAACGAAAGGATGCGCCGTGATGTTTGCAGTTCTCATCCCAGGGCAACCCTTGCGCGTTTGTGGACTTTCATCCGCAACTGAGTATCTTTTGCGCATCTACGGCAGTACGCTGGATGCCGCCATTCGTGGAGGCGCCAGGATTTTGCCGATTTAGGGTCTCCGCTTCGGGGGTTTTGCACCGCACATTGCAAAGGCAAAACATAGAGGGCTGCCAAGTCAGGCGATTATGTCTCAAGCTGTTCTTTGCGCAGAGCGGATTGCCCAGGCTGCACAGCTTAAAGGACCAAGGTCAAAGCGCCTTCAATAGCTTATCCCAATTAGAGATTCGATTGTTGGGGCGTGAGTGAAATTCATTGCCAACTGCCAATGCCACGGTTGGACCGTAGTCGCCCCCGACACCCGATTTATTACTCAAACTCGCCGACGGAAACCCCCGCCAATAGAGGGGGTAATGCGAATGTAGCATTCGCAGAACAGTGAACTGAGAGCGCCGAGAGAGGAAATTCCACCGAAATTCGGGCTTTCGGTGGGATGCCGACATCCGCAGGAAACCCGGAAGCCGCGCCAATGCGGGGGTCCCAGCCTATAAGAAAAAGGCCAGAGCTAAGTCTGGCCTTGGTGAAATGGTGGTGCGGTGGCGACCCGGCACACACATACACTGTCCCTATAATAGTGAATAAGGGGGGATGTGAGCGCATCTGAGGAACTCATTATAGCAGCTCCAAGCAACACCTCAAATTGCCGCAGTGATTCTGGTCCGAAATCACTGCGGACCGGCGATTTCCAATTTCTATGGTCTGCAATTCGATTCCCGATTCTCCCATTGCTCAAGCATTGCATTTCACCAATTGATTCAGTCCTGCTTTGGCAACGTGATAACTTTCTGGTTGGGAGTTCGACCCCTGGTTTCACCCTCGAAGTGCTGTTGCTTCCTTGAGTGTGAAGTTAACGTTGAATCCGCTGAGGGTTTGCAAGTTGCGATCATGAACGAAATTCGGGCCTTTATTTGCGTAAGCGCGAAACGGAATTCCACCTATAGTGTCAAATTATGTGTAAAGTTATGGCTCAGATGATCGTAGACATGCTTACTTTGTCCATTGCTGATTAGAGAGGAGACACAATGACCGCCGTGACACTTGGTTCGTGGCACAATCCCCCGCTTGCCTACGTTGTTGCAGAGTTGGTCATATCCCCACATTATTCAATCGCTAACGCGATCCCAAGCATCCAAGATCGGTTAAGGAATGCTTATCCGCGCACGATTGAGGGGCAGGAAATCGTGATCGATGGCAACAAACCCTCTGCGCAGCCAGTTTGGCGCTTGCTATCCGCAGATCAGAGTTGCGGAGTTCAACTTGGAACTCGGGCGATTTCGATTCATTCGACAAGTTACGCACACTCAAGAGAGTTTCTGGGTAGGTGGGCCGATGTTCTAGACACAATCGGTGCCGTAAAGCTCGGTGCATTTGTAGAGCGTGCGGGACTTCGCTATATTGATCTAATAATACCAAGTGGCGATCATCGACCAGAGGACTATCTTCAGCCCGGCTTGCAAGGAGTAACACCTGAAGGGGCTCAGACAACAGGATCAATGTGGGCAACCGGATTCGAGTTTGGTGACTGCGTGGTGAACTTGCGGACTGCAGCTCCAACTCCTCATGGGATGCTGCTTCCCCCTGAGTTTAATGCGATACCTTTGACCAAGCCAAGAGTAATGTTGGAAGCCGAAAGTCGGGTGAAAGATTCTTCGCTGATCGGCTTTATCGATACAGACTGTGCTAAGGAAATCCAAAAGGTTTTTGACGCCGCCACCCTAGCTAGCATTTATACCGAGATGCAGAAACTGGTGTCGAAGACGTTCAAAACTGTTCTATCACCCACAGCCGAGGCGGAGTGGGTATGACCAACACCATCAAGACACCTGAGAACCAACGCAAACTCGCTGCCATGTATATGCATCGACCAAATTCGCTCGTCGAAGCTGTCGAATCTCGCCAAATGGCTGGACAGTATCAGTCCCAATCTCGCATTTATACCGGTACAACACCTTCATTCTCAATGAACATGCTTGGAGCTGCTGCCACCGGAATCATCGGGACAGTGATATTAGGCGATATTGACTATCCAACGAGCGGGGCTACGGTCTCTATGGAAATGGCGCCCGTTGGTCAGTTCATCCATGATCTGACGCCATTAGCTGAGCGTAGCTGGGCACGATGGTCTGAGGCAACGAAGGTATGGCTTCAGAAGCCTCAAAAAATTAAAAAGGCAACGTTAAGTGCCTCGGCAAAATTGCGGGTAGATCGTTTATCCAATCTTCAGGCGACCCTGGGGCTGCCCAACCTTGAGCTGGCAAGATCTCTCGGAATAAGCAGACAAAGTCTCTATAACTGGCTTGATGTTTCAAAGGAAATCGTACTTCAAGAAATCAATCGAGATCGACTGGCTGCAGTTGAGCGTACGGCAAACCTTTGGAGCACATTAACGACCGTGCCATTGAGCTCTGTTAGCCACGAGCCAATTGATAACGGAGAGACCCTTTTACGGTTACTTAGTGACGCCAAAATAGATGAATTGAGAATTGCAAATGCGCTCAAGACACTCGCTGGGAGGCTCCAATTCAGAGCCAAATCGCTGGGACAGCGCATGGCTGAGGCTGGTTACGAACGGCGTCCATCAGCCCGATCACTTCCTTCTGACGAGTAAATGACACCAGGAGTCGCTGTACCCCTTGGCGGTACGCTTGCAAAATGCGGATGGCGCACTGGATCTGTGGTTCCGCAAGCAGCCACTCATGAGATTGAACCGTTCTTGAGGAATGGCGGCGGCGATTCTGTTTCAGTACAGAAAGACGATTGGCTTATCGTGGTCTCGCAGACGTGCGATGTTGTTGCAAAAAATCTGGAAACAGAGCCATTTGTCGAAGTTTTACTCTGTACCCAAATTAAAAAACTACGTACCCAGTTCATAGATATGCGATCAACTCGCACCCTGGATTTCAGGCCGAACCGCGAAACTCATGAGGCAGTCTTCCTTACTGCTCACGCGGTAAAGGATAGATTTCTGGTACCCCGCAATCTATTTGTCAATTTTCATCCCGATAAATATCGGTGCTTAAGTACTGTTGCGGCGAGACGGGTAATGGCTTGGTTTGCTTTGCGTTATTCACGACCAGCTTGGCCTGAAGCGTTTGTTTCACGGTTGAGATCAGCAGGAGACGCTCTGGAAGCCGCTCTCGAACCGTTACGGGATGAAATTGCAGAGATCAGAATTGCGCTGGATGAGCCTGAAAAGGAACTCGATGATGAACAGCCTTATTCCATAGTTGTTTTCTTTGTCGTTGATGAAGAGATTTGGAACAAGGACGTTAAGGCACGTACCGATATCTACGATGCCTATGCGGCTTTTACATCACAACTGAATAATTGTGATGGCATAAAAGTTAACGAAGCATTGAGCGGCGTAAAGTCTGGGGAGGAGTTTACTTGGCAAGCAACAAGGGCAACAGACGAATGGAATTTTGCCAACCTAACCCACCGTGACTAACCGTATAACTGGGGGCGAGAATAACACTCTGAAGCGCGGGTTAAACGCAAACTCAACCCACCATTCCACTGGACCCGCGCGAAAAACTATACAGCGCCGGTGACCTCCATGTGTGCGCTGGGCATGGCGTGTTACATCATAGGTGAGAGTCCTATGGTCCTGTTGTCGCAGAAGATACGCTCCGGTTGGCATGCGTACCACACCACTTTCAGATGATCCAACGTCAGATTCTGTTTCGAATGAGCGAGAAGTAATCCATGTGCGGAATTGCCGGATTCTTGACCACTGACCCAAACACCTTGGGCAGCCCTGAAGCCATAGCCACCCAGATGGCTATGGCAATCCAGCATCGCGGCCCGGATGACGCGGGCGCATGGGCTGACGCTCAGTCGGGTATCGCGATGGGACACCGTCGTTTGTCCATCGTTGATCTCTCTGCCGCCGGGCATCAGCCCATGCACTCGGTCTCAAGTCGATATGTCCTAGCATTCAATGGCGAGATATACAACCACGCGGACATCCGCCGCGATCTGCAAGCAGCCAACGCAGCGCCCACGTGGCGAGGTCATTCCGATACCGAAACACTCCTGGCGGCCTTTGAGCACTGGGGAGTAGAAGCCACACTGAGCCGCGCCGTGGGCATGTTCGCCATGGCATTGTGGGATAGAGAAACTCGAACACTGCACCTGGCGCGCGACCGCTTTGGCGAAAAACCTCTGTATTACGGTTGGGCGGGTAATAGGAACTGCGCCACTTTCGTCTTCGGCTCCGAACTGAAGGCTTTGCGCGCTTACCCAGGCTTCGCCAACCCAGTCAGCCGAGAGGCGCTTGCTCTGTATATGCGCTTCACCTATGTCCCCGCCCCCTACAGCATTTACCAGAGTATTTTCAAGCTTGAGCCAGGTTGTATTCTCTCAATCACAGGGGCCGTTCCGCCGGCTTCTGCCCGGCCATTGCGTCCACCAACTCAGCAGGACGGACTTTCACTGAAACGGTGGTGGTCTCTCGGCGCCATTGTGGAGTCTGGCACGAGAAGTATTTTCGTTGATGAAACAGATGCTATCAATGAGTTGGAGCAGCGACTGACAGACGCGGTGCGTCTGCAATCACTGGCGGATGTTCCACTGGGGGCATTTCTCTCAGGTGGGGTTGACTCTTCCAGCATCGTTGCCCTGATGCAGAAGCAAACGACCCAACAAGTCAAGACCTTTACCGTGGGGTTTGAAGAAGCAGGATTTGACGAATCTCCTCACGCACGCGCCGTGGCGCAGCACCTGGGTACGAACCACACTGAGTTGTTTGTGACAGCAGCCGAGGCACAGGCTGTTATTCCGCACTTGCCGGCCATGTTCGACGAGCCGTTTGCCGATTCGTCGCAAATCCCCACCCACCTGGTGTGCAAAGCAGCTCGGCAGCATGTCACCGTGGCATTGTCCGGTGATGCCGGCGATGAATTGTTTGGGGGCTACAACCGCTATTTCTGGGGCCCGCGGATCTGGAATCGCCTTGCCTGGCTGCCTTATCCTGTTCGCCAGGCGTTGGGGGCTGCTATCCGCAGCGTGCCCATAGGGGGATGGGACGCGCTGAGCTACCCGTTAAACGCGGTACTACCTGGCACACAGGGCGTCGCCCGTGCGGGCGACAAAGCGCACAAACTAGCCACCCGTCTGAGTGGGGTGCGCGACATGGACGACCTGTACAACAGCCTGGTGTCCGAATGGCAAGACCCAGCAATGGTGGTGAAGGGTGAAGGTAAGCCAGTGCAGGAGCCGACGAGTATGCTGACAGACCCGCTGCCTTCCTATGGTGTCGAGCAGCACCAGCTTCGCATGATGTACCGTGACAGCATGACCTATCTACCCGACGATATTTTGTGCAAGGTAGATCGTGCGGCTATGGCGACCAGCCTGGAAACGAGAGTCCCATTCCTTGATCACCGAGTAGCAGAACTGGCCTGGCAGCTCCCGTTGCACATGAAGATTCGTGGTGGTCAGGGCAAATGGGCACTGCGCCAGATGTTATACAAATACGTGCCTCGGGAAATGATCGAGCGGCCCAAGGCGGGCTTCGGCATCCCCGTAGGGCAGTGGCTACGTGGCCCGTTGCGTGCGTGGGCCGAAACTCTGCTGGATGAACGGCGCCTGGAATCTGAAGGCTACTTTCACCCCGCACCTATTCGCACCAAATGGATCGAGCATCTGAGCGGCCGGAGAGACAACACTGCCAGTTTGTGGGCTGTGCTAATGTTCCAGTCCTGGTTGGAACTGGAAACCTGAGACGACAGAGGAACCAGACACGAACGGCACGCTGGCACTTCCATCAAGTTCCAAAATGAGATGCGCCTCCAACCCTGACCCCTGCCCACATCAGCCAACCGCGCCATCCCGGCACACCAGTGACAGCCGATGCTTCCCGCAGAACATCATCCGCTAAGTCGCGCGACAGCAGTTTGGTTTTGTAGAGGAAGTCGTGCACCACGGCGGCCTCATGAACAATTTCCCCCGCCAACCAAAATACAACCGGCAATCTCGGGCAACTCTCGAAGTCAGTAATGAAACCAACCGGCACTGTGATGATCTGTGCCGCCACATCGGATTGATAGACAAGGGGCGAGTCTAAGCGCCACGTTCCACGATAATCGTTGCTGGCGTCGTCAAGCAAGGTCACATCGAGGGAGGTCAGAAACTTACTCACTTCGGCGCCCCAGGTACGACTTCGCTGACCGCCCCCGGATTCATCGTGGTTTGCGTGCTGGCCGGCGTGTTGTAGGTTGCAGTGGCCGCCCATTGAACATTGAGACCCGAACAGCCGGTCAAGACGACCGCCAGGATCACTGCAATAAGTTTTCTCATGATCATTCCTTCGGGTTGACGATCGTGGCGGTAAAGACGCCCAGGGCAATCAGGGCATCGCGCAAGCCAGTAATAAACTCTGCCGCTGGCGCATGTCCCATGATGACCAGGGCACCCCATGCCACCATGAGTAGACCGGCGGCGACCATTTTTTGTATTGCAGTCATGATTCCTACCTCCTCAAATAAAAAAAACCGCCCGTAGGCGGTCATCGATCGATGCAACTTAGATCAGCGTTTCACGCGTCGAACGCATCCATATGGTGCGAGTCGATTAGCGCGCAAATCTTTCCAGCGTAGTCTGGATCCGTGGCATACCCAGCCGCCGCTACTGCCCGCGCAAAACCTTTGCCATCAACGCAGTCAAAGCAGGTCTTGTAGCGCCGATTACGGATCAGGAATGCGGCGTGATCCTCGATGCACCCAAGCCAGTCCGGGTATTTGCGCCACAGCGCCGGGATCACCACCCACTGCCCTCGAACAAACTCCCGGGTGCGCATGGCCAGCGTTTCTCCTGTCCAGGCTCGGTCAGCTTTGACGCCAAATAGATTGCATCCCTGGCTGGCCAATTGGGAGGAACCCCACCCAGACTCCAGTGCGGCCTCGGCAATCGTGAAACTGGCCGGAATCTTGGTCTTCCCCGCAGATGCCCTTGCGGCCGGCGCGATTGCCGCAATAAAGTCGTTGGGCTTCACTTCGGGCTCCCGCCATGCACCGCAGACCAGATGATGGCGATCGCGCTGCCGATGCCAAGCACCCATTTGAGGGTGCGGCCGACGAAGTTGATAAACATGATCGCCCGATGTGCGGTGTCCCAGGTGTCGATCATCTCCATCAACTTTTCTTTTTGCTCCGTGGTCAGTTCTTCGGGCATGGCGATTCCTTTCTTTAGGCGTAAAAAAAGCCGCGTGAGCGGCCGGGTTCGCAACAAGAACGATTCCTCAAACCTTGCCTATCCGGTTTGTTGCAAAAAATACTACCGGTAGAAATGTGTGCGTTTTCATATAATGGCCGCATGAGTACGGATATTTCCGGGCGGCGAATTAGGATCTGTTAAGCATGCGCCATTTATTTGCGATTTCTGCGCTGATGTTTGCTTTCCATGCTTGGTCAAATGTATCAGTCCCAGCTCCATTTAAAGGGCATCAGCCACCACAGCAACAATCCGCTTGCTGCCCACAGCAGACTTCCTCTAGCCAAAACGTAACCGTAAAGTCTCCGGTTGAGGTCAAGTTACTTAATTCCGGCAAGACTACCAAAGAAGCCGACGAAGATACCAAAGAACGCGAAGACAAGGCGTCTTCCGATAGGTGGATGATTTGCCTCACTGGAATTCTTGGGCTCATCGCGTTTCTCCAACTGATCGCTTTTGGCGCCCAAGCCATCTATATGCGGAAAGCCTTCTTCTCTGAAGAAGACACCGCCAAGAGGCAATTGCGAGCCTACGTTGGACACGCTGATATTGAAATTGATATGCCGAGCTTGCGGCTCAAAAACTACGCGCCTCAGAAAATGGTTCCGGGTATCCTCTATAAAGATTTTATCCTTATCGGTATCAAGAACTTTGGAAATACCCCGGCATACGACGTGTCCATAGTCATTGGACAAGCACCAAGGCCATTCATGGATAAACTCCCTATTGATTTCAATTATTCCGTTGTAGAAAACCCCTCTGATTTGGGATTTGTCAGTAGGCAATCATTGCAACCAGGGCAGAGGGTAGTTACTCAAGCGGCGCAACTGGACGTAACGCCATTCAAGCAAGCCCAAGCTAAGACGATTAGCCTCTTCCTTTTCGGAACTATCCGATATACCGACATTTATGGCCAACGTTGGGCTAACCATTTCTGCTTCGCCTATGAACCCTTCCGCCCACACACATTCCACTTCACACCCTATGAGAAAAATAACTATGAGGAAAAAATACCCCCATTGTGAGTATCCGCCCTGTCGTATAGATACGACCGACCTACTATAGATAGAAAGGTGCTTTTTTTTGGCAACAAACCTGATAGGTATGCCTCAAACTTCATCAAGAACAATGGGCGCAGAGTAAGTGTTGGCCACCTGCGCGGTCATCACCCCCACCGCCGACAACTTGGCGTAGATCTGGTAGGTCTGCTCCAGTGCCGCATCGGCGTTTTGCGGGTAAAGACTCAGAAATACCGGCATCGCCAGA
>Ga0208566_1002357_pt1 | contig 10172 bp, 9 predicted proteins | sample PL_2010_150m_FD_184159 | JGI IMG/M metagenome (GOLD analysis project Ga0208566, IMG submission 184159) | Freshwater microbial communities from Powell Lake, British Columbia, Canada to study Microbial Dark Matter (Phase II) - PL_2010_150m... | ecosystem: Environmental > Aquatic > Freshwater > Lake... | reverse complement strand
CTGACTCGGACAGAACACTCTGACTACGTCGCGATCGTGATACACCGTGCAACTTTCAGGAAGATCCGAAACTATCATGATATACCCCCTTGACGTCGAACGAGAAGAGTCTACCACACTTTCAGAAATCTACAATCCTACCATGCTTGCCGAAATATCCCAGAGTCTGCTGGCCACAGCCATGTCGGAGGCGAGCGGCGAGGCGGGAGCGGTTCTTTTATGAACGAAATACTCGCCACTCACGTTCGCGGCTTCGGGCGAGGTGGCAAGATAGACGCTCGTCTCGGCTCCCTGGGCCGGCGTGACGAGCGTGCGTTTGAAAACAAAGGCCGAGAGCGGATTCATCCTGCGGACATTTTGCATCGTCATCTCGGTGCCGACGACGCCGGGATGAAGCGCGTTCACGGTAACGCCGGTTCCCTCTAACTCTCTCGCTAGCTTCTTCGTGAAGAGAATCAACGCCAGTTTTGACTGCGCATAGGCCGCATATTTATTAAAACTCTTCTGGCTCTGTAAGTCGTCAAAATGAATCTCGCCTTCCGTGTGCGCAGATGAAGCAACATTTATGACTCGCGCCGGTGCGCTCTGTTTCAATAACGGCAAAAGCAAGTTTGTGAGCAGGAATGGCGCTAGATAATTCACCGCGAAGTTCAGTTCTATGCCGTCTCTTGATTCCTGCCGCTCCTGTGGCAGGACGCCGGCATTGTTGACGAGTACATCAAGCCTCTGATAACGTTTTTTAAATTCCTCCGCGCACGTTCTAACTGAAGAGAATGACGCGAGATCGCAAATTAGGCATTCAACATTGCTATTTTTTGTTCCTGCAATTACTTCCTTTTTTGTCTCCTCGCCTTTTTTTGCATCCCGCGCGGTAAAAACGACGGTCGCGCCGGTTACGCCGAGTTTCTTGAGCGTTTCTTTTCCAATGCCGGATGTCCCACCGGTAATAAAAATGATTTTTTTAGTGTCCATTATAGAAATATGAATGCCCCGCCCGCTACCGCTATGACACCGAGGAGGCTGAGCGTCCACGGAGAGTTAAGCAGTCCATTCGCCTTTTTAGGAACTGAAGGCAATGCCGCCCCCGCGGCGGCGAGCTTTGTCGTCGCCGCGGGGGCGCGAACTCCTTCATCATGTGTTTGAATGTTCGTTGCGGTGCTAATAACCGGCTCGCCCTGCCTCGCCGGAGCCTCGTCAAGGCGGGCCGCCTGCACTTGATTAAAACTCGCCGGTGATGCCGAAGGTTGCATCACTTGAACAGGTGGGTACGTTGCCGCCACTTCTCCGCTCGGGTAGAGGAGAAACGCCGAGTCAGCGGCCGGCAATTCGATCACCTGCGAAGGAAAGAGTATGGTGTGTCCTGCGAGGATGTGGGTGTCTGCAGGGATCTTGAATTCTTGTCCGCCCGCCGATAAGCGCCAGAGTGAGAGATCCAGCGTGCGGGAGTCGCTGTTCATAAGCGTGATGCCGCGCGCGGATATTGAAGCGATTCTGATGCTGGCGTCCTTCACGGTAACGACTATCTCGTGAAGTGCGTCGCCGCCGTCAGCGGTAGTAGCGTGCACGACCGCGAGATATTCTCCCGGATCATAATACTCGTGGAAAACGCTCGCGCCGGTCTTCCGCATTCCGTCGCCGAACGACCACGTCACCATGGCATCGTCGCGCTTATTCCCCTTTCCGTCGTACACAACTGCGGTAAAGGCTGTTTCAGCTCCGGAGGATACCGTGCGGTCCCCGCTCGTGACTATGTGCAATGCCGGTATGGGCAGGTATTCCGCCGGACTGCCGCTCGAACCGGTTGTGGGTGTGGTCGTTGTCGAAGAATCCGCAGGCGGCGGAGAAGGGTCAGCAGGAGGCGGTGAGACACCCGCATTTATAGCGCGTGGTGTAGCGGCGGCCGTTTCCCAGTTGCTAGCAGTTCGTTGCGCAGTATCGTAGTGAGTCGTATTTCCACCGACATTTGTCCAGTTTGTGCCGCCAATAACCTGATCTATTTGCGTTCCGCTTCCATCCGTGAGCGTGAGTGTTGCACCTGAATTTACGAGCGCACCGGTGTATGGAGACTGGTCTGGCGCAACGCCAATCGTTGCTCCGCTGGTGTTACGCTCGAGAAGATAGTAACCATTTCCAGAAATGATGCCGGTGAGCGTTATTGTTGGTGATCCTGTCGAACTAGTAATCTTCCAGCCCGAAAGGTCAACTTGCATACTTCCCGTGTTGGCAAGCTCAATCCATTCAGCATTTGCGTTCGCTGCAATACCCATCCACGCTATTTCATTAATCACAACCGCCGCATGTGCGAACACAGGGAGGAAAAACACCAGCGCAAGCAGACTGAATATGCGCATGGGAATTATTATATATCACCCTTCAGCACTTTCCGTAGCGCATCCTCTGAAACTTCAAAAGGCTGTTTTTCCTGCTTACTTTTTTCAAGTACTTCTGCAAGTGCCCCTTTGAGCGACTGCTGATGCTGTTCCTGCTTTTTTTCTTTTTCCATTCCCGTCTTCGCCATCATGGTGCGCAGGATCGATTTCAGGTCCTCGGCGCTTTTAGCCGCAACAGGTGGGCGAAATGGGAGCGAAGTCGGCGGGCGAAGAGCAAACGGTCTGTCCACGACTGGCGAAGCCTGTACGTGGAGACCCGAGGACCTTTGCGAAACGCTCGGTGACTTCGCGACAAAAGTTTCCCTCGCAGGAGCACGGCTGACCGGCTTCTTTCTCATTCTCGCATCCTGCGGAGCCTCGGATGTCGCGCCCGCAGTGAGCTCCTCTATGATGACATTCTCAACACCGGCACGCTGGGAGGTAAACTGTTCGCGCGACGATGCAATAACCTGTTCTCTATAGGATACGGGCGGCGCCTCTATCGGTGGAATGGTCACCGCCGAGAATGGCGCCGACCCAACCCCATCTATCATGAGCGTGAGATACACCTGCCGGCGGTCAAGGCTCACGACATCCTCCTTCGTGAATTTCGGCATAAAAATGGTCTCCAGCACTTCCGCGTCGAAGGGCCCGACGCGGAAGACGACGGTCGTGCCGACGTTGCCGAAGACGGCGTCGCGCACCTCCTCCTCCATCTGTTCAATGTATTGATGCGCGATGACGAGGTTCAATTTATACTTGCGGGCTTCGGAAAGAATTTCGGCGAAGGTCTCGTTCGCGAAGTTCTGGAATTCGTCAACATAGAAATAGAAATGGGGAAGTTTCGCGAGCTCTCCGGCCGGCAGGTTCGCCCTACTCATCGCGGCGAGGAAGATGCGCGTGGTGAGCATGGAGCCGAGAAGTCGCATGTTGGTCTCGCCCACAAGGCCCTTGGAGAGGTTGATGATGAGTATCTTCTTCTCGTCCATCATCGTGCGGATGTCGAAGGAGGACTTCGGCTGGCCGATGATGTTCCGGATGAGCGGATTGCCAGTAAATTGGCCCACTTTATTTTGAATTGCAGGTGTGGCTTCTTGAGTGTATCTGTCACCGTAATTGGCGAATTCCTTCGTCCAGAAATCCTTCACGACCGGATCTTTCACGTTCTCAATAACTTTCTTCCGATATTCCTTGTCGGTGTACATGCGGTTGACGCCGAGCAGGGTCGCACCCGGATATTCAAGCAGAGCGAGGAGCGTGTTCGTGAGGATGTACTCCATGCGAGCGCTCCACGCGTCCTCCCATATCTTCTTGAAGGTGGACATGAGACCGGAGACCACGAGATGGCGCCGGTCATAGCCGACATCCTCCATCACGTTGAACGCGATGGGGTGTTCCAGGTCAAACGGCGCGAAGTAGACAACATCCTTGATGCGGTTCTCGGGGATGTAATCCAAGAGGCGCTCGGCCGTCCCACCGTGCGGGTCAATGAAGGCGAATCCCTCGCCGTTGCGCAGGTCCTGGATCGCCATGTTCTCCAAGAGCGTGGACTTGCCCATGCCGGTCTTGCCGATGACGTACATGTGGCGGTCGCGGTCCTTCGCCTTAATGCCGAACGGGACACGCTTCCCGCGCGAGTCAGTCGCCGCGAAGTAGGTGACGCGTTCCGGATTCTCCATTACGCTTTAGTATACCAAAGGTTATTCGCTCCGCGTACGCAACGAGAGACCGATGCCGAATACGCACGCACCGAAGATAACCGAGAGTAAGTGGCGAACTGACATCGGCAATCCGGAAAAAGAAATAAGAATGATCAGGATGCCGAGAAGAATAAGAATGCTGGGACGGGACATGAGCGAAGTATATCAGGGCTCCACGATGACGACAAATTCTCCTCGGACGGAGTCGGGGTACGAGGTGAAATGCTCAAGTAATTCACTCGGTGTACCAGAAACAACATCCTCGTGTATCTTGGTGAGCTCGCGGGCAATGGTGACTCGCGGCACGCCGAGCGACGCTAGTTCTTTCAGCAATTTCAACGCCCGGTGCGGCGATTCATACAGCACGACGGGGAGTCCGCCCTGTGGTGAGTCCTTTCGAACCATCGCCGCGATTTTCTTCAACGCAGTCTGACGCCCCTTCTTGTGCGGCAGAAATCCAAGGAAGGTGAATCCGGTCGCATCCATCCCCGCGACAGAGAGCGCGGCCGTGAGTGCTGAAGCCCCCGGTATCGCCTCAACTTTAGTAAAGAGGTTAAACCTCTTTACTTGCTCGCGCACGCGTGCCACGAGGCGCGAACCGGGGTCGGAGATGCCGGGCGTGCCGGCATCCGAGACGAACGCGACATGCTCGCCGGCCTCCAGCCGCGCAATTATTTCGTCGGCTTTCTTCATTTCAGTCGCGGCGTCCAGCCGCTGGAGCGGTTTCTTGATTTTATATCGCGCGAGCAGTTTAGAAATAACGCGCGTATCTTCGGCATAGATAACGTCACACTCCTTCAGCGTCCGCAGAGCGCGGAGCGTGATGTCCTCCAAGTTCCCTATCGGCGTCGCGACAATTGAGAGTGTTCCCATGGCGTTACTCTACTGTAATTGACACATTACGGCAATACGATACAATCAAAAGCGGAAGAATTACCCTGATTGTGGTCCACTACAAGGAGACAACCATGTATATGTATTCCGTTCCCGTCGGACATCTACAGATAGCTGTGGAAATAATGAGTTCAAGAGAGGCCGAAGAGCACGACTTCAGTCAGACTCCTGTGAAGAACGGAAAGCTCATCAAGCCGGGCGACGCGTTCATGACGAGTGTCAAAAATTGTCCGATCGTAATCGCAACTGCTGGATCGAAAATGATGGTGGCGCATACCAAACGCGCCGGCACTATTAACACAGTCACCACTTCGGTCATCAAAGCCATGAAACGAAAAAAGTCCGGAGACCGCATTGTGATGTGTATGCAGTTCGGTGACAAAGCTCTCGAATCGGCATTTGTGGAACGGTTGCTTCGGGCCAGAATCTGGCACTCATGGGCGATGCTTTCGCTCAACGGTTTCCCAGCCCTTATACGCGCTCGTGATGGTGATGACAATCCTGACCAGTGGAGTCTTATTAGAATCAGGCACTCTATCTAACCGTGCTGTATGAATTGAAACGGCCTCCACGCGCGGGCGCCGTTTTTTATTTATCCTGCGCAACAAGCGCGTCGGCGACTTTGTAGATGTCGCCAGCGCCCATGGTCATGATGGTGTCGCCAAGACCAGTCCTGGCGAGTTCGGCTTCTATGGCACCAAAATCAAGTGCCGTAGCCTCTGTGCCAGTCGCGCGGATGCGCTCGGCGAGTATCTCGCTCGAGATAGAGCCATCGTCCACTTCGCGCGCGGCATAAATGGGTGCGATGAGGACTTTGTCTGCGTCGCTGAAAGCGACGGCGAATTCGTTAAGCAGGTCTCGCGTGCGGCTGTAGAGGTGCGGATGGAAGGCGACGATAATCTTCCCTTTTACTTTTGCTCGCAACGCCTTGAGAGTCTCTCTAACCGCTGTTGGGTGATGCGCGTAGTCGTCGTAGACATCGGCACCGCGCGCGGTCTTCCCTTTATATTCAAACCGTCGCCAGGTGCCCTGGAATTCTGCAAGCGAAGATGCGATTGTGACGTCAGAAATAATCGGGAGCACAACGCGCGCGGCCGCAGCGGCCGCGCGGGCATTCATTACGTTGAACTCCCCCAACAAGCGGAGCTTGTAATCTTGCTCTTTCGTATAATCAATAACCTTTGCTCTTGCATCAGAAAGTAACGACGCGATATTTTTATCGTTCGGATTCGTAACAATCGCCCCGTCCGCCGGAACCTTCTCAATCGCCTTTCTGAATGTCTCTTGCAGTGCAGAGAGTGACGGAAAGAAATCAGTATGGTCCCACTCAAGATTAGTGATAACGAGAACCTTTGGAGACATCTCTAGTAAATGATCCTTGTATTCGCACGCTTCTACTACAAAAATATTAGAATCTCCGTGCAAATAGTTAGAGCCAAAATCCTTCACAATAGAACCAACGACCGCCGTCGGCGACGCTCCCGCGTCTTTCAGAACCTTTGCGAGCATTCCCGTTGTTGTCGTCTTGCCGTGCGTCCCGGCTACCGCGATCGTTTTCTTCCCTTTCGACACTTCTCCGAGCATTTCAAAATATGAGAATTGCGTGATGCCGAGCTCCCGCGCGCGAATGCGTTCCGGATTATCCTCCGGCACCGAATCGCTGTATACGATTACCTCTGCATCCAGCGGTACATTCTCTGCTTTCTGACCAACCGTAACCTCAATTCCCTTCTTCTCTAACAGCTCAGTCACCGGGCTCGCATCGCGGTCCGAGCCCGTCACGATCGTTCCGTGGTCTTTGAAGTATTGCGCAAGTGCGCTCATCCCAATCCCACCGATGCCGATAAAATGAATTTTATTTGCTTTGTGTCCCATGCGTACGCTTAATGTAGCATTTCAATTTTCTGAATCAAACCGATCATATTTTCCTCCACTTATCATATAGGCGCATAATTTCATCGACGCGCACTGCGCGGTCTTCAGGAAATTCTTCTCGAGAAAACCATCCCGCCTCTGCAATTTCTAAAGGATCAATCCGTAATCCACGGGAAGCTGTTTCTCCGTAAAAACATTGCACCGTATCGCGTTTGTGTTGAACTATCGCTTGATACTCTGCAAAGAACTGTAGTAACGACGGTTTTACTCCTGTTTCTTCATACAACTCTCTCCACGCGGCTTCTTCAAATGATTCTGCTCTTCCAACTCCTCCGCCGGGCAGAGTCCACAGACCATGTGCATACGCAAGTTTCGTCAGTAATATCTTATCTTTATTTACAACCAAACACTTCACTCCTCGTGTCTTGGGCTGGACGATGTACCAATAGAGGCGACGAATTGGGTTCGCAAGGATATAACAACTACGCAAAAAAAGTATCCGTGCCTTTTTCATAACTTTTTGACCAATGCATCAAACTGATCACCGCGGTCAAATTCGTTCTTGAACATGCCGAAGGAGGTGAAGGCAGGCGAGAAGAGAATGCTGTCGCCGGATTCCGCATGCGCAAATGCATCGGCCACAGCGTCGGCGATACTACCATATATGGTAGCGTTTGGGAGTTCATTCTTGATGCGATCAGTGCCGCTCCCTGCGAGCAGGATAACTTTTTTTACATCCGACAACTTCTCAACAAGTGCATTCATATCAAGCCCCTTATCCGTCCCGCCCATAATGAGAATGATGTGGGACGTACCACGTCCTACATCAGAAAGTGCAGTAATTGCAACGTTTGTTGCCTCGGGCGTTGTAGAGGTCGTGTCGTTATATATCTTCACGCTGTTCTTTTCTGCGGTGAGTTCAAGCCGGCCCGGAACGCCAGAAAATGATTCTAGTGCGTGGCGGTTTGCTGAATCGTCTATTCCGAGCGCGCGAGCGGCAGCGAGCGCGAGCCCGGCATTGTACCGGTTATGAAGCCCCGGGATGCGCAGTATCCATGTGTCCGGCAATTTTAATTCGTCTACAACAACCGTTTTCGCTTCTATCTTGTCGCCATATTTATCTATGATGGCCGGCGCGCATTGTTTACCGAGGATTAAAGTATCTTCAGGTTTTTGGAACAAAAAAATATTCGCTTTGTCGGCGAGATATGCGTTCATATCGTCCTTGTAGTAATTCATATGGTCGGGATAGAGCGTGGTAAAAACCGCGATGTGCGGACTTAATTTTGCTTCGCCAAAGCCCTGTAATTGCCACGAATCCAATTCAAGCACCGCAATATGTTCGGGTGTCACTTCAGCGAGTAGCGCGAGCGTGGAGACACCACGCACATTCCCGCCAAGCAGTACCATCCTCTTTGCTTCTTTCAGAATCGCGTACACCATGTGCACCACGGTTGATTTGCCGCGCGTGCCGGTCACTCCAACGCACGGAATACCGGAAATTTCAGCAAACAAATCTGCGCTCATGCGAACTGGAATATTGTTTTTCTTCGCTTCCGCAGTGTATGAAGAATCAAGCGGTACGCCGGCGGCCTTGAGAATAAGGTCGCGGTTATTAAAATCTTCAAGCCGGTGTTCACCGAGAACAAAGGCTATGTTTTTGAAATGCTCCAGCTGAAATACCGATTCGGAGAGCTCCTCGCGCGATTTCAAGTCGGTCACTATGAGCTCGGCACCGCACTCAGCCAGATATCGTGCATCGCCAACGCCCCGGCCAAGTAGGCCGAGGCCTATGACGGTAACTCTCTTCCCGCGGAAGTGCGCTGAGGCGTCCATCTCTTAAATCTAGCGCACACGACGCGCTAATGCTATTTACAGCCGACGGTCGTCCAAACGTCTTCGTGCGCGAGCGGGAGCGTGGTGGCAGGCACGGCGACGATCTCATAAGGAGCAGTGAGAGATTGCCCGGTTATGCAGTTGCCGTCAGGCTTCGCGAGCGTTATAGAGACCAGTCGTGAACTTGAATCCAAAACTTTTGAGACTTCAATCGCGTAGCCGGTGGTGGGCTGCTGCCCGGCAAAAACTGCGATGACCGCGTCCTTATTGAAATCTACTTTTGGCGGTGTGCCGGTCGCACTGATCATCTTCCAAAGTTCGCTCAATTGGGTCGGCGACGTGATGAAATAATTAACTCGTTTTTCTATAGTTGAATGTGTCCCCTGTACAAGCTTCGTGAACGGCACGGAAACCACAGATGATTGATTATCCGCTACGGCCGAAGAGGTGCTCTGAAGATTGCCTTTGCCTGATATGAAGACGGCGACGCCGATAGCGATCGCGACAAGCGCCACGCCGGCCATTATGAGAATGTCCTTTCGCATAGCTACAGTATAGCTCCGTCTCGCTATCTCCGTGGCGCGACGTGGGTATAACTGGTAAAAGATGCCCATTTTTGATACTATCGCCCTACGCAAGCGTAGCTCAGTTGGTAGAGCACCCGACTGATACTCGGGCGGTCCCAGGTTCGACCCCTGGCGCTTGCACCAAATACAAAAACACCCTTCTGGGGTGTTTTTGTTTATGTGAATGAAAAGATGTGTACGCTCTTTTGTTCCGCCTATTCTGTCTCACTTGAAGGCTCACGTGTGGCCTTCAAGCAACCACCGGGTTACGTTATCCGGCTTCCGAGTACCGTTTAGAGACGAGTACTATCTCTCATGATTCTTGCGAATCACATCGACATGATATTCCTTTCGGGAATATCGGTTCCATTTTGGATATGTTCCACGAACAGCTTCCGCTACCCGTGCCTTGTTACGACTTAGTCCTTGTCATTGAATTTGCCGTAGTACTGCGCGAGGCAGTCCTTCGGGCACCCCCAACTCCCTTGACTTGACGGGCGATTATCTTCGCATGACTGCGACTTTATGTTCCCACGTAGCATGCAGATTTCCCGCACTACGCGAGCTCAGTTGCTCGGTTTTCAACACCGACTGAGTGAGTCCTTCGTGTTTTTAAGCACTACTATGACTCAGCTGACTTCTCGTATCGTACAAGTCATTTGGCGATACGAGATCTCCACAGGTAACACGCTTATCTGTTCCTGGCATCCGAGACGAGTCTTTTCTAGGTCTTCCCCATGCTCACCGCCCATTCATAGGTCGACGACTCTTTTTGTGTCTGGCTGTCATTTGCTTTCCGGTCCTTCATCACATCCCTCGCGGGATGCGACTACCGTTCAGCTACGCTCTTCGACGAGAAGAGGCGCGGATTTTAACCGCGTAGATAGGCGCACTGCTGTGCGCTTTTATTGTGAGTACAAGACTCGAGAACG
>Ga0208566_1002356_pt1 | contig 10172 bp, 7 predicted proteins | sample PL_2010_150m_FD_184159 | JGI IMG/M metagenome (GOLD analysis project Ga0208566, IMG submission 184159) | Freshwater microbial communities from Powell Lake, British Columbia, Canada to study Microbial Dark Matter (Phase II) - PL_2010_150m... | ecosystem: Environmental > Aquatic > Freshwater > Lake... | reverse complement strand
CGCTGCGCTCGTGGGTTACGGGGCGCTTCGTAAGTGCATTTCACGCTGATGCGCTGGCTGCCCAAGTCCCTGTTCGGTCGCCTTGCACTAATCCTGTTTGGCGGATTGCTGATTGCCCAGCTGCTGAGCGCCGCGATCAACTTTGCCGAGCGCGACCGTCTGATCTTCCGGGCCAGCGGCATGCAATCGGCGCAACGCATCGCCGACATCATCAAGCTGTTCGACTCGCTGAACCCGGTCGACCGACAGCGCATTGCCGGCATTCTCAGCGTGCCGCCGCTGGTGGTCACCCTGACGCCAGGGCGTCCGCCCGACGACCCGGGCGAGGGCAGCTCCGACGGCGCGCCGGTGCTGCTGTTTTCCACGGTGTTGCGGGCCGCGCTGGGAACCGAGCGCGAGATCCGCGTAACCCAGAATGAAGCGGATGCCGCCTGGCGACCGGGGTATTTCCGCGAAAGGCGCGCGGAAATCGCCGCCGGGCGAATGTCCCCGCCGGGGCAGCGGCTTCCCCCAGGGGGGCTGCATTTCCAGACCCAGGTCCGCCTCTTCGACGGCAGCTGGGTGCAGTTCAATGCGCGCGTTCCGCAGGAGGCGGGGAATCTGCCCTGGCGTTTGATGCTGACGCTGCTGGTGATCCTCGTTGCGGTATCGTTGCTGACGCTGGTGGCGGTGCGTTGGGTGACCCGTCCTCTTCATGTGCTGGCGTCCGCCGCCGATGAACTGGGCCGGGACATCAACCGGCCGCCTCTGCCCGAATACGGCCCGCTCGAAGTGCAGCGCGCCGCCCGTGCCTTCAACACCATGCAGACTCGCCTGGTGCGCTACATCGAGGACCGCACGCGGATTCTCGCGGCTATGTCCCACGATCTCAAGACGCCGATCACCCGCCTGCGCCTGCGCGCCGAGCTGCTGGAAGACGAGGAACTGCGCCAGCGCTTCGAGAAGGATCTGCTGGAAATGGAGACCATGGTCAGCCAGACCCTGGATTTCATGCGCGGACTGGACAGGCGCGAGCCGATGCAGCCGATCGACATCATGGCCCTGCTCGAAAGCCTGCAAGCCGACAATGCGGAAATGGGCCGCAGCATGAGCATCGAGGGAAGCACCACGACACCCTTCAGCGGCGCGCCGCAATTGCTCAAGCGCTGCATCACCAACCTGCTCGACAATGCGCTCACCTACGGCCAGCGGGCGCGCATCAGCATCGAGGACAGCAGTGCGGAACTGCTGATCCGCATTCGCGACGAAGGGCCGGGTCTGCCGGACTCGGAACTGGAGAAAGTTTTCGAGCCTTTCTACCGGCTCGAAAGTTCGCGCAACCGTTCCACCGGTGGCACCGGCCTCGGCCTCAGCATCGCCCGCAATATCGCCCAGGCGCTGGGCGGAGATGTGCACCTGCGCAATGTCCCGGACGGGGGGTTGGAAGCTTTGCTGAGCCTGCCGCGGATTCAACGCTAGAGCGTAACCAGGCGAACCGGTCGCAGCGCTGGTGCCGGCGCTGACAGGTGGCCTCGCTCCGGCTCCCGGTGCTGGGGAGCGCACATATCGCCGAATCGAGACCACCTGCCAGCGCCAGAATCTGCTGTGGTCCTTTTTCCGGCGATCCGTATTGCGTGAGTGACTTTCCGTTGTGCAACGCGCAATGTCGATGGGATATTTGTAGATCTGTCCCAGTTCGGCCAAAACCCCCAATCCACGAAGGTTCTCGATAGCGGTCATTGGCAGACAAGTTGGGCTACTCGATCAAACGGTCGGCACGAAGTAGGATTGCCTGGGGAAACGCAAAACCCATCTTTTTGGCTGTCTTCAAATTCAAGACCAATTCGAACTTGATCGGTTGTTCGATCGGCAGGTCGCCCGGCTTCGCGCCTTTCAGGATCTTGTCCGCGTACGTCGCTGCGCGGCGGAAATTGTCTTCCGTAGATGGCCCGTAGGACATCAATCCACCCGCGTCGGCGTACTGACTCTGCGGGAAAATGGCCGGCACCTTGAGACGTGCGATTTGATCGACAATCACTTGCCGGTTCGTAATGAACACAAAGCCTTGGGTGACGAGGTAGGCATGTGTACCGGGAGCAGCGCCACGCTTTGTTGCCGATCCGACGTCCGTGCCCTGCCGAAACTCGATCGGACTAACGCGCAGCTTCATGGCCGGCGCTGCCGCCTCTGTATCCTTCAGTTGTGTTTTGCCAGCTGCTTCGTCCCGCGCGTAGAGTACGGCGACTTGGGCGACCCGCGGGAATGCCTCTTTGAGCAACTCCAACCGCTTGGCGCCGAGATCTCGTGCCATTGTCGTTAAACCCGTTATGCTCCCGCCGGGATGTCGCAGGCTCTCGGCGATTCCAGTCCCCACAGGATCCTGGGCGATGGCAACCAATACTGGGATGGTCTTCGACTCCTGGGCTATCCGGCGCGCGCCCTCTTCGGCAGGAACCAGCACAAGGTCTGGCTTCGAAGCAGCCATGTCGACGGCATTCTTGGCGTAGGCTTGTGCGTCACCATTCGCATACTTGGCATCGATTACATAGTCCCGCCCATCGATCCAGCCGAGGGCTAACATGCCGCTGCGAAACGCAGGGAGCCAACCCGCATTCGCTTCCGCGCTCGCCCCGGTAACATACCCGATGCGCCGCAGGCGATGCTCCTGCTGGCCGACCGCGGCAAGCGGCGCTGCGCCAATTGCAAGAAGTCCAAGGAGTGCGTATCGGCGATTCATGTCAGCCTCTCTGTATATCAACACGGCACGCCGGATCAGTGGAGAATCTTTGAGCAATTTGTGCTTTACGTGTAATAGTATTGCACCTAAAGGTTTGGAACAAGAACTGGAAATCGGCGAGATTGGCTTCTGTGCGCTCGTCGATCAAGGGAGAATAATGAACAATCGTCGCAGAATGTTGATCGCACTTGGCGCGGGTGCGCTTACCACATCGTTCTATTCGAATGCTCAATCACAGAAAGTCCATCGCGTCGGGTATCTAGCTGCGGGCTCGGCACAGACCAATGAAGTACCGTTGGGGGAACTGGTGCGGGGACTGAAGGCACTCGGATATGTTGAAGGCCAAAACTTGACCCTCGTGCGGCGATTCGCGGAGGGGCGACTTGAACGCCTCCCTGCGCTGGCTTTGGAGATGGTAGCGGCTGGGGTCGATCTCATTGTGGTAACCGGCACTACTCCCGGGAAGGCGGCGCGCGAGGCAACGTCATCCATTCCGATTGTTTTCAATTCTGTCACCGATCCGGTGGGTAGTGGTTTTGTTCAATCCCTCGCTCGGCCAGGCTATAACATGACAGGGCTGTCGCACATCAATGCGGACCTGGCCGCAAAACGTTTGGAGATTCTGAAGGAACTGTCGCCCAACGTCTCGCGTGTGGCCGTGTTGGTAAGCGGTGAACCTCATGTGGTGCAACCGCAACTGGAGCAGGTTCAGATCGGGGCGAAACAGCTTGGCATCAGCCTGCAGATTGCCCGACTCCTTCGCAGAGAGGATTTCGACAGCGTCAGCAAGCAACTTCGGGCTCAGCGTGCTGACGCGATATTTGTTATCGACAGTACGACAAATCGTTACAACAAGAACCTGATTGTTGAGCTCGCGGCGAAACTTCGGCTACCGGCAATGTACGCGGCGGATAGATACACGGACGCGGGTGGCCTCATTTGCTATGGTGCAAACGCTGGCGCGTCAAACTACCGTATCGCCTATTATGTTGACAGAATTTTGAAAGGCGCGAATCCATCTGACTTGCCGGTGGAGTTACCGACACACTTCGAGTTGGTGATCAACATGAAAGCTGCGAAGGCGCTAGGTATCAAAATCCCACAGTCGTTGTTGCTGAGAGCCGATAGGTTGATCGAATGAACTATCGCCGCAGACTAATGATTGTCGCTCTTGGCGCGGGTGCGCTCACAACCCCGTTTCCGGCATTTTCCCAGACGCAGAGGGTTTATCGCGTCGGCATTCTTATGGGAAATTCGATGCGCGGGGGGGTGTACGCACCAGAGTTCCTCAAGGAGATGAACAAGCTGGGCTATTCGGATGGTCAAAATACCTCGATTGTCCTTCGCGAGGCGGAAAATCGCCCCGAGCGCCTACCCGAACTTGCCAACGAGCTCGTAGCAGAGAAAGTCGATGTCATCGTTACCAGTGGCACGGCCAATGTCAGGGCGTTGCGCCAGGCGACTTCCACGATCCCAATCGTGTTTGCACTCGTTACCGACCCGGTGGGCAGTGGTTTCGCGCGAAGCTTGGCTCGACCCGGATATAACATGACAGGGGTCACCCCGTTGAATGTGGAGATGTCCGGAAAGCGCTTGGAGATACTGAGGGAACTGGCTCCCAAGATATCGCGTGTCGCTGTGCTTGTTACTGACGAAGCGCATGTACCGCCACAGGTGGAGCAGATACGAATGGCGGCCAATCGCCTTGGGATGAGTGTCGAGACAACGGAAGTCAAAGGCCGAGAGGACTTCGAGGGCGCAACCAAGCAACTACGGAAATGGCGGGCAAACGCTATATATGTAGTTGACAGCACCAGAAATAACGGCAATTTCAAACTACTCGCGGAATTCTCTGAACAACTGCGACTACCGTCGATGTACTCCAGGCCAAATTACATCGAAGCCGGCGGGCTGGTCTGCTACGGCCCGAACAATGGCGCGCTTTACCGGCGCGCTGCCCATTTTGTTGATAAGATTTTGAGAGGCGCAAGACCTGCAGATCTGCCGATTGAACTACCGACCCACTACGAAATGGTGATCAACATGAAAACCGCCAAAGCACTTGGCATCAAAGTCCCGCAGTCAATCTTGCTTCGCGCTGACAGGGTGATCGAATAGGATTGGCCGGCCGCTCTAAGAAATTCCTGATGACCGTTCAGGGTCGAACTGAGACAGCCAACAAGCCACAAACTGATCAAGAAACGCCACCACATGCTGCAACGCGCAATGAATTCCGCCTAGCGACCACGGAATACGGATATCCGTTTTTCAAAAGCAGCAGCATCGCTCAATGCAGGAGGTCCGGGGACTTCGACTGACCGATATGTGCGCGTCTGCACCGGGAGGGCGGGCGAAGTCCCCGGGCCTCCTGCGCTCCCCAAACCAATGGTCTCAACCGCATGCGGAAGACCGGCTCCAGCCCGGTCGGCAGGTTAGAATCGCAGCATGGATCTCCTCCTGTCCTTCGCTGCCGGCGTCGCGCTTGCCGGCGTCCTCCTCGCCTGGCTGCTGACCGCCCGGGTGCGTGAGGCGCGAGCGCAGGGGCGCCTCGAACTCGAACCGGAACTGGCGACCCTCAGCGAACGGCTCAGGGCACGCGACGAGGAAATGGCGCGGTTGCGCGAGCAATTCGCCGAGAAACTCGCCGCTCTGGAAGAAACCCGGCTGTCCTTCGCCGACGCCTTCAAGGCGCTCTCGGCCGACGCGCTGAGCCGCAACAACCAGTCCTTCCTCGAACTCGCCCGTGCCACCCTGGAGAAATACCAGGAAGGCGCCAAGGGCGAACTCGAGAAGCGCCAGCAGGCCATCGGCGAACTGGTGGCGCCGGTGAAGATCACCCTGGAAAAATTCGAGCAGCAAATCCAGTCGGTGGAAAAATCCCGCGTCGATGCCTACGCTACGTTGACGGAACAGGTCAAGGCATTGGCAGAATCACAGGGCCAATTGAAAAACGAGACGGCGAACCTGGTCAAGGCATTGCGCGCGCCGCAGACGCGCGGGCGCTGGGGCGAGCTGCAACTCAAGCGCGTCGTCGAGATGGCCGGCATGCTCGACCACTGCGATTTCTACGAGCAGGAGAGCGTCGGCACCGAGGACGGCCAGTTGCGCCCGGACATGGTGGTGCGCCTGCCCGGCGGCAAGAACATCGTGGTCGATGCCAAGGCGCCGCTCGCAGCCTACCTGGATGCGCTCGAAGCCGGAGACGAGGAGACGCGCAAGCGCAAGCTCGCCGACCATGCGCGCCAGGTGCGCGATCATCTTGCCAAGCTTGGCCGCAAGTCGTATTGGGAGCAGTTCCAGCCTTCGCCGGATTTCGTGGTGCTGTTCCTGCCCGGCGAGACCTTCTATTCGGCGGCGCTCGAAGCCGATCCCAGCCTGATCGAGGCGGGGGTTGAGCAGAAAGTGATCCTGGCCACCCCGACGACCCTGATTGCCCTGCTGCGCGCCGTAGCCTATGGCTGGAAGCAGGAAGCGCTGACCGAGAATGCGCAGCAGATCAGCGCGCTGGGCAAGGAACTATATGAACGGCTGTGTGTGCTGGCCGATCACTGGGGTGATATCGGCAAGCATCTGGGCAATGCCGTCGGCTCCTACAACAAGTCGGTGGTCTCGCTGGAATCGCGGGTGCTGGTCTCGGCACGCAAGTTCCGCGACCTCAAGGCCACCCCGGAGGACAAGGAACTGCGCGACCTGGCGCCGGTGGAAAGCCTGCCGCGCGAATTGCAGGCGCCGGAGATGCAGGCGCTGCCGAAGCCCTAGTACCCCAGAAGCAAGGGCGGGCACTGGTACCCCAGAAGCAAAGACGGGCACTAGCACCCCAGACCCAAGGGCGGGTACGAGCCTCGTCCCAAGCCGGGCTCACGCTGTGAGCCACCAGGTACGGAGAATGGTCTCCTTCTCGAGTCGAAGGAGGAACCAAATCATGTCCCGGAAAATTGCCGCACTGCTGCCGCGCGATCCCGACCCGCTGGTGTTCTGGCTGACCACCACCCTGTGCGCGTTGTTCCAGCTGTTCGTGCCGGGGGCGCCGGGCGCTCCGGGTTGACTTGCCGCCCTGTAACATTGCGGCCATGCACTCTTCCGAAGCCACGCTCGACCTCGAGCAGTCGCGCATTTCCCTCGAAGCCCTCGACGCCGAAGCGGTGGTGCTGTGCGCATCGCTGCGCTTGGCGCGCAACCTGCGCCGCGACCATGACCGGATCCAGCTGGCACATGGATTGACGCGCTGGCAAACGCTGCGGGCGCTGACGATTGCGCAATGGCTGGATCAGCTGACGCAGGAGAGCCTGCTGTGCGGCGAGATTCCGCTTGGCGCCGCGCCGCGCCTGGTGCTCGACGGATTCCAGGAACGCATCCTGTGGGACCGCGCAATCGGTTCTGCCGCAGGCGCCAGCGACACTGCGGAAGAGAGCTTGTTCGATCGCGACGGTCTGGCCGCCGCCGCGGCCGATGCCAACGCCTTGATGGCCGCCTGGAATATCCGCATTCCCCTGGCGACGGCGGAGCAGAGCGAGGAAACCCGCCAGTTCCTGCGCTGGCGTGAGGAGTTTCGGCGGATTTGCGACGAGGCCGGCTGGTTCGACGCGGCGCGGCAACTCGACTGGCAGATCGACTGCCTCAAGGCCGGCGCCGGCCGGCTGCCGCGACAGGTGGTGTTGGCCGGCTTCGACCGCTACAACCGCCAGGAGGCGATGCTGGTGCAGGCGCTGATGCAGCGCGGCGTCGCGGTCTACGAACTGGAACAGGGCTTGCCCGCGGTGGCACAGGCGAGCATCGCCGGATTGCCCGACCGTGAGGCCGAATGCCGGGCGGCGGCGGCCTGGGCGCGGGCGCAACTGGAACGAGATTCCGCGGCGCGTCTCGGCATCGTGGCGCCGGAACTCGGCACGCTGCGCCCGACCCTGGCGGCGCTTCTCGACGATGCCCTCGATCCTGCGGCCCTGCGGCCGGCGCTGGCCGAAATCCCGCGCCGCTACAATTTCTCGCTGGGCCTGCCGCTGGCGCGCCAGCCCTGCGTCGCCGTTGCCCTGCAACTGCTGGCTTGCGCCGCTGCGGGACGCCTCAACCAGGACGACTTCTCCACGCTGCTGCGCCAGCCCTACTGGTCGGTGGACAGCGCCGAGGCCGACGGCCGCGCCCGCTTCGACGCCCTGATACGCGAGTCGCTGGCGCCGGCATTTTCCTTCGAGAGGGTGCTGCGTTTCGCCCGCAAGAGCGCTGCCAGGGGGCTGGCCATCGACCGCCTGGTGGCGCATCTGGAGGCCTTCAAGCGGACGCTGGCCGCGCAGCCGTCACGGCAGGTGCCATCGGCCTGGGCGGCGGGGTTTGCGGAGTTGCTCGAGGCGGCCGGCTGGCCGGGCGAGCGGTCCTTGTCCAGCCACGAGTACCAGGCCCGTCGCGCCTTCGCCTCGGCCTTCGACAGTCTTGCCGGACTCGACGCGGTGCTCGGCCGGGTGAGCCTCGCCGATGCCCGCCGACACCTCGCCCGAATCTGCCGCGAGCGCATCTTCCAGCCCGAGACCGTCGGCGATCCGCCGGTGCAGGTGATGGGCTTGCTGGAGATCGCCGATACCCCCCTCGATGCCATCTGGGTGATGGGCATGAATGAACACCTGTGGCCGCCGCCGGCACGCCCCAATCCGCTGCTGCCCGCCGAGTTGCAGCGGCGCGCACTGGCCCCCAACGCCTCGGCCGAGGTGCAGCGCGAATTCGCCAACGTCATCCATCGGCGCCTGCTGCGCAGTGCGCCGCAGGTGTGTTTTTCCTGGGCGCGCAGCGAAGCGGCCCGGGCGCTGCGCCCCAGTCCGCTGCTGGCCGGCCTGGCCGGTAGCGGACTGGATCCGGGCGCGGCTGTGGCTGCGGAGGCGCGGAGCGGGCATGCGACAGGCATGCCCATGGAAATCTTCGAGGATGCCCAGGCGCCGCCGCTGGCGCCGGGCGAGACGATCCGCGGCGGCGCCGGGCTGCTGCGAGCACAGGCGATCTGTCCGGCCTGGGCTTTCTATCGCTACCGCCTCGGCGCCAAGGCACTCGAGACGCCGGCCGAAGGGCTGGATGCGCGGGCCCGTGGCACCCTGGTGCACGCCGTGCTGGAGCATTTCTGGCGGGGACGGGGCAGTGCCGAACTCCGCGCGATGTCGGCCGTCGAGCGGGAAGCCACGGTGGTGCTTGCGGTCGAGCAGGCGCTGGGCGAATTCGACGCCGCGCTCGAGGAAGCCCTGGCGCCGCGCCTGCGGGCGCTGGAGCGGGAGCGGCTGCTTCGCTTGGTGCTCCAATGGCTGGCGCTGGAAGCCCGGCGCAGCGCGGCGTTTCGTGTCGTCGCCGCTGAGCAGGAGGCGCTGGTCGACATCGAAGGCATCGCGGTGCGGCTGCGCGTCGATCGCATCGATGAACTCGATGATGGGCGCCGCATCTTCATCGACTACAAGACCGGCGCCAAGGTCAGCCCGGCAAGCTGGGCGGGCGAGCGCATCGACGAACCGCAGTTGCCCGTCTATGCGGCCTTCCTGCCGCCGCCGGTTTTCGAAGGCGTCGATGAAGACATCAGCGCGGCCGAGGGCATCGCCGGCGTGGTTTTCGCCCGGATTCGCCTGGACGAATGCGCCTTCGCCGGCATCGCCAGCGAGGGCGAACTGCTGCCCGGAGTCGCCGGGCTGACGGAGGCGCGCAAGCTGTTTCCGCCGGCACAGTTCCCCGACTGGGAAAGCCTCATCGCCACCTGGCGCATCCGCATCGCCGCGATCGCCCGGGAAATCCGCGAAGGCCATGCGGCGGTCAGTTTCGCCGACGAGGAGGCGCTTGCCTACTGCGAAGTGAAGCCCTTGCTGCGTTTGCCCGAGGTGCGGGCGCAGCGTGAACACTCTGAACAATCCGAACAACCTGAACAATCCGGGCAGGAAGCGCCGGTGGCAAAGATTGAACGCGCGGCGGGTCTGCCATGAACACGGCTGCGCTGCTGCTCGAAGAAGACCGTGCCAGCCGCCTGCGGGCGCTGGAGCCGGGCTCGTTCATCGTCGAGGCACCGGCGGGGGCCGGCAAGACGGAACTGCTTGCCCAGCGTGTCCTCAAGCTGCTGGCGAGCGTCGCCGAACCCGAGGAAATCGTCGCCATCACGTTCACGCTGAAGGCGGCGGCGGAGATGAAACAGCGCATTCTCGAGAGCCTGGAGATGGCGGCGGGCCCGCCGCCGGACCCGGCCGGGCTGGCGCCGCACCGGCGCATCACTTTGGAACTGTCGCAGCGGGCCCTGGCGGCGTCGGCGGCGCATGGCTGGAATCTGCTGGAGAACCCGAGCCGCCTGCGCATCATGACCATCGATGCGCTGTGCGCCAGCCTGGCGCGGCAGATGCCTTTCCTGTCGCGTTTCGGCGCCCAGCCGCAGATGGCCGAGGATGCCCGCCTGCATTACCGGGAGGCGGTGCGGCGCACCCTGGCGCTGCTCGCTGAAGAGGGCGAG
>Ga0208566_1002355_pt1 | contig 10180 bp, 12 predicted proteins | sample PL_2010_150m_FD_184159 | JGI IMG/M metagenome (GOLD analysis project Ga0208566, IMG submission 184159) | Freshwater microbial communities from Powell Lake, British Columbia, Canada to study Microbial Dark Matter (Phase II) - PL_2010_150m... | ecosystem: Environmental > Aquatic > Freshwater >... | reverse complement strand
AGCCTATAGTTCTTTTTTCATAATTGACATTGGTTACTCCAAAGTAAACTATTTCATGATTACATGATTCTGTATCTACAGACATGTTTCCTCCTCCATTATCGGTTATATTTAGTTCTTGCATCGTCATACGGTTTTTCTAAAATAATTGAAATATTATCTACCAAAAGATTCTTCTTAAACTGAATATTTTCTCGTTCACACATTCTTCTATACATGTTAACAACTGCAAATCTTGGATGCATTGATTCAAACTCTGTCTTTGTAATATCAATAAATCCTCCATTTTGAATAAGACTTGTTGCAGTTTGGTGTGCCTCATCTTCTGATATATTCAGATTCTGCGCTATGTCTTGAGCAGACATTTTGCCTTTTTTTACTACTAATACATAGACTTTAGATTGAATGGGAGACAGTCTAAGTTCAGAAACAATATTTTCTTCAACTGTATCCATATTAACACTCATAGATATCGAGACTTGTAACGCCATAAATAAACATGTTAAATCACAGCTGAAATTAAATATGGAATAAAGATGATCCTTTCATGAGATTAATCATAGGATTAACTGGTAGTTCTGGAATTTTATATGGTGTAAGAATGCTAGAGGCTCTCAAGCAATGCAAAGTTGATGTCCATTTAATCATGACAGAATGGGCAAAAAAGTGTCTGGCAATAGAAACGGATTATGATTTGAAATACGTAAGGTCGTTAGCAGAACATTATTCTGATGACGCAAATATGGCTGCAAGTGTTTCAAGTGGAACTCACAAGACAGATGGAATGATAATAATTCCTTGTACAATGAAAACACTTTCTAGTATTGCTAACGGTTATGAAGAAACTCTAGTAGCAAGAGCTGCAGGAGTTACAATGAAAGAATCACGTAAACTAGTTCTAGTCCCAAGAGAGACTCCACTTACTAGCATACATCTTGAAAATATGCTCAAACTTTCTCGAATCGGGGTAGTAGTATTACCTGCTATGCCAGGCTTTTACAATAGGCCAAAGAACATCGATGATATTTTGAATCATATTGTAGGAAAATGCCTTGATCAATTTGGAATTGAGCACAATCTATTCAAAAGATGGGAAACTACCTAATTCCAAGTTATAGAGTTCTTTCAGAGTCCAAATCATGAAACGATCTCATACAATTTAGGTCAAAATTCTACGAGTGTTTATATTTGGATTATGAATGAATGAAATAGAATATCTTTGGCAAGCTACAAAAGCAGATACTCTAATGACAAGTCATTTGATTTTATAATTCCCCTAATGGTCTTACTGTTCTTGGGTGTTGTATACATGCTTTCACTACGATCTCAGGAAGGATATGTCAGTTTCATATTAATTGGAATAGCTGCCGCAATAATGATTTATTGGGTGAGAGTATTAAAGAAGATGACATCTGAGAACGTTCCACAATATACACCAAAAGAAGTAGATACAAAGAATTGGGTATATGATCTCATAAAAGGAGAAAAAGAAATAATATTTGTAGCAGAGGTACCAGGTCCAGAGGATCAGGTAACTGTCAGATTAATTGATGGAATTTTATATGTACGTGGATCTGGACATTTTTCAAAAGAAGTCCCAATTGAAACAACACCAGACATGGGAATTCATGACTTCAAATACAGAAACGGTGTTCTCACTTTAAAAATTAGAAAATTAGAAACTCTTTGATTCTTCTAGTTTTGCTGGAAGATACTTGTCTGTAATATTAGTAAGACCATACTTTGAGAATGCTTCAAGTTCTGCCTTTCTTTTTATCTTGAGAAATACCTCTAGTTGTTTTTTCCAATTTCCTTCTTGATATCTAGGATCTTTTTGAAGATCATAAATTCTCTTTATGTCAGATTCTGTCATTGGGATTGTTGGTAGCTTGTATTTTTCAATATCAGTTGCCCAAACACCTAACCATTTTGCATCTGGTACTGTCAATTCTCTCAAATGAGCTGCATTTGCAGAACCAGATTTTATCACCATTGCAATGTGTTCGCCATACACATCACCGTCTGCTAGAATAACTACAGGTAATCCCATTTCTGTGTTTAATCGTCTCAAGAGATTTCTTGTTGACCTAGGAGCTTGGCCTGCCGTATCAACAATTATAGCTTTAAATTTTTTATGAACTTTTTCTTCAACAAATCTTGTAAAAAGACCACCCTTTTCGATGGCAATAACAAGTTCTGCACTAGTATCAACAAGTTCTGCACTGCTCAAACTTGGACCTATCAAATATCCGTCAGGATGATCCGAGAGATTCATTCTTTTTCCCTCATATCCTGGAACAGTATATTCAATTGTCAAGTCTCCAAAGACACTACTTCTTTCCTCAGGAAATATGTGAAATTCTTCACGGGGACTTGTGAGAACTGCTTCCAAGTCTACTATAATATTATCAGATTCCGGCTGATCCTCAAAATCAATACTAAACGCCTGTGAAGAATAATAAATGTCTCTTAATGTAGATGATTTTCCTTCTCGAACTAATCTATTGACAAAGAAAGCAAGCCAAGCAAGCTGTGTATAGGAGCGTAACTGTGACATGTTTCTAGAACTACGGACAGCACTTGCACTACCCAAAATGTATTGTCTTATTTTTTTATCATAAACAATATTGCTTACTGATCTACTGGGAATAACAAATTGTGGAAATTTTCCTTTGTCAAGATTATCATATATGCTAATACCTTGTTGTTCCAATAAAGACAGTAATCTTTTCTTTCTTTCTTCAGCTGTCTTTGCACTAGACTTGTTCTTCAATCTCACTTCCCATCCTTATCAGTTGGTTATAATTTGGCTCTTTTTTCTTACCTGCAAGTTCAGTTGCAAATTGCGCAATTAGTGGTACATATTTGGAGTAAAGATTTGCTCTCTTTTTTGCCATATCATCTGCTCCTTTCCTAGACATATGAACCGCCAATTTTCTTGCCAGATATTGTAATGCGTTTTTTAATTCCCTTTCTAGCTCAGGTCTGTCTGCTACATTTTCTTTTCCTACGGTTTTATACGGAATTCTTGTGGAGCAAATATGAGATACTATCACAAGAGGAGGATCACCTTTTATTTTATATCGACTCCATTCAGTCTCATTTACTATTTTGAGTACTACATCGCTTCCTTCATCATATAGAAGTGGAATACGATTAGCAAAACGATAAACTTTGAGACCAGATGGCGGAATATCACCTCCATAGGCAATACCCATTTCTACAACAAATGGAAATCCAGAATATGCTGACGCATTTCGTTGCCAGACAGCTGCAAACTCGGGATTGAAAAACTTCATTATTCCTTTAGAAAGAGGTGCTTCTCCCAAAGGCGCCAAGCAACTGGGATCCGGTGCAAGGAATTCTTCAAATTTTTGGAGTGCATCAGCTAGTTTTACTAGCTCCTCATTTGTCATACTACCTATTCTTTTATCCGGCTTGAATTTGGCAAACTCACAGAATTTTTCTGCCGTGGTAGGTCCAACCCTTTGGAATCGCTTGGTCAAAAAGGTGAGGAGTGTATCACCCTGAATGGTACTTGCAAGTTGCTTGTAATATGGACTCTCTGGGTCTAATTCTACTGCATGTGATTGAGACTCTCCAAAGTCCCAATATGTAATAGTCTTATTTGCAATATCAATATCATCGATTCTGATTTTTTTCAGTCCTTCAAAATCAATATTTAGAAAAGACATCACAGAAATTACGGTTCTTACAGGTTTTGATATATCAGACCAACGCTTTTGTGCTTTTTCTAAAATTTCTTTGTGGGAGAGGCTTTTCTTTAGACCTAATTCTTTTTTGACTTTATCAATCATCTTGTTGTCAATGGTTGGAATCTGGTAATGTGTATCTGTGATCATTCTTCTAATAGTCTCAACATCAATACCATGAGGATGAGGTTTGATGACTGTCGGTGGACTAGGCATATCTTTTACAATTCTTGGATAATGGAATTTTTCACCACTTGGATCTTCAAATGTTATTGATGCATATGGTGTAATCAGTGAAGTCTGATATACATAATCGCGGACTTTTAATCCTGCTTTGGAATAATCTCCTTCAAGAACAATACTTACTGAAAGACCTGTCTTTGATCCTTCTTTTGTTGTATGTTTTAGAATAACAGGTTTATTTTTTTGAATGTCAAGTAACATTACAAACTCATCAAGTGTTTTACCATCTGAACAACTCTTTACAGTAACTGGTTTGTTTGTAGTAATCTGACCATAGAGTATAGCCATTGTAGCACCAAGACCAAACATACCTCTAGCTTGCTTGAGACCAAATTTAGAACCATAAAGAACTGTACCAAAAGCAAGTGGGATGTGTTCAGGATCAATCCCAGGACCGTTGTCTTTCACAGTTAAGATGTAATGTTTTGGATCTGGTTTTTCTGCATCTACTGCTTTTATGGAAAGATGAATGTCTGGGAGGATCTTCTTTTGATCACATGCATCAAGTGCATTTTCTACAAATTCTCTAACAGATGTGTAAAGTGATCTAGTTGGATTACTGAATCCTGCAAGATCTCTATTTCTATAAAAGAATTCACTGGGAGATATCTGGCTGAAGACTTCTTTACTCAAGGATATTTCCTCCCTCCCAAAGTTGAAGTCTCTCTAGTTTTTGTCTTCTCCTTGATTCTTGAAGATCGTTGTAAACTTTACCATGAGTACTCCCACTGGAAATAGATGTTATTGCATTAACAGCAGATTTTAGTTGAGTTCCATCACCAATCAAGGCAACGGTTCTACCATAAACAGATACTTTGGCACCACTTAGGTCCTCTATATTTTTTCTAACACGACCACTTTCTCCTATTATTCGACTCTTTATCCTCTCAATTTGAGCAGGAGACTTTCCAGCAAATTGACGTAAATCAATAATATGTAATGAAGTATCTTCTTGAACAAGACGTAGTGCATTCTCTGCAGAAAAGCCACGACCTATAGCCATTACAATTTCTTCGGCCTTAAACGGCATTATATTTTCAACGTCCCCCACTCCCCTTATGATTGTCTCTCCTGTTTGACCATCGACGGATAATGAAACAGAACAAATTTTTTCTATCTTGGCTTTTATCTTTCCTGCTTTACCAATTAATACTCCAACGCGATCAACTGGGATTAGTATAATTTTCTCAAAGATCATTTTGTAACCCTCTTAAACACATCAATTGGATTGTCCACCGTTAGTCCTCTCTTAACAAAGAATTTAGTAATATTACTAATATCTCTTTCAAGAAATTCTTTGGTTTTAGGATGTCTTATATCTACCGCAGAGCCAAAATCAAAAACTACTGGTCCCTCCTTTGTTTTGAAAAGATTATACTCTGAAAGATCTGCATGAACAAGTTCAGCTTTTTGATATAGATCAGAAATAATTGTTATTGCTTTTTCGTAATCAGAATAATCTACTTCTGATTCAACCAATGTCGGAGATGGAACGCCGCCAGTTCCTACAAATTTCATTATCAGAATATTTTTTACCACAGTTATTGGTTCCGGACATGGAATTTCACAATTAAAGGCCTTGCTCAAATTACGAAATTCCTTTCTAGCCCATAATTCCACAAGAGATCTAGTACCGCTTTTTATTCTAGTAAACCTCGGATCTCCAATAAGGTAAGGATATCGCTTTTTAAAGTTCGATGTTGTGACGAGATAAATTTTTACAGCAAGATCATTACCAAATGGGTCAACTCCCCAGTACAGCTGAGACTCTTTTCCCGCACCTACGGCACCATTGACATAAGAAATAATTCCATTATTTATCAGCCGTGAGAGGGTCATCACAGTAGACTTGTCAAAGACAGCCTCGAGCACTTTGTCTTTGTCAAATATGTCCTTCTCAGATTTTCTCCCTCTTGCAATACCAGTAAGTTTGAGGTTCATCTTTCTTGCCAATTTTTCGTGGAGTCCCAAATCAGAATCTTCAGTGGTTGAATCTTCTTCGACTTGACTTGTTGTTTCTAATGAGTCTAGATCACTTTCTTCTACAATCTCCAGTTTATTGTCTTCTTCAATTGCTTCATCATCAAATTCATCTATAGATTCTTTATTCATTTTATTTTGCTCCCATAGACAACATTAATTGTAAAACAAACTTTGTAAAATCTATTACTATCAGAAATCTTGTGGCATGAGCCCTTTTTGTTTTAGTATATCAACTTGTGAGAGTGTGTATCTCCAAGTAATATCTCCACGATCATCTGCTCTAAAATCCCAGGGAGCAATTGTTACAACATCATTATCTCTTATCCAAATTTTTCTTTTTAATTTTCCCCTGATTCTACCCATCCTAGTCTTATCATCGGTACATCTTACAAGTATGTGATCACTGCCCAAAAGTTTTACAACTCGGCCTAGCAACTCGCCTTCTCCAGGCATATACATTTCTTTTAACTGACTTTCGTTTAGTACTTTTCGCTTACCCAAAATTCTCAGACTACAGAGTGTTCAGTATGTATATATTCGTTGTATTTTTAAAATTTGAAAACAATAAGAAATGGAATTCCTTCAATTTCTTTTACACCTTTTGCAGTTCCCACTCCAATCTTTATTGAAAGATCAACTGTTTTTCTACCAGCCATGTTAATAATTGAAGAACTTTTTAGAAGAGATTCTGCTTCTTTCTCATCAACCACTCGATCTCCATAGTAACTCTTTGTGATTTTTACCTCCAAATCAGATTGTTTGAGTGTTCTTCCAACTAATTCGACATCACACATATTCAACATCCTATTGTTTTGTTGATTCACTACTCTTACTGCAAAATTCATTTACGCATATTGGCCCTTTAGAGGAGATTTAGCTCCACAGGCTTCACATTTCAGAGAGGTTACCCTATTTTCCTTTTCGACCCTAGTATCAGGGCTCTTACAGGTGGGGCATTCCACATATTCCTTAAGATATCTATTCAAACGAATTGTAAATTCATGAGGGTCTTTTTTCCCTACAAATACTGCCTTGTCACCTCCAAATTGTGCTGGAGTTGCAAATTCCTTTGATAAATACTGGAGAAGCTTCTCAGGATCTCTTCGCAATATTTTTGGAAATTCAGAAAAGTTTCTGAAAAATGTTCTGTTACCTTGCCACATTATATCCACTTTAGGAAGTTCAAATCTTGATGTAGAGCCTGCTTGAATTTGAGATACTTTATCTTGTATTCCCTTCAATAATTTTTCGTATTCTGCCTTTGTCAACTAGACTAGTTATAGAATCGCTACCTATATTGATTTACTCTAGAAAAAGAAGAATATGGTACTAAGGCTTTCCTATGCGGAATACATTAGTACTACATTTAGGGCATGTGCCCTTTACCGCAGGTCGTCCGTTCTTTAGCTTAACTTCCTTTGGATTTGTGATGTCGACTTTTTTTCTGCATTTTACGCAGTATGCTTGAGTCATTTCAACATCTTACGAATGAAGTGGTATATAGCAAGATTCAGTAAAAATTATTTCACTATACGCCTAGAGAGCGTTAAATTTTTACATGACCTAATTCAGATCATGGATCTAGAATTTTCATAAAAACATACATTTTTGTCATATTTCTTATGAGGAAATGATCCAACTGAATGAAATTAACAAATCAGCCACGATAATAATCAAATTGTTGAATGTAGCTATGCTTTTAAAAGCGCCCTAAAGAGACTCACTTGAATGGCAACTAGGAAAGGCATCATAATTACAGTAGCAATGCTGGCAGCTATTTCAGGTGCAAGTTTTGTAGTATGGGTTCTTCCACAAAATCATGGTTCCTCTTCTGTTCTTGTCTCAGATTTCAAAAGTGAGTTGGATAGTGTAAAAGAGAAACATTTGCTAATTACTACTGCAATAGAGTCAAACCTCAAATCATTATCAGATAAGGGTATAACTCCAGATGAATTTATCAATCAAACCCAGATTTCATCGTCTCAGATCACCTCATTGACAAGTGAGATAGTAGAGAGCAATGCTCCTACGGAATGGAAACAAAGCTATGGAGCCTACTTTGAATCCCTCAAAAAGTACAACAATTATCTTACTGAGACAATCTCACTTGCAAACAAGATGAAAAGTGGAATATCTCCAAGTGATCTAAATGATGAGATGGTAAAGTTAGATGCCCTCAAAAAAGAATCAGATGTACTGGTAACCAAATCTGACCAAACTCGACCTTGATAGAATCTAATCAAAATTTGAGTTGAATTTCTTAAAGCACTTGTAAAATTATATAGAAACTACATTAATTAATAGGAAATGCGATTTTTGTCTATACCATGTCAGTAAAAGAAGCTAGTATGCAAAATGAAACAACTGAGACTAAGACTAGCCGATTACTAGTTATTTGTGTTGACAGAGATGACGATATTGGAGTAAAAGCAGGTGTTGTTACACCAGTAGTTGGACGTAATGCATGCATAGATGCAGCTCAAAGACTTGCATTAGAAGATCCGGAAGATGCTGATTCCAATTCGATTTTTGCAGCTGTTAAAACATTTGAAGATTTGATAAGCAAGGGATACCAAGCTGAGGTTGCAATAGTTGCAGGTACTCAGAATAAAGGTGTACAAGGAGATGAAAAAATTATTTCTCAAGTAAAGACACTTGCAACAAAATTTGCAGCAAATGGAGCTGTAATAGTATCTGATGGCGAAGATGATGAAAGTGTCATACCAATAATTCAAAATGTGTTACCAATAGTTTCTGTAAAAAGAGTAGTAATGCGAGTAAGCAGAACTGTGGAATATTCGTATGCAGTATTGGGAAGATATCTCAAAGCAATTGCTTTTGATTCAAAATATTCAAAATTCTTTTTAGGCGTTCCTGGAATGCTTTTGCTAATAGGTGGAATAGGTACTGTTCTTGGGTTAACCACACAAATATTTGCAGTTCTAGTTAGCATTCTTGGCGGAGCATTTCTAATCAGAGCTTTTGATATAGACAGAGCTTGGACCAATTGGAATAAACCAACACCTGGTGGATTCATACGAACTTTTACTCTAGTGGCAGGAATTGTCATGATTCTTGCATCGTTAACATCTGGTCTAAGTGCTGTCATACCTGGCATTACTGCAAAACCTGATAGTATTTTGAAATTAGTTTTGAATCAACAAACAACTGGTCTCTTTATTTCTGGAATGTTACCATTTCTTTGGATGGGAATAGGGTGTATCTTTGGAGGTTCACTGTTAAGTAGTTGGTTCAAGGGAAGCATTAGATCAATTACAGATATTCTAAGGTTGATAGTATTAGCTACACTCTATCCAATTGTTTACCAGTTTACTATAATCATGATAAAAGGAGAGAGTCCAGTTACTCTTATTCCTCCATTGTTACTTGGCCTTGCAGTAATACTGATATCTGCGTCTCTGCTCTTCCACAAATATAGAAAAAAGAAGGGCGGTGAAGCACTATCAGAATAAAAGATAAAGTTCTCAATTTAGGCGGACTGTACAGCCTTTACTCTAAGAAATTAGAAAAGGACATTCATAGTGGAGAGATGCCAAATCATATTGCTATCATTCTTGACGGAAATAGAAGATGGGCAAAACGTAATCTGATTATGAAGTTAGAGGGCCACTTTAGAGGAGCAGACGCTGTAGAAAAATTACTAGATTGGTGTGAGGAGCTAAATATCAAAATAATTACTTTGTATGTACTATCATCAGAAAATCTTAGTAGGCAAGATGAGGAATTAGACTATCTCTATGATTTGATAAATGAACGATTGCTCAAGTTATACAATGATCCCAGAATACACAAGAATCGCATGAAGGTAAAGGCTATTGGTAGTATCGAGTTGTTACCAGATTTTCTAAGAGATATTCTCAACAAACTGGAAGATACTACAAAAGACTATGACGGTCATTACCTGAACATTGCAATAGCTTATGGTGGACAAAATGAACTTGTTGACGCAATCAAAAAGATTGGTTCCAGAATTAAAGACGGTTCTCTGGATGTCAATCAAATAGACAAGGATGTGATAGAATCCAGCTTGTATACTTCGCACCTACCTCAATCATCACCCGATATGATATTGAGAACATCAGGTGAGAAGCGATTAAGTGGTTTTCTACTGTGGCAAAGTGCCTACAGTGAACTTGTCTTCATGGATATTTATTGGCCAGAATTTAGGAAAATCGACCTTATGCGAGCAATAAGGACCTTCCAGAAGAGAGGTCGTAGAC
>Ga0208566_1002352_pt1 | contig 10189 bp, 12 predicted proteins | sample PL_2010_150m_FD_184159 | JGI IMG/M metagenome (GOLD analysis project Ga0208566, IMG submission 184159) | Freshwater microbial communities from Powell Lake, British Columbia, Canada to study Microbial Dark Matter (Phase II) - PL_2010_150m... | ecosystem: Environmental > Aquatic > Freshwater >... | reverse complement strand
GTCGGTGTCCTGGCCGAATGGGAGCCCGCAGTTCGGCACGCTGGCGGCCGTGGCGCTGGCGATGGGGCTCGGCAGTTACATCGGCGGGTTTCGCGTGACCGAGGTCCTGGCGGAGAAGATCACGCGCATGGACCATGTCGAGGGACTGTCGGCTAACCTCACGACGTCGTCTTTGGTGCTTGTCTCTGCCACCATGGGCTTGCCCGTCTCCACCACGCACGTCAGCGGCTCCACGATCATCGGGATCGGCATGCGCAAGGGGCTCGGAGCCATCCGCTGGGCGACCGTGCGGGACATGGTGCTGGCCTGGATCGTCACGCTGCCGGTTGCCGCGTTGCTGGCGGCCCTGGCCTATTTCATCCTGAGTAGGCTAATCTAGCGGGTGCACGGCGGCTTTTGACGGGGGATGCCTACATCTCCGAGGCGAGTGCGCCCCGCAGCCGGATATATTCCTGCGCGGTCACGATGCCTTCTGCCTTCGCGGTCTTCAGGAACGTTTCGACCGCGGCGTGCCGGTCTTCCGGCCAGGTGGTCGTCCCGGCCAGCATCTCGGCGAGCATGTCCATCGTCTCGATCGCCGCGGGATGCACGAGCTGGGGATGCGTCAGCCACTGTCTCCAATTCACCGTATTCGTCATCTGCTCCATCGAACCTAAATCCTCTCCAATGCTGATGGTTGATCCTGGACAAACCGCGCCAGAATACAGATCGGCGCGGTCAGATGCAAGCAAAAGTGGAACGACTGAAGGTCGGATAACTACGGCGCGGGCTTCGGGTATTTGGAGAAACAGATCATATCCATGCGGTGGTACTGGTCCGGCATGACCGATTCGGGGCGATAGCCGAGATTCAGAAACATCGCGATGTTGCGGGACGCGCGGAGCATCGTGCAGACGTAGAGCTTGTGCGCGTCCACGGCGTGCTTCTCGACCTCCCGCATCAGTGCTTTCCCGATCCCCTGTCCCTGGTACGCCGGGTTTACCGACAGCAGCCTGATCACGCAGACGCCGCCCGCATTCCAGAAGCGGACCGACCCCGCGACCGCGCCGTCCCACTCCGCCACCAGGACCACCTTGTCCTTCGCGTCGAGTTGCACGTTTTCGAGCGTTTCCTTGGTCCAGGCGGCCGTCTCGTACGTGCCCTCATAGGCGCCAAAGGCCTCCTTCTGGATCTTGAGGATCACGGGAAAATCCCTCTCGGTCGCCCGCCTGATCGTCAGCATGCCGCAGTCATAGCGATTTATGAGGCGTTTGGCAAGCGGTCACCCGAACGGCTCTCGCCGTGCTATGCTGGAGGTGAGCGAAACGGAGGTGGCAAAATGAAAACACCTGGTATCATCGCGACGCTCGTTGTGGCGCTCTTGTTGAATGCCTGCGCGGAATCGTCAAACCGGATCATCGAGTATCTCTCGGGCTTTCCGCCCCAGACGGAAAAGCCGCCGCAAGCCGCGTTGCCTCTTGCCGCAGGTTTGGTCATGGCTCTGCCTGAGGATGAACTGAGCAAGCCGACGACTCCTTCAAAAGACGTGGTGGAATGGGTAGCGCGGCGGATACAGACGGAATTGCAGGCGTCATCACAAATCACGATCCAGCGGATATTCCCCGTACTCACCATTCCGGCCGGCGGGTTGCACGGCTTGGCGCTGGAACGTGTTCAGGCCCTTGCTAAAGAGGGCAATCTCACGAAGATGATCGTGGTGGTCGCCACATCCCGGTCCGCGCAGAAACTGCGGTTCTGGCCGGTCCAGGAGAATCAGCTCTACGTGCGGATGGACGCCGCGCTCGTGGATGTGCCTGCGGGCCTGGTGTTGCTGACCGAATCGGGACAGGATGATTACGTGATGGCCGAGACACTGGACTACGTTGACCGGATCAGCTATCCGCGCCTCTACTATCGAAACTTCACATTCGGCGGGCCATTCACCATAGTGGAGGGTGACCCGTACAAGGCTCTGGGCGAGCAGGTCTTCCGCGACACGGCGGATCAGCTGGGCATGAAACTACGGCAGAGGCTGTCCCCTCAAAAGACCGGGTAGGGGCTGCGCCCTCCGCGCGAGCGGCTACTTACCCGGGTAGTCCCACGATTTCATCAACTGGGTTCTGCGGTCGAAGACCATCCGCACACGCTCGCCGCGGAGGCGGGAGAGTCCGCCTGTGCCACTGTCCGGCCTGTCCATCCGAAACCCGTTCGACGTCGGATCTTCCCACACGGCCGAGATACTGGCGGCGGTCTCCGTTCGATCCGTCGGAGGGCCGAAGAGTCCCAGAACCTGCTCATAGGTGGCCTGCCCGACGGAACGATTCATCATGCCTTCGAACACGAGCCGTTCTTCCTGGTGCTGTTTCTCGTCGGACATGCACCCTGTCAGGAACAGACCGAGCAGGAGGACAAGCAGGGATTTCTGGAGCATGGCTAAAAGAGAGGCTCTTGCGGTCCCGGGCGCATGCCGGCGAGATCCGGGTCCTCACCATCGAGAGGCCGAGGAGTCTCCGCCTTATCTGCTTTTTCCGTCTTCCGCTGGACCCGGCGTTCCTCTTTTTCTTTCTGCTTGGCTTGCTTGGCCCGCTCGCGATCGCGTTTTGCGAGAGTCGCTTTTCCTGGTCTGGGGATTGTAGCCTCCCGGCGTGCGTATGCCGCCTTTTAGGTTGAGTGGGCCGGAACATCCGGGTTCGGATGCCCCGGCCCATTGTTTTCAGTCGGTGTTAGCCTATCGCAGGATTGTTACCAGCGTCCGCCACGCTCGCCGCCGCTCTCCCCGCCGTAGCCGCCGCCCCCGCTGCGCTTTTCCTGGGGCTTGGCTTCGTTCACGGTGATCGTCCGGCCGCCCATTGGCGTGCCGTTCAACGCCGCGATCGCCTTCTGGGCCTCTTCGCCGGTCGCCATCTCGACAAACCCGAACCCGCGAGACTGGCCGGTGAACTTGTCCGTGATCACTTTGGCCGATGTCACGGAACCCTGCGGTGTGAACAGCTCGCTGAGCTGCTGCTCGGTGGTGGAATAGGGCAGGCCGCCCACATACAACTTCGTACCCATCGGGTACCTCCTTTACTGATGCGACGCGGTCTTGGGAGTAAGGAATGAAAGGGGCGAAAGGAGAGCACCGAAGGCAAGCCCGGATTCCTACTGCAAGGCACGATCGCGTATGGAGTCCTTCTTCGTCTGGCGCCTCATCGCCGGACTCCTTCAACGAAGAAACGCGGAGTCACGCTAGCACAGGCTTGGGCGAGATGCAAGCGTCGCTGTGTACACACTACTTGTCAAAGTTTCCGGTCGGTCATGAGCTCGTACGCCTCGTCAATCGTGCCTACCTCCTTGACCGTCACATTCAACTCCAAGCCGAGCTTTTCCAGATTCCATTGGGAGTCGTGGATCTGTCCCTGCGGAACCAATACCGTCCGGTAGCCCTCGCGTGATGCTGCCCGAATTTTATCCGGGATGGCGCCGACAGGGCCGATCCGTCCGTCGGGCTGAATGGTCCCCGTCATCGCCACTCCGCGCCGAATGGGGTCTCCTCGCAACAGTGCGATGAAGCCCACGCACGTGACCGCGCCCGCACTGGGGCCGTCCGTACCGGTCGAGACGTAGGCGACCCCTTTGATGCTGATGGTGCCCGTGTGTCGGACCTCGGGCGTACGGCTCTGCGCGTACTTCAGCGCGGTCCGCATGGCGTCGAGGTATTCCGTCATAAATTCCACATTGCCGCGCCATCTGGTTTTCATGGGGGCGGGCGATGCCTGCTGGTCCCAGGACATGGCCATCATCTCGAAGACTCCGCGGTCATTGGCCCGGATTGCACCAAGCACCGGCACATCCACAGAATTCTCCGCCGATACGATGGCATCCGTGGGTGCCAACAAGGCCGTCAGAGTCAACAGCAGGAAGGCGAGCAAAATTTGCGATGAGCGACCTGATGCCATGACGTACCTCCGCAACATGGGTCTATACCTCGAATTCCGCCCACAGGAAGGTGTGGTCGGAGGGGTCTTTCGCGCGCCGCGGTTCGACGTCCACGTCGCATTGCGTGCAGGCCTTCGCGAGCGGCGCGGTCGCGAGGATGTGGTCGATCCGCCAGCCCCTGTTCGCGTCCAGCGAGCTCGGCCGGCGGTAGTCCCAGAAGGTGAATTGCCGGCGGTCGGGATGGAGCCTCCGGAAGACATCCTCAAACCCCCACGCGAGCGCTTCCTTATAGGCTTTTCTGGCGTCCTCGTGGAAGCAGACGTGCGTGAGGTGCTTCTCCGGACTGTGGACGTCCATGGGTTCCGGGGCCACGTTGACGTCGCCGCACCAGAGCGCCGGCTTCTTCGGCGAGAGATGCGTATCAAAATACTTCCGCAGGCGCTTGAACCAGCCGAGCTTGTATTGGTACTTGGGCGAGTCGATCTCAAATCCTTGGGGGATGTAGGTGTTGATGATCGGAATGCCCTGGACGACCACCCGCAGGAGCCGCGCATCGTCCGGGTCCTTGCCGTCGTCGAATCCGTGGAACACCGCGTCCGGCTCTTGCAGCGTCAGCACGGCGACGCCGTTGTACGACTTCATGCCGCGGAACGTGACATGGTAGCCGGCGGAGGTCAGCGCGAGCGCCGGGAAGTCCTCGTCCTGGACCTTGGTCTCCTGCAAGCACAGCACGTCGGGGCGGTGGCGCTCGAGCCACTCGATCACGATGGGCAGGCGCTTGCGCAGGGAATTCGCGTTGAACGTGGCGATCTTCATCAGGTGCCTCTCAATCCGAAAACGGCGCCGCGGCCGCCGAGGTAGCCGGTGGCCCAGGCCCACTGGAAGTTGAACCCGCCGATCCGGCCGTCGCAGTCCAGCATCTCGCCGATCAGGTGCAGGCCGGGCACTTTTCGGGATTCCATGGTCCGGAAGTTGATCTCGTCCATCGGCACGCCGCCGGCGGTGACTTCGGCGTGATTCCACCCGCGGTCCCGCAGGATCGGCAGGGGCAGGCCGGTCAGGGCATGGACCAGTTTGCGCCGCGACTCGCGCGCGAGCCGGCCGGCCTGCGTGGCCGGATCGATCCCGCAATACCCGCACAGGGCCGCGGCCAGACGCTCGGGGACCTGCAGGGCCAGCGTTTTGCCGACGGAGAGTTTGGGGCGGGCCGCCATCTGCGCGATCAGCCGCTGTTCCGCTTCTTCAAAGCCGACGCCCGGCCGGAAGTTGCATCGCACCTCGACCGTTGCGCCTTGGGCATGCGCGATGGTCCAGAAGCGGCTGGCGTCCATGGCCACCGGCCCGCTCACCCCGAAATGCGTCCACAGCAGGCTTCCTGTCCGTCGATCCACCTGTTTCCCGTCAATGAGGGTCGTCAGCTCGGTTTCCTGCGACACACCGGACAGCTCGGCATGAAACATGGAGTCAGCCAACACCAGCGGCACGAGCGCGGGGTGGCAGTCCGTGACGCGGTGGCCCATGCGGCGGACGATCTCCCAGCCATAGCCGTCGCTGCCGGTGCGCGGCAGGGACCGGCCGCCGGTTGCCATGATGACGCGCCCGGCGTGAAGCTCGCCTTGCGCATGCCGCACGACGAAGCCGTCCTTCGCGATCACGTCCGACACGCGGTGGTTGGTCAGGATCGCAACGCCCAATTCATGGCAGCGAGCCGTCAGTGCGTTGAGGATCGTGCGCGCCTTGTCGGTGACGGGGAAGAGTTTGCCGGTCTCCTCGCGCTTGAGCGCCACGCCCAGCGAGGCAAACCATTCGCGCGCGGCCTGTGCGGGGAAGGCCGCGAGAATGTTCCGGACCGCCGGGGTCGACGGGGTGAAGTCCCGGGGGCCGACCTTTTCGTGCGTGACGTTGCAGCGCCCGCCGCCGGAAACCAGGATCTTCGCGCCGATGGTCCTGGCGCCGTCCAGCAGGACAATGCGTGGCGCGGGGTCTGGCTCCGTTTCTCTGGAAACGGTGCCTGACCCCTTTCTCAGTTCCTCCGCGGCGAAGATCCCCGCCGCCAACCCCGCCGCTCCGGCTCCGATAATGGCGATGTCAATCTGCTCGCTCATACAATCCGCAACGGCGGCGATGGTAACACAGCCCTGCTTTTCGGGCTAGGCAAGAGGCCCGCGACTTGATAGGATCGCACGACATGATTCGAATGGCCCGACATCAATTCATCAGTTCGTCCGTCGCGCTGGCTGTGATGCTCTCCGCAGGCCTCGTCTCCGCGGCCGAGAACCGCCCGGGGTACCAGGACGTTCCCTCCTTGCTTCAGGAGGCGAAGGACGCCGCGCGCGCGATTGCGGACGACCCGTACCTGCGGGATGCCGCCTTGCGGGGCATTGCCGGGGCGCAGGCGGAGGAGGGACGGTTCGACGCCGCGCTGGACACGGCGGCCCTGATCGCCGACGCATACCTGCGGACGGGCGCGTGGCGGCAAATCGCGGTCGCAAGGGCGCGAGCCGGCGATCGCGGGGCGGCCGGCAAGCTCCTCGACAAGGCGCTGCAGGAGGTGGCGTCGTTCAAGAACGTTCCCCTGCGCCGTGTGGAAGTCTTGATTGCGACGGCGGAGGCGCAGGCACAAATCGGAGACGTGCCGGGCGCCCTCAAGACCGCCATGACTATTGAAGTTCTTCCGGGGAGAGTGGAAGCGTTACGCAACATCGCCCTGATACAGGCGAAGGGCGGCGACTTCAAAGGCGCGGTCGAGACCGCCGGCGCCATCGCCGATGAGAAGATCAAGGCCCAGGCGCTTCGCGGGATCGCGGTGGCGCGCGCCGGGAAGGGTGATCGGGACGGCGCGCTGCAAACCGCCGCGGGGATTCGTGATCCCTATCTGAAGGCCGGCGCGTTACGACGCATTGCGGCGGCGCCGCCGATTCTCAAGGACCGGGCTGCCGCGCTCGACATTCTGAAGCAGGCGCTCGACAGCGCCGGGGCCATTCAAGGCGAGAATGAAAAGGCCGATGCGTTGGGAGGAATCACGATGGTGTTTCTGGCTGCGGGCGATGTGAAGGGAGCATTCCGAACGGTGGCCCTGATCGAGCGTGCCTTTGCCGGGAAGCCGCTCCCTGAAGTCGCGGTGACCACCAGGTCCGAAGTGCTGCGTGCGATCGCCGTCGCGCAGGCCCAGGCGGGCGACAGCCCGCGAGCGTTGCAGACGACCGAAAGCATTGCGACCCCCTACATGCAGGCCAGCGCCCTCGCGGAGATCGCGGTGGTCCAGGTCGAGCGGGGTGATCGGATCGCCGCGGAAGCGACCCTCCGCAGGGCGATGCAGGTCTCGTCCGCCATTCGGGAATTCGCGGCAAAGGCTCCGGCGTTGCTGGGGATCGCCCAGGCGTACGCCAAAGTCGGCGATCGGGCCGCGGCCACGAAAACCTTTCGGCAGGCCCGCCAGACCGTTCGCGTGAGCGACGACGAACGCTATAAGACGGACGCGTTGATGGATCTGGCCATGGTGCAGTCAGGCGCCGGGGACTTCTCCGGCGCCGTGGAAACCGCCGACGGGATCCGGGACATCCATGCGCGGGCGCATGCCTGGCGGGTGGTGGCGGCGGCGCAGGGCGGGAACCGTGAGCCGGTGCTCGCGTGGATTGCCACGGATGGCGCGCCCGCCAGGAAAGCCTACGCGCTGCTGGGTCTGGCCGAAGGGTTGCTCCCTCGATTAAGTGGGCATGAGTAAGCCAAACCAGGTTTTCTTCGCGCCCTGCCCACGCGGGCTGGAGACGGTGCTGCGCGTCGAGCTAGAGCAACTGGGCGCGCAGGACACGGCCGACCTCCCCGGCGGGGTGTCCTTCGCCGGCACGTTTCCCCTCTGCTACGCGGTCAATCTCAACAGCCGGATCGCCAGCCGGGTCCTGTGGCGCGTCTTTCACGGCACCTACCGTGATGAGCGCGATATTTTTCAGGCCGCGCATGATCTGCCCTGGCATGAATGGTTTTCCGCCCGCCGCACGATCAAGGTGAAGGTCAGCGCCCAGCAGTGCCCGCTGAAGAGCCTGGATTTCGTCACGCTCAGGATCAAGGACGCGGTCTGCGATCGCTTCCGCGAGGCCGCCGGCGCCCGTCCCGACGTGGACACGAGCCGGCCGGATATCCGCATTGACGCGTTTCTGGACCACCAGAACGTGACCCTCTATCTCGATACGTCGGGTGAGGCGCTCTTTAAGCGCGGGCTCCGCACCGCCGCCACCGAGGCGCCCTTGCGCGAGAATCTCGCGGCGGGCATTCTGCGACTGGCGGGCTGGACCGCGGAGCAGCCGTTGCTCGATCCGATGTGCGGGGGCGGCACGTTCCTGATGGAAGCCGCGCTCATGGCGCGGAACATCCCGCCCGGGCTGGGGCGGTGCTTCGCGTTCGAGAAGCTGTACACCTTCGACTCCCGTGAGTGGCGGGCGCTGTGCGAGGCCGGCCGGGCGCGGCAAACGCCGAAGGCGCCTCTGGCCATCTACGGGAGCGACATCCATGGAGGCGCCCTCAAGGCGGCGCGGGCCAATCTTGAAGCGGCCGGATTGGGTGATGCGGTGGCGCTCAAGCAGGCCGACGTGCTGGACGTGACGCCGCCCGCCGGGGAGGGGATGCTGGTCACGAACCCGCCCTACGGGGTCCGCATCGGCGAGGAGGATCAACTGGCCGCGTTCTACCCGCGTCTCGGCGACAGCCTGAAGCGGAACTTTGCCGGCTGGCGGGCCTATATCTTGACGGCGGATCTGCGCCTGCCCAAGCTGATCGGACTGGCGGCCAGCCGCCGCACGCCGCTCTTTAACGGCGCGCTCGAGTGCCGGCTGTTCGAATTCAAGCTGGTCAGCGGCTCGATGCGAAAACCACGGTGACGGGGTTGGGCGCGCCTGCGTTACACTGATCTAGAAGAATCTGATGGGGGTGGTGAAATGGATGCCACGCGCGCACGAAACCCATGGGTGGCGGGCTTGCTGTCGAGCGTGCTGCCGGGCTTGGGGCAATTCTATAATCGCCAGTGGGCCAAGGGTGTGGGATTCCTGTTGGGGGTTTTCGGGCTGACTGTCGTGTTGTCGAGTTCGGTTGATCCGAAAGCGCTCGAGCAGGCCGCCGAGGCCGGCAAGACGCCTGACAACCTCGGGCTGATCTTCCTGCTGTTGGTGGTGATCCTGGCGATGGCGGTCTGGAGCATTGCCGACGCCGTTCGCATCGCCAAGAAGTCGTAAGATGACAGATCAGCCCGCATCGTCACAGGTCGGAAAATTCATCGTGCTCGGGCTGTTCGCGCTGGCCGTCGGCGCGTTCTTCTATTTCGACCTCACGCAGTATCTGTCCCTGGAGACCCTCAAGGCCAACCGGGACAAGCTGTTGTTTTATACCGAAGCCCACTACCCGACGGCCGTCGCGGCCTTTATCCTGCTCTACTGCGTCCAGACCGCTTTCTCGCTGCCAGGCGCGGCGATCCTCACCCTGGCCGGGGGCTTCCTGTTCGGCAGCTTTGTCGGCACGCTGTACGTGAATATCGCGGCGACGGCCGGCGCGACGCTGGCGTTCCTCGCGGCCCGCTATCTGCTGCGGGATTGGGTCGAGCGAAAGTTCGGCGGCCGGCTGGGTCCCATCCAGGAGGGGTTTGCCAAGAACGCCTTCAGTTATCTGATCACCCTGCGGCTGGTGCCGCTCTTTCCGTTCTTCCTGGTCAATCTGGTGTCGGGCTTGACCCGCATCCGCGTGGGAACGTATGTCCTGGCCACGGCCCTCGGCATCATTCCAGGCAGCTTCGTATTCGCCAACGCCGGCCGCCAGCTCGGCTCGATCAATTCGCTGGGGGAGATCGCCTCGCCGCGCGTGCTGGGCGCCTTCGCCCTGCTGGGTCTGCTGGCGCTCGTGCCTATCCTGTACCGGAAGTTCGCCGGCAAGCAACCATGAACCTGGCGGGCATCCTTGTTCTTCTTGTCCTCACCGTTGCGTCGGTCGGTCGCGCCGACTCGCCGTCTGTCTTCGAGGTCGGCAAGTTCTCCGCGGCCTCCGAAGGGAGCGCCTTGCCGGACGGGTGGAAGCCGCTGACCTTCAAGAAAATCGAGCGGCACACGGTGTACAAGGTGGTCAAGGACGGGGATGTCGTCGCCGTCAAGGCCGTGAGCGAGGCCTCCTCGTCGGGATTGACCAGGGAAATCAAGATCAACCCCAAGGAATATCCGATCGTGCAGTGGCGGTGGAAGGTGGCCAATGTGCTGAAGAAGGGCGACGTCACCAAGAAGGAAGGCGATGACTACCCGGCCCGCATTTACATCAC
>Ga0208566_1002351_pt1 | contig 10189 bp, 7 predicted proteins | sample PL_2010_150m_FD_184159 | JGI IMG/M metagenome (GOLD analysis project Ga0208566, IMG submission 184159) | Freshwater microbial communities from Powell Lake, British Columbia, Canada to study Microbial Dark Matter (Phase II) - PL_2010_150m... | ecosystem: Environmental > Aquatic > Freshwater > Lake... | reverse complement strand
AGTTACTGGTGCCCGACTTTGGGGTTAGGGTACTGGTGCCCGGCTTTGGGGTTAGGGTACGGGGCGCTTCATAACCGCATTTCACGCTAAATGAAAATTCACGAAACAATCGCCGCCCTGCGCGCCGCGTTGCAGGCCGCCGGCCGCGTGGTGCTGGTGCCCACCATGGGCAACCTGCACGATGGCCACATCGCCCTGATGCGGGAAGCGCACAAGTACGGCGACACCGTGCTGGTCAGCATCTTCGTCAACCGTCTGCAATTCCGTCCCGGCGAAGATTTTGAGAAGTATCCGCGCACCTTCGCCGCGGATTGCGAGCGCCTGGTCGCCGCCGGCGTCGACCACCTGTTTTTCCCTGCCGAAAGCGAGATGTATCCGGTGCCCCAACAGTATTACGTGGAGCCGCCCGCCGAATTGATCAACATCCTGGAAGGTGAGTTCCGGCCCGGGCATTTTCGAGGCGTCGCCACGGTGGTGCAGAAACTGTTCAACATCGCCCAACCGCAGGTGGCGGTATTCGGGAAGAAGGATTACCAGCAGATGCTGGTGCTGAGCAACATGGCACGCGATCTGGCCCTGCCGATCGACATCATCGCCGCCGACACGGTGCGCGCCCCGGACGGTCTGGCGCTGTCGTCGCGCAACGGTTTCCTGTCCGCGCAGGAAAGGGCCGAGGCGCCCCGTCTGCACCGCCTGCTGGAGGGCGTGCGCAATGCCATCCGGGCCGGCGAACGCGACTTCGCCCGACTCGAAGGCAAGGCCATGGGGGAACTCCAGGAAAATGGATGGGAACCGGACTACGTCGCCGTGCGAAGACGCTCCAATTTGCAAGCCCCGGCTGCCGGCGACGCGTCACTGGTGGTTCTGGGCGCGGCTCGCCTGGGAAGCACGCGCCTGATCGACAACCTGGAAATCTGAATCCCATGAAGCTCAGTCTGTATCGGACAGCCATAGGAATTTGCTGTCTGGCCATGCTTGCCTGCCAGCCCCGGGAGGCCGAAAAGGCGCCGGCGGCCCCCTTAGCCGAAGGTTTTGTGGAACTGGCCGAATCCGATGTCGCGACCGTGCGTGCCGGCGAGATCGGCCTGGTGCTGCGGGCCAACGGCACGCTGCGGCCGATCCAGCTGACCAGCGTGCGCGCCAAGGTAGCAGGGGAAATCGTCGAGGTGGCGGTGCGCGAAGGAGAACGCGTCAGCGCCGGCCAGGTGCTGGCGAGAATCGACCGCAGCGAATACATTTCGCGCCTGGAGGATCGCCAGGCCAGTTTTGAAGCCTCCCGCGCCCAGGCGGCATTTGCCGAGTCCACGCGGCGCAAGAACGAGGAACTGCTGCAGAAGAAATTCATCTCGCCGCAGGCCTACGACAATGCCAAGTCCTCGGCCGATGTCAGCACCGCGCAACGACAGTCGCTGGAAGCCCAGGTGGCCCTGGCCAGGAAGGCCCTCGACGATACCCTGGTGCTCGCACCGATCACCGGCTGGGTTGCCGAGCGCGCCGTGCAGCGCGGCGACAAGACGGCCGTCGATGGCAGATTGTTTACCCTGGTCGACCTCTCCCGCCTGGAACTGGAAGCCTTGGTGCCGGCCAATGAGATTGCCCGTGTCACGGTCGGCCAGGCCTTCAACCTGATCGTCGAGGGCTATGGCAAGCAGCGCTTCGAGGGCCGCGTCGCCCGCATCGGCCCGCTGGCCGCCAGCGGCAGCCGCTCGGTGCCGATCTATGTCGAAGTGGCCAATCCCGATTCGGCCTTGAAGGCGGGGCTGTTTGCCGAAGGAACCCTGTCCGTCGGCCGCCACGCAGCAGCAGCCCTGGCGCCGATCGCGGGCTTGCACAGCGAATCGGGCGTCGGCTTCGTATACCTGATCGACGGCGACAAAGTCCGTCGCCAGCCGGTTGAAACGGGCGTCTACAGCGAAGCCGAAGGCATGGTCGAGATCGTCAAGGGGCTCGCCGCCGGCAACCGCATCGTCGCCGCGAATCTCGGCGCACTCAAGGAAGGCGCGCGCGTCCGGCCGGCCGCGAAGAAATAGCTTATGTGGTTTACCCGCATCAGCATCAGCAACCCGGTGTTCGCCACCATGCTGATGCTCGCCTTCGTGGTGCTCGGCCTGTTCTCCTGGCAGCGCCTGCGCGTCGACCAGTTTCCCGATATCGAATTTCCGGTGGTGGTGGTCAGCACCGCCTACCCCGGGGCCTCGCCGGAATCGGTCGAGTCGGATGTGACGCGCAAGGTCGAAGAAGCGGTGAATACCATCAACGGCATCAAGACGATGTACTCGCGCTCCTACGAAGGACTGTCGGTGGTGATCGTCGAATTCGAGCTGACGGTGGTGCCGGCGCAGGCGGCGCAGGATGTCCGCGACAAGGTGGCAGTGGTCAAGACCTTGTTCCGGCGCGAGGTGAAGGAGCCGAAGATCTCGCGCTTCGATCCCGCCGACCGGCCGATCATTTCTATCGCCGTGTCATCCGTTGACAATGCCCGCAAGCTGCGCGAACTCACCACGCTGGCCGATCAGGTGATCAAAAAGCGCATCGAGAACGTGCGCGGCGTCGGCTCGGTGACCCTGGTCGGCGGAGTCAAGCGCGAGGTGCATGTCAATCTCAAGCCGGCGGCCATGGAGGCCTACGCGCTCTCCGCCGACCAGGTGATCAACGCGGTGCGCAACGAAAACCAGGAATTGCCGGCGGGCGCCCTGCGCGAGTTGCAGCAGGAACGCATCGTGCAGATCAAGGGAAGGCTCACCGAGGTCGGCGATTTCGAGCGCATCGTGGTGGCCCGGCGCGGCGGCCAGCCGGTCTATCTGCACCAGATCGCCAATGTCGAGGACAGCGCGCAGGAGCAGGACAGCCTGGCGCTGGTCAATGGCCAGCGCACCCTGGCCCTGGACATCCTCAAGGCGCAGGGACAGAACACTATCGAAGTCGCCGATGCGGTCAGGGAGGCAGTCGCGCGCATGCAGAAGGACCTGCCGCCGGGTGTACAGCTTTCAGTGATCAAGGACGCCTCGGTACCGATCCGCGTCGGCGTGACCAATGTGCAGCACAGCATGGTGGAGGGCGCGGCGCTGACCATCCTGATCGTCTTCCTGTTCCTCACCTCCTGGCGCAGCACGGTGATTACCGGCCTGACGCTGCCGGTGGCGATCATCGGCACCTTTCTGTTCATCTATGCCTTCGGCTTCACCATCAACATGCTGACGCTGATGGCGCTGTCCCTCTGTGTCGGACTGCTGATCGACGACGCCATCGTGGTCCGCGAGAACATCGTGCGGCACGCCGCGCTGGGCGCCGACCAGCAGACCGCCGCGCTGGAGGGCACGCGGGAAATCGGCCTGGCGGTGCTGGCGACAACGTTGTCCATCGTCGCGGTGTTCCTGCCGGTGGGCTTCATGGGCGGCATTATCGGACGTTTCTTCCACCAGTTCGGCATCACGGTCGCGGCGGCGGTGCTGATCTCGATGTTCGTTTCATTCACGCTCGACCCGATGCTCTCGTCGATCTGGCCCGATCCGGCGGCACACGGTGTCAAGCCGCCCGGGCCGCTCGGTCGCATGCTCGGCTGGTTCGAGCGGCTGGTCGTGGCCATCACCGCGCTCTACGGCCGCATGCTGGGCTGGGCACTCCGGCACCGCTTCAAGACCGTCCTGGTGGCCGTCGCAACCCTGGTCGGCAGCTTTCTGCTGGCGCCGCTGCTGGGTTCGGAATTCGTGCCGCAGGCGGATTTTTCCGAGACCCAGGTGTCCTTCAACACCCCGGTCGGTTCCTCGCTGGAACTCACCGAAACCAAGGCACGCCAGGTCGACACGGCATTGCGCGAATTTCCCGAAGTACTGCACACCTACACCACCATCAACACCGGTTCCACCACCGGCAAGCACAACGCCTCGATCTACGTGAAGCTCAAGCCGCGCGCCGAACGCACGCGCAATCAATTCGACCTGACCGTGCCGATCCGCGCCCGCCTCGGGCAGATCGGCGGCGTCACCGTCACCCATGTGGGGACGGTAAACCCGGTCGGTGGCTGGAAGCTGCTGATCTTCAGCGTGCAAGGGCCCGACCTGAAGATCCTGGAAAAACTCACCGAGGAAGCCAAGACGCGCCTCTTGAAGATTCCCGGCCTGGTGGACCTCGATACCAGCCTCAAGCCCGACAAACCGATCGTCGCCCTCGACATCCGCCGCGATATTGCCGCCGACCTGGGCATCGGCGTCGGTCAGATCGCCCAGGCGCTGCGCCCGTTCCTGGCCGGCGAGGAAGCCGGCACCTGGCGCGGTTCCGATGACGAGAACTACGATGTGATCGTGCGCCTGGCACCGGAGGACCGGAATTCCGTGGCCGACCTCGAAAGCATCATGCTCGCCAGCAGCCAGATCAGCTCCGACGGCTCGCCGAAGATGGTGGCGCTGCGCCAGGTGGCGAAGATCGCGCCGGGCGAAGGGGTCTCGCAGATCAACCGGCGCGACCTCACCCGCGAGGTGGAGTTCACCGCCAACGTCTATGGCCGCGCCGCCGGCGAAGTCGGCCGCGACATCAAGACTGCGCTGGCAGGGATCAGTTGGCCGCCCGGCTACGGCTTCAAGGTCGGCGGCTCGACCAAGGACATGGAGGAATCCTTCGCCTACGCGGCCCAATCGCTGGCGCTGGCGATCATCTTCATCTACATGATCCTGGCCTCGCAGTTCAAGAGCTTCCTCCAGCCGCTGGCAATCATGTCTTCGCTGCCGCTCACCCTGATCGGGGTGATCCTGGCGCTGCTGGCCTTCGGCAGCACCATCAATCTGTTTTCGATCATCGGCTTCATCCTGCTGATGGGCCTGGTCACCAAGAATGCCATCCTGCTGGTGGACTTCGCCAACCACGCCCGCGCCGCCGGGATGGCCCGCGACGAGGCGCTGATCGAAGCCGCCCACGTGCGCCTGCGGCCGATCCTGATGACCACCCTGGCGATGGTCTTCGGCATGCTGCCGCTGGCCCTGGGACTCGGCGAAGGTTCCGAACAGCGCGCCCCGATGGGCCAGGCGGTGATCGGCGGGGTGATCACCTCGTCGTTGCTGACGCTGGTGGTGGTGCCGGTGATCTATGCGTACCTTGACGACCTGGTGAACTGGTTGAAACGCTGAGTCGACTTCTTCTCCGTCGAGCGACGCGTGCCATTTTCATCCTGGGTGACCGCTCACCGGCATTGAATTGGCAAAGTCGAATGGGTCGTCACGACCCATTGCTGCCGGTCGCGCCCTGCGAATGCAGCCATTCAAGAAATCTGACCACCCTTGTACCGCATGTCGCGATGTATCCGCATGACATCGCAGCAAAAGGCGCATCTGGGGGAGTGATATTTGAGGGGAATTGCCAGGCGCCAAATGAACGCATGGACGCATGGACGTCGTGATGCCACGGTGTCTGGTCTTGAGGCGTTTCCTTGACCAATTGATCCTCATACAAGGCTCGACTTGTGAACGCAGCGCTAAGGCTATTTCGGCTCAATCCTCAGCTGTCTCGGCAAGCCCTTCCGGCGTTCATTCGCGCCCTGGAAAGTCGATATGGTCAACGCAATTTTGTTGGCAATCTCGTCCACCGTATAAGCTGCCTGGGTAGGAAAGGTAATCAAGGGGAGCCCGGCTATCCTGCAAGCGGATTCCAGGAATTCATCTCGCTCCGCTCGCCGCTGCTTTGAATGCGACCTGTCATTGAGCTCAATGACGCAGAGTACGGTTAAGTCTGACGGGGCGCAGAGCACAAAATCAAAGTGCTTTGCGCTGATGCGGTTGAAGGCTGCCCTGCGTGATTTTGGGTTCAGTGCATCGCTCGCCACCAGCACATCAGCGACGCGCACTTTGCCGAACGCGACGAAGTCATCGCCAATTGCTTGGATGAGTACACCGTAGAATGACCGCTCAGCCGGTGTGAATAGAGCATTGACCTTCTTGTATGGAAAAAGAAAGGCAGGCTCGCCGCGCGCTTTTAGGATTACCGCGACTAGGAACACTACGACCAGCACGACAAGAATGACCATGCCCCCACTCATGTGGAGTCCTGACATAATTTTTGTCGAGGCGCTTCAATGAGTTCCGAGTGGGCCATCATATGATTATACGAGGCGCATTGAACAGCGCCAAAGGAAAAGTGGACAAGGCGCAAGCCTTACCCCGAAGGTGTAGAAGTTTAGCTTTGACCTCACAGACACCATCAAATTGTTTCTACGTGCCGACCGCCTCAAATCGACCCGTTACTGCCCTTCGCGGTCAACTCCGTCGCGGGGCAGCTTGACCCCTGCGGACTCAACCGATCGACGCTCAATTGCAGTGGGTTTCGGTGCCGGCGCTATCGGTTTATGGCCGGGAGCACCATTTCTCCAGCGTCGGCTATCGGAAACCGAATTCTGCATATGCGGAGTCATTTGCTGAGCTCCGCTTGTCGAAAGCAAGCTGCCAACCCGTGACGCCCATCAGTGCTTCCGAACGCTGAGAGGCTTGTAGTCTCCGGCTTCCCGCATGGTCCTCCAGGGAAGCCGGAGCGAAATACACGCTAGACAGGCCTGATTTGCACTTTGCGCCATTTGATTGGACCGCTGGTCACCCCCTTGACGCCGGGACCAAACTGAAGCGCGAACGGCCCGCTGGCAAACTTGCTATTTTGAATGTTCGCGGTGACCGCCCCATTGAACTTAACCATCAGCTCCGCGCCCTTCGCCGAGATCTCGAAGGTATTCCACTTACCGCCGGCTTTGTAGACAATCGGGACCGGTACGGCTGCGAAGTTGACGATTCCACCTGTGGCATAGATTGGGTCCGGCCGAATGTCCCAGATGTTTACTTCATAGGCATTGTCGGCACCCACTTTGCTGGGATCCTGGGCGCGGATAAAGATGCCGCTGTTGGTATCGGTTTCAGCCCAGAACTCGGCATAGATCTCGAAATCCTTGTACGTGTTCTTGGACACGAGATACCCGCCCTTTCCATTGTCGGCCACTACGGCGCCGCCTTCGGCCCGCCAATTGGCATCGCCAATGCGGTTCCAATTCTCCAGTCCTTTGTCTCCATCTATCAGCGTGACCCACCCCATGCCGTATGGTTGGGTCGTGCATCCGACGACTACAACCGCTAGTGCTAACAGTCCCATCGAAATGAAAGATAAACGCTTCATCTAAGCCCCCTGTTGATGACGATTGAGTTTCTGCAAACATCGCGGATTCTGCGCCCCCCAACGCAATAGCGTCAAGACTCCGGTCGAACCGACCGGAGTACCCTCGAATAGTAGTCCGCTGTACTGTTCATAGCGGCCGTGCTGAATCGCATACTTGGTGGCCGGTCAGTGTCGGGTCATGGCCGACAGCACCCGGCCGCGAAGGGCCGCAGCGGAGCCGCTGACGGGGCAGATATTGATAGAGGCGAAACCATGAGCCGAATGATATAGGAAGCTTTGGAGACGATCCGCGATCTGGAAGAGATCGGTGTCGCATCAATGGTATATTCTTGAACAAGCGGCTTCTACACGAAGGAGGCCGGTATTTTTCAGACTGCGTGAGACATAATCGAGCGTGGAGGAGATCGAATGAACCAGCATCAGCCGTTGCACCTGCATGTTCCGGAGCCCACCGGGCGTCCCGGCCGCCAAACCGATTTCTCGTACCTGCATCTGTCCCGCGCCGGCGAGGTGCGCCGGCCGCCGGTCGATGCGATGCCGTCCGACACCAGCGACCTGGCGTTTACCCTGGTGCGCGTCCTCGATGACCACGGAGATGCGGTAGGCCCCTGGGCACCCGAGGTCACCACCGATCTGCTGCGTTTCGGCTTGCGCGCCATGATGAAGACGCGCATCTTCGATGCCCGCATGGTGATCGCCCAGCGCCAGAAGAAGATGTCCTTCTACATGCAAAGCCTGGGCGAGGAAGCGATCGGCACGGCGCATGCGCTGGCCCTCAGCGACGGCGACATGTGCTTCCCCACCTACCGCCAGCAGAGCCTGTTGATGGCACGTGACGTGCCCCTGGTCGACCTGATCTGCCAGTTGTTTTCCAACGAACGCGATCCCCTCAAGGGGCGGCAACTGCCGGTGATGTATTCGGTGCGCAAGGCCGGTTTCTTCTCGATTTCCGGCAACCTGGCGACGCAATTCATCCAGGCCGTCGGCTGGGGCATGGCCTCGGCCATCAAGGGCGACACCAAGATCGCCTCGGCATGGATCGGCGACGGCGCCACGGCCGAATCCGATTTCCACACTGCGCTGACTTTCGCCCATGTCTATCGCGCTCCGGTGATCCTCAACGTGGTGAATAACCAGTGGGCGATCTCCACCTTCCAGGCCATCGCCGGCGGTGAAAGCACCACCTTTGCGGCACGCGGCGTGGGTTGCGGCATCGCCTCGCTGCGCGTGGACGGCAACGACTTCCTGGCGGTCTATGCCGCATCGCAATGGGCCGCCGAACGCGCCCGCAGCAATCTCGGCCCGACGCTGATCGAATGGCTGACCTACCGCGCCGGACCGCACTCGACCTCGGACGATCCGTCGAAATACCGCCCTGCCGACGACTGGTCGCACTTTCCCCTGGGCGATCCGCTGGCGCGCCTCAAGCAGCACCTGATCCGCCGTGGCGTTTGGTCGGAACAGGAACACCAGGACACCCATCAGGCCCTGGAAGCCGAAGTCATCGCGGCGCAGAAGGAGGCCGAGCAGTACGGCACCCTGAACGACGGCCGCATCCCCAGCGCCGCGGCGATGTTCGAGGATGTCTACAAGGAAATGCCCGCGCATCTGCGCCGGCAGCGCCAGGAACTGGGAGTCTGAGCATGAACGCACACGACCCGATGGTGCGCCCTGACCAAAGCGCCGCAGCGACTCCGACGACCCCCATGACCATGATCCAGGCGCTGCGCTCGGCCATGGACGTGATGCTGGAGCGCGACGACAACGTGGTGGTGTATGGCCAGGATGTCGGCTATTTCGGCGGGGTATTCCGCTGCACCGAAGGACTGCAGGCCAAGCATGGAAAATCCCGGGTGTTCGACGCGCCGATCTCCGAGGGCGGCATCGTCGGGGTGGCCGTCGGCATGGGCGCCTACGGCCTGCGGCCGGTGGTGGAGATCCAGTTCGCCGACTACGCCTATCCGGCCTTCGACCAGATCGCCTCGGAGGTGGCGCGGCTGCGCTACCGCTCGGCCGGCGAATTCACCGCGCCCCTGACCATCCGCATGCCCTGCGGCGGCGGCATCTATGGCGGGCAGACCCATAGCCAGAGTCCGGAGGCTCTGTTCACGCATGTCTGCGGGCTGCGCACGGTGATGCCGTCCAACCCGTACGACGCCAAAGGCCTGCTGATTGCGTCGATCGAGTGCGACGACCCGGTGATCTTTCTCGAACCGAAACGCCTCTACAACGGCCCGTTCGACGGCCACCACGATCAGCCGCTGGTGCCGTGGACCAAGCATCCACTGGGCGCCGTGCCCGAGGGACACTACACCGTGCCGCTGGAATCGGCCGCGGTATTCCGCGCCGGCCGGGACCTCACGGTGCTGGCCTACGGAACGATGGTATTCGTGGCGGAAGCGGCGGCGCAGGAAACCGGTGTCGACGCCGAGATCATCGACTTGCGCAGCCTCTGGCCGCTGGATCTGGACACCATCGTCGACTCCGTCAAGAAGACTGGCCGCTGCGTGGTGGTGCACGAAGCGACGCGGACCTGCGGCTTCGGCGCAGAACTGGTCGCGCTGGTGCAGGAGCACTGCTTCTACCATCTGGAAGCCCCCGTCGAGCGCGTCACCGGCTGGGACACCCCCTATCCCCATGCTCAGGAGTGGGCCTATTTTGCCGGCCCGAAGCGCGTCGGGGCGGCCCTCAAACGCGTGATGGAGGCGTGACATGGGCATTCATGTGATCAAGATGCCGGACATCGGCGAGGGCATTGCCGAGGTCGAACTGGTGGCCTGGAACGTGAATCCCGGCGACAGCGTCAGCGAGGACCAGCCGCTGGCCGACGTGATGACCGACAAGGCCACGGTGGAGATCCCCTCGCCGGTGGCCGGCAAGGTACTTTCGCTGGGCGGCAAGCCGGGACAGGTGATGGCAGTGGGATCGGAACTGATCCGCATTGAAGTCGAGGGCGCGGGAAATGTCGATGCGGCTCCTGCCGGAGGGCCATCGCATGAGCCGCCCCCTCCCCTTTCCCACGGGGATTTCCTTCGGTCACAAGGGG
>Ga0208566_1002347_pt1 | contig 10193 bp, 10 predicted proteins | sample PL_2010_150m_FD_184159 | JGI IMG/M metagenome (GOLD analysis project Ga0208566, IMG submission 184159) | Freshwater microbial communities from Powell Lake, British Columbia, Canada to study Microbial Dark Matter (Phase II) - PL_2010_150m... | ecosystem: Environmental > Aquatic > Freshwater >... | reverse complement strand
CATCGGCGCCTTTGCCGCGCGCAACAACCTGTCCGACCTCTACGTCATCACCGCCTTTGGCATCCTCGGTTACCTGTTCGAGAAATTCCGCTTCCCGATCGCCCCGATGGTGCTCGGCACCATCCTCGGTCCGCTGGCGGAAAGCAGCTTCATGACCATGATGGTGAGCTACAGCAACGACTGGACGGTGTTGATCGGGCGGCCGGTCAGCGCGGTGGTGATGGTGCTGGCGGTGGTGGCCCTGGTATATCCTATTCAGCGTCAGTTGCGCGAGCGAACTCTCAAATAGACTCCATGAGCATGGACCACGCAGTCAGATCCCTGATAGCAACCGCACGGGCCGCGCAGCGCCGCTATGAACGCTGCGACCAGGCCGGCGTCGACGCGGTGGTCAGCGCCGCCGGCTGGGCCATCATGCATCCCGAGCGCAACCGCGCGCTGGCCGAGATGGCGGTGCGCGACACCGGGCTGGGCGTGGTCGAGGACAAGATCACCAAGAATCATCGCAAGACCCTGGGGCTGCTGCGCGACCTCAAGGGCGTTCGGAGCGTCGGCGTGATCGCCGAATATCCCGAGTTGGGGATCGTCGAAATCGCCCGCCCGGTCGGCGTAGTGGCGGCGATCACCCCGTCTACCAATCCGGGCGCCACACCCGCCAACAAGATCATCAACGCCCTGAAGGGACGCAACGCGGTCATCGTCGCCCCCTCGCCCAAGGGCGCGAGTACCTGCGCCGCGCTGCTCGAGTTCATCAAGGCCGAACTCGACAAGGTCGGCGCGCCGGCGGGCCTGGTGCAGATGCTGCCCAGCCCGGTCACCAAGGACGCGACGCTGGCGTTGATGCGCGGCGCCGACCTGGTGGTCGCCACCGGCTCCCAGGCCAACGTGCGCGCCGCTTACGCCAGCGGCACGCCGGCCTTCGGCGTCGGCGCCGGCAATGTCGCGGCGATCATCGACACTACGGCGAATCTGGCCGATGCGGCGGCCTTGATCGCCCGCTCCAAGACCTTCGACAACGCCACCAGTTGCTCCTCCGAGAACAGCCTGGTGATACTCGATGCGGTCTTCGATGCCGCGCTGGCCGCTCTGAAGGGCGTCGGCGGAGTGCTGCTTGACGACGGCGACAAGCTCCGCCTGCAGGCCGCCATGTGGCACGACGGCAAGCTGAACCCGCAGACCACCGCGCAATCCACCGCGACCATCGCCGCGCTGGCCGGCCTGGCGCGGCCCGAGTTATCCCGCGCCGCGTTCCTGATGGTGCGCGAGGACGGCAGCGGCCCCGACTGCCCGTTCTCCGGCGAGAAACTGGCGCCGGTGATGGCGGTGTACCGGGCGCGCGACTTCGACCACGCCTGCAAGATCGTCGCCGACATTTACCGCTATCAGGGCGCCGGCCACTCGGTCGGCATCCACAGCTTCGACGACGCACATATCCTGCGTCTGGGGCTGGAACTGCCGGTGTCGCGGGTGATCGTCAACCAGATCCACTGCTATGCCACCGGCGGCAGCTTCGACAACGGCCTGCCGTTTTCGCTGTCGATGGGCTGCGGCACCTGGGGACGCAACAACTTCTCCGACAACATGAACTACAAGCACTACCTCAATATCACCCGCATCTCGCGCAAGATTCCGCAGCAGGTGCCGGCGCTGGAAGATATCTTCGGCGAATATTTCAGCAAGTACGGGCAGTAGTCCGATGTTGCGCACGATCCAGGCGCAGGTTGACCACCAGGCGGCGCTACGTCCCGACGCGACCTACGTGGTCGCGCCGGAGACCGGGCGAATCATGAGCTATCTTGGCCTGCAAACGGCGTCGCGGCGCCTGTCCGCATACCTGCATAGTGAGGGCATACCGCCCGGCGCCAAGGTGGCGCTGCTGATGCACAACGGCTACCAGACCTGCCGTTTGTTCATCGGCGCCATGTATGGCGGCTACTGCATCACCCCGCTCAATCTGCTGGCCCAGCCGGCGCAACTGAGTTATGTGCTTGGGCACAGCGACGCCGAAATCGTCTTCGCCGCGCCGGACCAGCTGGCGCGCCTCGGGCAGGCGATTGCCAATCTCCCCAGGCCGCCAAGAATCGTCGAGTGCGACGTCGATGCCGAGGAATTCCTGCCACCGGCGATGGCCGCGATCGGCATGCCCAGGCCGCCCGCCGAGGAAGATGCCGCGCTGGTGATGTATACCTCCGGCACCACGGGCAAGCCCAAGGGTGTCGTGCTGTCGCACCGGGCCGTGGTCTCCGGCGGCGAATTCGTCTCCGCCGCCCATCAACTGGGTCCTGCCGACCGGGTGATGGCGGTGTTGCCGCTCTACCACATCAACGCCCAGGTGGTGACCGCCATCTCGCCGCTGATCCACGGCGGCAGCCTGGTTCTGCCACACCGCTTCAGCGCAACCAGCTTCTGGCAGGTGGCGATCGCGCAACGCTGCACCTGGCTCAACGTCGTCCCGACCATAATCGCCTACCTGCTCGGCGGGCCTGGCCCTGCGGCGCTCGGGCTGGACGGCGCGGCCATTCGCTTCTGCCGCACGGCCTCGGCCCCGCTGCCGCCGTCGCAGCATGTCGACTTCGAGCAGAAGTTCGGCATCGGCATCATCGAGACCATGGGCCTCACCGAAACCGCCGGACCCTGCTTCTCCAACCCCCTGTCAGCCGAAAAGCGCAAGCTCGGCAGCCCCGGCCCGGCCTTCGGCAACGAAGCGAAAATCGTCGCTGGCAACGGCGCGACGCGGCCGGGCCGTGAGGTCGGCGAAATCATGGTGCGCGGAGCGAACCTGATGACCGGCTACTACAAGGACCCGCTTGAAACTGCGCGGACCGTCGAGCCCGACGGCTGGCTGCACACCGGCGACCTGGGCTACATGGACGAGGATGGATACCTGTTCGTCACCGGCCGCATCAAGGAGTTGATCATCAAGGGTGGGGAGAACATCGCCCCGCGCGAGATCGACGAAGCGCTGCTGACCCACCCGGCCGTCAGCGATGCCGCCGCGGTCGGCATTCCCGACCCGCAGTACGGGCAGGAGATCCTCGCCTGCGTGGTGCTGCGGCCCGGCGCTGTCTGCGGCGAGGCGGAACTGCGCGAGCACTGCCGGCGCCAGCTGGGTGCCTACAAGACCCCCAAGCTGTTCCGTTTCGTCGCCGATCTGCCGCACGGCCCTTCGGGCAAAGTGCAACGGCTCAAGCTGCTGGATCCAGGTCCCGCTGCCGGAGAGCCAACTGACGGGGGCACCCATTCAGCGTGAATCGAATTCGATATCCGGCCACCCCGGCCGGGTGCGCTCAGCGAGGCGGTCTGATGACCGTCATGACGGCTGGCCGGTTACTCGATTACTCGGTCCGCGCGCAACAGCACGGACTGCGGTATCTTCAGCTTCAGTGCCCGCGCCGTCTTGAGATTGACGACCAGTTCGAAAATGGTCGGCAGCTCCACCGGCAATGTTCCCGGATCAACGCCGTTCAGCACGTTGACTACGTAGGTCGCACCGCGGCGCCAGGTTGCTCGCAGGTTCGGGCCATCGCTGACGAGTCCTCCCACCAGCGCAAGGTGATCCCAACCGGAGACCATCGGCATACTGTGCTTGAGTGCGAAGGCCGCAATGCGCTCCGCTCCGCCAAAGGTAACCCCATCGGGGAACACGACCAGTGAATCGGCGCCCTTGGATTGCGCGGTGATCAATGCCGCATCAAGTTGCGTCAGGTCGTCAACGGGATAGAAGCAGCCACTCGGAGTTGAGGAAATTCAACTCAAGGAACGGCCGGTTTTGTTCAGGCTTGTACGGCGCCAGTTCGCCGGTACCCGAGGGCGCGGGTTGCTTGATGCGGCAAGTCGACTGCGGACCAAGGGGCGAAACCGCCGCGGCGAGTTGTCGGGAAGGGTCCTGGCCGTTGAAACTCGTCGATATCCGCCTGCCCAATCGGGCAACCATTTTGCTATAGTGGATCGTCGCAGAGGTAGGCGACAAAACGGTCTCGGAGAATCCTGATGAAAGATGTATCGGCGAATGTCCTGGGAGGCGTGTTGCAGACCTGCAGTACCAATCCGCTCACCGGTTTCTTGCGGACAGGTTGCTGCCAGGTAACCGATGAGGACGTCGGCAACCATGGCGTCTGCATCATCGTGAGCGACCAGTTCCTGGCTTTTTCACGCGCCAGAGGCAACGATTTATCCACACCGCACCCGGGGTTCGGATTTCCCGGATTGAAGTCGGGCGATCGCTGGTGCCTGTGTTCGGCCCGTTGGCAGGAGGCGTTTGAGGCCGGCATGGCCCCCCGGGTCGTGCTTGAGGCTACCTCGGTGGCCGCGCTCGAAGTGGTCCGGCTGGAGGATCTCAAGCGCCATGCGGCGGTGCCGAAACACGACAAGCCCCGGTAACCTTGTCCGGTGACGACAAGATCAGAACCGATGCCGTCCAGCGCCTACACCGCGCTTGGCAACAACAACTATCAGAGCAGCCTGCTGACCCGCGGCCCCTGGCACCCCAGGCATCAGCACGCGGGTCCGCCGATCGCCTTGGTGTGCCGGGTGATCGAGCAGGCGGCCGCAAGGCACAAGCTCACGCATATCTCCCGCCTCACGGCCAATTTGCTGCGTCCAGTGCCGATCAGCCAACTCAGCGTGGAAGTGACGGAAGATTATGTCGGCCGCAACACCGGTCATTTTTCCGCCCGCCTGATCGCGGAGGAGAAGGAGGTCGCCAGATTCACAGCCTTGGCGCAACGTGAGAACGATGTGCATATCCCGGATGGATTGCCGGGCCATCCTTTGCCCAGAGCAACGCAAGGACCGGAGACATCACCCTTGGCAATGTTTCCGTTTGCCGACAGGCATGTTGGCTACTCGGATCTCGTCGAGGCTCGCGTGGCAAGAGGAGAGTTCTTCCGGGGCCCATGCGCGATCTGGTTTCGTCTGCGCCATCCCCTGGTCGAATCCGAGGAGCCGAGCGCCTATCAACGCGTCGCCGTCGCCGCGGATTCAGGCAACGGCATCAGCGCGATCCTCGACTTCAAGACTTACAACTTCGTCAATTCCGATTTGACCATCAACCTCCTGCGTCGGCCTCGGGGCGAATGGATGTGTATCGACGCCGCAACCTACATTGGACCCAACGGCTCTGCGCTCGCCGAGTCACGGCTGTTCGACGAGCAGGGATTGATCGGTCGAGCCACGCAGAGTCTCGTGGTACGGAAGATCGCCTGAGCGATAGTGCACCGAAGTCGCAATAGAGGAATACAATTTGCCGGCTAGAGACTGGTCGGATGCGCGCAGCTTGCGGCGACATCGACATGAGAGAAAGGGCAGGCGCCGGCGGTTCGACTCGGGTGCCTTGGATGCTTCCTAAAGTAGCGAAGGGGGATTGAAATGAAACTGAAATGTTTGGCATCAACGCTCGGCGCACTGGCGCTGTTGGCTGCCGGCTCGGCCGCGGCGCAGAACATCAAGATCGCGATCCTGGGCCCGATGGCCTTCGTGCAAGGCGAAAACCATTGGGCGGGCGCGGAAATGGCGCGCGATGAAATCAACAAGGCCGGCGGGATCTCGGTGGGCGGCGCCAAGCGCCAGATCGAGATCGTCAAGGTCGATACTAACGAGATCCAGAGCGTACCGGATGCCACCAACGCCATCGAACGCGCCATCAGCCGCGACAAGGCCGATTTCCTGATCGGCGGCTTCCGCTCCGAGGCGGTGCTGGCGATGCAGGAAGTGGCGATGGACTCGAAGAAGATGTTTCTCGGCGTTGGCGCTGCCGATGCCAAGCTTTGCGAGAATGTGTCGAAGGACTACGAGCGCTACAAATACTGGTTTCGCATATCACCGACCAAGTCGGCCGACCTCGCGCGTACGGTGTTTGCGGTTCTGGGCTCGGTCGGCGCGCAGCTTCGCACCGACTTGAAGAAAGAGGTGCCCAAGGTCGCAATCCTGTCCGAAAAGGCGGCATGGACCGAAGCGCTGGTCAAGGCGGCGCAGGACAACCTGCCCAAGATGAAGATGGAAGTGGTGGGCACCTGGCAGCCGTCGCCGATCGCCACCGATGTCACCGCCGAGCTGTCGGCGATCAAGCGTAGCGGCGCCGACATCGTGTTTACCATCGTATCCGGTCCGATGGGCATCGTGCTCGGACGGCAGATGGGCGAGCTGCAGCTACCCGCGGTCGCCTTCGGCATCAATGTCGAGGCGCAAAAAGACGGCTTCTGGCAGGCCACCGCCGGCAAAGGCAACTACGTCGCGACCCTGGATACCTTTTCCGAAGTGGAAGTGACCCCCAAGACGATTCCTTTCGTCAAGGCGTTCAAGGAACGTTACAAGCGGGGGCCGACCTACAATGCCGCGACCTACGATGCCATCCACATGCTCAAGAATGCCATCGAGCAGGCGGGGACCATCGAGGCCGACAAGCTGGTGCCGGTGATCGAGAAGACGGAGCATGTCGGTGCCGCGGGGACCGACACATGGGACAAAAGCCATGATCTAATCTGGGCGGTGGGGAAGACCTCCGGCATCGCCGTGCAGTGGCAGGACGGCAAGAAAGTTGCATTCTGGCCGCCGCAAGTGAAGGGCATGCAGCCGTTCCGGATGCCTAAGTAATCGGGGGTGATCACCTCGCCGGCACGATCGGCGAGGTGTCTTCCGAGCGGAGCGACGCGTGTTTCAGGACATCCTGGTAAGCGGGCTGGTAAACGGCGGCGTGTACGCGCTGCTGGCGATCGGCTTCTCGCTTATCTTCGGCGTTGCACGGATTGTCAATATTGCGCATACGGCGTTTTACATGCTGGCTTCCTATGCGCTGTATGGCCTGCTGGTGAAGGCGGAATTTCCGCTGGTGGTGGCGATCCCGTTGTCGATCGTATCGGTGGTGGCACTGTCGCTGGTCTGTTACAAGCTGGTTATCGAACCGGTGCGCCAGCACGAGTCGGCGGTGTTGATTGCCACCATCGCCCTGGCGCTGATATTCCAGGAGGTCCTGCTGGTCGGCTTTGGCGGCAGCTTTCTGGGCATCCCGGCGGCAGTTGATGGCTTCGCCTCGGTGCTGGGGGTGAGAGTATCGAACCAGCGACTGATCATCCTGGCGGTGGTGGCGGCAACGCTCACCGCGACCTGGTTCCTCCTGTATCGCACCCGCCTGGGCCTGGCGATCCGCGCCTCGGCCAACGACCAGGAGATCGCCAACCTGATGGGCATGAACGTGAATCGGGTGGCGATGTACACCGTAGGCATTTCCGTCGCCCTGGCGTCGATTGCCGGGGTGGTCGTGGCGCCGGTGTTCGTGGTGGATCCACTGATGTGGCTGTCGCCGCTGGTGACCATGCTGGCCATCGTGGTGCTGGGCGGACTTGGCAGCCTCAAGGGTAGCCTGATCGGGGCCTTCATCATCGGCTACGTCGAGGCGATCACGGTATTCGCGGTTCCCGCCGGTGCTTTTCTGAAGGGAGCGGTAGCGCTGTCGATCATGGTGATCGTGCTGCTGATCCGCCCCGAGGGACTATTCGGCGTGGTGTTCGAGGAAGAGCGATGAAACACCTGCTGGCGTTGCCGCGCTGGGTCTGGGCCAATCTCAGGAGCGAAGTGTTCGTCCTGCCGAGCCGAACCCTGGTATTTGTCGCGGTGCTGGTCTTGCTGGTCCTGCCGTTTGTCTACGACGACCCGTATGTGCTGCGCATCATCACCATGACGGCGATATTCGCCATTTTCGCCGCCAGCTGGGACCTGCTTGCCGGCTACACCGGCCAGGTGAACTTCGGTCACGCCCTGTTTTTCGGCGTCGGCGCCTACACCTCGGCGATTCTTTCGCGGCACCTGGGAATCTCGCCGTGGTTGACCATACCGGTGGCGGTTGCGGTGTCGGTCGCGGCCGGTGCGCTGGTCGGCGGCATCTGCCTGCGTCTGCGCGGTTCCTACCTCAGTCTGGTGACGCTGGCGTTGCCGCTGATCGTGACCGGCCTGTTGTTCGCGTTCCCGGATTTCTCCGGCGGCGAACTGGGAATTACCGGGCTGAAACGCGTCGTGACGGGGGCCGTGGGCAACTACTATGTCGCCGTGGTACTGATGCTGGTGTCGTGCTTCACTCTGTGGAAGATCGGCGATTCCAACACCGGCCTGATCTTTCATGCCATCCGCGAGGACGAGGTGGCGTGCCGTGCTTCGGGGATCAACACGCAGCGCTACAAGGTGCTGGCCTTCCTGTTGTCGGCGTTGTTCGCCGGATTGGCCGGCGGGCTGTTCGCGCATTTTCTTCGCGTCGCCGGGCCATCCTCGTTGGAGGTGGCGCTGTCTTTCCAGGTGGTGATCTGGGGAGTCTTCGGTGGCGCCGCCACCATCTACGGCCCGGTAACGGCCGTATTCCTGCTCTACCCTCTGACCGAGATCCTCGCCAGCTTCGATATGTTCAAGGAAGTCCGGCTCCTGATCTTCGCGGTGATTGTGCTGTTGGTGCTGTTGTTCATGCCGGGCGGATTGGTGCCCTGGTTGCGCGACAAGGCCGAAAGGGTCTGCCCGCGCTGCAAGCACCGCAGCGTGTTTACCCGCCACCAGTGCCGTCTCTGCGGCGCCGAGCTGCGCTGAGCAACGCGCCCCGCGCGCCCTAAAGCCCGAGATAGCCGGCGCGCAACGACTCGTCGGCCATCAGTTGGGCACCCGTTCCTGCGGCGATGATGCGGCCTTGCGAGAGCACGTAGTTGCGGCTCGCCATCTGAAATACCTTGCCGACTTCCTGCTCGACCAGCAGCACGGATACACCGGTGGCATGGATGCGCCGGATGGCGGAGAACACCTCCTCGACGACCTTCGGGGCGAGACCGAGCGAAGGTTCGTCGATGCACAGCAGCTTGGCCCGGTACATCAAGGCCCGACCAATCGCCAGCATCTGCTGCTCGCCGCCGGAGAGGGTGCCGGCAACCTGGTCGGCGCGTTCCTTGAGAGTGGGGAATAGTTCCAGGGTGCGCTCGAGGTTGCGCCTGGTTTCGTTGGCATCGGTGCTCAGATAGGCGCCGGCCATCAGATTTTCCATCACCGTCAGCTCACGGAAGGGGCGGCGGCGTTCGGGGCATAACACCAGACCCCGTTGGCGAATCTCGTAGGCCGGCAACTTCTCGATCGGCTCGCCTGCCAGACGTATGCTGCCTTCCACCGCAATGTCGCCATAGATGCCGCGCTTCACGTTGGCGTCCCACAACACCAGGCCCGCAATCGCCCGCAGCGTGCTGGATTTCCCGGCACCGTTGGGGCCGACCAGCCCGATCAGCTCTCCTTCATTGACGCAGAGTGAAACGCCATTGACGATTACCGCGCGGTCATAGCGCACCGAGAGGCCAGAGACCTCAAGCAACGGCGGCATGATCGCTCCCGAGGTAGGCTTCGATCACCTGCGGATCCTTAACCACCTCTTCCGGCCGGCCGTCGGCGATCTTCTTGCCGTAGTTGATGACGATGACGCGGTCCACGATCGACATCAGCACTTTCAGCTTGTGCTCGATCATCAGCACTGCCGGTCCTTCCGAGTGCAGTCTGCCGAAGCGCCCGCCCTTGTGCAGGCGCTTGATGGATCTGGCGAGCAATTCGGATTCCGTCGGGTTGAGGCCACCGAAAGGTTCGTCCAACAACAGCAGCTCGGGCTCCGAGGCAATCGCCCGTGCCACCTCGAGACGCTTGAGGTCGCCCTGTGACAGGGCCGATGCGGGTTCCAGCGCCAGGTCCGAGATGCCGACAAACTCGAGGGCATCCATCGCTTTGGCCTCGATGGTCTTGACCCATTCACCGCGCCTCTTTGAGCGTTCGTTAAGGCAGGGCACCATGACGTTGGCAATGATGGGAAGATGACGGAACGGACGGGTGTTCTGAAATGTCCCGGCGATGCCGCGATTGACAACGTCCCAAGGCCTTAGGCGGGTAATGTCCTCGCCATTGAAGATGATCCGTCCGGAATCCGGACTGAGTATCTTGGTGATGAGGCGCAATAACGTCGTCTTGCCTGCGCCGTTGGGGCCGATGATGCCGACCACCTCATCGCGGCGCACTTCCAGGCTCACGTTGTTTACCGCGACCAGTCCGCCGAAACGCTTGGTCAGGTTCTCGACGCGGAAGAATGGCTCGCTCATGCCCCGTGCTCTTCGCGCAGTTCGCGCCGCGACACCTTGCCCACGTCGGTCTTCGGCAGTTCGCCGCGGAACTCGACCATGTGCGGTACTTTATAG
>Ga0208566_1002344_pt1 | contig 10211 bp, 10 predicted proteins | sample PL_2010_150m_FD_184159 | JGI IMG/M metagenome (GOLD analysis project Ga0208566, IMG submission 184159) | Freshwater microbial communities from Powell Lake, British Columbia, Canada to study Microbial Dark Matter (Phase II) - PL_2010_150m... | ecosystem: Environmental > Aquatic > Freshwater >... | reverse complement strand
GAGAAAATGTTCGGCCTGATCACCGGGTTTCTCGAGCGTGACGAAACACCGCAGCAAGCGGCGGCGCGCGAGGTAAAGGAAGAACTGGATCTGGACGCGAGCGCCGTGACGCTGATCGGCGTCTATCCGTTTCAGCGCAAGCATGAAGTGATCATGGCCTTTCATGTCGAGGCGGCCGGTGAAATCGTGCTTAACGAGGAACTGGCCGAATACCGGTTGATCGAACCGGCAAAGTTGCGTCCCTGGGATTTCGGTACCGGCCTGGCGGTGCGCGATTGGCTTGAGGAAATGCGCCGCAAGTCTTGAGGGACGGCGTGTGGCGTTCAGAGCGTGACTCCCTGGCGGGATAGCTACACGCCAGCAAATATGGTAGTTTCGTCCAATCGGCACAGGCAGGAAACCCACGAGGGCCGGCGGCCGCCGAGCCAACCAACAGGAGCAAGAGCAATGAGCGCAATCGAACCGGCGTTGATCGAAAAGCTACAGAAGCTGCCGCCGCAAAGGCTGGCGGAGGTCAAGGACTTCGTCGAGTTTCTCGCCGCACGCGAGGAACGCGCCGCCGTCGGCACGCGCCTGGGCGAGTCGCTGGCCAGACTCGATGCCTTGAATTTGCAGCCGCTGTCAGATGACGAGATCGCGGCGGAGATCCAGGCAGCGCGCCAGGACCGCGTGGCCAGGCGCAGCTAACCGTGCGGGTGGTGCTCGATACGAATACGCTGGTGTCGGGAGTGATCTCGCCGGGCGGCCCGCCGCGCCGTCTGCTCGACGGGGTAAGAATGCAGGCCTTCGAGCTATGCAGTAGTGCGACGCTGCTGGCGGAATTGCTCGACGTGCTGTCGCGCGAGAAATTCGCCGCACGTCTGGCGCAAGCCGGTTTGACGCCGCAGGGTATTGTCGGCGAGTTGCGGCGTCTGACCTATATGGCCGCGCCTCAAGAGGTACCGCGTGTGATCGAGAACGATGCCGACGACGATCATGTGCTCGCTTGTGCCCTCAGCGGGCAGGTGGATTTGATCGTCTCCGGGGACAGGCATTTGCATGGCCTGGGAGGTCAGTACCAAGGCATCCCCATTGTGACACCCGCGCAGGCGGCGCAACAGATCGGCATTTGAACGAAGGCCGGCAAGCGCCGTCCTTCCCGCAACATTTCCGTGCATGGTGGTTGGATGAGGTTGGCTTCCTGGGTTACGCAAACCATCTCGAATGCGTCTCGTTTGAATCCCCGCGCCTGACCGTGGAGCGCACGGCGAGATGGGCGTCGTGGCCTCCTCATGGCTATCACAAATCGTCACCCCCGCCACCCATCGCGCCGTGTGACGCGACATCAGGTGGTTGGGGAAACCCGACATGGATGGAGTGCGCCGCAAGCCCGGAGCGGCGGCTCGCTATTGCTGCGTAGAGCAACTTACCCGTTGCGCGCGAGGTGCGCGACGCATCTTTAGCATTCGAATTTCCAAGCTGGGTAAGCGGTTGCAGATGCCTTGACCTGGGTACTTCAATACGCGCAGCCTGGGCAAGCTCCTTCACGCAAACAACATGCATGAACGCTTTGTGGCTCCTCGACCAACGCTTGCTGCGAACCGCAGATATCCTTCTCGCTCCCGGATAAATGGCTATTGGCGGCATAAACGCAGGGATGGAAGTTTCATAAAGGGTGCTGCAATACAAATGCGGAGCCTGCCTTGTTACCAACCTCTCCGAGAGTTCGTGTGTCTTGTCATTGACCGGCCGAGCTATCGACCGACGCCCGCATGCGAAGGTCTGTCTCGAATGGCCTGTTAAGACCAAAACCCTCATGGCTCCGAGACGAATACTCGTATACGCACTGATTCACTATCCGACTGTTGGGCCACCAATGGCAGATTCGGGCGGACGGAGTATCGTGCGCGCTGATTCCTGTCTAACGTCACCGGACATTCGAAGATCCTTCGTTCCCTTGCACGAATGTCCGTAGGATCCTGGGGAGTACAGAACGAATTGAAGATCTTGGTTGGCCCGTTTCTCCAGTGAGTACATAAGCATGTGCGCGGCGGATGCCGGGCCAAGCTCACGACCGTACATCACTATCTCCGCTACGCCAAATGAAAATTGCTGCGCCTGACTGTCCACGGAGCGATTGTGATACAACTCGTAATGAAACAGATCCGAAAGCACGAACAATGGCTCTTCGATCCGAGAGCGTCCAATCCGCTGCCCGTCAACGGCTATTTCCAGGACTGTTGAGAGATCATCATCAATCCGAAGGGAAGCGCGTATGTGACGTGGCTCAGACCAGTCGACCAGTCTGTCCGCATCGACTTGCAACCCGACTCCCTGGAGGCCGCGCGCATAGAAACTCGGCATCAGCCTGTTGTTCAGCAGAAGACTCAGTCTCATCGGCGAGCGCTCATACTGGGCATCGAACAGATAATTCACATCGGAAACATTGCAATCCGGCTGCGTGGGCACAACAAGGATTGCATATATCTCAAGGTCAACGACCTGCTTAATGAGCTGACGTCCGGACTCGAGCGTAGCCTCGCCGAGTTGCATAAGCACTTTCGCCAACGGACGAGCGGCAATGGAGCCTTCGGAAAGCAGCGCGACAAAGTCTTCCGGAATGCGAGGCGCGTAGTGAGCACCGCCGGCTTTGTTCGCGTACCATTCGATTACAGTACTGGATGTATACAGATTTCCGTTGAAAGAAATGATCTCTCTGCTCAACATGTCGATGAATGATGTCTCGACTTGTGTGTTGTACTGACGAAAGGCAGTGATTGGGAACCCTGACACGTGAAGGATCATTTCCTTCCTCAACTCGGCTGGGAGATTCGAATCGTTCACGCTTGGCATGCAATAGATGTGCAGCGGCTTCCCCAATGCTTCCGCGACACTGAGAAGAAGAGGTTTCGTACTTTTGTCCGTAAGAAGTGCCCTGAGTTGCCCTGATAACGAGGCAAGATGGCGAACGTGCCCGGCACGAAGGTGGAGGAGCGAATCGCGAATCAACTGAAGCCCGCGAACGAGTTCGACCATTCGGGTTGCAAAAGGTTTGTCCACTTCGCGGTAGGGTCGCTGAGTTCGAGACTCGATCATTTTCTCGCCCATTATTGTAGTAGCCCACCGAGTTGTTGGTTGAATCGCCCAATGTCCGTAGAAGCTCCTGTGACCATTAATTCGGTCTCAATGTCGGTCCGAATACTTGTCAGGACAACAGCAAGAGCGCACAAGCATACACCCAGTGTACTGACCTACGGATTAACCGTCCGGCGATCAAGGTGGTATCTCGTCGTAGCTCTGTTGGCCACCTTTACCCGGTGGGTCTGCTTTGCAAATTTCGGTATTGGCGGCTTCGTGGGGACAGACGGATGAGGCGCGACCTTCTGGCCCAGGACGGCATCTTGGGCAACTATCAGGCGTTTTCCTTGCCGATATTATTGGCCCAGCCCAGCGCCTGGGTCAGGCAGGCGTTGACCACGCCGGCATCGATGCCGCTGAGTTCCGCAGTCAGGTCATGGCACAGTTGGATGTCGTTGCCTTCCAGCGCCTCGGTCAGGCTCAGCATGGTGCCGAGGGTGCCGCCATGGGCTTCGAGGGCCTCGCGCACGTCGTCGCCGAAGTTTACCGTGCGCAGGATCTCCTCCATCGGGATGCCCATCAGGGACGGCATCAGCGACATGATGCCCGTCATGAAGCCGTGATCCTCGAACTGGCGGTCGTTGGGACGCAGTTTGGTGGCCAGCAGTTCCATCAGGCGTCCGCGCGTGGCGGCGAGTTGCAGCAGCGGTCCGGCAATGCTGTTATTGCCCCCGGCGGGGTTGGTATACAGCAGCAGTTGCAGCCAGCGCTGCAACTGGCGCATCCCGAGCACCTGGATGGCGTGGCGCATCGACGTCACCTTGGTCCGGACACCGGTGGCGACGGAATTGGTCAGGCGCATCAGGTTCATGGTCAGCCCCGGCTCGTGCTTGAGCACCTTCTCCATTTCCGGAACCTCGCCGTCGGCCAGCACCAATCCCAGCAGTTGAAGCAGCGCCAGTTGCGACAGATTGAGCTTCTTGCCGGCAATGATGGTCGGCTTGGCGAAGTAGTAGCCCTGGAACAGATCGTAGCCAAGTTTGAGGCAGAAGGCCGCCTGTTCCTGCGAGTCGACCTTCTCCGCCAGCAGCATCAGCGGCCATTTCTTGAGCGCCCGGGTGGTTTCGGCCAGCATGGTCTGGTCGAGGGGCATGATATCGACCTTGACGATCTCGACGACCTCGAGCAGTGGCTTGTAGCGGTCTTCATACTTGATGAAATCGTCGAGAGCGATGGTAAAGCCGCGCGCCTTGAGTTCCTTGCAGCGTTCGACGATGGCCGGCGTGACCTCCACCGTCTCGAGCACCTCAAGAACGATCTTCTCGGACGGCAATGCCTCCAGCATGTCCGAAATCAGCAGGGATTCGTCGCAGTTGATGAACCCCTTGTAGGAACCCAGCGCCGCCTCGATGCCGAGGTCGGCGAAGGCATGCATGATGACGTTGGTGGTGGCCGAAAGATTGTCCAGCACCTCGGCGGAGTTCTTCTGTCGGCTGCTCCTGAACAGCAACTCATAAGCGAACAACTGCTGGTGGCGATCGATGATCGGCTGGCGTCCGATAAAGATTTCCTCGCTGATGACACTGCTCATGGTTAGTAGTCAACCGCAAGATTGGGGTTCGCGGACAACAGGGCGCGCTTGAATTCGCCCTTGATCCGGGCCAGCGCCTCGGCAGTATCCGCCTCGAAGCGCAGCACCACCACCGGCGTGGTGTTCGACGCGCGCGCCAGGCCGAAACCGTCGGCATATTCGGCGCGCACGCCGTCGATGCAGTTCAATTCCACGGCACCCGGAAACAGTTCAACCGAGCGCGTCTGCAGCTTCTCGATCAGGGTGTGCGGTTCGCCTTCCTGCATCTTGAGATTCAGTTCGGGTGTCGATAGCGCATTGGGCAGGTGCTTCAGCGGCCAGTTGGCGTCGCTCCAGCGCGAGACGATTTCGAGCAGGCGCGCCGCGGCATAGAGGCCGTCGTCGAAGCCGTACCAGCGCTCCTTGAAGAACATGTGGCCGCTCATTTCGCCGGCCAGCAAGGCACCGGTCTCCTTCAGTTTGGACTTGATCAGGGCGTGGCCGGTGTTCCACATCAGCGGGATGCCGCCCTGATGGCGGATCGAGCTTGCCAGGTTGCGCGTGCACTTCACGTCGTAGATGATCTGCGCGCCGGGATTGCGGGTCAGCACATCGGCGGCGAACAGCATCAGCTGGCGGTCGGGGTAGATGATTTCGCCGTCCTTGGTGACCACGCCGAGGCGGTCGCCGTCGCCATCGAAGGCCAGCCCCAGCTCGGCGTCAGTCTCTTTGAGGGCGCGGATCACATCGCGCAGATTGTCGGGCTTGGAAGGATCGGGATGATGGTTCGGGAAGTTGCCGTCGATCTCGCAGAACAGCGGCAGGACTTCGCAGCCCATGCGGCGGAAAAGTTGCGGCGCCAGCTCGCCGGCCACGCCGTTGCCGCAATCGACGACGATCTTCATCGGCCGCGCCAGCTTGACATCGCCGAGGATTCGCTTCAGGTAGGCGGCCCGTACGTCGGCTTGCCGGGTGGTCCCTTTGACGGCGGCGCGGAGCATCTCGCCGCGTTCAATGCGGCCGCGCAGGGCCTGGATTTGCGCCCCGTACAGCGTATCTCCGCCCAGCACCATTTTCAGTCCGTTGTAGTCGGGCGGATTGTGGCTGCCGGTGACCGAGACCGCACTGTGGGTACCCAAGTGGTAGGCGGCAAAGTAGGACAGCGGGGTCGGCACACAGCCGATGTCCAGCACATCAATGCCGGCGATGTTCAGGCCTTGTGCCAGTGCCGCGGACAATTCCGGGCCGGACAGGCGACCGTCGCGCCCGACCGCGATGGTGCGCTGACCGCGGGCTGCGGCCTCCGAGCCGAGCGCCCGGCCGATGCTGCGAACTGCATCGGCAGTCAGGGTCTTGCCGACGATGCCGCGTATGTCATAAGCCTTGAAGATTTCCGCTGCAGGGGTGTCCATGGCGTCAACAATCTTTGGTTCGACAAAGCGCGATTATCTCACTTATCTCGCTTGGGTCGCGCTTCGATTTGCTGTCCGAAAGACCCGGGATGCGCTAAGGGAACCAAGCGGGCTGCCCTGGTACCCCAGGCTCAGAGGCGGGCACTAGTACCCCAGGATCAGAGGCGGGCACTAGTGCCCGAATTTGATTCTGGGGTGCTAGTGCAAGATCTTGGGAATTTCGTTCAATGATTCCGGCGGCGCCGGCGAGGCGTGATGCAGCAGCAAGCGCCAGCCCATGGCGCCGCGCACGTACACGTTGGTCGCGACCAGCGGCGCGCTCTGGCCGGCTTCGCCGCCGCGCAGCCCGATCTGTTCGCACAGGCTGTGCACCGACACCAGCATGCCGTGCAGGATCACCGGTTGGGTGATGGTGACGATGAGCCTCTGGCCGCTTTCGAAAATCCGCCGCCAGGCTTCGCGCACGCTGGCATATCCGGTCATGCGCGAACCGCCGGGCGGGATATAGACGATCTCTTCATCCTCGGCCCATACCGACATCAGCGCCTCCAGGTCGCCGCGTTCGATCGCCTCATAGAAGGCTGTCTCGGCGTCCTGCGGCGTCGGGAATATGGGTTTCTGGCTGGCCTGGGAAGTCATGGAGTCACAATTGTTTCAGCACCGTTTCGGGCGTCAAATCTTCCAGGCACTTGAAGTGGCCGAGAGGACAGACGCGCTTGAAACAGGGGCTGCACTCGGTATTCAGAGTCAGGATTTTCGCACGTGACGAGAGCGGCGGCGTATAGGTCGGACTCGACGAGCCATAAAGTGCGATCAGGGGCCGCTCCAGCGCCGCAGCGACATGCATCAGGCCGGAGTCGTTGCTGACCACCAGGCGCGCGCCGGCGATCAGGTCGAGCGCCTGTTCCAGCGTGCTCCGTCCGCACAGATTGAGTGCGGCACCTTGCGCCAACTGCGTGATCTCTTCACCCAGCGCGCGGTCCTTGGCGGACCCGACCAGCCAAACCGGCAGGCCTTCGGCGGCCAGGCGCCGGGCCAGTTCGGCATAGTGGCGGGCCGGCCAGCGTTTCGCCGGGCCGAACTCGGCGCCAGGACAGAAGACCGCGGGTAGTGCGTCGACCGGCAAGCCCAGGGACAGGCGTACTGCCCGCTGTTGCGCCGGCGTCGAGCTCAGGTGGGGTTGCGGCAACGGTGGCCGGGGCGAGCTGATTGAACCGGGCGCTTCGGCGAGTTTGGCGTAACGCTGGGCAAGTTGCGGCAATGCCGCGGGTTCGAGCGTGTGGCGGCGGTTCAGCAGGCCGATCCGCCCCTCGCCGGTATAACCGATGCGCAGCGGAATCCCGGCGAAATAAGGCACCAGGGCCGACTTCCAGGAATTCGGCAGGACCATGGCGGCGTCATACGCTTCGTCGCGCAGTTCCCGGCCCAGCCGCCGGCGCGCCAGCACCTTGAACTCGCCATGGGCGAAGGGATTGTCACGGACCCGCCGCACCTCGGGCATCCGCGCCAGGATCGGCGCGCTCCAGGCCGGCGCGAGCACGTCGAGGGCAAGATCCGGATGCAACTCGTGCAGCCGCATGAACAGGGGCTGCGCGAGGATGGTGTCGCCGATCCAGGATGGAGCGACGATGAGGATTTTCATTTCGCGACGGGAGTCAGCAGATTGCGGCCTCCCGAGCCCTCAATGATGTCCCTTCGGTGCCTCGCCGCTGAAGCGGTACTTGGTTCCGCAATAGGGACAGCGCGCCTCGCCGGTCTTCAGCACATCGAGGAACACGCGCGGGTGGCGCGCCCACAGGGGGCTGTTCGGGCGCGGACAATGCAGCGGCAGGTCGTGCGCGGTGAGGGTGACTTCGCTGGCGGTGTCGCTATTTTCCATGGTGACGTTTCCTTGCCTGAAGTGGTTGTGAACTTGTCTGCCGCTGATGCTGCGCTATGCCACCGGGGTGAGCCACTCGGCATGGGCCGGCGAGCGGCCGTTCACGACATCGAAAAACATGCTCTGCAGTTTGGTCGTGACCGGGCCGCGGCTGCCGGCGCCGATCTGGCGCCGGTCGAGTTCGCGGATCGGGGTGACTTCGGCGGCGGTGCCGGTAAAGAAGGCTTCGTCGGCGATGTAGATGTCGTCGCGGGTCAGGCGCTTGGAGATCACCGCCAGGCCGATCTCCCTGGCCAGCGCGATGACCGTGGCGCGGGTGATGCCGACCAGCGCCGAGGCGATTTCCGGTTCGTAGATCACGCCGTCCTTTACGATGAAAAGGTTCTCGCCGGCGCCTTCGGCGACGAAGCCGTCGACGTCCAGCAACAAGGCTTCGTCGTAACCATCATCGATGGCTTCCATGTTGGCGAGGATGGAATTGGCGTAGGTCGCCGCAAATTTAGCGCGCGCCATGGTGACATTCACATGATGCCGCGCGTAGCTGGAGGTCTTGACGCGGATGCCCTTTTCCATGCCTTCCTCGCCCAGGTACGCTCCCCACGGCCAGGCGGCGACGGCCACGTGCACTTGCGCGCCACGCGGGCTGACGCCCATCTTTTCCGAGCCGTAAAAGGCGATCGGGCGGATATAGGCGGATTCGAGCTGGTTGGCCCGCACCACTTCCCTCTGCGCGTCGATCAGGGTCGCCTTGTCGTAAGGCATCGGCATGCGGTAGATGTGCGCCGAGTTGAACAGGCGGTCGGTGTGCTCGTGGACGCGGAAGATCGCCGTGCCATTGACCGTATGGTAGGCGCGCACGCCCTCGAAGACCGCCAGGCCGTAGTGCAACGAATGCGTCAGCACATGGGTGGTGGCGTCGCGCCAGGGCACCAGCTTGCCGTCGTACCAGATGAAGCCGTCGCGGTCGGACATGGACATGGGGTGTCTCCAGGATCTGTCGCAAAGTGTGATTTTAGCCGATTTGTCCGCCGACTCGAAGGGCGCGCGGCAGGCGCGCTAAAATGAGCACATGAGCGCGTTGAGCGATATCTGGAAACCCAATGTGACTGTCGCCGCGGTCATCGAGCGCGACGGGAAATTCCTGGTGGTGGAAGAGGAAACCGACGACGGCGTCCGTTTCAACCAGCCGGCAGGGCATCTCGACGAGGGCGAGTCGTTGGTCGCGGCTTGCGCCCGCGAGGCGCTGGAAGAAACGGCCTGGCATTTTGTCCCGACTGCATTGATCGGGGTCTATCAGTGGCCGCGCCCGGCGGGCAATATCACTTATCTGCGTTTTGCCTTCAGTGGAGTGCTTGGCGAGCATGAGGCCGGGCGCGCGCTCGACAGCGGCATTCTCCAGGCGTTGTGGCTGACGCCGGCCGAACTCGATGCCCAGCGCGATCGCCACCGCAGTCCGCTGGTGATGCAATGCATCGCGGACTACCTTGCCGGGCGGCGTTTTCCGCTCGACCTGATCCGGCATCATTCATGAAGCGAGGACGCACAAGCATGGAAGGAATCCCGGGTGTCTGAGAAGACCGTCATCGTCGGCATGTCTGGCGGCGTCGATTCGTCGGTGGCCGCACTGCTCCTGAAGCAACAAGGTTGGAAGGTGATCGGCCTGTTCATGAAGAACTGGGAGGACGACGATGACTCCGAATACTGTTCGACGCGCCAGGACCTGATCGACGTCGCCGCAGTGTGCGATGTGATCGGCATCGACCTGGAAGTGGTGAACTTTTCCGCCGAATACAAGGACCGGGTGTTCGCCGAGTTCCTGCGCGAATACCAGGCCGGGCGTACTCCCAACCCGGACGTGCTGTGCAATGCCGAGATCAAGTTCAAGGCGTTTCTCGATCACGCGCTGAAGCTCGGCGCGGACAAGATTGCCACCGGCCATTATGCCCAGGTGCGGTCGTTTCTCGGCGAGCAGCAGTTGCTCAAGGCCGAGGACGGCAACAAGGACCAAAGCTATTTCCTCTACCGGCTGAATCAGGCGCAACTCGGGATGACCCTGTTTCCGGTCGGCCACCTCTACAAGCGCGAGGTGCGCAGGATGGCCCGGGACGCCAGCCTGCCGAATTTTGCCAAGAAGGATTCCACCGGCATCTGCTTCATCGGCGAGCGGCCGTTTCGCGAGTTCCTCAGCCGCTACCTGCCCGCGCAGCCGGGCGAGATTCGCACCCTGGAAGGCGATCGGCCGGTCGGCAGGCATCAGGGCCTGATGTACCACACGCTCGGGCAACGCAAGGGG
>Ga0208566_1002343_pt1 | contig 10215 bp, 7 predicted proteins | sample PL_2010_150m_FD_184159 | JGI IMG/M metagenome (GOLD analysis project Ga0208566, IMG submission 184159) | Freshwater microbial communities from Powell Lake, British Columbia, Canada to study Microbial Dark Matter (Phase II) - PL_2010_150m... | ecosystem: Environmental > Aquatic > Freshwater > Lake... | reverse complement strand
GCCCTGGCCGCTGTGCGCGACGGCAGCGCCGCATTTGCGCTGCAGCCGCGTTAAGGTATAGAAAAATCCATTTCAGTATGAGCAGTCATTCCGAGGCCATAGGCCGAGGAATCTGCTTCTTTCGTGATTTGACAGCAGATTCCTCGCTTCGCTCGGAATGACATTTTTGTGAATTGTCAATTTGCAACGGGTTTTATATCATCCCCAGCATCTTCGGCAGCCACAGCGACAGCGGCGGCCAGTAGGTCACGATCACCAGGAACACCAGCATGGTAAGCAGCCAGGGCCAGGTGGCGATGGTGAGCTCGGTGATGCCCATCTTGGTAATGCCGGAGGCCACGTAGAGGTTCAATCCCACCGGCGGGTGGCACATGCCGACCTCCATGTTTACCACCATGAGGATGCCGAAATGCACCGGATCGATGCCGAGCTTGATCGCGATCGGAAACAGGATCGGCGCCAGTATCAGCACGATGGAGGAAGGCTCCATGAAATTGCCGGCAGCGAGCAGCAGGATGTTGGCGATCAAAAGGAAACCGATCACGCCGACGCCGGTGCCGATCATGGCATCGGCCATCGCCTGCGGGATGTTCTCGTGCGTCATCAGGAAGGAGAACAGCACCGCGTTGGTGATGATGTAGAGCAGCATCGCGCTCATGTTGGCTGACGACAATAGCACCCGCGGCACATCCTTCAGGCCAATATCCCTGTAAATGAACACCGCCGTGATGAACGCCCACACCGCGCTCATCGCCGCCGCTTCGGTCGGCGTGAACAGGCCCGAATAGATGCCGCCCATCACGATAACGATCAGGAGCAGCCCCCAGATGGAATCGCGCAGCGCCTTGAGCCGCTCGGCCCAGGTCGCACGGGTCTGGCGCGGGTAGTCGTTCTTCCACGCGCGGTACCAGGTGGTCATGCCGAGCATGATCGCCAGCACGATTCCCGGAATCACGCCCGCCATGAACAGCGCCCCGACCGAGGTGTTGGTCGAGACCGAGTACATGACCATCACGATCGAGGGCGGAATCAGTATGCCGAGCGCCCCGGAGGTGGTGAGTACGCCTGCGCCGAAGCGTTTCGGAAAGCCGGCCTTGACCATCGCCGGGAGCAGGATCGAGCCGATCGCCACCACCGTTGCGGGGCTGGAGCCGGATACTGCTGCGAACAGTGCGCAGGCGAGCACGCCGCCCAGGCCCAGGCCGCCGTGCCAGTGGCCGACCATGGAGGTGGCGAAATGGATCATGCGCTTCGCCACGCCGCCGTGGGTGAGGAAATTTCCGGCGAGGATGAAAAACGGGATCGCCATGATCTCGAATTTTTCAATGCCGGTGAACAGCTTCAGCGCCACCGATTCGATCGGAACCGTAGTGAGGAAAAACAGGAACGAGAGCACGGTCAGGCCGAGTGAAATAGAGATCGGCATGCCGGTCAGCATGAGCACCACCAGCAGCGCGAAAATGATGACGGTGTTCATGCTCTGCCACCTCCGGTAGGTCCTGCGCCGCGCCGGTCGCCGCCGCCCTTGCGGCGTTCCACCCCGCTGCGGCGCTCCGTACCCGTCGGGCCGCGACCGTCCAGGCTGCGCCGGTCCGTGCCGCTGCGCAGTTCGCGCGGATGCAGCTCGTCATCCATGCGGTAGATCTTGTCCTCCTCGCCTGGCGCGGGCGGTTGGCCCTCGGCTTCGATGCCGTCGACGTGGCCGTGGTCGTGATGCGGCAGCTGGCCGGTATGAATGAAGCCCCAGGTTACCTGCAGGAAGCGAAAGCACATCAGGTAGGACCCGAACGGCACCGCGCTATACACGATCCAGGTCGGCCACTCCAGATCCGGCGTGGTCGGACCTTCGGGCACGTCGCCGGTGCCGAGGCCGAGGGCATGGAAGATCGCGTAGTGGGCGCCGTTCTCCCAGACGAAGGTCGCCCCGAGCGTGCCGACGATGCCGGTGAATGTCGCGCCGGCGAGCAGGCCGAAAATGATGAACTTTGCGCGGTTGGCGTCGTTAAGGCGGTTGATCATCACATCCACGCCGACGTGGATGCCGGTACGCACGCCGTAGGCGGCGCCGAACTTCGCCATCCACACGAACATGTAGATGCACAGTTCCTGCGCCCAGCCGAAATTGAGACTGAGCAGCCAGTCCTGCACGCCTGGAATCGCAAATCCGCTGGCGTAGCGATGCATGACGGCGGCAAAGATGATCAGGGTTGCCGCGCCCATGAGGAAGGTGATCAGCCATTCCTCCAGGTGGTCCAGCACTTTCATCATGGTGTTCTCCTGACTGCCATCAAGCGCGGGGGCGAATATCCTTTGCGATCACCTGCGTGAGTTCGCCACCGGAACCTCGGCCTGGGCCGGGTCGCGGCGGCGTGATTTGCATTACAGCTTGGTCGGGTCGAAATCGGTTTCCTTGTACACCTCTTCGATGATCTCCTTGCCGATGCGCGATTCCATCTCCTTGTGCACTTTCATCGTCGCTTTCTTCAATGCCAGGCGTTCCGCCGGCGTCGGCGTATAGATCTGGGTCTTGCCCGATTTCCTGACGGCTTCCAGCGCGGCGTCGTTCTCGTCCTTGGCGATCTTGTTGGCGTAGGCGGTCGCTTCCTTCATCGCCTGTTCCAGCTGGCCGCGTACGTCTGCAGGCAGTCCGTCCCAGAATTTCTTGTTGGTGATGACGGCGTAGCCGAGATAGCCGTGGTCGCTGAGCGTCATGTGTTTCTGCACTTCATGCATTTTCTGTGTGTACAGATTGGAATGCGGATTCTCGGTGCCATCCACCACGCCGGTCTGCAATGCCTGGTACACCTCAGAAAATGCCATGGTCTGCGGAATTGCGCCCAGGGCGCGCATTTGCGCTTCCAGTACCTTGGAGGACTGGATGCGCATTTTCAGGCCCCTGAAATCGGCGGGGGTCTTGAGCGGCTTGTTGGCGGAGAACGACTTGAAGCCGTTGTCCCAGTAGGCAAGGCCCTTGACGCCCTTCGGTTCGAGTTTGGCCAGCAGCCGCTGTCCCAGCGGTCCCTGGGTTACTTTGTGCAGTTCGGCATAGTTGTCGAAAATGAACGGCAGATCGAACACCTCGAACTCCTTTACCCCGAGCGGCCCGAACTTCGCCAGTGAGGGCGCGAGCATCTGCACTGCGCCAAGCTGCAGCGCTTCCATTTCCTCCTTGTCCTTGTACAGCGTTGAGTTGGCATAGACCTCGACTTTGACCCGTCCCTTGGTCAGTTCGGCCGCCTTTTTGGCAAAGAAATCGGCGGCGTGGCCCTTGGGCGTGTCGTTGGCGACGACGTGGCTGAACTTGATCACGATCGGTTGCTGCGCCGAGGCGCTGAACGCGAGCATTGCGGCGACCAGGCCGGCGCATAATGTGCGAATCATCATGTTCTAACTCCTGTTGTGGTTCGAAAGCGCGGCGGCATTACACCGCGAGTGTGGGTCGCATTGTGCGCGCCCTTCCGCGCGGCAGGAATTGTGGACAACCGCATTGCGGTTTTCCGCAATCCGGCCGCCTCGCCGCGCGCCCCGCGGCAGGGTAGTATTGGCGCGCCATTACGGGCCGCGCGCTGCGGCACGGGTGAAGCCGGGGTGGGGAGCATATTGGAACAGGCGCCGGGCGGGCAAAATGCGGTCGATGCAGCCGAGATCGGGGTGCGGCACGGGCTGCGCGACGATCTGCGCGCCGCGCCCGGCTGGTATTGGCTGGTTTCAAGCTCGGCGCTGGCCCTGGTTTTCGTGGCGGTCGGGGCGCTGTTGTGGCACCTGCACCGCAGCGATCTCGAGGAGCAGCGCGTCGGCCTGATCTCGGACGTGCTCTGGGTCGAACAGAACCTGCACTTCCAGCTGGGCAAGGTCGAGGACGTACTGCAGGAGCTGGGGCGAGACAGCGCCATCGATGGCGTCAGCGACGATTTGCTCGGCGCGCGCGCCGGGCTACTGATGCGCGTCAATCCCTGGCTGGTGCAAATCGCCTGGCTCGACGCCGAGGAACGCGCAATCAGGGCCATCCCGGCGGAAATCGGCGCCTCCGCCCGCGGCGATTCGGGTGGGGTCGCATCAACCAACGAGGCGTTCGGATTCGCGCGCTCGCTCGGCAAGGCGTCCTGGGGCCAGCCGATTCGAGCGGCCAACAAGGAATATTACGTCGAAGTGTATGTGCCCCAGTTCCGCGGCGGACGCCTCGCGCTGATGACGCGCGGCGTCGTTTCATTGAGCTTGCTGATTCAACAGGAGACGCCGTGGTGGTATACCGAAAAATACAGCCTGCAGGTGGTCGACGACGGCGGCGGCGTGCTTGCATCCAAATCGAAAGTCGACGCGCCGGCAAGCGGTCTGAGCTACGCGGTAGCGTTTGACCCGCCGGGCGCGGGACTGATGTTGCGTGCGATCGCGTACAAGACAGAAACCAGTCTGCTGAGCAATCTGATCGGCGCCGCAATCGTGCTGCTGACCCTCGCGGTGGCGTCGAGCTTCTGGGCGCTGCGCCGCCATATGCTGCGCCGCTACAGCGCCGAAGCGGCGCTGCTCGAAGCACATGCGTTTCGCAAGGCGATGGAGGATTCGCTCACTACCGGGCTGCGCGCGCGCGATCTGACGGGACGCGTTACCTACGTCAATCCCGCGTTCTGCAACATGGTCGGCTGGAGCCGGGAGGAATTGGTTGGTTGCACGCCGCCCATGCCGTACTGGCCGCCCGAGGAGAGCGAGCAGATCGGCTGGCTCCTCGGCAGCGTGCTCGCCGGGGAGGCGCCGCGCGAGGGGTTCGAAGCGCGCCTGATGCGCAGGAACGGCGAGCGTTTCGATGCACTGATCTACGAGGCGCCGCTGATCGATGCGCAGGGCAGGCACACCGGCTGGATGGGGTCGGTGCTGGACATCAGCGCGCGCAAGCGCGCAGAAGATCAGCTGCGAGCGCAGCAGGAGCGGCTGCAGTCGACCGCTCGCCTGGTTACCATGGGCGAGCTCGCCTCGACGCTCGCGCATGAGCTGAACCAGCCGCTGTCGGCGATCGCGAGCTACGCCACCGGCAGCGTCAATAAACTCGAATCCGGCAGCTACGACACGGCCGAGCTGGCGCAGGTCCTGCGCAAGCTCGGCGGCCAAGCGAAACACGCCGGAGAGATCATCCGGCGCGTGCACGACTTCGTGCGCCGTGCCGAGCCCAAGCGCGCGCCGTGCGACCTCAACGCCCTGGTCGACGATGCACTCGGGCTGCTCGACGCGCAGGCGCGCCGGCAGGGTGTGCGCGTGCAGGCGGAACTCGCTGCCGGTCTTCCCCAGATTTTTGCCGACCGCGTGATGATCGAGCAGGTCGTGGTCAACCTGGTACGAAATGCGATCGATGCCATGGCTGGCACGCCGCTGGAAGGGCGGCTGCTCGGCGTGACAAGTATCAATGGCGACGCCGGTGTCACGCTCAGCGTTTTGGACCGTGGCAGCGGCATCAGCGCCGAGGTGGCGGAACGCCTGTACGCGCCTTTTTTCAGCACCAAGGAGGAAGGCATGGGCATGGGTCTTAACATCTGCCGCTCGATCATCGAACTGCACCAGGGGCGCCTCTGGTTCGAGCCGAACCCGGAAGGCGGCACCCTGTTCCATTTCACGCTGCCTCACGGGAGCGGCACTTGAGCGACGAGAGCCTGGGAACGATATTCATCGTCGACGACACCGAGGTGATTCGCGATTCGCTGCGCTGGCTGTTCGAATCGCGCGGTTTCATCGCCCAGGTGTTTGAATCCGCCGCGGCGTTCCTGGCGGCAAACGACGAGGAGCCGACCGGCTGCGCGATACTCGATGTGAGGATGCCGGGAATGACCGGGCCAGAACTCTATGACGAAATCCGGCGCCGAGACTGGCAGCTACCGGTATTGTTCCTGTCCGGGCACGGCGACGTGCCGATGGCGGTGGACGCGCTAAAAAAGGGCGCGCTCGACTTCGTCGAGAAACCGTTCAACGACAATGACCTGGTCGATCGCGTTGCGCGCTGCCTGCGGCTGGACGCGGAGCGGCGCCGCTCGGCGGCGGGCCGGCAGTCGGTAGCGGTGCGGTTGGCGCAGCTGACGTCGCGCGAGCAGGAGGTCATGCGCCTGGTGCTAGCCGGCAAACTGAATAAGCAGATCGCCGAAGAATTGCACATTGCCATGCGCACGGTCGAAGTGCATCGGGCGCGCGTGCTGGCGAAGATGGGGGTACGCTCGGCGGTCGAACTGGCGCAGATCGTGAGCCTGAAAGACCTGGGTTAGATTCGACATGGCATGGCATTTGCGTCCATGAAACCGTTCGAAAAAAAAGTGTAGCATTGACCCCCCGAAAAGGACCATCGTTCTTTTCGTTTCCAGAAGGAGAACCCGAATGAATCAAAGGATGAGGAAAATCGGCTGGTTGCTGGCGGCGCTTGGCACGGCCACATTGCTTGCCGCGTGCGGTAGCAGTAACAATCCGGATAACCAGTACATAACCGGGCTGGCAGCGACCGGTGCCGCCTTGGCCAGTGCCACCGTGACTGCCAAGTGCTCGGGCGGTCCGTCTGTGTCGGGCACCACCGGCGCGGACGGCACGTTCTCGCTTGAACTCAAAGATAACCAGTCCGCGCCGTGTCTGCTCCAAGTAGTAAAGGGTACGGTGACCCTGCACGGTTTTGCCGCCGCGCCCGGGCGCATCAACGTCACTCCCCTGACCGACCTGGTGGTCAGCAAGGCTTTGGGTTCGGACCCGGCCACCGCGTTTGCAGGTTTCGACGCGACCAAAGGCGCGAAAATCAATGCGGGACTTGCTGCGGCCAAGATTTATGTAATAGCCCAGGTCACCGCGCTCGCCGGCAGGGCGCCGTCGGGGGATCCGCTGACCATGGTGTTCAAGATCGGTGACGCCGACGATACGGTACTCCTCAACCTGAAGGCCGCGCAGGACGCCGCCGGAAAGACCCTCGCCGACCTGCGCGTTGGCGCCGTTGCCGGTGCTTCGCTCGCCACCACGCTCGGCCCCGAGGAGACGCGTGCGCAAGACAGCCGTACGTTCACCCCGGTCGATCCCACGGCGACAACCTTCGCTGCGCTTGCGGCCGCGACGGGTGATGTCACCGACATGAGTACCACCAGTCGCTGGGCGGGCGTGCTCAAGGGCGCGGCCTACCGCGTCGAGGTGCCGGCCAACTGGAACGGCAAGCTGGTGATGTATGCGCACGGCTATGCCGGTACCGGCTCGGTACTCGGCGTCTCCAACCCGTCGATCCGCCGCTATCTGATCGAGAACGGTTATGCCTGGGCTGCGTCGAGCTACAGCAAGAACTACTATGACGTACGCGCCGGCGTTGAAGACACCAACGCGCTCGCGCTCGAATTCACCAAGATTGCCACGGCGAACTCGCGCACCCTGGCGGCGCCGACGAAGATTTATATCACCGGACATTCGATGGGCGGGCACATCACGGCCGCCGCGATCGAGGACGAGGCCTATGCAACCGCCAACAACAAAGTGAAATATGCGGGCGCGGTGCCGATGTGCGGCGTGGTGGGCGATGCGGAACTGTTCAACCAATTCGCCGCGATGCAGGTCACCGCGCAGACAATCGCCGGGTTTGCGACCACTGCCACTACCAGTTGGTCAACCATAGTGGCCCAGGTAACCGGTACACTGTTCTCGAGTTTCCCGTCGTCTGCGGCACCCTCTGCGCAAATCGCCACCACGACGACTGGTAACAGCTATGCCTCGGTTCTGAAAAATATCTCCGGCGGCGATCGCCCGTTGTTCAACCAGGGCCTGGCCTTCGGTGGCAGTTTTCCGTCGGCCTACGGCACCTTCGGCAGTGACGGCACTGTGACCGGCATTCTGACCAAGAACGTGCTTGATACCAACGCATTTACATACACTATCGATGGCGATGCCGCCGGTTCGACCTCGCTCAACGCGAACGCGCCGAAGTTGACCGCGGTTGCGGATGCCAACCGCCTGCGCCGCGACGGACTGCGCTGGATTCCCAGGGTCAACGGCGAGTTCAAGATTCCCGTGGTATCGATCCATACGCTGGGCGACCTGTTCGTTCCGTTCAGCATGGAGCAGGTATACCAGAAGCGGGTGGCTGCCAAAGGCAACAGCGGCTACCTGGTTCAGCGCGCGATTCGCGGCGCCAGTCACTGCGACTTCACCACCGCGGAGCAGGTGGACGCGTTCGACGCCATGATCAAGTGGGAGCGGGATGGGGTCAAGCCGGCGGGTGACGATGTAGTGACTCCGGCTACGGTGGCAGCCAGCACCTTTGGCTGCACCTACACCAAGAATACGCTCGGGCCCGATGAAAGCGGGACGACCAAGGCCCTGCGTCCGGTGATTCTCGCCACGACCGCGGCGTGCCCGGCGCCCTGATACCGATCTCGGGGTAAGGAAATCCAAGGGAGCCTTCGGGCTCCCTTTTTTTATTCCTGCGGGACTGCGGCGGTACCGTATCTACTGCCAGCGCCGAATCGCAGCCTAGACCCAGTCCCTGGCGACGAGGAAATCGCTGTAGAGTTTCGCTTCGAGGGTGCCGGGTTCAGGCTTCCAGTCATAGCGCCATTTCACCACCGGCGGCAGCGACATCAGGATCGCCTCGGTACGGCCACCCGACTGCAGGCCGAACAGCGTGCCGCGGTCGTAGACCAGGTTGAATTCTACGTAGCGTCCGCGGCGATAGGCCTGGAAGTCGCGCTCGCGCTCGCCAAACACATGGTCCCTGCGCTTCTCGATGATCGGTGCGTAGGCATCGATGAAATGATCACCCACGCTTTGCGTCAGCGCGAAGCAGCTATCGAAATCCGGCTGGTTCAGGTCGTCGAAAAATACGCCGCCTACGCCGCGCGGCTCGTTGCGGTGTTTGAGAAAAAAGTACCGGTCGCACCAGGCCTTGAATTCAGTGTGACGGCCGGCGCCGAAGGGATCGAGCGCGCGCTTGCAGGTGCGGTGGAAGTGCTCGGCATCCCCGGCAAATCCGTAGTAGGGCGTCAGATCCATGCCGCCGCCGAACCAGAACGCGGGTTCGGCACCCTCCTTGGTCGCGAGAAAGAAGCGCACATTCATGTGCACCGTGGGGCAGTAGGGATTGCGCGGATGCAGCACCAGTGACACGCCCATCGCCTCCCAAGCGCGTCCGGCCAGTTCGGGGCGCGAGGCGCTGGCGGAGGGCGGCAGGGCCGCGCCCTGCACATGCGAGAAGTTCACACCGCCGCGCTCGAACAGATTGCCTTCCTCGATCACGCGGCTGATGCCGCCCCCGCCCTCGGGGCGGTCCCAGCGCTCCTCGCGAAACGGATTGCCATCGAGCTTTTCCAGCGAAGCGACGATGCGCCGTTGCAGGCCGAGCAGGTAGTCTTTGACTGCGGGTGAATTCATGGGTAAACGTTTGACGAAATCAGAACACTGATTCTAGCAGCAGGGCACTGAATCGCGTCTTCCTTTGCAGCAGCATTGCGAAGTTGCGCGGACGAGAACCCGTCCGCGCGGATCACCGATTGCGCTCGGATGAAAGGGCCATCCGTGCGCAATCGGTGATCTTGTATAGAACCCCCATGCCTTGTCTGGTGTTAACCAGAACCGTGATTTCTGTACGGATGTGCTTTCCATCCGTACAGAAATCACGGTTGGCGCGCGCAGCGCGCAAATCCGCTGACAGCGGACGAAGCGAGTGCTTATGGTTTTTTCGCCGCGATGGCGCGATGGCCGATATCGCGGCGCAGCTGCATGCCGGCGAATTGAATGGCGTCGACCGCCTGATAGGCGCGGCGCTGCGCCATTTTGACGCTGTCGCCGAGAGCTGTGACGCACAACACGCGCCCGCCGCTCACCAGAATCTGATCGTTCTCGAGTGCCGTGCCGGCGTGAAACACTTTGCAGTCCGCGATCTGTTCGGTGTGTTTGGGGAGCCCGCTGATGAGGGCGCCTTTTTTCGGAGCGTCCGGATAATTGGCGGCGGCAAGCACCACGCCAAGGGCGGTGCGCCGGTCCCAGTCGATCTCGGCCCCATCCAGCGTGCCGGCGCAGGCGCGCTCGAACAGCTCGAACAGGTCGGATTTCAGGCGCAGCATGATCGGCTGGGTTTCCGGGTCGCCCAGGCGGCAGTTGAATTCCACCGTCTTCGGATTACCCGCGGCGTCTATCATCAGGCCGGCGTAAAGGAAGCCGCTGTAGGGGACGCCGTCGCCGGCCATGCCATGAATGGTGGGAAGAATGATCTCGCGCATCACC
>Ga0208566_1002341_pt1 | contig 10222 bp, 9 predicted proteins | sample PL_2010_150m_FD_184159 | JGI IMG/M metagenome (GOLD analysis project Ga0208566, IMG submission 184159) | Freshwater microbial communities from Powell Lake, British Columbia, Canada to study Microbial Dark Matter (Phase II) - PL_2010_150m... | ecosystem: Environmental > Aquatic > Freshwater > Lake... | reverse complement strand
TGAAATTGCTAAAGCCATAGAGTTCTTGTATAATCTTTCATCGGCTGAAAGAAAGGACATGGGAATTAAAGGGAAAGAATACGCAGTAAAAGAATTGCCTTTTTCTACCATTGCGCATAAAATAGTTCAAGCCATTCATGATTGTTAAACGGGTTTTTGATTTTACTGCATCGCTGGCCGGACTCATTATTCTGAGCCCGGTTTTGCTTTTAACCGGGATATTGATCCGGATTGTCATGCCGGGAGGACCGGTACTATTCAGACAAAAGCGGGTAGGCAGGCATGGAAAGCTATTTACACTGATGAAGTTCAGGACCATGGACCCGAGTAATGGGGGAAATTCGATAACGGTCAGCGGTGAACACAGGATAACTCCGGTGGGCAGGATCCTTCGCAAGTTCAAGCTCGATGAATTTCCGGGCCTTTGGAATGTATTGAAGGGTGAAATGAGCCTGGTGGGTCCCCGCCCGGATGTACCGGGTTATGCCGACAAGCTCAGCGGGCCGGACCGCCGGCTGCTCAATATCAGGCCTGGTCTTACCGGACCTGCCACGCTTAAATACGCTGATGAAGAGGAGCTTTTGGCTCAGCAGGATGATCCGGTCCGATTCAATGATGAAGTCATCTTTCCAGACAAGGTCCGGATCAATTTGAATTACATGGACAACTGGTCGTTCCGGCTCGATATCAAAATACTCTTTCGCACTCTCCTGGGCAAAAAGATGAAGGAGCCGTGGGCCCTGTAAATTGAAAAGAAACTATTACTTTGCAAAACAGAAAATGGGTACAATGAAATATATATGGCTCTCCACGCCCCACATGTCGGGCCAGGAGATGAAATACATAGAAGAAGCTTTCAGGAAAAACCATGTTTTTCCAAATGGAACAAATGTTGATGGTTTTGAGGGAGATTTAAAAAAGTTTACGGGTGCCGGTTATGTCAGTTGCGTTTCATCGGGAACTGCAGCTATACATTTGGCTTTGATCGCATTAGGTGTTGAGCAGGGGGACGAGGTCATTTGTTCCAGTTTTACCTTCTCTGCATCGGCCAATCCCATAGTATATCAGAAAGCACTTCCCGTATTCATTGATTCCGAACGTGACACCTGGAACTTGCAACCTGCAACCCTCGAATTCGCTATCAAAGACCGGATAAAAAAGGGCAAAAAGCCCAAAGCCATCATTGCTGTTCATCTTTACGGCATGCCGGCCCGGATGGACGAGCTCATGGATATTGCCAATCAGTTTGAAATACCAGTAATTGAAGATGCAGCTGAAGCGATTGGTTCCAGATTTAATGGTAAAGTTTGTGGAACAATCGGAGAGATTGGCATTCTTTCTTTCAATGGTAACAAAATAATTACCACTTCGGGGGGCGGTGCGTTAATTTCAAATAAGCAAAAATATTGCCAAAAGGCAAAATATTTAGGTACACAAGCTCGGGAAGATTTGCCACATTATGAGCATTCTGAGATCGGGTACAATTACCGGATGAGCAATATTTGCGCCGGAATCGGGAGGGGCCAGATGGAAGTGCTAAACGAGCGGATTCAAAAGCGCCGGGAAAATTTCTTTTTTTATAAAGAGGCCCTGAAAGATCTGCCCGGAATTACCTTCCTGGAAGAGCCGGATGAACGCTTTTTCTCAAACCATTGGCTCACAGCTATTTTGGTGGATCCCGGAAAAACAGGCGGAGTTACGCGCGAGCATATCCGGCTGGAATTTGAAAAACTCAAAATCGAAAGCCGGCCTGTCTGGAAGCCCATGCACCTGCAGCCGGTTTTTAAAGAGTGCCCTGCCTATGTGGATGGCACTTCGGAGCGGCTGTTTAATCTGGGATTGTGTTTACCATCAAGCACCTGTATTACGGACGAGGAGCGCAGTTTTGTAGAAGAGTCGTTGCGGAAAATAATCACCGGCCAACGTAGAGACGCATAATTATGCGCCTCTACATGTATCGTTGAAACATTATTTGTTTATAAAAATGCGATCATATATTAAAACATTGGTTTTAATTGTGCTGGCTTCTGTTCCGGCCTTGTGCCCCGGACAGACATTGCCAGTGGGGACGGCTGTCCTGGAAGAAGCTTTTAGAAGAGGTCAACTGGCGGGTGAAAAGGATTCCACGATCTCTTTTTGCATACGGCCCCTCTTTCCGGATAGTTCATTTCCACAGGGCAAGCCATTTAAATTCAAGATTTTGCCGGTAACTATCCTGACTCAATATACCACCCATCATCCTTTCAGCCTTAATGACGGAGCCATGATTCCTGCAAAAGGGTTTGGGACCATGGCAAGTGCGGGGGTATACGCAAAAATAGGCCCTCTGAGCATTCAATTCAGGCCGGAATTTGTATATGCTGAAAACAAACCTTTTGATGGTTTTCCTGAGGCGCATCCGGTAGCGGTTTGGTCGGCATACTATGAGTTCAACGCGAATATTGACCTGCCTGAGCGATTCGGAGACATACCGTATACGAGATTTTTTTGGGGCCAAAGCAGCATCCGGCTTAATTTAGGACCTGCTTCCATAGGTCTTTCCAATGAGAATCTCTGGTGGGGTCCGGGGTTTCGCAACTCCTTGCTGATGAGCAACACGACGCCCGGCTTTACCCATTTGACCTTAAACACCACCCGCCCGGTAAAAACCCCCATCGGTTCATTTGAAGCCCAGCTCATTGCAGGCCGGCTGGAATCTTCCGGATATTACCTCCCGGTTCCGGATACCAACAATCCGGGCTATCGGAGTTATTATATGCAGCCCAAACCCACCGACTGGCGTTATCTGAACGGAGTTGTGTTCACCTGGCAGCCCAGATGGGTACACGGACTATTTCTGGGAGCCACCCGGGTTTTCGAGGTTTACCGTAAGGACATGGGCACTAAGTTTAGTGATTATCTTCCGGTCATTTTACCACTCAGCAAGGAGCGATCGGGTGAGCAGGTATCGGAGGACTCGAAATCAAACCAGCTTGCCTCGGTTTTCCTGCGCTGGTTATGGCAAAAGGAACGGGCTGAAATCTATGTCGAATTTGGTCGCGATGATCATGCCTGGAATCTACGGGATTTCTTTCTGGAACCGGAACATTCATCAGCCTGGATTGCAGGCTTCAGAAAAATGATACCGATTAATCATAAGCCGGAGCAATATATTCAGGTCGCTGTCGAACTAACCCATTTGGAAAATTCCCGCGTCGGTATGTTGTACCGGACATCTGGTCCCTGGTATTTACATTCAGTGGTTAAACAGGGTTATACCCAAATGGGACAGTTGCTTGGAGCCGGGATTGGACCTGGGAGTAATTTGCAAACGCTTGACGTTTCATGGGTTAAACAGTTATCGGTTATCGGTCTTCGGTTGGAACGATATGTTCACAACAATGATTTTCATTATTTGGCCATTCATGATATCCGGGCACACTGGGTGGATTTTATTGTTTCGCTGATCGGCCAATATGAGTATCGGAATTTCCTTTTTTCTACGCAATTGAATGGGATTACCTGCTTTAATTATGAACACCTTTATGAATCCATTCCCGCAAATTCAACGGAATGGTGGAATCCGGGCAGGAAAGTCTTTAATTTTCAAGCACAGGTGGGGATTACTTATCGGTTTAACTAAGATTTCGCGGTTAGGGACCCCGTCCCTAACCGCGGCATTCCCCATAAGAGCGCTCGTTTCACGCTTCACGCTTCACGAAAAAATGAAAAAGTACCTGAGCAACCTAACCTACGTCCTCAGCAATATCCTCTTTACCATTGCGGGCTTTGCCTGGGCGACGAGGATATTAGGGCCGGTGTTGATCGGGAAAGCGCAGTTTGTGCTGACCTTTGCGCAATATTTTATCCTGATTGCCGCTCTCGGGATCCCGATTTATGGAGTGGTGGAGGTTGCCAAAGCGGTCGGGGACAAGAACCGGCTGAGCAAACTTTTTTCTGAACTGGTTTTGATTAACCTGCTGACTACCGGGTTTATGCTTCTTTGTTACCTGGTAATCATTTCAGTATTTGGCCGGTTTCAGGAGGATTTCACGCTCTTTTTAATTGGAGGCGGACTCGTCCTGATCAGTTTTACCACGATCGAATGGTTCTACACCGGATCGGAGCAATTCCGGTTTTTAGCCATCCGGTCGATTGTGATCAAATCGGCTTCCCTGGTTGCCCTGATTGTTTTTGTCAGGACGGTAGATGATCTGTTAATCTATTTGATCATTAACGTTTTAACCATCCTTTCTACCAACATTTGGTATCTTTTCAATTTACGCGGCAAGATCACCTTCTGGTTCCGGAATCTTGACTTGAAAAGACATATTCCGGCACTCTTGGTACTGTTCAGTACTACTCTGACCATCAGCTTTTACACAGTTGTCGACGTTTTACTGGTTGGTTTTCTGGCGGACGACAGGGAGGTTGGCCTCTATTCGGCCGCCATCAAACTGAATAAAATGGTGATTCCGATCATTGGCTCCCTGGCGACGGTGCTGATCCCCGGCATCAGCCGGAGCATCGCCGGCCAGGATAATAGCTCCCTGAATAAACTGATGGACAGTTCATTTGCCTTTATTTGCCTTCTCGGGATTCCGGTATCGGCCGGACTGCTGATCTTTGCCCCGGAGATTATGCATGTCTTTACCGGTCCAGGTTATGCCGATGCGATTCCGGCCATGCAGATATCCGCTTCGCTGGCCTTTATTCTCGGACTGGGCAACCTGTTCGGTTTGCAGCTATTGATCCCGGGTGGATTCCGGAAACAATACCTGATTGCCACCCTTTTCGGGGTTGTGATCAGTCTGGGCCTGAATTTCCTGCTGATCGGCCCTTTCGGGCATACCGGGGCAGCCATAGCCATGATGACCACAGAAGTGGCGGTAACGTTGGTTTCCTGGTATTTCGTTCGAAAAAAATTTCTGATCACGTTCAATTGGATGCTGGTGATGCAAGCCATCGGAACCTGTCTCTTTTTCCTGCCCGTTGCCTGGCTGTTGCGAACCTGGGATACCATTCCCCTGATCCGGCTGCTCGTCGCGGTGGGCATCTGTGCCGGACTCTATTTCTCAATCCAGATTTTGGTGCTCAGGGAGCGGCATATCCTGGAAATCATTAAGTGGAGATGGCGGTAGACGTTTCCATTATCATTGTCAATTATAATTCCGGACAATATCTTCCGGATTGCGTGGAATCTATTTATGCTCACACTAAAGGCATTAGTTTCGAAATCATTGTAGTTGACAACAATTCCACCGACGATTCCTTTTGTAAAATTTGTGAAAAATTTGTGCCCATTTGTGGATTAAAGAATCCCACCAACCTCGGCTTTGGCGCCGCCAACAACCTCGGAGCGCGGAAGGCTGCCGGGAAGTACCTTTTCTTTTTAAATCCGGATACGATTCTGACGGATGATGCAGTTTCGGCGTTTTACAAATTCCTGACAGAGAGCAATCCGCAGATTGCCGCCTGCGGAGGCCGGATGCAGAAACCGGACGGTGAATATGCGGTCTCTTTCGGACATTTTCCGACTCTATTCCAGCATTTCAGCGACATCGGCTTTCGGGTTTTGTTCAAAGGCTTCTATAATAAGCGGTTATCCCTATCGCCTCCGTGTAATTTTACGATTCCGCAACAAGTTGACTATATCTCCGGAGCCGATATTTTTATCCGGAGCGCGGTTTTTGAAAAGCTGGACGGTTTTGATGAGCACTTCTTTATGTATTATGAGGATACCGATCTTTTTTACCGGCTGAGCAAGGCCGGATATCAGACCTGGCTTCTTCCGCAGGTAAAAATCATCCATCACGAGAGCCCTGCCGCTCATCCCGGCGGCTCGTTCAATTACACGAAATATTCGATGCTGGAGAAGAGCAAATATCTGTATTTTGCTAAAAATCATGGAGCCGGCTCCGTATTCTGGGTTAAACTGTTCCAGTTGTTTGAGCTGGTGTTTCATTACTTTGGGCGGTACCGGTATAGTTTACCTAAAACCGTTGGGATAACGCTCAAGGCATAAGATGTTTCAGGGTTTCAGGGTTTCAGGGTTTCAGATAGTCATTCGTAAAAGTGTATTAATTTCCAAAAAGTCGTTTGTTAATTTGTATATTTGCACAAAATATCAAAGATGAGAAGGACAAAACTAACAGACCTGATTGCCTGGAAAACTTCAGCATCACGAAAACCTTTAATCATCAGGGGCGCAAGGCAGGTTGGAAAAACCTGGTTGATGAAGGAATTTGCTAATACACAATATGGTCAAACGATTTATGTTAATTTCGAGAAGAACAAACGATTAAAAGCCTTATTTTCCGATGATTTCGACATTAAAAGGGTAATCGTAGCATTACAAGCTGAATCAGGTTTAACCATACATGCTGAAAATACCTTGTTGATATTCGATGAAATACAGGCTGTGCCCGCAGCAATAACTGCGTTAAAGTATTTTCAGGAAGATGCCGGCGAGTACCATATCCTGGCAGCCGGTTCGTTGCTGGGTGTGGCACTTCATTCTAATATTTCTTTTCCGGTTGGCAAAGTAGCTTTCATGGATTTGCATCCCTTAACTTTTTTAGAATTTCTGGATGCAATCGGAGAAAACGCCCTTACGGAAATGCTTCACAGTTCAGACTGGAAATTGATAACTGCTTATAAATCTAAATATATTGAACGGCTCAGGCAATATTATTATGTTGGCGGTATGCCCGAAGCTGTTTTGAAATTTAGCGAAAATCAAAATTTTAAAGAGGTACGTGATATTCAAAAACAGATTTTAAACGCATATGACCAGGATTTTTCGAAACATGCGCCGGTAGAAATTGTTCCACGTATCCGAATGATTTGGAATTCAATTCCTGCGCAGTTGGCCAAAGAAAATCGCAAGTTTATATATGGGATAATTAAAGAGGGTTCGCGTGCAAAAGATTATGAAATAGCGTTATCGTGGCTGATTGATTGTGGACAGGTTCATAAAGTGTGCCGGGCAACTAAGCCTGCTATACCTTTGAAAGCTTATGAAGATAGAAGCGCTTTTAAATTGTTTCTGGTGGATATTGGATTGTTAACAGCAATGGGTGATATTGATGCTAAAACACTTCTTGAAGGAAACGCTTTATTCTCTGAATTTAAAGGCGCTTTAACCGAACAGTATGTTTTTCAACAACTTAATAACACTGATGAGTTTGTAATTTACTATTGGTCGGCTGAACGTTCAACTGCAGAGGTTGATTTCATAGCCCAGTATAATGGATTGGTTGTCCCAATAGAAGTTAAAGCTGAAGAAAATTTACAAGCTAAGAGCTTAAAAGTATATAGGGAAAAATTCAGTCCAAAGGTTTCTATTCGCACCTCAATGTCCGATTTTCGTAAGCAAGATTGGCTGACTAATTTGCCTTTATATGCAATCAGTGAATTAAGGAAAGTGCTTTAGGCAATATTTCAGGGTTTCAGAGTTAGAGCTATGGCGACAATAAAGAGGTTTGAGGATTTGGAGATTTGGCAAGATGCCAGGAACTTGTGTAAAAAAGTACGTGACATCACTGTAAATACCGGGCTATCAAGGGATTTTGCGCTGAAAAACCAGATTCTGGGTTCCAGCGGGTCGGTGATGGATAATATTGCGGAAGGTTTTGAAAGGGATGGGAAAAAGGAATTTTTAAATTTTCTTCATATAGCAAAAGGATCGTTAGGCGAAACACGGTCTCAAACGCACCGGACCTATGATGCAGGGCATATCAATGAAGGAAAATACAACGAACTCCTGAACGACTGCTTCAACCTGTCCGGTAAAATATCTCATTTCATCACCTATCTGCGCAACTCGACCTACGAAGGCACCAAGAAACGCGACGCATAACCCTGAAACCCTGAAACCCTGAAACCCTGAAACATGACAAAACTCCTGATTGTTTTCGGCACCCGTCCCGAAGCCATAAAAATGGCCCCTTTGGTTAGGGAGTTCAGGAAATATCCCGAATTCTTTGAAACGAAAGTATGCGTTACTGCACAGCACCGGGCGATGCTGGACCAGGTGCTGTCATTCTTTGAGATCATACCCGATTATGACCTGAATCTGATGACACCGGATCAGGATTTGCATAGCCTGACAGCCCTTGTGATCACCTCCATGAAGCCGGTTCTGAAAGATTTCAGGCCAGATTACGTAATGGTACAGGGTGATACCACCACAACGGCGGCAACAGCTTTAGCCTCGTTCTACTTCGGGATCAAGGTTTGTCATGTAGAAGCAGGTTTGCGGACCTTTAATAAGCGATCGCCCTTCCCGGAGGAGATGAACCGGCAAATCACCAGTCTGATTGCCGATTATCACTTTGCGCCGACGGTGGCTGCTCAATCCAATTTACTTCAGGAAAGGATCGGGCAGAATGCAATACTGGTGACCGGAAATACGGTAGTTGATGCCATCCTGTGGGCTCTGGACCGGGTTGATAAGGTTTCTGATCCTGACATCGTGAGCCTTAAAATACTGACGGAAACGGAACAAAAAATCATTTTAGTCACCGGCCACCGAAGGGAAAATTTCGGTTCCGGGTTTGAGAATATCTGTCGTGCCCTGAAAGAGATCGCCCAAACAGAGGACGTACAAATCATTTACCCGGTTCATCTCAATCCAACCGTTCAATCGATGGTTTATGACCGGTTGGCCGGCATCCCGAATATCCATTTGATGGATCCATTGTCTTATCCGGCATTTGTGTGGTTGATGAAACGTTCGTACCTGATCATAACCGACAGCGGAGGTATCCAGGAAGAGGCACCCAGCATCGGCAAACCTGTATTGGTTATGCGGGAGACCACCGAGCGCGCGGAAGCGCTGGAATCCGGCCATGTTATGCTGGTGGGTACGGATCCGGAAAAAATAATCGATTCGTGTAAGAACCTGCTTCACCATGCGGAATTGTATCAACGCATGAGTGGAACGGCAAATCCGTTCGGATCAGGTGATGCCTGCGAAAAAATTGTGAAATTTATTACCGATTTGACTATCCACAGATAACACTGATAACACTGATTACGCTCTGGCGAAATATCTGTGTAAATCTGCGACATCAGTGGACAGTTTTTCTTGAAAAACTATGGGGTGGGGACCTAATTAAATAAATCCGCCTCAGTTAAGATAATTCATAAGGAATTATATTTGTGGCGGATAGTTGGTTAATTTTAGAAAAAAATAAAACTATGGCAAGCGAAGTATCAAACAAGAGCACCAAGAACGAGATTCTTGAAGCGTATGAATCCCTCCTGAAGACTATAAAGGAACAAAAGCGCGAAGCCCCGCAAAAGGTTCAGGAGGAACAGCAAAACAAGCAGATCGTGAAGAAAACCGGGGATTTGTCCAATGAGCAGATTGTTAAGGATGTTGCAAACCTTAAAATTAACCTGTCGGCTTCGCTGGATAAACTTGCGGATTCCATGCTGGAGAAATTCCGTGAATTTTCGCAGCTCCAGGAGGCGATAACCATTCAGCAGGCTCAGCTTAAGGAACTTTACCAGATCAGCGTCCAGACAGAATCCCTGGAAGCATTAATTGCAGCCCAAAAGGATCAGAAGTCGAGGTTTGAAGCTGACATGGCCGCGTCCCGCAATTCTTTTGAAACGGACATGACAACACGGAAAGAAGCATGGAATGCGGAACAGGCGCTGAATGAGAAAAACCGGAAGGAGCTGGATGACCAGGTTAAAAAAGATCGCAAGCGTGAGGACGAAGAATATCAGTACAACCTGAAAATCACCCGGAAAAAAGAAGAAGATGCTTACGCCGAGAAAAAGCAGAAACTTGAGAAGGAACTGGCGGATAAGAAAACCAACTTTGAAAAGGAATTTGCTGAACGGGAGGTGAGGATACAGACTGCCGAAACCGAACTGGCCGATCTGAGGCAAAAGGCAACACAGTTCCCCGGTCAGTTGGAACAGGCAATCAAACAGGCTGAGAAGGCACTGAAAGAGAAGCTGGACCTGGAATTCTCGCACCAGGCAGAATTAGCCACGCAAAAAGCTGAATCGGAACAAAAACTTAAAGATCAGACCATTGTTTCTTTGCGGGATAAGATCAAAGAGCAGGATCTCCTTATTCGCCAATTGACTGAAAAAACCACTTCGGCTGAATCCAGCATGAAAGAGATCGCCATAAAGGCTCTTGACAGTTCTAAGATGCGGATCATCGAGGCCAAGGCGGAAGAGGGTAGGTAGTGAGGGGGTGACAAGGGAGACTTCGAGT
>Ga0208566_1002338_pt1 | contig 10230 bp, 11 predicted proteins | sample PL_2010_150m_FD_184159 | JGI IMG/M metagenome (GOLD analysis project Ga0208566, IMG submission 184159) | Freshwater microbial communities from Powell Lake, British Columbia, Canada to study Microbial Dark Matter (Phase II) - PL_2010_150m... | ecosystem: Environmental > Aquatic > Freshwater >... | reverse complement strand
CCAGTAACCCACGAGCGCAGCGAACAGTTTGTAGCCCCCGCCTGGGCGGGGGTTGGGGGTGGGGGCGTAAATCCTGTCTTTGAACAATTTCATGGCACGGGGGTGGTCTGACGACCATGGGAGTTAAGCTGTCTTTTCTTTTCACCGGAGTCCGATCATGACCGCTCTCATTGCCGGCTTGCTGCTTTTTCTCGGTGTTCATTCGATGCGCATCTTTGCCGAGGACTGGCGGAGCCGTCAGCTCGCGCGGCTCGGCGAAGCGCGCTGGAAGGGGCTCTATTCGCTGGCTTCGGCGCTGGGCCTCGGCTTGATGGTGTGGGGCGTCGGGCTCACCCGCGCGGAACCGGTCATGGTCTGGGCGCCGGAAGCCGCGATGCGTCATGTGGCCGCACTGCTTACTTTGCCGGCATTCATTCTGCTGGCGGCGGCCTATGTGCCCGGCAATCGGATCAAGCGGGCCGTCGGCCAACCGATGGCGGCGGGAGTGGCGCTGTGGGCCCTGGCGCACCTGCTGTCGAACGGGCGCTTGGCAGACCTGTTGCTGTTTGGCGGATTTCTCGCTTGGTCGGTGCTGTCCTTCTCCGCCGCGCAAAGCCGCGATCGTGCCGCCGGGGTAACTTGTGCCGTCGGCGGCATTGGCTGCGATGCGCTGACCGTGACCATCGGGTTGGTGGCATGGGTGGGGTTTGCCGCCTATCTGCACGTCTGGATGATAGGCTTGCGGCCGTTCTAGTACCCCAGAAACAACTTCGGGCACTGGATTTTCCACGATTATGCGCATATAATGCGCATCGGAGGTGTGAAATGAAAGCGACGTTCAATAGTGAAGCGAGGAAACGCCCGGTAAATCTGACTCTGAACGAAGACTTGGTGGTTCAGGTGCGTGGCCTGACCAATAACCTCTCTGGAGTCGTCGAGTCACTCCTTGCCGACTATGTCGAGCATGCACGTCAGCAGCGTATTGCCAAAGCCAGCACTCTTGAGGCGACCATCTCCATGTGGAACGCGTTCAACTCCAAGCATGGATCATTCGCTGATGAGTATTCATCACTTTGACCTGGTGATATGCCCCAATTTGATGTTCATCGGAACATAGGAAAGCATCGGGATGATATTCCCTACGTGGTGCTTGTCCAGTCATCGTTGTATGACAGTTACCGTCGCCGAGTGGTCGTCCCCCTGGTGCGAAAGTCTGCCCTCGGCAAGGTAAGCAACCCACGGTTCAACCCCGCCTTCAAGATCGAGAATATTCAAGTGGTTCTGCATCCGCTCGAAATTGTTTCGGTTCCCAACGAGCAGTTGGGCGAGTTTGTGGCATCCCTGAACCAAGAGGGCAGCCGCATCATGGAGGCCCTGGATGAATTGCTAATTCAAGCTTGGGGATAGATCCGGGGTTGGATTTGGTCGGCTGTCGGCCAGAAGTGGTCTGTCGCCGGCCTGCTTTTCGATCGCCCGGCCGGCACGCCTCACAATGTCCCTTGAGAACTGAGCCCGCGCAGACGCGTCTGCGGCGACGGGACGCTCACGTCACTTCACTGCCGAAAGCCCCATTACGCCGTGCCTCTCGATCGAGCGCGCCACGAACCCGGAAGCATTCATCTCTTCGACGAACGCTTTCAGATACTCCGCCGCCGCGCGCCGCTCGCGCGGAGTTGCAAGGCCGTGATTCACGGTCATGAAGTTGCCTTCGAGAAATCGCGCATCGGGCATCTTGTCCATGGATGCGAGCAGCGCAGGTTTCAAGCCGCCCAGTGCGTCGGCGCCACGCGCCTTGAAGAGATCGATCGACGCCGGGGTGCCCTTCGTGCGGAGAAGGGTCGCGTGGCGTAGCGTCTGTGTGAGGTAGAGCTCAAATCCCGCCTTGTCCGGCACGGAGATGCGAATGCCGGCAGCATCGACCTGCCCGACCGAGCGGAGCGCCGAATCCTTGTGCACCACGTAGGTCGCCTCGATCTCGGTCATCGCGGGAGAAAACGCGATGGTCTTCGCCCGCGCTTCTGCGATCGCAAGGACCGCGACATCCCAGGTGCCCTTTCCGACCGCATCCGCCACGTCGCCCGGTGTGGCGTGGACGACGAAATCCACCGGCACGCCCAGGCGCGACGCCAGCTCGCGCATCACATCCACGCTCACCCCGCGCAGCTCGCCGGTCGCAGCGTCCTTCGAAGTGAATAACGCATTGCCCAGATTCATTCCGGCGCGAAGCTTGCCAGTCGGAGCCAGCTCCGAGCGCGCCGCATCCGGGACACCCGGCGATGTTGCGCAGCCCGCGATAATTACCAGTGCCGCCGCCAGCGCTGTCGCATTTAATTTGTGCATGGCCATCTCCCCCAAAGGTCGAACAATTACGAAACTGCTTCCATTTGAATTGCCCGCGCCTCTACCGATCGGAAGTCAAGGATTAGAAATCCAAAGGGCCTCTCGGGGAGATTGGCTGACGCCGGGTGCCACAGTCAATCGCCGATTTTGCGATATGCAAATATCTCTTGGGCTGACGATGCTAGTGGCCGCTTGTCACCTGCGCCACCGGCTGCAATGGGGCGTCAAGCATCATCCGCTACTTCACTATCGTACCCCCAACTTGCATTCAGTCAGGTTGCACCCTGAAGTTTGTGAATTTCGGCGACTCAATTCACTCGCCGAGATAAGCCTGCCTCACCCGCGGGTCCGCCAGCAACCCGGCGGCGCTGTCGGCCAGGGTGATGCGGCCGCTTTCCATGACGTAGCCGCGGCTGGCGGTCTCCAACGCCAGCTTGGCGTTCTGTTCGACCAGCAGGATGGTGACCCCGGTCGCTGCGACCGCGCGAATGGTCTCGAAGACTTTCTGCACCATCAGCGGCGCCAGGCCCATCGAGGGTTCATCCAGCAAAAGCAGACTAGGCCGCCCCATCAGCGCCCGGCCGAGCGCCAGCATCTGCTGTTCGCCGCCCGAGAGCGTGCCGGCGAGCTGGTGTGCGCGTTCCTGGAGTCGCGGCAGCAGGGCATGGATGTGCGCCAGGTCGGCGGCGATCCGGTCCTTGTCGCTGCGGCTGTAGGCGCCCATCGCCAGATTCTCGGCGACGCTGAGCCGGGCGAAGACCCCTCGCCCTTCCGGCACCAGTGCGAGGCCCTTGCCGATCAACTGGTGCGGTGCCAGAGTCGAGATTTCCTCGCCGCGCAGCCGTATGCTGCCCTTGGTGACATAGCCCGCCAGGAGTCTCGCCAAGGCTTTCAGGGTGCTGGTCTTGCCGGCGCCGTTGGCGCCGATCAGGGCCACTGTCTCGCCTTCCTCCACGGCGAAACTGATGCCTTTTACGGCCGATATCCCGCCGTAATGCACTTCCAGATTCAGGACCTCAAGCAACGCCGACTCCAAGATAGGCTTCGATCACCTTCGGATCCCGTTGCACTCTTTCCGGCACGTCCTCGGCGATCTTCTCGCCGTAGTCGAGCACCGCGACGCGGTCGCAGAGCCCCATCACCAGTTTGACGTCGTGTTCGATCAGCAGCACCGTCAGACCGTCGGCGCGCAGTCCTAAGACCAAGGTGCGCAGGGCGGCGGTCTCGGTGGCATTCATGCCGGCAGCCGGCTCGTCGAGCGCCAGCAGCTTGGGGTCGGTGGCGAGCGCCCGGGCAATTTCGAGGCGACGCTGATCGCCGTAGGGAAGCTGGCGGGCCAGATGGTTGGCGCGGTCAGCGATGCCGACGTAGTGCAACAATTCGACGGCGCGCCGCTCTATCGCCGCCTCCTCGGCGCGCGTGCCGGTGCCGCGCAGCACCGCGCCGATGACACCCGCATGGGTGCGAAGATGGCGGCCGACCATGACGTTTTCCAGCGCCGTCATGTTGGCGAACAGGCGGATGTTCTGAAAGGTGCGGGCGATGCCGGCGCGCGCCACCAGATGCGGCGCGGAAATATTCAGCGGTGCTCCGCAGAAGCTGAAGCCGCCGCTATCCGCACCGTAAAGGCCGCTCAACACGTTGAACAGCGTGGTCTTGCCGGCGCCGTTGGGGCCGATCAGGCCGTAGATCTCGCCTTGCTTGATGGCCAGCGACACCTGATGCAGGGCACGCACGCCGCCGAAGCGCTTGCCGACGGCGTGGGCTTCAAGCAGGATGCCGTTCGCACCGCTCATTTCGCGCCTTTCTCCATGCCGAACTCGCGCTGGCGCGCGCTCGACGGCCACAGGCCCGCCGGGCGGAAGCGCATCATCAATACCAGTGCCATGCCGAACAGCAGCATGCGGATCACTTCCGGCTCGACCAGCATTCGGTCGAAGAGCGCCATCTGCACCGGCACCACCGTATAGCGGAGCATTTCCGGCACGAAGGACAGCAGCAATGCCCCGACGACCACGCCCCAGATGTTGCCCATGCCGCCCAGCACCACCATCGCCAGGATCATCACGGATTCGGTCAGGACAAAACTTTCCGGGCTGATGAAGCCCTGGATGGAAGAAAACATGCCGCCTGCCACGCCGCCGAAGGTGGCGCCCATCGCGAAGGCCAGCAGTTTCACGCGGGTGGTGTCGATGCCGATGGCGCGCGCCGCCACCTCGTCCTCGCGGATCGCTTCCCAGGCGCGACCGATGCGCGAATTCTGCAGGCGCAGATTGATCACGATTACCACCAGCAGCAACAGCAGCAGCAAGTAGTAATGTTTCATCGGACCGCTCACGCTGAGGCCGAGGAGCACGTCGGTCTGCCCGAAGCTGATCCCGCCGATGCGGACCGGGTCGATCTGGGCGATGCCCTGCGGTCCGTTGGTGATGTTGAGCGGCTGCGAAAGGTTGTTCAGGAAGATGCGCACGATCTCGCCGAAGCCGAGGGTCACGATGGCCAGATAGTCGCCGCGCAACTTGAGCGTCGGGGTTCCCAGCAGCACACCGAAAATCGCCGCCACGCTCGCGCCGATCGGCAGGATCACCCAGAAGGGCAAATGCAGGCCGAAGTGCGGGCTGGCCAGCAGCGCATAGACGTACGCGCCGACGCCGTAGAAGGCGACGTAGCCGAGATCGAGGAGCCCGGCAAAACCGACCACGATGTTGAGTCCCAGCGAGAGGAAGACGAACAGGATGGCCAGATTGGCAATGCGCACCCAGGCCGTGCCGGCCGCCGCGAGGGCGAAGGGCAGCGCCAGCAACGCCAGCGCCACCAAGATCACACCGATGTACTTGCGGTAGGAGAATCGAGATCTCATAGCGGATTGATTCGGAATCAGGCCCGGTCGGCGACGCGCTCGCCGAGCAAGCCCGAAGGACGGAACACCAGCACCAGGATCAGGACCACGAAGGCGAACACGTCCTGATAGTTACTGCCGAACAGCACCACGTTGCCGCCCTCGGCACAGCGCGTTTCCAGCATGGCCGAGAGCGTGTCGTATTGGCACAGGTCGGTGAGGTCGCCGATGTAGCCGGCGCCCAGCGCTTCCACCAGACCGAGCAGCAGGCCGCCCACCATCGCTCCGGGAATGTTGCCGATGCCGCCCAGGACCGCCGCCGAGAAGGCCTTCATTCCCAGGGTCGCGCCCATGGTGTATTGGGCCAGCCCGTAATAGATGCCGACCAAAAGCCCGGCCACAGCCGCCAGGCCCGCGCCGATGATGAACGTGGCGGCGATGACGCGATCCACGTCGACGCCCATCAACCGGGCGATTTCCGGATTCTCCGCCGTGGCGCGCATGGCGGCACCCAGCCGGGTGCGATAGATCAGCCAGGCGAGGCCCGCCATCATCGCCAGGCAGATCGCGATGATGGCGATCTGCAGGGCGCTGATGCTGGCGCCGCCGACCTCATACACAACCATCGGCAGGATCTGCGGGAAAGCCAGGATGTTGCGGCTCCACACTATCATCGCCACCTGTTGCAGCACGATCGACATGCCGATGGCGGTGATCAGCGGGGCCAGGCGCGGGGCGCGGCGCAGCGGTCGATAGGCGATGCGCTCGAGAAAATATCCCAGCGCCATGCAGGCCGGGATCGCCGCCAGGACTCCCGCCAGTACGATCGCCAACGGCGGCAGGGCGCTGCCGGCAAACGCCGAAATCACCGAGAGGGAAATCATCGCCCCGAACATCACCACTTCGCCGTGGGCGAAGTTGATCAACTGGATGATGCCGTAGACCATGGTGTAACCCAGGGCGACGACGGCATACAGACTGCCCAGGGTGAGGCCGTTGACAACCTGCTGGAGAAAGACGTCCATGGGTGGAGTTGGTCTGCTTCCTGTGATAACGGCGCCCGCAGGCGCCGTTATCGTGGGTACGGCAATGATCGCCGGCTTACTTCTTCGGCTCGGCCTTTTTCTCGCCAGCCGCGGCCGGTGCAGCTACTGGTGCCGGTGCAGCTACTGGTGCCGGTGCCGCAGCAGGTGCAGGAGTTGCAGCCGGTGCAGGTGGCGCTCCAGGTGCGGCTGCCGGAGCCGGTGCCGCCGCCGGTGCCGCCGCTGCGGCCTGCTTGACGTAGTCTTCAAACTTCACCGTCTTGCCGCTCTTGACGATGGCCAGCGGCGTGATCTTGCCGGCCGTCATGGTGAAAATCGTCATCTCGGCGTCCTTGCGGTCGCCTTTGGCGTCGAACTCGATCTTGCCGCTGGCGCCTTCATAGCTCAGCTTCGCCAGTTCCGGCAGGTACTTGGCCGATTCGCTGGAGCCGGCTTTCTTCATCGCTTCGATCAGCAGATTCGCCGCGTCGTAGGTGAATGGCGAGTACAGGATCGGATCGATCTTGAACTTGGTCTTGTAGGCATCGAGGAACTTCTTGTTGGCGGCTTGCACCGGAATCCCGGCCTGGGAACAGAACAAGCCGTCGGCCGCGGCACCCGCCAGCTCGGCCATCTTGTCGGTACATGCGCCGTCGCCGTAGGAGAACGGCGCCTTGATGCCCAGTTCGCGCGCCTGCTTCAGCAGCGGACCGCCGGTCGCATCCATGCCGCCGTAGAACACGGCATCCGGCTTCTTGCCCTTGATCTTGGTCAGGATGGCTTTCCAGTCGGCGGTCTTGTCGGTGCCTTTTTCACGCGCCAGCACTTTAACGCCGGCGGCCTTGAGGGACTTCTCGACTTCGTTCGCCAGGCCTTCGCCGTAGGCGGTCGCGTCGTCAATGATGGCCACGGTCTTCGGCTTTACTTCCGCCACCAGGTAGTTGGCCACCGCCGGGCCCTGCTGGTCGTCGCGCCCGACCACCCGGAAGGTGACCTTGAAACCCTGCTCGGTCAGTTTCGGATTGGTCGCCGATCCGGAAATCATCGGAATGCCGGCCTGTTCGTACAAAGCCGACGCGGGAATCGTGGTGCCGGAATTGAGGTGGCCGACGATGCCGACCACTTTGGCGTCGATGAGTTTCTGCGCGACCGTGGTTCCCACTTTGGGGTCCGCCTGGTCGTCTTCGGCGAGCATTTCCAGCTTGACTTTCTTGCCACCGATTTCGACGCCCTTGGCGTTGGCTTCCTCGATGGCCAGGCGCGCGCCGTTCTCGTTGTCCTTGCCCAGGTGGGCGATGCCGCCGGTTAGCGGGGCGACGTGGCCGATCTTGACCACCGGCAGCGGCGCGGGCGCGGGTGCGGCGGCCGGCGCGGGCGGTGGCGCTTCTTTGCCGCAGGCGAGCAGCGTCAGGGCAGCGACTACGGATAAGGACAGGGATTTGACGGGCACTTTCATTGGAGACCTCCACGGGAAATAGGGCACTTGAGCAGACGGATTGTTGCGTCAGCCCTTGCCAATGTCAATAGAATTTGCGGGCGGCCTGGAAGTTCGTCCGCGCCTGAATAAAAAACCAGCCCGCAGGCTGGTTTTGGCAAGACAGTCGGTAATTACTTGGCGCCGGCCAGAACCCATTTCACCAGGGTCTTCAGGTCGGCGTCGGAGACTTGGGGATTGGGTGCCATGGGGACCGGACCCCAGACGCCCGAACCACCCTTCTTGACCTTGTCGACCAGCTTGGCCTCGGCGCCCTTGTCGGCTGCGTATTTCTTCGCGACATCCTGATAGGACGGGCCGACCAGCTTCTTGTCGACCTGGTGGCAGGCCATGCAGTTGTTCTTCTTGGCCAACTCGAGGTTGGCCATGGCGGGTGCGGAAGCCAGGACTGCGGTGGCAACCAGCGCGGAGATGACGATAGACTTCATAAGTTCCTCTCTTGGGTTGGGTGAAATAATTGGGGAACCGGATGTTACCTTAGAACCAACCTCGAGCACCATTACTCTAATGGGGTTCCATGAGTATCCGCTCCAAGTCCTGCCACTGTGCGACCGGGGCAAGGCAAGTAACGCCGCTGCATACCCAGGCGTTGACCTCCTGGCTGGCAGGTTTGTCCAATGCGGCGGGCAGGCCGGTCAGGGTACTCGGCAGGGCCAGCGTCAGCGTGCCGGGAAGCTGCATCTTCCCGAGTCGCGCCTGCCATGCGGCGACTTCACCGGCCGGCCCCCGCAGCACCACCAGCCTGGGTGGAACCAGCCATTCCTCGAGGGCGGCGAGCAGCGACGCAAAGCCTCCAGGATGCCTCTCGAATTGCGGCTGGAACAACTTCAGCGTGCGTTCCGCCGCTGCCGCATAGCGCGCCTCGCCGCTCAGCAGCGCCAGACGTTGCAAGGCCCAGGCGGCAACGCCGTTGCCGGCGGGGGTGGCGTTGTCGTGGCCGGGCTTGGGGCGGTGGATCAGGGTTTCGTGGTCGTGGCGGGTGAAGAAGAATCCGCCGTGCACCGGGTCTTCGAAGTGCTGCAGCAGCGCATCCGCCAACTGGCGCGCGAATGCCATGTCCTCGTCGCGATACTCCGCTTGCATCAGTTCGATCAGGGCGGAGAGGAGCAAGGCATGGTCGTCGAGGTAGGCATCGAGATGGGCGCGGCCGTCCTTGCAGGTGGCCAGCATCCGGCCGTCGTTCCACAGTTGGGCGCGTATGAAGTCCAGCGCGGCGCGGGCCGAAGCCAGCCACTCGGCGCGGCCGAAGATCCGCGCGGCATGCGCCATGCCTTCGATCATCAGGGCATTCCAGCTGGTGAGAATCTTGTCGTCCCGACCCGGACGGATGCGCTGCTCGCGCGCCGCCAAAAGTTTGGCACGGGCCGATTCCAGCAGTGGAAATCCATCCTCCTGCGCTGGCGCCACGATGCGCAGGTGCCAGTGCGATCCTTCGAAATTGGGCGTGCCGGCCAGACCCCAGTGCTGTGCCACGGCGGCGTATTCCTGCGGCGACAACAGGGCCTGAAGTTCCTCCCGGGACCACACGTAGAATTTGCCTTCCTCGCCTTCCGAATCGGCATCCAGCGAGGAGAAGTAACCGCCTTCCACGGACTGCATTTCGCGCTGTACCCACGCCGCAGTGTGTTCCACCACCCGCTTGAACAGTTCGTCGCCGGTGATCTGCCAGGCATCGGCGTAGAGCGCCAGCAGCGGGCCGTTGTCATAGAGCATCTTCTCGAAGTGCGGAATGCTCCATTCGGCATCGACGCTGTAGCGGCAGAAGCCACCGCCCAATTGATCGTAGATGCCGCCCTCGGCCATGCAGCGCAATGTCGTCAGGACCACTTTGCGGGCTTCTGCGTCATCGTTGGCGAGGGCGCGCCGCAGCAGGAAGGCAAGGTCGGTCGGATGGGGAAATTTGGGGGCGGCGCCGAATCCGCCGTGCTGCGGGTCGAAGCTTTGGCCGAGGTGTTCGCGCAGCCGGGTTAACGGCAAGGCGGAGAACCCGGCGGATGCGCCTTCGCGCGGCAACGGTTGGGTGCTGGCCAGCGCCTCGAGCAGCGAAATGTTCTGCGCATCGATTTCTTCGCGCTGCTCACGATAGGTTCGCGCCACCCGCTCGAGCAGGTCGACGAAGCCGGGCAAGCCGTAACGCGGCGACTTGGGAAAGTAAGTGCCGCCGAAGAAGGGTGCGCCCTCTGGGGTCAGAAACATGGTCAACGGCCAGCCGCCGGAGCGTTGGGTCAGCATGTGGTGGGCGCTCTGGTAGATCTGGTCGAGGTCGGGGCGTTCCTCACGGTCGACCTTGACGGGCACGTACAGGCGATTCATCACTGCCGCGACGTCTTCGTCCTCGAACGATTCGTGCGCCATGACATGGCACCAGTGGCAGGCCGAATAGCCTATGGAAAGCAGGATCGGCTTGTTGTCGCGGCGTGCCAATGCGAGCGCTTGCTCACCCCAGGGGTGCCAGTCTACGGGGTTGTCGGCGTGCTGCTGGAGGTAGGGAGAGGTTTCCTCGGCGAGGCGATTGGGCATGGTGACGGCTCCAAAACGAGGCCGTCATTCTGCCA